>OCZU010000448.1_pt1 | contig 28784 bp, 32 predicted proteins | sample 1539001 | NCBI WGS metagenome assembly OCZU01 (sample SAMEA3539306, study PRJEB22396) | soil metagenome | biome: tundra; feature: field; material: soil | place: USA | collected 2010-05 | depth 0.15 m | reverse complement strand
CCGCAATATCCGATTTGCTGCGGACCTATCTGAATGTGCAAGGTGCAACTGCGTTGGCGCTGGCGCTGTGCCTGCTGTTTGCTCCCGGCTTCATGTCGAGGATGTGGCCGTGGGCGATCAAGGTATTGCTCGCGCAAATCTATGGCGCGCCGTTCCTGTCCTATGGGCTCGGCAGCCTTTATGCTGCGCGCCTGCGGACCTGGAGCGAGGTTCGGATCGTGATTTTCGGTACGCTGGCCTTTACAGTCGGTGTGCTTCTGGCCTCGATGCTGCATGCGAATTTGTTCGACGCCCGCACGCCCTCGGCGTGGCTGTGGTTCGGTAGTTTCGCTGTCGCGAGCGCTGCCTTGCTGCTATTCGCGGTTATTCCTGTGCTCCGCCGAATGCCGCCAGAAACATGCCGCCGAGAATGCAAGCAACCCCGTGCAAGCGGATCAGCACATTCTGCGACATGGCTGTCGGGCTTCGTCACTGGACGGGCGGACGATCCGCAGGCTCCTCGCCGGCGGGGCCGCCGGACCACCAGAGAATCTGGTCCTCCATGGCGCGCTGTGAGTCGAAACGATTCCGATCGTAGCAGCCGAGCGGCAGGACAGCGGTGCCGATCGAGCATCGGTTGCAGTGGCTGCAGGGTCGCTCGGGCGCGTTGAGGCCCCGTCGGTAGATCTCCAGCAAATCGGGATTCGCGAGGAGCGGGCGTACCATCGAGACCAAATCACACGCCTTCGAGTCCAGCGCCGCGTCGATCTGGTCCTTGAGCTCAAATCCGCCATTGGCAATGACAGGAAGACCGGTTGCCTGCTTGAAGGCGCGGGCATAGTCGAGATTAGCTGCTGGCCGATAGCGCCAGCCAAACCCTAAGGTAGCCCTCAGCACCGCGCGCGGCAGTGTGTTGAGCAGGGTAGAGCGGAACCAGGCCTTCGCGCTCAAATGGCGCGTCGCATTGGCGTACAGGCGGTATTCGTCAACCGGCCATGCGCCGGGGCTCTCGCCTGGGTTGATGAAGCCGAAGCCACTGGTGATGTGCAGGAAGTCTATCCCGAGCTGTGCGAGCAGCCGTCCGTACTCGAGCGTTTCGGTCAACGTGTTGCCTTGAAGGTAGTGGCGCAGGGGAAATACCACAGGCAGTCGCAGATTGACCGGAGCGTAATTGCGATCCACGGCCGCTAGCCGCACGCCAAGCAGGTAATCGGCGCCCACTGCGCTGCGGACGGCCTCGACAACCTCGCGCAGCAGGCGGAATCGGTTCGCGAACGACCCGCCATAGCCGTCCGTTCGGCGGTTGATGCCAGGATTCAGGAACTGGTGAATCAAATAACCCTTGTGAGCGGCGATTTCGATGCCATCGCAGCCCGCCTCACGGGCTCTGCGGGCCCCGGCGGCAAAGTTCTGCACGACCTGCGCGATTTCCATCTCGCTCATGGCCGTCGTTCGATTAGAGTATCCGTAGATGAGATCGAACAACGGCGATGCGGTCTTTGAATCCTCGATCTTTGGCAACAGGCTCATCTGGGCGTGGTATCCGCCGTCGCCGATCTGCATGATGTAACGACAATCGCGCGCCTGCACGGCATGCACGCCCGCGCGGAATGCCGGAATGAAGCGATCGTTCGATATTTTTGGATACTGCAATGGCGCCCAGCGGCGGTCGTCGACCGAAATCGTGGTCGAGACGAGCGCCGCGACTCCGCTCTCGGCAAACAAGGTCTCAAAACGCTGCCATGCCGCACTCGGTGTGCCATTGAAGTAGCTCGACTTGCCGCCTACCGAGGAACGTACAACGCGGTTCTTGAATTCGACCCCTTTGATCTTGAATGGCTCGAATATCACGTGCCTCTCCTATCCCCCCGGTCTACGAGCGTGCGCTGGCGCCGGTTATTTTCGTATTGTGGAGACTGACGTTATAGTCCACTTGTCGATTTAACTCAAAAGTCAAAGCTTAGGCCCCACCAGGAAGGATCAGGCTTCATATGCGCATCAAGGGTCGTAAGATTGTCGTCACAGGCGCTTCTCGCGGCATCGGCCAGGCCGTGGCCCGCGCCCTGGCGCGCGAGGGCGGACAGGTGGCGTTGCTGGCGCGCTCGCCCGAGGTCGAACAGGTTGCAGCCGAGATCGTCGCCGGCGGTGGCGCCGCACGAGGTTATGTCGCCGATCTGGCTGATCCCGGGGCGGTCGATCGGGTCGCGCAACGAATCGCCGACGAATTCGGGCCGCCAGACATCGTCATCAACAATGCCGGCGCTGGGCGCTGGTTCTCGGTCGAGGAGACCCCGCCCGGGGAGGTCGCGGCAATGATGGCGGCTCCGTATTGCGCCGCCTTCTATGTGACACGCGCATTTCTGCCGGCTATGCTCGAGCGGCGCAGCGGCTACATCGTCAACGTGAACTCTCCGGCGGCCTGGATCACCTGGCCCGGCGCGAGCGCCTACGCGGCTGCGCGCTGGGCCATGCGCGGTTTCACGGCAGCACTGCGGGCGGATCTGCACGGTACCGGCGTTCAGGTGTTGCAGGTGGTGCCCGGGAAAGTCAGCAGCACCTACTTCGAGCACAATCCGCACTCGGAGGAACGAATTCCGAGCATCACGCGAATCATTCGCGTGCTGACGCCGGATCAGGTGGCCGCCGCGCTGGTGCGCGGCATCGCGCATGACCGGCGCGAGGTCGTCATACCGGCATTGCTGCGAGCGACCCTTGCCTTGCATGCGCTCGCTCCGCCGCTGGTCGATTGGCTGATGTTCCGCACCGGGTGGCGGCGAGCGAAGTAGGGTATGTCGTCACGAACGCTTATGCGCACGAGCGGAATGTTCTGCATCGTTGGCGGAATCATCCTCATAGTGTTCGTGCTGATCCATCCCTGGGATCGCTTGATCGGCGCCTCGAACGCCCTCGATCCACGATGGCAACTTGCCCATAGGCTGCATTTTGTCGGCGCGATCTGTGCGCTGCTGGGACTGCCAGGCATTTATGCCCTGCAGTGCCAACAGCTTGGCACACTCGGAACGATCGGCTTTGCTCTGAGCTTTCTCGGCAATGCCATGTTTCTCGGCACGGGCATGATTACGGCGTTCATCTGGCCGGTGCTCGCGCTGTGCGCACCACAAAGCGTGGAGCTTGGCGGCGCATTGTTTGGCCCTCTGGGCTCGCTGTCCTTTCTGCTGACCGCAGCGACAATGATGGTCGGATACGTGCTGTTCGGGGGAGCTTTGCTGCGGATCGGGATGTTGCCGCGGTGGGCAATTCTCATGCTGGTCGCGGGTGCAATCCTCGGTATGACGCCGCCTCATCCGCTCACCGCGCTGCCCTGGGCAGTCATGGTTTTGGGTGGGGTTCTGTACGGAGCCGGTCTGGCCTGGGTGGGATCGGTCCTCTGGACCACGAGCGCGCAATCATGAGCCCCAGGATCGCGGTGGCGGCTGCGAAGCCGGCGAACCAAAGCGTTGCGGCGAGGCTCGCGCGGGCAAAAACCGCGCGGTGGATGACGGATGCCACCAGTACTGCGAGGGCAAATACGAACATGCCAATGAGCGCAATGCGCGCTTCAGCAAAGCTAGGTCCGCGACTGATCAGCAGGCTCGCGACCCCGTAGCACAGGATGGGCCCGGAGTATATTTGCGCCAACTGCTGGGTCAGCTTCCAGGGCCAAGCCCTGATCATCAACTCCGGTTGCAACAGCAATAGAGCCGCCGCCGCGCTCAACAGGATTCCTTGGGCCAATAAATAGCCGTGGGCCCAACCGGGCAGCGTGTAGGTGGCGGCTTGGTCCAACGCGGTGCGGTGAATCCACATGAGCCTCAAGGCGATCAGCGGATAGACCAGATACGCGATGAGCCAAATCCACACCGCAACGCGAAGGTAATCGGCCTGCGTGAGGTAGAAGAAGGAGACCACCAGCACAACGCCGGTCCAAATCGCGATCATCGGCAATACGGCGCGCAATTGGGCATGGGTGCGCGCAAACGCGCTGCAGAAGCAGAACGTGGTGGCCGACAGATAGATCGCGCCCAAAAAGCGAGCATGCAGAGGCGGAGCGTTCCAGGGCATGCCGATTTGAACATACGCAGGAATCACATAGCACCAGCTGCCGATCCACAATGCCGACAGAGCGACGATCGCGAAGAATGCTCTTTCGCCCCGAGTTATCGCGGTCATCGCTCTCAGCCCGCGTGCCCCGCGCTGGACTTCAGCACTTCGCCTTGCATGCGGAAGTCCGCAAAGGACAACTCGTGCGGTGTACAGCTGGTGCTGTAGGCCAGGCCGCGCCAGCTGAAGTTGTGCGTCAGCATCGGCCGCATCGCATCGATCAGCTCGCAATCGCCCTCGCCCATGAAGAACGGGCGCTGCGCATTGAGTTTGAAGGGCGTCCATTGGGCTTGCACGATGTCTGCCGCGGGAGCGTCGGCCGACGCGGCGGCCAAGGTATCGAAATCCGCCGTGACCCAGGCCACGCGAGTCACCGAGTTCGGCCCGCGTGGGCAGCCGTTCGCCTGGACCTTAAGGTCCTGACGCGCGCCGAAGAAGCGCAGAATCATACGCACCTTGTCCTCCAGGCCGTCGCAGGTATAGAGCGCCGTGATACCGAAGTAATTGAAGGTCGCATGATGATGCTGCCAGGCTGTGGCTTCAGTCAGACTCGTGGTAGTCATCGAGTCGGTGCGATCCGCGGCCAGGCTGGTACCGGTGCTTAACGACAGCGCCGCGAGCGCGAAAGCAGCGAACAACCCGTGGGCATGTGTCATGGAGCCTCGCCGCCGAATTGGGCGGACATCATCGTCGTGGACGCCCTAATAGGGTACGCCCGCAGGCGAGGCAAGGGAAACGGTACCAGGTTCGCGGCAAGCGCGGCTAATGCGGTAGGCTTCGTCAGCCGAATCCAAGATAAATGCAGGGGATAAAGAATGCCGTTACGCCGCACAGCAGGGATGTGGGCCATTGCAATCGTGGCCGTCAGTGTGGCCGGACTTGCGCGGGCCGATATCACGGTCGAACAGCAGATCAACGTCGACGGTTTCGGCCCGTCGAAGTTCGGCGCCATGGAAGGCAAGAGCACCACTGCGATTTCCGGCGACCGCGCGCGTACCGAACGGCAGAGTCAATTCAAGTCCAAATTGCTGCGCGCTTTGGCCAAGAGCTCCAGCACCGACACCGTGCGCATCATCCGGCTGGACGCCGAACGCATTGACGACATCGACACACCGAACAAGCAGTACACCGAAACCAGCTTCCAGGAAATGCGCGACGCGACGGCTAAAGCCCTGCAAAACGCGCAGAACGCCAAGCCGGCGGCGCAGCAACAGGCGCCCTCCGGCGCACCCGTGGATGACAGTCAGTGCGAGTGGTCGCCGGCCAAAGCCGAACTCAAGCAGACCGGTGAACACGCCACCTTTGCGGGCGCCGATGCCAGTCGCGCGACGATCACGGTCACTCAGACCTGCACCGACAAGACCAAGGGCACCAGCTGCGACTTCGTCTTTCTACTCGACCAATGGTTGGCTGCGGACATTCCCGGAACCGTCGAAACGCGTGAGTTCTGGAGCAATTACGCCAGGAAGATGAACCTCAGCGGCGAAATGGCCGGGAATCTGCAGATCAATTCGCAAGCCGTGTTCGACCGCTACAAAAAGGGGTGGGGTGAAGCCCTCAAGCAGGCGGGCAGCCTCAAGGGCTATCCCGTCAAATCCGTGTTCGCGATGCAGTTCGGCGGTCCCCAATGCAAAGACGACAGCAGCAACGGCGCCAGCAGCAGCAGCGGCAGCAATAGCAGCGGCGGCAATGCCCCTTCAAGCAGCGTGCCGACCTCGCCCAGCGGCGCAGTCGGCAGCGTCGCCATGAGTCTGTTCAACAAGCTGCATAAAAAGGACGATGCCCCACCGCCGGCCGACACGGCGCCGGCTGCGCCCGGCATGGTGCAACTGTTCCAGATGAGCACGGAGACGGTGGCGGTGCGCACCGATGCGATTCCGAGCGCGGTGTTTGAAGTGCCCGCCGGCTACAAAAAGCTGGAGAAGCCGCCCGCAGCGCAATGACACCGTTCAGCGCCGTGCGTGGGGCCTAGACGTTGCTGATGATCTTCGCCTTGAGGGCCTCGTACTCGGAATCGGTGAGCAGGCCCGCATCGAGCATGGATTTGGCGCTGCGCAACCGGCTCGCGGCATCCCCGTCGGCCGCCGCCGCAGCGCTGTTGCTCAGACCTGAACCGCCGAGCTGAATGCCGCCCGAGCGCGCGCGCAGCTCTTCCAGATCGCGCACGCGGCGCTTTTCCCGCCACGCCTGGTCGTGGGCCTGGCAGATGCGATAGAGCGCCTGCGCCTGATCCTTGCGCAGAGCCTCGTAAACCAGGGTGCGCGTAGGGCCCGAAGCGGAAGCCAGGTCGGGGCCGGTGAAGGCGGTCAGCTGCAGGCTCGCGCTCAGGATCCCCACGTGCAGATGCACATCCTTGAGATCCTGCCAGCGCACGTCGGTCAGATCAAAACCTCCGAACAGTGGCCGCGTCAGAGCCAGAAAGCGTCCGCTGGTGGCGCCCAGGGCCACGCGGCGATGGCTCAGCGCGAACAGTCGGCGCTGAATGGCCCAGGCCTCGAGCTTCTCATCGACAGTCAGGACCGAGTTGAGGTTTTGCAGCGCGGCATGGCTGCCACGATCTTCAGCCGCCGGTTCGTCCATAGTCGCTCCGATGGAGAGGCCCGAATCATGGCATATCGGAGCCTTCGGGACACCTCCGCGGCCGTTGTCATGCCACTGCGGTTTATAGCCAGGAATTGGGGCTCGGGCCATGACACGGCCATGACACATGGGCCACACGGCACGCTAGCCTTCGGGTCCATGGAATTGCGGGTTCTCAACGTCCTACAGTGGCGGGGAGCGCATGCGGCGACGGCCGCGGCGCCCGAAGCCGATTGCGGACAGGACCTGTTCCAAATCGACACCTGCCAGCGTCGCGTGGCGGTCATGTTCGGGTCCGAAAAGCTCGAACCCGCCCGGCGCCAATTTCCCGCCGACGGTGCGCTCGAGCATTTCGAGGGTGCCGGCGCCTACGCGTTCCTGCTGCGCTTCTGCTGCGGACTGGAAAGCAAGCTGGTTGCCGAGAGCGAGATCTTCGGCCAGATCAAGCAGGCCTGGCGCGACTTTTCCGGCCGTGGCTCACCACTGGCCAAGCAGCTCTCGCCTTGGATTCAGCCCCTGTTTCAGGACGCCAAGGAGATTCGCGCGCAGTATCTCGGCAGCCTTGGCAGCGTCTCCTACGGCTCGCAAGTGCGGCGGCTGCTCGGTGAGGAGGTCGATTCCGGTCCGACTCTGTTGGTGGGCGCCGGGCAGCTCGCGCAGGCCGTGGCGCCGTGGCTCACGGGCTCGGAGCTCTGGTTGTGGAACCGCACCGCCACGCGTGCGCGCGAACTGGCCCTCGAGCTGGCCAAACGCAGCCCCGAGCGACCCGTCCGAGTGATCGGGGAGGGCGCTGAGGCCGAACTGACTGCCTGGCGCGGTGCGCATCAGGTCGTGATCTGCGTGCCGCCGGAGCGCCAAGCCGATCAGGCCCGTGTCGCCGCTTGGCGCGAGCGGCTGGACGGCGGCGGGCGCATCATTCATTTGGGTGCCGGCGCTGAGGGCGCGGCCCCGTGGAGTAACTTGCCCGAGTTCGTCAGCCTCGGGGCGCTATTCGGCATGCTGCAGGCGCACTCTGAGGTGCGGCGGCGCCAGCTCGAGCGCTCGCGCGCAGCGTGTCTGGAAAAGGCCCTGTTGCGTGCGCTGGGCGCGAATTCCTCGCATCCACACAGCTGGGAAGATCTCGCGGCCTTCAACGCCGTTTGAGTCATGCGGCCGCGCGTATTGAAGCTCGGTACGCGCCGCTCGGCACTCGCACGCGCGCAGAGCGCGGCGGTCGCACGTGAGCTCGAGCAGCTGCATGCGGGGCTTAAGGTCAACCTTGCCGGCATTGAAACCCGCGGCGACCGAATCCAGGATCGCCCTCTCTCGTCAGTCCAAGGCAAGGAATTCTTCACCGCCGAGATCGATACCGCCTTGCTCGAGGGTGAGGTCGACTTCACGGTTCATTCCTACAAGGATCTGAGTCTCGAGCGCACTGCGCGGCTGCGGCTTGCGGCGGTACCCCGGCGCGAGCAGCCGCACGACATCGCCGTGTTTGCACGCGACGTCCCCGAGCGCCTCGCCGCCGGATTCGAGCTCGCCATCGGCACCTCCTCACCGCGGCGCATGAGCTTCGTGCCCGATCTGCTCAAGCGCGTGCTGCCGCGCCCGGCGCCCACCGCGGCGGCGGCCGGCATACGCCTGGTCGACCTGCGCGGCAATGTCGATTCGCGCCTGCGGCGCCTGCACGAGCCACGCGGTTCGGCGCGCCAGCTCGATGGCATCGTACTGGCGTTCGCTGGCCTCGCGCGGCTATGGGGCGATGAGGCCGGCCGCGCACTGCTCGAGCAGTTGTTCTCGCCCCTGCCGCGCATGGTGCTGCCATTGTCGGCGTGCCCGGCGGCGCCCGCCCAAGGCGCGCTCGGTATTGAATGTCGCGCCGAGGATGCCGTGACCGCGCAATTGCTGGCCGGGATTGATCACGTTCCGACCCGACGCGCCGTCGATGCCGAGCGCGCGCTGCTGGCCGAGCGCGGTGGCGGCTGCCACCAGCGCTTTGGCGCCACGCAGATTGAAGTACCCGACTTGGGCGCGCTGCTATATCTACGGGAAGACGGCAGTGAGCCGCAGTTGCGCTGGACGCCGGCGGTGCCACTCGCGGCCCCAACGGGTGCCGTTCGGCCCTGGGACGGCAGCCGCGCCGAGCGCGCTGCGATCGAGCCGATCGAGGCCGGCGACGCGTTAAGCCTGCAGCGTCTGCCCGGGACCGAAGCGCTATTTGTCGCCCATGGCCGCGCGCTGCCCGAGGGCGCACCCGCGCGCATCAATCCCGCCTCGCACATCTGGGTCCCAGGACTTTCGACCTGGCAGGCTCTGGCCGAGCGCGGTTTATGGGTCGAAGGCTGTGCCGAAGGTCTAGGTATCGCGCTGCTCGAGCCGCTGCTGCGCGAGCCGCTGCTGCAGCTGCCTTCGCTCTCGCAGTGGACAGTGCTCACACACGCCGGCGCTGTCAGCGGCTGGGCTCCGGGGCAGGTGATCGCCACGTACCGTCATCGCGAGGCTTCAGCGGCCGATGAAGCGGCGGCCGCGCCGCCTGCGGACGCGACCCACTTGTATTGGCACAGCAGCGCGCAGTTCGAGCGCTGGCGGACCGGAGTTGCTGGACCGGTGCAACATGCCTGCGGTCCCGGCAAAACCTACCAGCACTTGCTGCACGCCGGGGTGCAGAATCTGCGGATGTTTCCTGCCGCTGTGCAATGGCGTACGTGGCTGGGTCTGTGAAAGACAGCGCCGGTAAAGGCGGTCTGAGCACGGCGCCCATGCGGCGCACGTTGTTGCTGGCGGTCGCCGCGGCGGTATGGCTGTCGTTGCAGATCGTACTGGTGGTCTGGTGGGCGACGGTCATTGAGCGCCAGGCGCGGCAAATTGCGGCGCTCGAGGCATTGCGCGGCGGCAGCGCAGGGCTCGCGGCAGCGCAATGGTCCCGCACCCAGTTCATGCTGGTGGGTGAATCCAGCAGCGCCCTGGCGCTGTTGCTGGCGGTGTCGTTGCTGCTGGCCTGGCTGTACTGGCGCGAGCATCGGCATGCCCGCAGCATGCAGGCCTTCTTTGCCTCGGTAACCCATGAACTGCGTACGCCGCTGACGAGCATTCGACTGCAGGCCGAGGCGATCGCCGAAGGCGAGCAGCGTGCCGAGCTGGCGCGCCGGTTGCTCGAGGACTCGCACCGGCTCGAGTCGCAGATCGACAAGACCCTGGAACTCGCGCGCATCGAAGGCGGTGGACCGCTCAGTGAGCAGTCGATTCCCTTGCAGGCCTGGCTCGCGCGCGCGCTCGAGAACATCGCGCAAGCCCACGGTGCAGCGCTCGACGTGCTCGCACACGTGGATGTGGCGCTGCCGAGGATCCAAGCGGATGCCGCCGCCCTGCAGATGATCTTGCGCAATCTGGTGGAAAACTCGGTGCGCCATGCGCGAGTGAATCCCGTCAGCGTGCGGCTCACGGCCGTCGTGCGCGGCGCTGAACTGGTGCTCGAATATCAGGACAATGGCCAGGGAGTCCTCGCCGGTGCTGGCCGCCTCGGCCGCCTGTTTGGGCGTGGGCCGAGTTCGAGCGGCGCCGGCGTCGGCCTATACCTGGTGCGACGGCTCATGCAGCGCATGGGCGGCCGGGCCAAATTCAACACCGCGCCCGGCGAGGGTTTTCGCGCCGAGCTGTGGTTCCCGGTCAGTACCTGAAGGATAGCGCCGATGAGCACGCCGACGCGTCTGCTGCTGGTCGAGGATGAGCGCAACGTCGCCGAGACCCTGATCGAGCGGCTCAGCGCGGCCGGTTTCGCGCTCACGCGCGCGGATTCACTGGCGAGCGCGCGGCGGGCGATCGGCGAGGGCGGCTTCCAACTCGCGGTGCTGGATGTCGGGCTGCCCGACGGCAGCGGCTTCGAACTCGCGCGGCTGCTGCGTGAGCGCGCGCCGGCCACCGCCATCGTGTTTCTGACCGCGCACGCGAACGCCGAGGATCGCATCCGCGGCCTGGAGCTCGGCGCCGACGACTATTTGGCCAAACCATTTCACTTTCGTGAGCTGCTGCTGCGCATTCAAAATTGCCTCAAGCGGGCGCAGGACCTGGCGCAGGTTCCCGGTGAGATGCGCGGTCAGGTGCATGTCGGTCGCGCGCTCGTGGACTTCGAGCGCTTCCTGGCCACCGTCGACGGCGAGAGCCAGTCGCTCACACACAAGGAGTGCGCCGTGTTGCGGCTGCTGGCCGAGCGCGCCGGCAAGGCCGTCAGCCGCGACGAGATTCTCGATCGCGCGTGGTCCGCCGATGAATTTCCGACTTCCCGCACCGTCGACAATTTCATCGTGCGCCTGCGCAAACTGGTCGAGCTCGATGCCGCCGATCCGCGCGTGATCCGCAGCATCCGCGGCGTCGGTTATTTGCTCACGGAGGTCCACCGTGACTGAGCCGCTGCTGCTGCAGGCGCTCTCGTGCCGCAACCCCGGGCGTCCGCCCGTGTGGTTCATGCGCCAGGCCGGCCGCTACCATCGCCACTACCAGGCTCTGCGTGCCCGGCACGAGTTCATCGATCTGTGCAAGCAACCGCGGCTCGCGGCCGAGGTGACGCTTGGGCCGATAGAGGAATTTGGCTTCGATGCCGCGATTCTATTTTCCGATCTGCTGTTTCCGCTCGAGGCCATGGGCATGGGCTTGCGCTACGTGCCGGGGCCGCAGCTCGACTGGTACCTGCGCAGCCCTGCCGATTTAGGGAAGCTGCAGGGCGGCGCCGGGCGCGCCGCGCATATGAGCTTTCAGGCCCAGGCGATCGAGCTGCTGCGCGCACGCCTGCCGCCTGAAACCTGCCTGATCGGTTTCGTCGGTGGCCCTTTTACGCTCTATGCCTATGCGGTGGCCGGCTCGCACGAGGGCTTCGTGCGCGGCGGCCTCGACGGCCTGGATAATGGTCTCTACGAGGGCTTCAACCAGCGCCTGTGCGGCCTGCTCGCAGCCAACATGGCGCTGCAGGCGCAGGCCGGCGCGGACTGCGTGGCAATCTTTGACACGGCGGCCGGTACACTCTCCCCGGAACAGTTCGCACGCTATGCCGCCGAGCCGTTGGCGGCCGTCATGCGCGAGTTTCGCACGCGCTGCCCGGACACGCCGGTGATCTACTACTCGCGCGATACCGGACCGGCGCATTGGGCGGCGTTGCGCGAGATCGACCTGCAGTGCTTAGGCATCGACTGGCGCCACGATTTGGTCGAGGTGCTGCGCTCCCAGGGCAGCCGTTGGAGCGTGCAGGGCAACATCGATCCGCAGTGGCTGCTGCTGCCGGCGGCGGAACTGGAGCTGCGCTTGCGCGATTGCTTCACGCGGCTGCTCGAGCAGCCCGCGGCGCTGCGCGCGGGGTGGGTCTGCGGGCTCGGGCATGGCGTGCTGCAAACCACCCCGGAAGCGAACGTGCGGCTGGCGCTCAAGATTCAGCGGGAGATGTTCGGATGAGTGCTCTAATCGCCGATCCGCTGATCGCCAAATATGACATCGCGGGTCCGCGCTATACCAGCTATCCGACGGTGCCGTATTGGGAGAACAGCCCGAGCGAGCGCCAGTGGCTCGAGCATATTGGACGCGCGCTGGATGCCGGCGGCGAGCATGGGGCGGCACTGTACGTGCACATCCCATTCTGCCGCGCACTGTGTACCTTCTGCGGCTGCAACACGCGCATTACCCGCAGTCACAGCGTCGTGATGCCGTATGTGCAGGCCTTGCTCGCCGAGCTGGATCTGTATTTGCGTCCGCTGAAGCGCGAGCAGCTCGAGCTCGGCGAGCTGCATCTGGGCGGCGGTACGCCGACTTTTCTGACCACCGAGGAGCTCGAAGCACTGCTGGCGGGTCTGTTCGAGCGTGCCCGTGTGCGCTCCGATGCGATCTGTTCGATTGAAGTCGATCCGCGCGTCACCAGCACCGAGCAGCTCAGCGTGCTCGCGCGCCATGGTTTTCGCCGCATCAGCCTCGGCGTGCAGGACTTCGATCCCCGCGTGCAGGACATCGTCAATCGCGTGCAAAGCGAAGCGTGCGTCGGCGAAGTAACACGGGCCGCGCGCGCTTTGGGCTACGACAGCGTCAATTTCGATCTGATCTACGGGCTGCCATTGCAGACGCTCGCAAGCATCGATGCCACCATGGATGCGGTCTGCCGTCTGCGACCCGACCGCATCGCACTCTATGGCTACGCGCACGTTCCCTGGATCAAGCCGGGACAGCGCCGGTTCACCGAGATGGATGTGCCGCAGGGGGAGGTGAAGCGCCAGCTCTATGAACTCGGGCGCGAGCGGCTTGAACGCGAAGGCTACCGTGAAATCGGGTTGGATCATTTCGCGCTGGAATCCGACAGTCTCTGGAAGGCGCAGCAATCGGGCGCGATGCATCGCAATTTCATGGGCTATACCGACGCCTTCACGCGGCCGCTGATCGGGCTGGGTGTGTCCTCGATCGGCGATGCCGGGGATGCCTTTGCGCAGAACGAGAAGGATCTACGGAACTATCAGCAGCGCGTGGAGCGGGGCGAGCTGCCGATCCATCGCGGCCATCTGCTCGATGCCGAGGACCAGATTCTGCGCCGCCACATTCTGCGTCTGATGACGCGTCTGGAAACGCGCTGGGAAGCGCCCGAGGACTACACCGACTACCTGGCCACGGCCATACAGCGTCTGGCCGAGCCGGCGGCCGACCAGCTGATCGAACTTGACGCCGCGGGTTGTCGCGTCACCGAAAAAGGTCGCGCGTTCCTGCGCAATATCTGCATGGCCTTCGATGCGCGCTTGTCGCGCCGCACGCCCGACAAGGTGCTGTTCAGCCGCACGATCTAGCGATGGCCCTCAGAAGGGCTTGACCACCGCCAGGATGATGATCGGCACCACCAGCAGCAGTGCCGCTTCGTTGAATAGGCGCAGCGCCAGCGTCCCAGGCAGCGGCGCGGCGCGCTGCAAGCGCCCCAGCAATACCCGACAGGCGATGTGATAGCCAATCAAAGCCAGCACCAACAGCAGTTTGACCATCAACCACAGCCCGCCATCGTGAAAGCCGAGCCACAGCCACAGGCCGAACAGCAGCGCTAAGGCGCCCATGATGGTCATGAAGCCAAACAGCCGCCGTGCCATGATCACCAGCCGGCGCACGTCCTCGCCATGGGACTGGCCTTCGGCGTAATGAACGAAGATGCGCGGCAGGTAGAATAGGCCGGCGAGCCAGGCGATCACGGCGATCAGGTGCAGCGCTTTGATCCAGAGCATGGTGGGCCCGACGTTTGGCGCAGTGCGCGCCGCAGGTGCGCACCTTAGCGCGCCTGGGACCGGAAAGACTATGAGGAGATGCGACAGCCCTTGAGCCAGACTGCTCCAGCGCCATCGGAGGATCCGCCCGCGTTGTGGCTGCGCACACTCGCACGCCTGCCGTTCGGCGTGCTGTATGCATTGACTGCGGTGATTACCTTTGTGCTGCGCCATGTGCTGCACTACCGCGTGAAGGTTGCACGGTCGAACCTGCGCGGCTGCTTTCCGAACTCCTCGCCGGCTGAGGTTGAGTCGCTGCTGGGTGCCTACTATCGGCATCTCGGGCAGGTGATCGCCGAGTGCATCAAGCTCGCGAGCATATCGGCCGAGGAGATGTGCCGCCGTGTGCGCTTTACGAACGCCGAGCTGGTGCACTCTGAAACCGACGCGGGCCGCTCAGTGCTGCTGGTCGCGGGTCACCTGGGCAATTGGGAGTGGTCGCTGCAAGGCGTCGTGCTGCAACTTCGCGTGCCGGTCGATGCGGCGTACAAGCCATTGCACTCCGCCGGCGCGGATCGCGAACTGCTGAAACTGCGCCGCCGATTCGGCGCGCGCATGGTCGCGGCCAAGAAATTGGTGCGGGTGGTGGCGCGCGGTCGCGGTGAAGTGCATGCGATTGCGATCATGGCCGATCAGATTCCAGCCTCCAGCGGCGGCCGTCATTGGTTGGCTTTTTTCGGCCGCGCAACGGCCTTCTATCCTGGACCTGGCGAGATCGGCCGCATGACCGGCTATGCGGCGTTCTTCACGTCCATGCGCCGCACGGGTCGTGGCTGCTATGAGATGACGTTTCATCCGATGGCTGCGGCCGGTGAGCGCTTGGACCCGGAGATTTTCACGGCGCGCTTTGCGCACATACTCGAGACGCAGATCCGGGCTGACCCGGCGGATTGGATGTGGACGCATCGGCGCTGGAAGCTGGCGCCTCCCAGCCAGTTGGCCCCTCAGGAGCAGGCCGCCTCGCCGTAGCGGCCACTCCACCGGTCCGCACGTGCATTTTGAGATTCGCGAAGCGCTAGGCGGCGTGCAGAGGTCATGGCGGGCGCTTGGCCAGGATGGTCTTGGCCGGGGGCCGGGTGCCACCCAGTGGCTTGACCTCGCGCAGGTGGTGTCCCAGCGGGCGCACGCCATGCTGCACGGCCGGGTGAACCGTCCTGCCGGTTTGCTTAGCCTTGGCGGCGCTGTCGCTTCGCGGCCAGGTCCAGGCCGCGTGCGCCGCAGGACTCAACGTCGCAGCGATCAGTACCGCCCACAACGCCGGGCGCAGTAACACTCTCATCCGCTTGCTCCTCCAATGGCCTGGGCGGCACTATAAACCCAACCGTCTCAGGCTTGCACCGGCAAGCCCGCGCGCGCTAAATCATGCCTCCATTGATCGAGATGACCTGGCCGGTGATATAGCTGGCGGCCTCGCCGGCCAGGAAATCCACCAGGTGCGCGACCTCATCGGCGCTGCCGGGACGCTGCATCGGCACCAGCTTCGCGATGCTGGCGCCATCGAAATGAGCCTCGCTCATGTCGGTGGCGATGATGCCCGGAGCGACCGCATTGACGGTGACGCCGCGACGGGCGAGTTCCAGCGCCAGCGCGCGCGTGGCGGAGTTCAGCGCACCCTTCGCGGCGCAGTAATTGACCTGGCCGCGGTTGCCGATCAGCGCCGCCACGGAGGAGATATTCACGATGCGGCCCCAGCGGGTGCGGATCATCGGCATCAGCAGCGGCTGTGTGACGTTGAAGAAGCCGTTCAGCGACACATCGATCACGCGCCGCCATTGCAGCGCCGTCATGCCGGGGAAAACGGCATCGTCGTGTATGCCGGCATTGTTGACCAGCACCTGGATCGGCCCGGCCTCCAGCACCTGCTCGAGCACCGCCTGTGTGGCGGCTTGATCCGTTACGTCAAAGCGCAGCACGTGCGCGCGTTCGCCGCCGGCGTTGAGCTCCTGTGCCAGCGACTGTACGCGCTCGCTGCCGCGGTGCGCGTGCAGATAGATCTGATGCCCGGATCGAGCCAGTCGGCGGCAGATTGCGGCGCCGATACTGCCGCTGGCGCCGGTGACCAGCGCGCGGCGCGCCGTTGCGCTCATGGCAGCGGTCCCGCCGCGGCGAGCGCAGCGCCATCGAGCAGCAGGCTGGCGCGCCCCTGCGCGAGCAGGCGCTGGCCATCGGTCACGCGGAAGCCATAGAGTGCGCCGCGCCCATCGCTATGCTGCCGCTCGGCGCGGATGAGCAGCTCGCCGGCCACTTCATCCAAACGCGCAACGAACAGTTCCACCGCACGCGCGCTCGTGAGCATGCCGAAGGCGCTTGAGCTCTCTGGGGGCGAAAGCAGCAGTGCGCCGTGAACAGCCATGGCCTGCGCGGCGTATTCAATCAGGCAGACCGCCCCCAGTCGGCCGTGGGCGCGCAAGGGATGATCGGGCGCGCGGTGCGTGGTGCTGGTGCATTCGATGCAGCCGGCATCCCAGAACAACACCTGATCGAGCAGACACATGCGGCCCTGATGCGGGATATGGCCTGCAATCCAGTCGCGATCGAGGCTCATACTTCGATCTCGACGGCCAGACGCGCCGTGTCCAGATAATCCAGGATGACCGTGCCATTGCGCGACTGCGCCAGATGCTGCAGCAGCGGCAGGCCGCGGGCGGCCGGAATCGAGACCCGCAGCGCTTCGAGTTCGGGGCGGTCGAGCCGGGTCGCCTCCTGTTGGCACAGAGAAACCCTCACGGTCGCGAGAGCGCCGGGCGAGTCAGTTGGCGCGAGCAGCAGGCTAAGGCCGAAGGCGTCGGGAATCCTGCATTGCTCGTGCAGCGGTGGCGGGTAGTCGGCATCGTAGGCGATCAGCAGTACAGGGTTGGCGTCGTAGGCGACTTGTGAGACCGCTTCGAGCAGCCCCGCAGCGAAGCTGGCGTCGGCGGCGCATAACGTCACCGACGCCTCGGTGCAGCCATAGGCAATGCTCCAATAGCCCGCGGCCGCGTTGTGCACCGAATTGTGAAAGCGCGTCGGCGAGATCAGTCGTTCACTGCCTGCGAGCGCCTCGCAAATTGCATGGCAATTGTCGCCATCGCCGCCGGAGGAGCTGAATACGCTCGGCAAGCCGCGCGCATCGCGCCCCGACTGCACGACCGCCTCGGCGCCGACGGCGAGCGCGAGCTTGATCACGCGTCCAGCGCGGCGCCGCTCCGCGGCTGGCAGCACGTTCGGCGCCGGCAGCACGGTGCGCGCGGAACCGTAGCGACTGGTCCCCGCGAGCACGGCCGCGCTCGCGGGCCAATCGGGCAGCCCAGGCCCGAGCACGCCGATGCCTTCAATAGAGGCCGACAGCGTAGGTCTGGTCAAGCCGTGCGCCCGAACACCAGCGCGCAGTTGACGCCGCCAAAGCCGAACGAATTGCTGAGCACAGCCTTAATCGCTCCGCGGCGATTCTGCGTCAGGTAGTTCAGTGTGAGCTGCGGGTCGCGCTCGGTGCGGTTCAGGCCGCCGGGCAGCAGTCCGTGCTGCAGGGCGAGCGCGCACATGACGGCTTCGAGCGCACCGGCCGCCCCGAGCGTGTGACCGGTGGCGGCCTTGGTGGAGCTGCAGGGCGTGTCGGTACCAAACAGCGCGCTGACGGCCAGGGACTCAGCACTGTCATTGCTTGGCGTGCCGGTGCCGTGCAGGTTGATGTAGTCGATATCGCTCGCCTCGAGCCCCGCGGCATCCAGCGCGCGGCGCATGGCCGTGCGCGCTCCCGCGCCGTCGGGATGCGGGCTAGACATATGATGGGCATCGCTGGACTCACCGGCGCCCAGCAGCAGTACGGCGCCGTCATCGTCGCGTCCGGATGCGCGCTCGAGCAACGCAAAAGCCGCCGCTTCGCCGATTGACAGTCCGTCGCGCCGCAGATCAAACGGACGGCAGGCCGTGCGCGCCATGAGCTGCAGCGAATGAAATCCGTAGAGCGTGGTCAGGCACAGCGAATCCACTCCGCCGACGACCGCGGCATCGATCAAGCCGGCGGCGATCATACGCTGCGCGGCCGCGAACGCCTTGGCGCTCGAGGAGCAGGCGGTGCACAGCGAGACCGCGGGCCCCCCGAGCTCGAGCGCGCGGCGCACATAGTCGCTGACCGAAAACGAATTCTGGTGGTGCTCGTAGTCGAAATCCGCCGGCAACGCGCCGCTTACGGGATCGCGGGCGCGGTAGGCGATTTCCGTCTCGAGAATGCCCGAGGTGCTGGTGCCGAGGAATACGCCCAGACGCTGCGGGCCCCAACGTGCCGCACTCGCGCGCACGGCTGCGCAAAACCCGTCCTGATCGAGTCCCAACTGCGCCAGCCGATTGTTGCGGCAGTCGTACTCGCGCAGCCGCGCCGGCAGTCGCACTGCGTCGATGCCGGCGACTTCGCCGATCTGCGTGTCGAGTGCGACGGTTTCGAAATCACAGGGCTTGAGCCCGCTGCGCGAGGCCTCGAGCGCAGCCAACGTCGCCGCCTGGCCGCGGCCGAGGCAGCTGGTCGCAGTGAAATGGCTCATCCGCAGCGGTGTCATCGCGCGTGAGCGATCAGCAGTACATTGGCAAACAGTGTTCCTTCACTCATCGGTACCGCCTCGCTCTGGAAGCTGCACTCTTGCAGCAGTTGGCGCCATTGCGCGACGCTGCGGCAGTGCACGGATACAAAACCATGACCGCGCGCCAGCATAGCGAGCTTATCGATGCACTGGCTGTATCGAAAGCGCACGCCGCCGCCGGCATTGCCGACGCGTAACAGCAGCACTCCGCCCGCGGGCAGCGCGGCGCGTACGCGCTGTAAGATTGCTCGATGCAACGGCGCGGCCAGGTAGTGCAGAACATCCAGCATGACCACGGCGTCGGCCGAACCGAACTCGGCGCTGCGGATGTCGGCTTGCAGCACCTCGGCCCTGGAACCGAGCGCGCGACGGGCACGCTCGACCTCACGGGGCATCAGTTCGATACCGCGTATCGACAACTCAGTGGGTGCCGGCGGCCAATGCGTTGGCCAGCCTCCGCGTGCGTAGCAGCGCTCCGCAGCCTGCAGCCACGCCGCCAGCAGACATTGACCGGCGCCCAAATCGAGTATACGCCGTCGCCCGAGCAGCAGCCCGCGCTCGAGGATGGCACGATACGCCGGATCGCCGCGCAGCTTGCCGCGGGCGAAATGATAGGCGAAGCGGCTGACCGTGCGATAAGGCGCGCTGGCCGAATCGAGCAGCACTGCGGGCAGCGGCACTCTGTTGGCGCCAGTGCTCACGTGCATCTCAGGCCAAGGCTTCGCGCAGCGTGACGGTGCGCAATCCGCGTTGCTCGATCGCCGTGAGCAGCGCGGGCAACACCTCGAGCACGACCGGCCTGCCGGCGCTCGTGCGCGCGGCGTGCCCGTCGTGCAATAGCAGGATGTCGCCGGCGCCCAGGCGCAGGGTCAGGCGCGCCAATACCGCGCTTGCATCGGAATTGACGGTATCGAAACCGCGGCGTGTCCAGCTCGCCAGCTGCAATTCCAGCCGCTGCAATACCGGATCGAGCAGCGGGCTGCGCAGACCCGCGGGGGCGCGGAAGAATCGCGGCACGACGCCGCTGGCGCGCTCGATATGCTGTTGCGCGCGCTCTACTTCCGCGTGCAGAGCGCGGATGCCGAGCAGCGAGAAATAGTGCGCATGGCGATAGCTGTGGTTTTCAACCGTGTGACCTTGCGCCACGCACTCGCGCACGATCTGCGGGAATTGGTCCACGCGTTCGCCGATGCAGAAAAATGTCGCGCGCGCGCGATGCTCGGCCAGGATGGACAACACCTGCGGCGTGATCTCGGGATCCGGGCCGTCATCGATGGTGATGGCCACTTCCCCGCGCGCGGCCGCGCGCGCGGGCAAGCGCGTCCAATTCGAGCCCAGTGCGCGGCTGCGCGGCCACAGCCCCAAAGCCATGAGCGCCAGATGGTTGGCAATTAGCGCGCTTAACGTCCACGGCCACCAATGTGGCCGCAGCAGCGTGAGCACCGCCGCCGCGCAATGCCACGCGAGCGATGCGCGCAGCAGCGGCGCGGCGTGCCAACGCCTTAGGGCCAGGTACGTCGTGGATGGGTTGGTGCTCATGGCTCGAGGTAGCGGTCGAGGAAATTCTCCCAGAGTTGGCGCCATACCGGCCACTCATGGCCGCCGTGGATCTGCTCGGGATACAGTGCGGCAAAACGCAAAGCCATGAAAGCGCCGAGAGAGATGCCGCCGAGCCAGAGCCTGTGGCCGGCCGCACGTGCCGGACGCACGAACTCATCGTACAGGCGAAGCAGCCAGTTGCGATCCGTCAGATGCGCGATGCGCTGCGTCCGCACCGTCAATGCCTCGCCGGCGGCGCGGGCGCGGCAGCGGCGAACAGTGTGCGCGGCGCCAGAAATGCCGAAAACCACAGCGCGAGCAGCGCGCCGGGCGCCACCGTGGTGCCGAGCGCGCTGAGCACTGGCACGCGCGAGCAGGCCAGCACGCCAAAGCCGATCACGGTACTGGCGTTGGCGATCAGCAGCGAGGCCAGCGTGAGAGGCAGTTCCGCGCTCGCGCGCTCGGCGGCGCGGCGGTCGAAGAACAGTGCGTAGTTCGAGCCAACCGCGACGATCAGCAGCAGTCCGATCAGATGCAGGATCGTCAGTTGGACTCCACTCGCGATCAGTCCCGCGCTGACCGCGAGCACCGCCAGCGCCAGCGGCGCGATCACACGCGCGACCCGAACGGCGCTGCGCAGCACGAGGCTCAGCAGCAGCACGATGGCGCACAGGCCGGCCAATGACAGGCGCACGGCCTCGCGTAGATAGCCGCCATAGAGCGCATCGGTTTCCTGCTTCATGTTCAACGCCAGCACCGTACCCGGGGGATTTGTCATGAGCGCAGCGCGCACGCGCGCGATGTCGATATCGCCGGCATGCGGCCCGGCGTTGCTGGCGCGCAGCGGCAGCAGTCCATACCATTGCCCCGCGTGGTGCCAAAGCAGCGCGTCGACCGCCAGCGCCAGCGAGGTGTGCTCGAGAGCGCCGCGTTCGAGCGGCGCGCCCGTGCGGGCCGCATCGACCTGATGCACGAAATCATCCAGCGCCTCAGCGCGCAATGGCAAGCTCGCCGTCGCCGCGGTGAGCCGTTGGCGCAGCGTCGACGCATCGGGCAGGCTCCCAAGCCGCGCCGCCTGCGCCGTGAGGCTTGGCAGATATCGCGCTGGATTGTCGTAGCCGCCCACCTCGCCGGTGGCCATGAGCGCATCGAGCTGTCGCGAGACGATTTCCGCACGCTGCAGTACCGATTCCTGGTCCGGGCCACTGACCACGACCAGGTTACTGATGTCGGGGGCACCCAGTTCGCTGCGCAGTTGCCCGTCGAGTGCCTGGGCGGAGGCGGCCACCGGACTCAACGCCGCCAGATCGCGATTCCAGAGCCCGGCTCGATGCCAATACAGCACGACGGCGCAGACCACACCCAAGGCCATGACGGCCAGACCTAAACCATGCAGCCGCGAGAGCAGGCGCGCGGCGGCGGCGCCGAAGGGCTCCAAGTTCCGCAATCGAAGACGCTGTGGCAACAGCTGCGGCAGCACCAGCCGCGTGACCGCCGCAGCGATGAGCAATCCGGTAATCGAATACAACCCGAGCTGCGAGAGGCCGGGAAAGCTCGAGGGCAGCAGCGAGGCAAAGCCGCACACCGAGGTCAGCACGCCAAGGCCGATCGTCGGCCACAATCGTGCGGGCACCTCGAGCCTACCTAAGCCGCCCTCGCCACGGCGAGACTGCACGAACAGGTAGATCGAGTAATCCACCGACTCACCGATCAAGGTGATGCCGAAACCGAGCGTGATGCCGTGCACGACGCCGGCGCCGATCGCCACGGCCGCGACCCCCGCCAGTGCGCCCGAGACCACCGGCAGCAGCCCGAGCAGCAGCGTCGTGGCGGAGCGATACACCAGCAGCAGCAGCGTCACGATCAGCGCGGTGCTCAGTATCGATAGCCGCATCACCTCGTGCTCGATGGTCGCGCGCGCATCGACCGCGAACACCGCGGGGCCACTCAGCAGCAGCCGCAGCGGGACCGGCGGCGCGGCCGCTGCGGCCGCGGCAGGGGCCGCCCCGGCAAACGCGGCACGAATCGATGCCAGGGCCTCGGCTTGCCCGTCGGTATCCGAGCCCGAGGCGCGCGTCTCGGCGATCAGCAGCGCGCGCTGTCCGTCGGGCGAACTCCACACGCCTTGCTCGCTGTGCGGTGCACCGCCCGCATCGAGCTGATCGATCACCTGCAGTGTCTCCCCGGTCGGATCGCTACGCAGCAGCGACTTCGCGAGCAACCCCGCCGGAGAGCTGATCAGATCAAGGCTCGCTTCAATGGCTGCGTGCAGTCCGGCAACGCTGAAGCGCTCCGGTGTCACCGTAGTGCTGAGCTGATAGCGGTGCGCGAACAGAAACGCGCGATCGCGCTCCTCGATCGCGGCCTCGCCGTTGTTCACTGCGAGGAATGCGCTCTGCACGCTCAAGCGAGCGGTCAGCGCGCTCGATGCGCGCGCGCGCTGCGCCGCATCGCCGCCCTCGATGCCAATCAGGATCAGGTGCGCGGCCAGCCCGTTTTGCAGCTGGTCGACCAGCAGCCGCTGCGTGGGCGAGGGTACGCGCGGCAGAAACGCCGACAGATCGGCGCTGAAGCGCGCGCGCGCGACGATTATCGCGGCGAGGCCCATCCCGAGCAGCCACAGTCCCAACACAAGCGGCCGCGAGCCCATCATTCGCGCGGCGTAATGCTCATCAGCGAGCGATCGCCGTCGCTCTGCTGAACCTCCACCTGCAGCACCGCATCGCGCTCGCCCGAGAGGCGGATGCGCTGCACGATCGCGGCGAGTTTGGGTTCGAGCGGTCGCAGCAGCAGCTGCCAGTGATCGAGGTCGCCTTCGAAGTCGAGTTGAAAGCGCTGCTCGAGGGCGGGGCGATTGCCGGCGAGCGTTGCGCGCACGCTGTCGATCAGCGGCGCGAACTGCGGATAATCCTGCAGGCGTAGGGTTCGCTGATGCGTCCCGATCTGCAGCGTCAGCATGCCGTGGTCGAGCACGACGCTTTGTGGGCGCGGCTTGAGCGTGCGCTGCTCGAGATGATCCGGCGCCTCATAGCTGAGCACCCCGGAGGAGTGCGCGGGTTGCTTGAGCAGCGAGAGGTATTGCGTCTCCTCGAAGTCCGCGAGCCCGTGTCGGCGCTGCGCCAGCAGCGCCATCAGGCGATTGAGCGCGCCCGCGTCATCGCCGGCGGTAACGATCATGGATGCGAGCGTTGCGAGGGTTGCGAGCAGCGCGATGGCGCGCCGCGGCGTGCTCAGGAGCATGCCGGATCGACCCCTGGCCGTGCTGGGCGCGCGTTGCTGTGCGCGCTGGACCAGAAATCGAAAAAGTTGAACCAATTGTAGGGATCGCTGCGGCAGTGTCGCTCGAGCAGGCTCGCGTAGCGCGCGACCGCCGCTTCGATCGCCCCTGCGCGCTCCGCCCTGGTGATGTTCGTGAAGTCCGCCAGCGGCTCGAAAATGACGTGGTAACGGTGCCCGCCGCGGTAGAGCCCCAGCATGAACAGCACACGGCGCCGGAGCAGGGCGGCAGCGCGCATCGGCCCAAGCGGCAAGTGCGCCGTGGCGCCGAGGAAGCTGACCGGCAGCGAGGCTTCATCGCCGAGCGTGCGGTCGGCCAATACCCCGACCAGCGCGCCACGATCCAGGCGCTCGCGAATCTTGAGCATCGCATCGACGTGGCCGAGCGCGATGATCTCGGGTGGATCGCGCAGCTTGGCGGCGGCCATCACGGCGTTGAGTTTGCGTGCATTGTCCTCGTACATGGCCATCACCACCGCCAGTCCCGGCTGGCGATCGCCAACGGTGCGCAGGACCTCGAAGCTGCCCATGTGCGCGCCGAACAGAAATGCGCCGCCGCCTGCGCCAGCCACTTCGCGGATCAGCGCCTCGCCCTGCAGGGAGACCTGGAACAACTCATAGCGGCCCGAGAGCATATACAAGCGATCCTGTATGGTCGTAGCGAACCACATGATCAGCCGGTAGCGATCCGCCGCGCCGGGCTCACGGCCCAAAGCGCGTCGCAGATAAGTGCGCATGTGGCGCCGTGCCCGTGGAGCGAACAGGAAATAGTAGATGGCGATCAGATGCAGGATCGGGTGGCCTAAGCCGCGCCCGCAACGCAGCGACAGCCAGGCCATCACGCGCAGCAGAATTGAACTGCCGCGCTCAGGCCGGCGGCGCCATTCGGCGGGCTCGACTTCAGCGCTCATGCGTGCCGGCGCTCGATCGAAGCGCTCACCACCAGTGCCTGTGCGGCGTGCAATTCAAAGCGCAGGCGACCGCCGGCCTGCTCCATGCACTCGAGCCGCAGGGTTTCATTCGGTTGCACGATACGGTGGAATTTCACGCTCGAGATATACCAATGCGTGCCCGCAAGCGCAGGTTGGTGGTCCGTCGCGGCCTGCTCAATGGCGTACAACGCCTCATCGAGCAGCACCACGCCCGGAATAATCGGATGCTGCGGAAAATGACCGGCCAGCGCCGGATGATCGGGCGCAACGCGCAGCCACACGCTGGACCAGTTCATGCAAATAAATGCGGCGCGCGTTCCGCGGCCTGCGCCACCAGCGTGCGCAACGTGTGCTGCGGCAGTTTGCCGGTCTCATTGCGCGGCAGCACTTCAACGCGCAGCAGCGGTCGCGGCAGGAACACCGGATCGATGCGTTCGCGCAGCCGCCGCAAAATCGTCGCCACATCGAGCGATGGGGCGACCACGAGCGCCGCGAGCCGCGCGATGCCGGCGAGGCAGGCCTGCGCATCCTCGCGCACGAAAAACGCACCGTCCAGCACCCCGGGTATGGCATTGAGCTGATGATTCAGATACGCGAGCGAACTGCGCTTGCCGGCGATGTTGACCAGATCGGCCGTACGGCCGTGCAGCACAAAGCGATCCTCCCCCTTGAGTTCGAGGATGTCCGCCACCGGCGTGGCCTGCTCGATGTGTCCACCCTGGGCCCAGCAGCGCTCGTCGATGAGTTCGAGCCGCACACCGGGCCAGAGCCGCCACTCATCCTCGAGCGCGGTGCGGCGCGTAGCGATCTGGCCGGTTTCGGTCGTGCCGTAGATCTCGAGCAACGGCGCCGCGTAGCGCCGTTCCACTTCCCGCGCCAGATTGGTCGGTAGCATCGCCGTCGCGGACACGATCAGATCCAGGCTCGGCAGCGCCATCTCGGCGGTGAGCAGTGAGCGCAAGTGCACCGGTGTCGTGATCAGAACGCGCGGTCGCGGCAGCTCGTTCAGGGCCGCGGCAATGTCGGCCGGGAAGAACGGCCGCCCGGCACACAGCGCGCCGCCACTGTGCAACGGCAGCAGCACCGTGGATTCAAAGCCGTACATATGCTGCGGCGGTACCGTACCGAGAATCGCGCAGCCGCCGCGATCGATCGGCCTCAGGCGAGTGGCCTCGAGGCGCACGCATTGTACGAGGCGGCCCCAGGTCTTGCGATGCGACACCGGAGCGCCGGTCGAGCCCGAGGTGAATATGTAAGCGGCCAATTGCGCGGCATCGATCTGCGGCACGGACCAGTCGCCCGATTGCGAGGGCGGCGCGTCCGCCTCGCCGTCACGATAAAACAGTAATGGCAAGTCCAGCGTGCAATCGGCGTCATCGGTCAGACAGAAGCCGTCCGGTGCGAACGAGCGCAGTTGCCGGATCAGCTCGGGTGTATGGGCCGGAGGCAGTAGGCTGCACTTACCCGACAGCAGGCTGGCCGCGAGCCCCACGGTAAATCGATAGCGGTCGGTGCACAGATTGAGCACATGCATGCCCGCCGGCAGTCGAGCCGCGAGCGCGCGCGCATCGCACAGGAAGCGCCGTGCGTCGATCGGCTCGCCGTCGCGGTAGGCGACGATCGACTCGGGCCGCTGGTGCACGAACAGGGGCAGTGCGGGCATGGCTGAGCTACGCGCACTTCACCAGAGCGATGCGCCGCCGCCCGGGGATTGCAAATAGGCGCGAGCGGTAGCGCGCAGTGTGATACGCCGCATCGAGGGCAGCAGGCGCTGCCGCAGCGCGTATTCGCCGATGAACATGAGGGCTGCCAGCGGCAGCGTCAGAAAGTTCGAGAACACCGACCAGACCCGTAGCGGTGCCCAGGCGTAGAGCACGGCGCTGAGGCCGCCGATCGAGATGAAAAATACCGTCCAAGCCGCGGTGACGGCTCGGGTGTAGCGTTGCACCTCCCCCGGCAGGGGTCCGTGCAACATGGCGGCCCAGCGTGTGCACAACGGAACCTCGCCGCGCAACAGGCTGCGGCCGAAGACCAGCGCCAGCGCCAGATAAGCGCCGCACTGCTGTAGCAGGATCATGAGGGCGAAATTGCGCTCGATGTGACGCCAGCTCAGCAGCAGCAGCGCGGCAGTCAGCGGCGCGAGCAGCACGCTCGCGATCAGCGGATGCGGCGAGCGGCGAGCGGCCAGCCACAAAGCCAGCAGCAATGGGACAACAGCCAGGGCCGCACCGAGTTCGCGGGCGCCAGGGCTCGCGTTGCTGTAATGGGCGAGGACCGCGTAGATCAGTATCGTCGCTGCGATCAGAGCCTGGCGCAGCCATCCGCGCTTCACTTGCTTCTCTGGGTCGCGACGTATTGCGCAAAATGTCGCAGCGAGCGGAAGATGCGCTCGTTCTCCTGATTGTCCGCGCGCAGCACAATCCCGTACTGCTTCGAGACGATCAGCGCGATCTCGAGAATGTCGATCGAATCCAGTCCCAGACCCTCGCCGTACAATGGCGCCTCGGGGTCGATCTGCTCGGCCGCAATGGGCAGATTCAAGCCCTGAACGATCAGCCGCGCGATCTCCCGCTCGAGCGCGAGCGTATCGACGCGCGCTGTCGTCGGCTGTGGCAACGCTTGTTCCGACATAATGGATTGAGTGTCTTGTTGGCCCTGCGGCGTCCTACCCAAGGCCGGTACCGGCGATCCGGCCGAATCGGCAACATTATATCGAGATTGGCCGCGGCGCGAGCAATGCGTAGGACGGCACTTTCAGCGCATCGGCCAACGCCGACATAATAACCACGGCAGACGCACCGCGAACTCGAGCAGCAGGCGCGCATGCATCCAGGTCAGCAGCACATTATCGCGCCAATAATTGAAGTGCGACACGCCGCCCTGCTCGGGACGGAAATAGCGCACCGGCGCGGACAAATTGCGCGGCGGCAGCCCAAGCCAGCACAGACGCACGGCCACCTCGACATCGAAATCGAAGCGACGCATCCATGGCTGACGGCGCATGACTCGCACCAGCGGCTCTAGGGGATAGACGCGGAAGCCGAACAGCGAATCGTGAATGCCGGCCCAGAGCGTCCACAGATTGGACCACCAGTTCGAGATCTTGCGGCCCTGGACACGCACCCCCGGTGCACTGGCGTCGAAAAGCGGCTCGCCCAAAATCAGCGCCTGTGGCTCCTGGATGGAGGCAGCCATGAAAGCGCCGATGCGGTCGGCCGGATGTTGGCCGTCCGAATCCATGGTCAGGACATGTGTATAGCCGGCCTGCAGTGCCATACGCGCTCCGTGCAGCACCGCGGCGCCCTTGCCGCGGTTGCGAGGCAGCACCAGCACGCGCAGGCCCGGATCCTGCTCGGCCATGGCCGCGAGGCTCTGGGCACTGCCGTCCGTGCTGCCATCGACCACGACCCACACGGGAGTCCAGTGCGCGCGTGCGGCCCGCACCGTCTCGTATACTTTTGGCCCCGGGTTGTAGCTTGGAATCAGGACCAGATGCGTGCTGGACGGCGCAGTCAGCGGCACGAGGAACTGGCGCTCCGTGCTGCCGGGCACTCGTGCGTTAGCTCGTTGCGATAGTAGCGTTCGAGCTCGAGCCTGAACGCTTCGGGGTCCTGCGGCGGATCGAAGCGGTGCCCGAGCCGTAGGCGGTAAGTGAGCGCCAGCAACACATAGAGCGGCACGGTGATCAGCGACCAGCTCAGGCAGAGCAACGCGAACAGCAGCAGCGAGCTGTCCAACCCGGCGTCAACGGCGCGCAATTCAGTCATGGCTGTCGACCATTCTCGAAGAAGCGCTGATCATCCACACAAAGCCGATACCGCCCGCCCAGTAGCCGCGCTGTTGGACCAGCGGGCTGTCGACAAAGGCGGCACCCGCGAGCCAATCATGGCGCAGATAGGCGCCCAGCCAATAATTGGCGAAGCGCCTGCTGATTGCGAGCAGCGCCTGACTGCCCGAAAAACCGCCGGCAGCCTCATAGGCCGGGCGAGTCGCGGTCGCGTACTGCGGGGCGACTCCATAGAAATATTCATGATAGCGCCGCTGCGCGTACAGCGGCCCGGCCATCAGCCCTAAGTTCCAGCCGGCCAGCCGCCCGGCACCCAGGCAGTCCAGATCCAGGCTCGGGGCAAATATCGCACCAATCGCCATCGGTGGCGATGTAACGGTAATGGCCTCGCGCAGCGGCAGGCGTACATCCAGCCGCAAGCGCTCAGCGCCGCTGCGCCACAGATGCCATTGCAATGCGGGTCCCAGTTCGATCGTGGGCTCGAGGTTCGGCATGCCCGCGCGTATCGCGCTGCTGCGGCTGAATACGGGCGCGGTGGCGTTGACGCTGATCTCGAGCTCCAGATAACGGCGATTGAACAAGCGTCCGTGCACACCGTCGCGGTCGGCTCGCAGGAACTGGCCGCGATAGATAAAGTAGGGCACCGGCGCCGGATAGACATGCATGGTGCTCGCGCCGCGGTAGTCGTTGAAGAACAATCCGCCCACGCCGAAGCCGAATTCCCACAAGGGCAGCGGCTCGCCGTGCGCCGGCGCGCACAGCGCGCCGAGCGCGGCCAGCAGCGCCGCCT
>OCZU010000447.1_pt1 | contig 28838 bp, 29 predicted proteins | sample 1539001 | NCBI WGS metagenome assembly OCZU01 (sample SAMEA3539306, study PRJEB22396) | soil metagenome | biome: tundra; feature: field; material: soil | place: USA | collected 2010-05 | depth 0.15 m | reverse complement strand
CGTAGGCGATGACGTAGCAGAGAAAAAGCAGCGGCAGCAATCGCCAGTAGGCTTTGCGCCGGGCGCGATCCAGCGCCGATGGGTTCGTGTTGCCGTTTTGCAAGCGTGGTATTGGGCTTGGTGGAGTCTCGCCTCGAAGGTTCGCCGAGGTCAATGCCGGAGATGGTTGGCAGTGTCCTGAACTCTCTTGTTCGCGACACATATCCGAAACCGCAATTCACATTCACCGAACCGCCACCCGCAACCGCGCGATCACCCGCGACATTCTGGCAACGTGCAATAATGTAATACACTTGAATCACTGTCGGCCTTTACTAGCTTGCGCGCCGTTTCTGAGTTCGTGACCTCAAAGCCGGTTTTCATTACGCTACGAAGCAGAGGGGCGGGTCCTGGCGAAGGGAGCCCGTAGGGCGACCGGAGCCAGGATCCGCCCCTGGCGGCTCAGAACAGAAACAAAAACATGAGCAGTAGCAATCCATCCGAAGCACCGAACAAGAGCCCCGAAAAGAAACGGCGGTATCTGAGCGCCGAGAAAAAGTTCCAGATCTACCTGGAAGCTCAAGGCAGTGACCAACCCGTGGGCGAACTCCTGCGCCGAGAAGGCCTCTTCTCGACCGATCTGGCCCGCATCCGCCAGCAAGTCAAGGAAGGCGCGCTCCAACGGCTCAGCGCCAAACCTGGGCGCAAAGAGAACCCGGTCAGCACCGACGCCTACGAGGCCCTCAAGCTCGAACTCCAGGAGAAGGAAAGGGCCTTGGCGGATCTGGCGGTCGAACTGGCGATCCTGCGAAAAAAAACGAATGGGGGTTCGTGGGACCGATAGCCGATCAATGGCTCAATGAGCAAACCAAACTGGAAATCCTCACGGTGATTAAGTCCTCCCAGCAACAAGGTGTTTCGGCGCGGCGCAGTTGCGCGATCCTGGTGATCGAACACCGGCGCATTGTTCGTTGGCAACAACGGACCCGCCAAGGACTGAGCCTGGCCAATCTGACGCCTTGGCCCCAAAGAACCGTTGCACCGGGTCTTAACCGAGGAGATCAACCAGATTGTGGCGCTGGCCAAACGTCAGGAATACGTGGATCTGTCGCATCGCATCCTGGCGGTCACCGCGTGGGATCAAGGCCTCTTCCAGGCTTCCTTCTCCACTGTCTACCGCGTCCTCAAGGAGCGGAATCTGATGACCGCACGCGGTCCTGGCGGCGCGCACAACGGTCACTCCAAAGCGCCGCTCCGCAAAGATCTGACCGGGCCCAACCAGCGCTGGTGTTGGGACATCAGCTATCTGATGACGTTCCAGAAAGGAGAGTATCTCTACCTCTACCTGCTGCTCGACGAGTGGTCCCGCAAGCGCGGACAATTTCCGGCAGTCGTTCCGAAAGGGATTTGCTGATGCGTCGACGCGCAGACTGGCAACCCCAGACGCAGAGCAAGATTGTCAGTGACGTTTGCGAAGCTCGACCACCCGGACTTACATTGAGTTGGTTCATCGCGCATCAGGTCGGCTATCGCCGCCCAAGCACAATCCCACTCTCAAAATGGCTGGTTTTCATCTGCCCCTCCCTGGTCGGATTTGGTGCCCGCTGACAGTTTCTTCATGGGGTTAATCTCTTTGCCTGTCAACAATCCGCTAGGACACGACCAAAACACAGATGTGGCGGAGAGGTTGCGGGAGGCGTTTTTCCGTCTTATTTCCAAATTGGTGACGTGTCCCATGCCAGTGGGAAACCGGCCAGATTCAACGGAATATCCAGGTGCTTTTCAGCAACTCGCGCAAACGATTCGACCTTTGTCGGCGCATTCTTAGCGTTCTCAAGCCTGTTTACTTTATCCTTTTCAAAAAGACGTAATGGCATAAAGTTGTCTCTTATGGAAAGAGAACTTAAACAAATCGTCCGCCAGAAGATCACCGATGCGCTCGCCGCTTCTGTGCCCGCGCATACCCGCCGTGATGTCCATTTGCCCGGCATCAAGGGCAAAGCGATGGCCGTCATTGGTATGCGGCGCAGTGGCAAGACCACCTTTCTGTGGCAATGCCTGGGCGAACGTCTGGAGGCTGGCACGCCGCGCGATGCTCTCCTCTATTTCAACTTTGAGGACGAACGTCTGGCAGAGATGACCGCCCAAGAACTGCAATTGGTCGTCGAGGAATACTTCAGCCTGCACCCGGAGCGACGCGACTTCAAGAGTGTCACATTTTTTCTCGATGAAATCCAGGAGGTGCCGGGTTGGGAAACTTTCGTCCGCCGTTTGCTGGACACGGAAAAGGTGGAGCTATTTCTGTCTGGTTCGTCCGCCCGTTTGTTGAGCCGCGAGGTTGCCACCAGTATGCGTGGTCGGGCCATGGAAGTGCTGGTGCATCCCTTCAGTTTGCGAGAGGCTTTGCGCCATCGCGGAGCGGAACCAAAGTCGCCGTGGACCGATCTGCCCAAGGCTGCTCGCTCGGCTCTGGATAAACATTTTCGTGCCTACCTCACGGAAGGCGGATTTCCAGAATCCCAAGGAGTGCCCATGCGGGACCGCGCCAGCTTGCTGCGCACTTACGTGGATGTGGCCATACTGCGGGACGTGATCGAACGACATGGAGTGACCAACCCGGCCGCTCTGCGCTGGCTGCAACGTCACTTGCTCGGAAATCCTGCGGCCCCTTTCAGTGTGCAAAAGTTTTTTGATACCATCAAATCCCAGGGATTGCCCGTCGGTAAGAACACTTTGCATGATTACCTCGCTTATTTGGAGGACGCATTCTTGGTGCGCACCGTCTCCTTGCACACCGCGTCCGAGCGCCAGCGCATGGTTAATCCACGCAAAGCGTATCCGATAGATCCAGGCCTCATCTCCCTGTACGAGCGCACTGGCCGCGCCAACCTCGGTCATGCCCTCGAAACCGTGGTTCTGCTCGAACTGGAACGCCGCGGCTGCGAGATAGATTACGTCCGTACTCGTGATGGTTACGAAGTGGACTTTTTCGCCCGCAACCCCGCAGGCGGCGTGACACTGATTCAAGTTTGTACCGATGTCAGTGATGCTGAAACTTACGCCCGCGAAGTCCGCGCCCTCACCGCTGCTGCTACGGAATATCCGGGGGCCATTCCGCTGCTGCTCACGTTCGACACACTGCCGCCTCGGCCCCCACTGCCTGCGCCGTTGCGCTGGCAGCCAGCCATCGCCTGGTTGTTGGGTGACGAACTGCCCCGCAAATCACGTTGAAATTCATTTCCTAACAGGTCAAATCCCATGGGCTGCCATTCGCTCGATTGCCCTCGGTTTAATCAAAGCAATAAAAATCCCGCCACATTTGAGCTTGGCTTGCGCCAGAGGCTTGGCAGATATGCTGAAATAGCAAAACCCATCCGCCTGAGCTTATCAACTCTCATTTTGCCAGCTTGCTTCATCGGATCGAGGGTCGTGTCCTTTTAGATTGTTGCCAAGATTACTTCCGGCGAAGAATTGCAAAATTTGACAGGGGGTTTAGAGTTGCGAAATGAGTCCCGTAGAGTCTTTCAACTGCTTTCCTTGCATCGTGCTCGTCTGAGCTGGCTCGTCCGTGAAAAATGTTGTTTCTCCATACGTCTTTGAAGTAGTCGCAGTCGTCTATTGCTTTTAGATAAAACTCCTTGGCGGATTGTCCTTGCTTGCTTCTGGGGCTTTCATCGGTTGCGGGCTTGCTTACTTCGGATCAATCCATTATCCACAACTCCACCATGCGCGCTCCGGTCGTCACTGAAATGCTTGTCATCCCGGTCGCCGGACATGACAGCATGTTGCTCAATTTAAGCGGGGCGCATGGGCCGTTCTTCACGCGCAACGTCGTTATCCTGAAGGATGACGACGGCCACACCGGGCTGGGCGAAGTTCCGGGGGGCGAACGCATCCGTCAGACCCTCGAAGAGGCCAAACCGCTCGTTATCGGCCAGCCCATCAGCGCATATAACGCGATCCTCAATGCCGTCCGCCAGCGTTTCGCTGACCGTGATGCCGGAGGGCGCGGAATACAAACCTACGATTTACGCACCACGATCCATGTCGTCACCGCGATTGAATCCGCCTTGCTCGACCTGTTCGGTCAGTTCCTCGGCGTGCCGGTTGCCGCATTGCTGGGCGAAGGCCAGCAACGCAAATCGGTCGAGATGCTCGGCTATTTGTTCTACCTCGGCGACCGCAGGAAAACGAACCTGTCCTATCTCAGCACCACCGACGCCAAGGACGACTGGTTGCGTCTCCGGCACGAACCCGCGTTGACCACCGACGCCATCGTCCGCCTCGCGGAAGCCGCGCACGCGCGCTACGGTTTCAATGATTTCAAACTCAAAGGCGGCGTCCTCTCCGGGGTGCAGGAAATGGAAGCTGCCACCGCATTGGCAAAGCGTTTCCCGAAGGCTCGAATCACACTCGACCCCAATGGCGCGTGGTCGCTCGCCGAAGCCATTTCGCTCTGCCGCAATCAGCGTCACGTCCTGGCTTACGCCGAAGATCCGTGTGGCGCTGAGAATGGTTTGTCCGGGCGTGAAGTCATGGCTGAATTCCGCCGGGCCACCGGCCTGCCGACGGCGACTAACATGGTTGCCACCGACTGGCAGCAACTCGCGGATGCCCTTCTGCTCAGGGCCATTGATATTCCGCTGGCCGACCCCCATTTCTGGACGATGCAAGGTTCTGTTCGTGTCGCCCAACTCTGCCGCGACTGGGGCGGACTCACCTGGGGTTCTCATTCCAACAATCACTTTGACATCTCGCTCGCGATGTTCACCCACGTCGCCGCCGCCGCGCCCGGCAAGATCACTGCCATAGACACGCATTGGATCTGGCAGGATGGCCAGCGACTGACGAAGGAACCTCTCCAGATCATCGGCGGCTCTGTTGCCGTCCCCGATTCGCCCGGCCTCGGCGTGCAGGCCGACATGCCCCAAATTGAAAACGCACACCAGCTTTACCAGCAAATGGGACTCGGCGCGCGCGACGACGCGGCCGCGATGCAATTCCTGATTCCTGGCTGGAAGTTCGACCCCAAACGTCCCTGCCTCGTTCGCTAAAGCGACCTGCGGAACTTCCCTCTCTGATTATTTGGGTGGCGGTTGAATCTCATGGAATAACCACGCTCGTGCATAGGCCCACCAGCGTTTGGCGGTGGCTTTGGAAATGCCGAGAACCTCGGCGGCTTCTTCAATCCTCAGGCCGACGAAATAGCGGAGTTTGACCAGTTCGGCCAGCTGCGGTTCCAAGGTGGCGAAGCGGTCGAGGGCATCATTGAGTGCGAGCAATTGGTCGTCGGGAGCGGGGCTGGCGATTTCCAGTTCATCCACATCCAGATGCGCCGCGCCGGCGCCGCGTCGCTGAGCATGCTTGCGCCGGGCGCGGGCGATGAGGATGCGGCGCATTGCTTCGGCGGCGGCACCGAAGAAGTGCGCGCGGTTCTGCCAGGATTGGGCGGGCGAGTCCACCAGCTTGAGCCACGCTTCGTGAACCAGCGCAGTGGGCTGGAGCGTGTGACCGGCTGGTTCGTTGGCCATCTTATATGCAGCCAGGCGGCGCAGTTCCTGATAAACCAGCGGCAGCAGTTCGTCAGTCGCTTTGGCGTTGCCTTGCTCGATGTCGGTGAGGATGCGTGTGACGTCGTTCATGATTTGCGCGGATCAGCGCAATCCGAAAACACACAAGCTCGCCACCCATGCGGCATGGAGCAATGTGCGCAAGCGCCAGGGCCATCTCCTGAGAACTCCGATGATCGCCAGCAGGAGCACGGGGACCATGAAGAGATGCCAGGCGCGTTCGTTCAGCCCCACCGTGGCGAGCCGAAACAGGACGCTGCTGGAGAATACGATCGCAAGCGCGATCGGTATGACGAGTTCAATGTACGGCCCGATCGCAGCGCTGAGGCGTCCGTGGCGGCGCAAGAGCATCCCCGCCGCCAAGGTTTCGATGATGCAAAGCGACGCCATGACCACGAGCGCGCTCGCCATGCCGAGCCAGATTCCGTACGGCACCCCCGCAATCTTCACGGCCACCCATCCCCAACTGAGGGTGTAGCAGATGACGGACGCCAATGCGCCAGTGATGATTCCGCTGGCGAGATCCGCCACAGCGTTTTTGGGCCGAACCAGCCAAACCGTGATCATTCCTCCGCTGCTCAAGAAGCCAAGCCCGGTCAAATAGATCGCTCGCCGAAGCGCGACCGATTGTTCCAAGGGATTGAGCATTACCAGCCAGCAGACCATACCGCCCACAATGCCCCAGATAACACCCAAGGCGACGGCCCAACCGGTGGAGCCAAAATTGCGTCGCACCCAGATCCGCAGCAGGTATTCCAGAGTCGGACCCCGGACGCACAGGGGTTCACCCCGCAGCCAACGATCAAATTCGGCCGCAAGGTCGGACGCGGAGGCGTACCGCTCGTTTCGGTCTTTGGCCAGGCATTTCATGACGACCCAATCCAACTCGCCTTCGACGAAATGACTGATGCGCTTTGGATCGCAGCGGCGCTGGCCTGCCACCGTGCTGAGTTCATCAGCGGTCATCGCATTCAGGCGTGTCGAGGGGCGGAGTGGTTCCTTATCGCGGATGGTCCGGCGCATTTCATCCAGCCCGGCGGCGAGCAGTTCCTTTTGATCGAAAGGCGTGCGACCCGTGAGCAATTCATAGAGCAGCACGCCCAGGCTGTAGATGTCGCTGCGCGTATCAATGTCCAGGCTGGTCATCACCGCTTGCTCGGGACTCATGTAGGCCGGCGTGCCGATGAATTGCTCGAAGGCGGTGAAGAGCGTCTGGTCGGTCAGCCGTCCCTGCGTGGCCTTGGCGATGCCGAAGTCAATCACCTTGGGCACAGGCACCCCGTCGTTGACAGTGACGAGGATGTTCGAGGGCTTGATATCGCGGTGAATGATTCCTTTTTGGTGCGCGTGCTGGATGGCCTGACAAACCAAGATGAAGAGCTTGAGCCGCTCTTCAGTGGAAACTTTGTGCTCGTCGCAGTAGTCCGTAATCTTGATGCCGCGTACCAATTCCATTACGAAGTAAGGTCGGCCCGTGTCCGTGGCGCCGGCATCGAAGACTTTCGCGATATTCGGATGTTCCATGAGCGCTAGAGCCTGGCGCTCCGCCTCGAAGCGCACGATCACCGACTTCGTGTCCATGCCCAGCTTGATGACCTTGAGCGCCACGCGGCGGCGCACCGGTTCTTCCTGTTCGGCCATGTAAACGACGCCGCAGCCGCCTTCGCCAATTTGCTGAAGCAGTTTATACCGCCCGATTCGGTGGCCGGGTTTCTCGCTGAGTCCTGTCACGACCAAAGTTGATCCGTTGCCGGCTGCAAGACCCGTCGGCGGTTCTTCGAGAAAATCACCGGCGCTCTCGGCGGCGCGGAGCAAGGTCTCGACGCGCCGACGCAAGGCGGTGTCCGTCCCGCAAGCGCCATCGAGATAAGCGGCTCGGGCTTCAGGCGTGGCGCACTGGAGCGCCTCGGCGAACAAGGCCTGTTCGGGGGACACGGGCTTCATGGGAGTCGGTTCATCGCCCATACATGCGCTATTTAGCAGGAAAAAGGCTCACCGCGGGAAAAGAAAATATTCAATGAGCCTTTTTGCCGGGTTTTGGCTCATGACTGGTTGAAAGGCCATCATGCTATGAAAAAATTATTTTCGGTCAGGACCATCATTCTCGCGGGCAGTCTCCTGCTGCAACTGAGCACGCTCTGTTTTCACTCGCGTGGCGCGGCGGGAGACGTGGATCTGTCCTTCGATCCCGGCTCGGGCGTCAATGGCACGGTGAACGCCGTCGTGCTGCAGCCCGACGGAAAGGTGATCATTGGTGGACACTTCACCACGGTCAAAGGCCTCGCGCGCCCCGGTATTGCCCGGCTCAACGCGGACGGTAGCGGCGACCCCACTTTCAATCCGGGCACCGGACCGAACTACGGTGTCTCTTCTCTCGCTTTGCAATCCGATGGGAAGGTGCTCATCGGTGGTGATTTCACCACGGTCAACGGCAGGAACCGCAACGCAATTGCCCGGCTCAACGCCAACGGAAGTCTGGACAGCAGTTTTAATCCCGTGGTAGGACCACCGTATGTGGGCATTTTTTCGATAGTGTTGCAATCGGATGGCAAGGTGTTCATCGGGGGCGATTTCGCCACGGTCAATGGCACGTTCCGCAACGGGATTGCCCGACTTAATGCCGACGGAAGTCTGGACAGCAGTTTTAATTCAGGCACAGGAGTAGGCGGCCATCCTGCCGGGGTCGTCGGGTCTATCGTTGTGCGATCCGATGGCAAAGTGCTCATCGGTGGTGAGTTCTCCACCGTCAACGGCACGAACCGCAACGGAATTGCCCGGCTCAATGCCAATGGGAGTCTGGATAGTAGTTTCGATCCCGGCACCGGAGCGGACTGGGTTTCTTCGATCGTGTTGCAGCCGGATGGCAAGGTGCTCTTCGGCGGTTACGGAATTGCCCGTCTCAATTCCGACGGGAGTCCGGACACCAATTTCAATGCGAACGCAAACGGTGGGTGGGATAACGTAGCGTCGATAATTGTTCAGTCGGATGGGAAGGTGCTCATCGGCGGCGACTTCATCACGTTCTATGGCGCGAACAGTGACGGGATAGCCCGGATCAATGCCAATGGAAGTGTGGACGGCAGTTTCAATCCCGGAACAGTAGTAGGCAGCTATCCTAGCGGGGTCAATTCTGTCGCTGTGCAATCGGATGGCAAAGTGTTCATCGGCGGTTATTTCTCCGGCCAAATTGCCCGCCTCAATATCGATGGCAGTCTCGACGGCAGTTTCCATCCGGGCAGTGGATTGGACGGCTCGATTTCTTCTCTCGTTGCGGAGCCAACTGGCAAGGTGCTTATCGGCGGTGTGTATACCTTCATCAACGGAACGAACCGATACGGTGGCCAGCTCAATGCCGATGGCAGTCGAGACAGCACTTTCATTTCAAGCAGTTTCAATCCGGACCTGGCAGCTTTGATTCAATACGATGATTGCGGGTCGCAACTATGTTCTTGTGAAAAATCCACCACCCCCACTGTCCTAGTGCAAGCGGACGGCAGGGTGCTCATCGGCGGCTACGTCCTAACCACTGTTAGTTGTTATCCTGAGGGGGGTGGCCAGATTTCTCGTTACTTCCTAGCCCGCTTCAATACGGACGGAAGTCTCGACACCAGTTTTGAGGCGGCCATTGAAAATCCGACCGATTCTAGATCTATCGCTGCGTTGGCGGTGCAGCAGGACGGCAAGGTCATTGTGGGCGGCAATTTTTCTTCAATCAAAGGAACGAACCGCAACGGGATTGCCCGGCTCAATACGAACGGGAGTTTGGACAACAGCTTTAATGCGGGGACGGGAAACTACTCATCCGTCAGCTCGGTGGCTTTACAATCAGATGGCAAGGTGCTTATCGGCGGCGGTTTCACGGTGGTGAATGGCACGAACCGCAACAACATTGCGCGGCTTAATGCCAATGGCAGCCTGGACAGCAGTTTCAATCCGGGCACGGGAGTATCTGGTGGCTCTGTTTATTCGGTCGCGTTGGAGCCGGATGGCAAGGTGCTCGTCGGAGGTTCGTTCACTACCATCAACGGCACGAACCGCAACAACATTGGCCGCCTCAATGCCAATGGCAGCCTGGATACCAGTTTCAAGCCCGGCACAGGAGCGGACGGGCGTGTTCGTTCCATCGCGTTGCAGTCGGATGGCAACGTGCTCATCGGCGGCGACTTCACCATTGTCAATGGCGCGGCTCGTCCGCGTGTGGCCCGCCTTTACGGCGATTCCGTCGCGCCTTCATTGAACATCGCGCGATCCAATGCCTTCGTGAGCGTCTCGTGGCCCGTGACTGGTCTGAACTATCAACTGCAGGAAACGACGAACCTCTTTCCGGCTGCCTGGTCTCCCATCGCGCAATCAACTATCACCAACGCTGGCCAAATCTCCGTGGCTGTTCCCACTACCGCCGGGCGAAGATTCTTTCGGCTGATATCCCTGTAGCGCATTCAACAACTATGAGACATAATGTTTAAACCAGACCGCCGGGTCCGGAAGCTAACAACGATCATGAATAAAATCACCGCGAACAGATTTCCTGCCAGTTTGCTGCTGGCGCGCCGGGGAATGGTTGTGGGACTTACATTAGGACTTGTCTCCCCCGCCTTCGCCCAGACACGGGTCAAATTATCCACCATAAAACCCGGAACGGAACGTGTGCAGCTGATCAACAATGGCGACTTCCAGTTTCAAGGACCTCCGGTGGGATCTAGTTATCCTTCCCCGTCCGGGTGGAGCAGTTCGGTGGACATGTATGCCAATGCGGGCTCCAACATGGTTGCGGCAGACAGCAGCGTCGTTGCTCGCGCGCAAGTGAACAGCAGCGCTCCCGCCACGGGTTTCAGCCAGACGGTCGGGCTCGATTCGGCGACAGCTTACGTCTTCAGCGCCTACGTGTGGAACATGGGCGATGCGGTTAATCACGTGACCACAGTCATGGATTTGAATGATGCCCCATCCGAACCGCAGATCGTCCTCAGCTCCAGCGATTCCGAAGCCGCCAAGGGCTATTTTGTTTATCGAAGTTTCAACACCGCGACCACCGGCACCAATGTCACTGTGCGGATTTTCTACGATGGTTTTGCCGGGACCGGCACTGCGCCGGCTTTTTATCCCCTCGCGGCACAATGGGATAATGTCGCGATCACCAAGGCCGTGAATTTTGTCGCGCCGCAACCGGCCGGTTCAGCCGCCACCCTGCGTCCACTGGTGAGAATTACCAGTCCAGCCAATGGATCGTTCGCTTACGCTTCTGGAGCAGGTCTCGCGATCACCGCGGAGGCCACCGATTTGGATGGCACGATCACCAATGTCCAATTCTTTGCCGGAACCAACAAAGTCGGAGATACATCGGTCAGCCCTTGGACCGCGTTTTGGAGCAACGCAGTTTCCGGGTCATATGTCCTGACTGCGCTTGCCGCCGACAACACCGGCGCCACGACGGTCTCCGCTCCTGTTTCGGTCAGCTTAACAATTCCGCCCCAGGCTCTGGCGCTGAACATCGAAGCGGGGAACGGTGAAGTGATTCTGTCCTGGTCGTCGAGCGGGGACGGGATGCTGGTGCAAAGGGCTTCCGACCTCGTTCCACCGGTCATGTGGACGAAGGTCACCAATGCCACCCTGGTGATCAATTCCTCCAACGTCCTCGTTCTGCCGGTTGCTGCCGGACCCCAATTTTTCCGGCTGGCACCGGAGGTGGATGCGAGCACGCTGACTGGCAAGCTGCTGATGGGTTACCAGGGATGGTTCGCCTGTCCCGGAGACGGTTCAGCCAGCAGCGGTTGGATCCATTGGTTTCGCAGCCAGAGCCCGGTCGCCGCGGCTGCGACGGTTGATTTCTGGCCGGATGTTTCCGAGCTGGATCCCGATGAGCTTTTCACCACCAGCATGACCTATCCCAACAGCGCTCCCGCCAAGCTGTATTCGGCCTACAATTCCAAGACAGTCCTTCGACATTTCAAATGGATGCGAGACAACCACCTTGATGGCGTATTCTTGCAACGTTTTAGCAGCGGAGTGTCCGACGCCAGCACCTTCGCGCGGATGAACAAGGTGGCGGACAACGTCCGCGCTGGAGCCGACGCCTATCGTCGGGTCTTCGCTCTGATGTACGACATCTCAGGCCATCCGACCAACACCCTGGTGAGCGCGTTGACCAACGATTGGCTTTACCTGGTGAACACGCTCCAGATCACCAACAGCTCCCGTTACCTGCACCACAACGGCAAGCCAGTCGTCGCGGTCTGGGGTTTTGGATTTTCCGGCCGGCAAGACACGCCGCAGCAAGCGCAGGCAGTGATCAACTTTTTCAAGAGCGCTGGTCTGACGGTGATGGGAGGGTTGCCGACTTACTGGCGCACACTCAACAATGATGCGCAGTCCGATCCGGCTTGGGCGGCCGTGTTCCGGTCTTTCGACATCATCAGCCCTTGGTCGGTAGGACGGTATGGTGACATCGCCGGAGCCGACAACTTCCGCCAGAATCTCATCGTGCCCGACAAGGCGGAAGCCGCCGCAAATGGCCGCGAATACATGCCGGTGATTTTTCCGGGTTTCTCCTGGTTCAATTTGAACGGCGGCCCGCTGAACCAAATCCCACGCAATGGCGGCACGTTCTACTGGGAACAGGCTTACAACGCGAAGCTCTCCGGCTGTAACATGATTTACGCGGCCATGTTCGACGAAGTGGATGAAGGCACGGCGATGTACAAGCTCGCTCCGACGGCGAACGAAATACCCGCGCAAGGCTCGTTCGTGCCTTTGAACATCGACGGCGACAGCTTGCCCAGTGACTGGTATCTGCGTCTGGCGAACGAAGCTTCCAGAATGCTGCGCGGCGACATCCCTCTCCAAAACACCATTCCCATTGTGCCCTGATCGACGGGGTTCCGAAATTCAGAGGGAACGTGGACTGGCTTTCCGCGGCCAGCGAAGACATCATTGAACATGAATTGGCGGGAACGATTGCTGGCATCTGTCGGGCCGGGTCTGCTGGGTGGCATCACCTTTCACCAGTGGATTCACCTTCTCCGGCAGGAACACTTTGCGGTCGATCCCGCGCGCCTGCCGCGTGCACTGTCGATCACCATCCAGAGCCTGAAGAACAGCGCCTTCCACTGGTACGAACAGCATCACTATGGTTCACTCGTTGAAGAAGTCAGCATCGAGCCGCCGCTTTTTATCCTGGGCCATTGGCGGAACGGCACCACCCATTTGCACCAGCTTCTCGCGCAGGACCGCCGTTTTGCTTTTCCCAATGGATATCAGGCGGCATTCCCGCACACCTTTCTGACTACCGAGGCGATGGACTCGCGCATGATATCGCATTTCGTGCCGAAGCGCCGGCCGATGGACAACGTGGAATGGACATTGGCATCGCCACAAGAGGACGAATTCGCGCTTTGCATCTCCTGTTTTAAATCGCCTTGCATGGCCTGGATTTTTCCGCGCCGTCGAAAACACTGGGGCCGCTACCTGAGCTTTCGAAACGCTTCCCAAAACGAAATCGCCGAGTGGCGTGCAGCCTTCGAGCTGTTTCTGAAAAAGCTGACGTTGAAATATCGCCGCCCGCTGGTTCTCAAGTCGCCGCCTCACACCTGCCGCGTTCGCTTGCTGCTGGAAATGTTTCCCCAGGCGAAGTTCGTGCACATCCACCGTGATCCTTACGCGGTGTTTCAGTCCACGCAAAAAATGTTGCAAACGATGCTCCACTGGCAAGGACTCCAGCGGCCGGATCTCCACGAACTCGACGATTGGATTCTCGAACAGTATCGAGAGATGTACGAGGTGTTCTTCGAGGAGCGAGCGCTCATTCCGCCAGGGTGCTATCACGAGATGGCGTTTGAGAATTTGGAGAAGAATCCACTCGGCGAAATGGAACGCTTGTACGAAGCGCTGGACTTGCCGGACTTTCGAGCGGCTCAAGCTGATGTGCAGCGATACACCGCCTCAGTCCGCAACTACCGAAAAAACCGGTTTCCGGCACTTCAGCCAGAAATCAAAGCGCGGATTAGCTCGATGTGGCGAACGAGCTTTAAGGAGTGGGGTTATGCTTAGCACAATCATGTGGACGACTCTAATCTTCAGCGGGACGGCGGCCCTGTTTGTGGCGATGACGATCGCCGCGCTGTGGCACTTGCGCTGGGTACGGCGGTTGCCGGCACTGGAGGCGCTCGCCGCGGAGGAACGGCCCAAGCCATTGTGTGAGAAACGTGTTCAATGCTCCGTGGTCATCGCGGCCCGGGATGAGGAGGAGCGGATTGAACAGACGATTCGCCATTTGCTTGCGCAACGCGGGGTGGAGGCTGAGTTCGTCGTCGTGGATGACCGGTCCACCGACCGGACGAGCGAAATCCTCCGGCGGCTCGCCCAGGAGGATGCGCGGGTGCAGGTGAAGCGCGTGGACGTCTTACCGGACGGCTGGCTGGGCAAGTGTCATGCCTGTCATGTGGGCGCGAACGCGGCCACGGGGGACTGGATTCTGTTCACGGATGCCGATTGCTGGTTGAAGCCGGACGTGATTGCGCGGGCCGTCCGGGTAACGGAACGTGATAGGGCCGATCACGTGACGATGTCTCCGGGGACTGTGATTGAAAGCTTGGGCGCGCGCGCGTGGCATCTTCTTTTTCTGACGAGCCTATTGAACTGGTTCTCCGGGGTGAATCGGGACCGGCCGAGGTCATACATCGGAATCGGCGCCTTCAACCTCGTGCGCGCCGCGGCCTATCGGCAATGCGGCGGCTACGAAGCGTTACGCCTGACGGTGGTGGACGACGTCAAGCTCGGCCTGCTCCTGCGCCGAGCGGGCAAGCGGACGCGCGCCTTTCTCGGCGTGGACGACGTGGAGTGTCACTGGGGAATCACGGTCGGGAGCATGGTCAAGATCATGGAAAAGAATTATTTCGCGGCCTTGGACTTCAGGCTTGGATTGGTGCTGGCGGGCAGCGTGGCCGTGATTCTCGTCTTCTCCATCCTCGTCCTCGGGCTGCTGACGGGGACGGCGGCGGGTCTCGCCGCCGCATTCTCGCCGCTGGCGCTGATTCTGCCGGCGGGAATTCTGGCGCGGCGGCTGGGTTGGTCATGGCCTTGCGCGGTTTACACGCCGTTTATGTTTCCCGTGTTCCTCTACGCGCTCCTCAACTCGACTTGGGTGACGATGCGCCAGGGCGGCATCCGCTGGCGCGACACGTTTTATTCGCTGGATACCTTGCGGGCGGGGAACGTGCGGTAATTGTTCCGGGCACAATTCACGAATGCTCAAAATCGAACCCGCACTGTGGATGGCACGAACCGCAACGCAATTGCCCGGCTCAATGCGCACCGGTTTGCGCGCTTGATCGGATTGCCGCAATGCGCTATGCACAACGCCGCATGCAACCGAACGAACTTCGCCAAAAACTTCAAGGCGTCATCGCGTTTCCCACCACACCTTTCAAATCCGATTTGTCGCTACATCTCGAAGGGTTGCGATACAATCTACGATCCTTGCTCAAGCACCCAGTTTGTGCCGTTGTCGCCGCCGCGGGCACGGGTGAAATCCATTCGCTTTCGCAGGCGGAACAGCTTGCGGTGGTGAAGACGACCGTTGAGGAAGTGAAGGGTCGCGTGCCCGTGCTCGCGGGCACGGGCTTTAACATGCACATTGCGATCGAATTGGCTCAACAGGCGGCGGCGGCGGGCGCGAGTGGAATCCTGGCTTTTCCACCGTACTACGGAACCGATGTGGGTGATGGTCTTGTGCTTTATTATCGCGGCATCGCCGCGGCCACGCAGCTGGGAATGATCATTTACAGCCGTGACTGGTTCGCCCCATCGGCCACGTCCGTGGAAAGGCTGGCGCAGGAAATTCCGAATCTGATTGCGTGGAAAGACGGTCAGGCCGACATCCGCCGCTATCAGATGATTCGCCAGCACGTTGGGGACCGGTTGCATTGGATCGGCGGCGCGGGCGACGACATGGTGCCGGGCTACTATTCCATGGGCATTCGCACTTACACGTCCAGCATCGCGAATGTCGCGCCAAAACTTTCCTTGCGCCTTCATGAACTGGCTTCCGCCGGACACTCCACCGAGTTGTCGAAACTGATGAATGAATTGGTCATCCCGCTTTACGCACTCCGCGCTCGCCGCAAAGGCTACGAAGTTTCAGCGATGAAAGCGATGATGGACATGATCGGCATGGCGGGCGGACCGGTGCGGCCGCCATTGGTGGATTTGCGCCCCGACGAAATCAAACTTTTGCAAGCAACCATGGAACGCTGGCATCCGTGGCTGTGAGGCTCCGCGAATCGCGCGATCAACGCGACAAAGAAAATTCCCGGCGAAGGTTTCAAACACCCCCGACCGCCGTTGATCAAGATGGATGCGGCGGTGATGGCGAAGGTGGAAAAGCTGTTGGGAGCAATCCGTTGAGTCAGCGCCGAATTTCAGAATTTTGAGAACGCGCGTTGAACCAACGTCTCAATGTGAGCGGCCTCGCGCCGCGGTTCAACGGCCCTTCTGTCGCCGCCAACTTAACGCCAAGCTGATGGCCCCTAAGCCTGCCAATACGCCAGTCGTCGGCTCCGGCACCACGGCGCCCGAGGTGACCGATTCCCATGTGCCGCCCAGGCGAAATTCGTCAAAGTTGGCTGAGACGGCGGTCAAGGTGCCCGCGGTATTGCCGACGAACGGACGAACCGCCGTGATCGCTGTAAGCTCGAAGCCGCTGGTCGAAAGATAAGTCGCTCCGGCTAAACCTTCCGAGGTCACGTCGGTCGGATCAACCCATAGTGACACCGTTTCGTTTCCGGTCGCATTCCAATCAATACGGCCGACGATGAGGTGGGTCACGCCAATACCCATGGCAATGGGGCTGATCGTGTTTTGAACTAGCCCGGCGGGGTTATTGTTGTTCATGAGCAGCGCGATGTTGCCCGCCGTGTTGCCAGCGGCAGCACCGATCTGACCCACCGCGAAGCGCTCGGTGGTTCCGTTAAAAAAAGCCCAGTTAATCGTGCGGATGGTATCGTTGTTTTTGCTCATCAGCAGGCTGAAATAGGTCGAGCCCGTATCAATTGTCTGCCCGCCGAGTGTGCGGCCAATGTTTTGGGTGGCGTTGGCAGCGGCCGCATCCAGGGTCAGCTTATTGCCAGATGCAGCCAGGTAGCCGGTCGCGGTATAGGTCAGTCCTGGCGAGGTCGCGGTTCTGTTATTGCCGGCATTGAGGATGGATCCCCAATTGGCGGCGGCAGCGTTCGGGTCAGTGGTGCCGTTGGCATTCCAGCCCTGGCCGCCGTTGAGCGTTGACGAGTTGATAAACGACGTGGCGTCGGGATAGTCAAATGCCTCTTGCATGGACCCCGAAATGGTGGCCGCAAGGGAGGCTTGTGTCGTGCAAAGAATACTGAGCGCACATGCGATCGTCCAACAGCAGCGTTGTAATTTCATTGCCGACGCCAAGTTGTCATGGTTGTGGGTCTGGTTGTGAGTCATAAATCCACCATTTGAAAGATAAGATTGGGAATTGCTTTTTGACGCTCCGCGGTTTACGGAGAATTCCTTTTCCTATGGGATCATGCGACTGATTCTCTGCCTGTTCCCGCCGGGAGTCAAACTGAAGTATTACGGAGAGTTGAGGCGCCAGGCAGCTTCGCCGGGATTTTGTATTGATAGGAAATCACTTCTGCGCGGTCGAGATCGAGTCGTGGACAATCTGGCAGTTCATCTCGTCGCGATAACGCTCGCGAAAAGGCAGAACATCTGGCGCCGAGGAGAGTATTTCACTTGTCTCGCAGTGCCCATTGCGCTAATACTTAACCATATGGTTAAATGTTCACCGCGTTTGTTGAACCGCACGTTTGCGGCGCTGGCCCATCCGACGCGACGGCGCATCCTGGAGCATCTGGCGCACGGCGACCGCTGCGTCACCGATCTGGCGCGGCCGCATTCCATGTCGTTGCCGGCGATCTCGAAACATTTGCGCGTGCTGGAAAACGCGGGATTGATCCGCCGCCGGCGCAGCGGTCGCGTGCATTCGTTGAAGTTGGAGGCCGCGCCGATGAAACCGGCACAAGAGTGGATCGAGGAGTATCGTCATTTTTGGGAGGAAAGTTTTGACCGCTGGGACGAATATTTAAAGGATCTGCAAAAAAAGGAGAAAAAACATGAGCACAAAAAATAATTTGCCGGAAGACGGTTTTGGACGGGAGTTCATCATCACGCGCGAGTTCGATGCGCCACGCGAATTGGTTTTCGACGCCCACAGCGGAAAGAGCGCGGACGAGCCCGGACAATTGGTGACGACGGTGACGTTCGACGACCAGGACGGAAAAATGAAACTCACCCTGCGTGCGCTCTTCCGGAGCGCGACGAAGCCGTCAAAAAACACAACGCCATCGAGGAAACCAAACCCTCAATCGCGTCGGAGAACATTTGCCGAGGATGGTTTCAGCCGCGCAGCGTGGCCCACCTGGCTTTTGAAGCATCGTTTTGTGACCGCCATTCTTTGCAGATGGACACTTGTGCTATTCACGGAGTGACGCTGTGGGAGCGAGGGCCTGCGACCCGTAACCACGCCGCCATCGCCGGTCGCGAAAAATTTTCACTTGAATGTCCTGAACCTGCTTGCTCCTTCGTCGTATTTCTGACAGAACAAAAACAACATATCAAGAGAAAGGCAAAAATATGAGCACACCAAAGAAGAAAAAGGCAGCAAACATCATCTGGTTTGAAATCCCGGCGGACAAACCTGAGCGCGCAAAAACGTTTTATGGCAAGTTGTTCGGCTGGAAGATCAATCCGTTGCCCGGGATGCCGGATTACCAGCACATTGACACCGGCGGCCCGGACGCTTCTCCCGATGGCGGGTTGATGAAGCGCATGCATCCGGAGCAGACCATCACCACTTATATCAACGTGCCGTCTGTGACCCGGTTCATGGCGAAGGTGGAAAAGCTCGGCGGCAAAATCTGCAGACCCAAGACTGGCGTGCCCGGGATGGGCTATTTCGCCATCTGCCAGGACACGGAGAACAACACGTTCGCCCTCTGGGAAATTAACATGAACGCAAAATAAATGTCCTGATTCCCCCGGGTCGTCCGTCGTATCATTGAACAAAGCAAAACACTCACCCATTAACTCGCAAAAGAAAGAAAATTATGAGCACACAATCGCAAAAAGGATACATGCTGATATTTCGCGGCACGGACTGGTACCAAGGTCTCTCGCCGGAACAAATGCAACAGGTCGCCGACCAGTGGATGGCGTGGTTCAACCGGTTGAAAGACCAAGGCACAGCCATTGCCGGCAACCCGCTGGAACGCGAAGGCAAGATTGTTTCCGGTAAGAACGGGCGCATGGTGTCGGATGGTCCTTTTGCCGAATCCAAAGAAACCATCGGCGGTTACTTTCTTCTCAAGGTCGGCACGACGGACGAAGCCGTGGCCATCGCGCAAGAGTGTCCCGGCTTGGCCTACGGCATTCGCGTGGAAGTGCGCCCCGTGGCGGGGGAATGTCCCATTGTTGAGGAGCTTCGCTCCGAAGCGCAACTCGCAGGACATCGTTAACCCTTGAGAGCAGGAGGCGGCGTTAGGAGTCTCGGCTGATCCCATGATTCAGGAAGGTTGAGACTCCTCAAGTCGTCTTCTACAAATGGAAATTCGGCTCTCAAACCACGTCAACCCTCATGACCAAACCAAACCATAAGAAAGCCCGCAGCCGGACGATTTTGCCTCAACGTGCGACGAAGAAACGTGCTCGGAGCCAAAACCTGGTTCGTCCGGCCAAAACTCTGGAAACCCAAAGGCACCCCGCACTCGGAAACGGCAAGGTGTGCTACATCGAGATGCCGGCCCTCGACATCAATCGCTCGGCCTCTTTTTACAAAGCGGCGTTCGGTTGGCACATCCGACAACGCAGCGACGGCGCCACGGCTTTCGATGACGGTGTGGGTGAAGTCAGCGGCACTTGGGTGTTGGGCCGGAAGGCGGCGACTGAGCCCGGCTTGCTGGTCTACATCATGGCGGACAGCGTCGCGGCGACCTGCGATGCGATTGTTGCCAGCGGCGGTAGGATCTTGCAGCCAATCGGTGCGGACGCGCCTGAAATTACCGCAAGATTCGGTGATCCCGCGGGCAATGTCCTTGGCCTTTACCAGAATCCAGTCGGGGAAAGCTCGCCGGGCCGAGAGATTGTCAGCACGCGTGTCCTGAACGCGCCGCGCGAACTCGTGTGGAAAGCGTGGACTGACCCCAAACATCTGGCGCAATGGTGGGGACCGAATGGTTTCACGAACACTTTTAACGAGTTCGATCAAAAGGCCGGCGGCCACTGGCGTTACGTTATGCACGCGCCCGACGGCCACGATTTCAATAACCATAGTGTTTTTCTGGAAGTCACCAAACCGGAGCGGATTGTTCTCGATCACGTTTCAGCTCCGCAATTTCTGGCCGTCGTCACGTTCAAGGAACAGGAGGGTCAGACCAGAATCACCTTCCGCCAGATTTTCCAGTCTGCGTCGGAATGCGAGAAAATGAAGCCGCTTTGCATCCCAGCGAACGAACAAAACCTCGACCGTCTGGAGGCGGAGTTAAGGAAAATGTCCTGAGCGACGCCCACGTTCGTCGTAATGATGAAAACGAAAACAAAACACTGATTAAAAATATGAGTACGACAAACAATAATTGCTTCATCCAACCCTATCTCTTCTTCAACGGCAGTTGCGAACAGGCCGTCGAATTCTATCGCAAAGCCCTCGGTGCCGAAGTCGAGATGATGATGCGTTTCCAAGACAGCCCCGAACCGCCCCCGCCCGGCATGGTCCCCCCCGGTTTTGAGAATAAAATCATGCATGCCAGCTTCCGGATCGGCGAAACTACGGTGATGGCGTCCGACGGCTGCGCCACCGAAAAGGCCAGCTTCCAGGGTTTCACCCTCTCTCTCTCGGTCCCCAGCGAAGCCGAGGCTGACCGGGCTTTCGCGGCGCTGGCCGACGGCGGGCAGGTGCGGATGCCGCTGGCGAAGACATTCTGGTCGCCGCGCTTCGGCATGGTTGCGGATCGCTTTGGCGTGAGTTGGATGATCAGCGTCGCGCCGCCCGTCAATCCATTCGTCTTCTCGCGCACGTTCGATGCGCCACGCGATCGCGTGTGGAAAGCGTGGACTGAGCGCGAGCGCCTGATGCAATGGTTCGGCCCGAAAGGATTCACGATGACGACCGCCCAATTGGATTTTCGCCCGGGCGGAAACTTTCACTACTGCCTGCGTTCGCTGGACGGCAAAGAAATGTGGGGCAAATTCGTCTATCGCGTGATTGATGCGCCGGAGCGGATCGTTTTGGTCAATTCCTTCTCCGACGAGAAAGGCGGGCTCACGCGGCATCCCTTCAGTGCGACCTGGCCGCTGGAAATGTTGTCCAAGACCACGCTGGTCGAGGAAGGTGGTAAAACGAATCTTACCATCGAGTGGTCTCCGCTCAATCCCACGGCCGAGGAGCGAAAGACTTTTGACACCTCGCACGACGGCATGAAGCAGGGTTGGACCGGCACGTTCGAGCAACTCGACGAGTATCTGGAGAAGAAATAAAATTGAATTCAGAATCGAGGTTTAAAACTGAAAGAGAAACGATATGCAAAAAATCACCCCGTTCCTGTGGTTCAACGACAACGCCGAGCAGGCAGTGAAGTTTTACATTTCAATTTTCAAAAATTCCAAGGTCGGGAAAATTGCCCGTTATGACAAAGCAGGAGAAAAAGCTGCCGGACGACCGGCGGGTTCGGTCATGACGATTGAATTCGAGATTGAAGGACAGAAATTCATCGCGTTGAACGGCGGCCCCGTATTCAAGTTCAACGAAGCGGTGTCGTTTGTCGTGAACTGCAAGACGCAGGCGGAATTGGATCGCTATTGGAAAAAGCTCGCCGCCGGCGGCCGGGAGGTGCAATGCGGCTGGCTCAAAGATAAATTCGGCGTGTCATGGCAGATTGTGCCCACGATTTTGGGCGAACTGATGAGCAGCAAGGACGCCGCGAAGTCGCAACGAGTCATGGAAGCCATGCTCAAAATGGTGAAGCTCGACATCAAGAAATTGAAAGATGCTTACGCGGGGAGATGAAACGCCTTTCGCCCAGAAACCTTTTGGCAGGGCGCGTCACTCCGTGCGCGCCGTTCGCAGCATCGCCAACCCCCGGCGCGCACGGAGTGACGCGCCCTACCATTACCTATGCCTTCAACGAAATCAAAACCCACGACCATTGACGAGTATCTCGCGCGCGCGAAGCCCGAACAGCGGGCCGTGCTTGAGAAACTCCGCAAGACCATTCACGCCGTCGCGCCCAAAGCGGAAGAAAGCATCAGCTACGGACTCGCCGGGTTCAAACTCAACGGACGACCCCTCGTTTATTTCGGCGCGTGGGCGAATCACTGCGCGTTCTATCCCGCCAGTTCCGCCCTCGCGAAAACGTTTCAGGACCAGCTCAAAGGTTTCGAGGCCAGCAAGGGCACGATTCGTTTCACCCCGGACAAACCATTGCCGGTGGCGCTGGTGAAGAAGTTCGTCAGAGCGCGGATCGCGGAAAACGGCGTTCGATACGGTAGTCGCTAGAGAAATGAAAACGCCAAAACACAGAACAAGCGTCGAGGCTGGCAAGTCACACGACGGCTGCCGAACCGTAGTCACCGCCACGCTGTCCGTCAGAAACTGGGCGAAAGCGATTGATTTCTACAAGGCGGCGTTTGGCGCGCGCGAGTTGTACCGTGTGGACGGCGGCGGCGTCGCTCAACTGTCGGTCTCCGGCGCGGAGTTTTGGGTCGCGGAAGAATCCCCGCAGCACCTCAACTTCAGCCCCGAATCGCTGGGCGGATGCTCGGTTCGAATGCTCCTGATCGTGGAAGACCCCGCGGCGGTCTGCGCACAGGCCATTCGCGCGGGCGCGACTGAAGTAGCGGCTGTGTCTGATGCTCATTGCTGGCGCCTCGGGCGAATCGTTGATCCCTTCGGACACCACTGGGAGATTGGCAAACCGCTAACCTGAGAGCATCGTCGTCCGCCACGTTTTCCAACGCAAATTAAGAAAAACCAACTAGCACAAATCGAAAAAGGAGAAAACCATGAGCAAAGTTCGAGTATTGGTCGGCACAAAGAAGGGCGCGTTCATCCTGACTGCGGATGGCAAGCGTCAGAACTGGGAAGTCAGCGGCCCGCACTTCGCGGGCTGGGAGATGTATCACCTCAAAGGTTCGCCCGTTGATCCGAACCGGATCTACGCATCGCAGACGAGCGGCTGGTTCGGGCAAATCATTCAGCGCTCGGATGATGGCGGCAAAACATGGAATCCGCCCGGAACCAAACCTGAAGACTTAATGGGCCCGGATGGAATGCCCAAGGGCCAAAGCAACATGTTTCTGTACGAAGGCGCAGTGGGCACGCACAAGTTTTACGACGGATCGCAGCATCCGTGGGAGTTCAAACGCATCTGGCATCTCGAACCCTCGCTCACCGATCCGGATACGGTCTACGCCGGCGCGGAGGACGCGGCGCTGTTCAAGACGACGGACGGCGGCAAAACCTGGAAGGAACTTCCCGGATTGCGCAGCGCGAAGGGGAATCTCTGGCAACCAGGGGCGGGCGGCATGTGTTTGCACACCATCATTCTCGATCCGCAGGATGCGAACCGGATTTACATCGCTATTTCGGCAGCCGGCGCTTTCCGAACGGATGACGGCGGAAAAACATGGCGCCCCATCAATCGCGGACTGAAGTCCCCCTACGAACTTCCCGATCCCGATGCGGAAGTCGGGCACTGCGTCCACCGCATCGCGATGCACCCGTCGCGACCGGGCGTCTTGTTCATGCAGAAACATTGGGATGTGTTGCGTACGGACAACGCGGGCGAGCAGTGGACCGATGTCGGCGGCAACCTGCCTTCCGACTTCGGCTTCCCTATTGACGTTCACGCGCACGAGACGGAAACAATTTACGTCGTGCCCATCACTAGCGATTCCCTGCATTACCCGCCGGAAGGCAAGCTGCGCGTGTATCGCAGCAAAACCGGCGGCAACGAATGGGAAGCATTGACGAAGGGCCTCCCGCAGAAGGATTGTTACGTCAACGTGCTGCGCGATGCAATGGCGGTGGACTCGCTCGACCAGTGCGGCATTTATTTCGGCACGACCGGCGGACAAGTTTACTGTTCGGCGGACAGCGGAAACTCCTGGAATCCCATCGTGCGCGACCTGCCGGCGGTTTATTCGGTCGAAGTGCAGACACTGCCATGATACGCGTGGTGCTGCCCTATCATTTGCGGACGCTGGCGCGCGTGGACGGCGAAGTGCAGCTTGAAGTCGATAATCCGGTCACCGTGCGTTCGGTTCTCGACGCACTCGAAGCACGCCATCCGGTTTTGCGCGGGGCGGTTCGCGACCACGTTACCTTCAAGCGCCGACCATTCGTCCGGTTCTTCGCCTCCAAAGAAGATCTTTCTCTTGAACCGCCGGAAACTCAATTGCCCGACGCGGTGGTCAACGGCGCAGAACCGTTCCTGATCGTGGGGGCAATGGCGGGAGGCTGAACCCGGCGGAATTTGCCGGCAATCAAACAAACAACAAAACCTATGCCCGAGAAACCTATGTTAAAAATAATCCTGGTCGCCATTCCGGTTATCATTGTCGTCTTCCTCATCATCGTGGCCATGCAGCCCTCCGTCTTCCGGGTCGCGCGCTCGGCCACCATCACTGCTCCGGCGGAAGTGGTGTTCGCGCAGGTGAACGAACTCAAGAAATGGGAGGCGTGGAATCCGTGGGGGAAAATCGATCCGGCGATGAAGCTGACCTACGAAGGCCCGGCTTCCGGCGTGGGCGCTGCCTATGCCTGGGTCGGAAACAATCAGGTCGGTGCTGGCCGCATGACGACCACCGAGAGCCGCCCGAATGAGCTGGTTCGGTTCAAACTGGAATTCTACAAACCGATGGCCGGTGTGAGCACCGCCGAGTTCACCTTCAAACCGCAAGGGAATCAGACCACCGTCACTTGGGACATGACCGGCAAAAACAATTTCGTCGCCAAAGCATTTTGCCTGTTCATAAGCATGGAGAAAATGATTGGCGGGCAATTCGAGCAGGGTCTGGCAGACCTGAAAACAATCGCCGAAGCAGCGGCGAAGAATCAACAAGCGTCCGCGCCAACTGCGTTGTGATTTCTGCCGAAGCCAGCCAGCCGGAACCGCCGGAAGTCTCCCAAGTGGTGGAACATCTTTTCCGCCACGAAGGGGGAAAAATGGTCGCGACGTTGACGAGGATTTTCGGAATCGAACATCTCAATCTGGCCGAAGACGTGGTGCAGGAAGCATTGATTCGCGCATTGCAAACCTGGCCGTTTTATGGCGTTCCTCAAAATCCCGCCGCGTGGATTATGCGGGCTTCACGCAACCTGGCGCTGGATGCGGTTCGTCGGGAAAAGCGATTTCGCGATAAAGAGCCTGAAATCATCGCGACCCTTGAGCAGTGGCCGGCCAGCGTGGTTGTCGGCAATGCGCCGCTGCTCGAAAGCGAAATCCAGGACGACCGCTTGCGCATGATGTTCGTGTGCTGTCATCCGCTCATCTCGCAAGAAGACCAGGTGGCGTTGGCGCTCAAAACGCTTTGCGGTTTCAGCCCTGCCGAAATCGCGACGGCGTTCCTGACCACCGAAGCCGCCATCGCCAAGCGATTGACGCGGGCAAAACAAAAAATCCGCGAGGCGCAAATTCCTTTCGAGATTCCGGAAGGCGAGGAGCTGGTGCGGCGGTTGGACGGCGTGCTGCGATCCCTCTACCTGCTCTTCAACGAAGGCTACAAGGCGTCCAGCGGAGAAAAGTTGGTTCGGGAGGAAATCTGTCAGGAGGCGATCCGTCTGACGGGTTTGCTGGCGGAACATGGGGCCGGCAATCAACCAAGGACTCATGCGTTGCTGGCGCTGATGCTGTTGAACGCCGCGCGCATCCCGACGCGCGTGGACGGCGAGGGCAATTTGCTTCGCCTCCAGGAGCAGGACCGGTCGCGCTGGGATCAACCGATGATCGCGCGGGGCATGTTTCATTTCGCACAATCGGCCGCGGGTGACAAGATCACCGAGTATCATCTTCAAGCCGGCATCGCGGCGTGCCATTGCGCGGCGAAGGACTACGCCTCGACGGACTGGCGCCAGATCCTTGAACTGTATGATCGGTTGATTGAGTTCGATGATTCCCCGGTGGTCGCGTTGAACCGGGCCGTGGCGCTGGCGGAAGTTCAAGGACCGCAAGCCGGGATTGAAGCGGTCAGTGGAATTCAGAACCTGCAATCGCTTGAATCTTATTACCTGCTCTACGCGGTGTTGGGAGAATTCGAAGCGCGGTTGAACCATTCGCAAGCGGCGGCCGTACATTTCCGAAAATCCCTGCAACTGGCGGAAATCAAATCGGAGCAGGGGTTCTTGTCGAAGCGGCTCCAGGCCTGCGAAAATCAAATTCAGGCCTGATTGCTTTCAAACGCTGTTTGAACGGCTGCGCATTACCGCATAGACGATCCACGTGGCCACGGCGAACGTGGCATAAACAAGGGCGCTCCCGGGCGCATCGCGCAACAACCACCATGTCCGTCCGTCCGCTGCGACGAATGAACATGGCACGAGGGAAAAGAAAATGGCGAAGGCCAGCACCCACGAGCGGCGGCGCACCAGGCGACGGGCCTCCCGGAGCGATCGCGTCTCATCGAGGTCTTTCGCCGGTGGCACCGCTCCCGGAAGCGGGACGCTCATCACCCGTCGCAGTTCCTCGGCGTGTTGTGGATTGTGTTGCAAGTATTCCTCCACCAGCGTCCGAGTGTCGGCGCTGCATTCCTTCTCGAGATAAAGCGGGAACAGGTCGTTGATGACATCTTTCGTTATATTCATGATTTTTCTCCGGTTTCAGGTTTTAGCAGCGCTGCGAGTTTTGTCCGCGCGCGGAACACTTTAACTTTGGCCGCCACCACCGACAGGCCGGTCATGGCAGCGATATCTTCATAGGACAGTTCCTCCTCCGCGCGCAGCAGGAGCACCGTCCGGTCAATTTCGGGCAGGGCATGCACGGCGGCCAGCGTCCGATGAAACTCGTCCCGAATGGCCGCAGCTGCGTCGGGCGGGGTCGCTGGATCGGGCATCTCTTCCTCCAGCGGCTCGTGCCGCGACGCCCGGCGCCATTGTTTGCGATGGAGGTTTCGCGCAATGGTGAACAGGTATGCTTTCACCGATTCCATCCGGGGTTCATTGGGTCCGGTCCAGGCCCGGACGAAGGTCTCCGAGGTGATGTCCCGAGCGTCGTCGGGATTTCCTGACAACCAGTGCGCGAAGCGGTACACGTCGACTGCATGCGCGACGTACAGTTCGTGAAAGGTCGTCGACCGGTCGTTCATGCTGACAGTATCCCGCAAGGGCGAAAAAGTTACAGAAATTGGCAAGTCAGAGCGATACCCGTCCTCCGCATCCCGGCGGCTCAGTTCGTGGAAGGTTGTTGCAATATTGCGCTAAGGATTCACGATTCGATAGTAGTGCTCCCGGTTGGTGCCAACCGTGTCGCTGGCGCTGGCCGTCGGTCCCGATGCCGTGATTGGCCCGCCAAGATTGATCCACGTTCCACCCGTAAGCTTGTCGCGATATTGAACGTGATAGGTCTGGCCATTTGAAGCGGTCCAGGTCAATGACACGTTGCCGCCGGGCGCGACGATGAAGCCGGTGATCAGGATTTCCGCGGAATTCACGGTCAGGTTGTCCAAGTTAAGCCAGTTGGCGCTGCCCAGAGACGAATTGAATTTCACCGAGATGCTGCTCTGGCCTGCGGGAAAGTTGTAGGCGAGGCTGATCGTGTTGTAATTGCTCCAGGCTCCCGTGTTGGGAAAGCTCTGGTTTGGGAAGGCGTTGGCGCCGTTAATGTAGATGAGCCGGGTGGCATTGCCTGCCCCGGCGGCATAGCGGAAAGTAAGCAAGCGAGCGCCGGCAGCGGCGAAGTTCATATTGAAGTCAACCCACTGGCCGTCGCCGTTCCAGCCGGCAATATATCCCCAACCGGTAAAACCGGGATAAGTGGCTTCCAGGCCGATGTTGTGCAAGGTTCCATTCTCTGCTTCGGATTGGTTGGCGGGGATACCGGAGCCGGGATAGGCTCCGAATTGCTGCGCAAAACGGCTCAAGGCCGTGCAGGCCGCATTGTCCTCAAGTTCATCGGCGCCGGACTCGAACGGCCCCGCCCAGTTCACAGAAAAAATGTTAGAGGCCGGATTGCGCGCGAGGTTCCAGATCGCATCCGCACTGGCCTTGAGCACGTTGTAATACTGCGTCTTGCTCTTGTCCTTGGAGTAAAGTTGCATCAGGTAGCGGTAGGCCGGACCCTTGAATTGGGCGCAGTCGCCGGTGCAATTTGTGGCATCGCCATCGTTCAGCACGTGGCCGTAGGCGGTGGCGGCAAACTCATTGGCGATCATGAAGCCCGCGATGTGGTGGGCGTTGGTCAGATAGCCGGAGTTCCCGGTGGCGTTGTTCAGTTCCACGCTCGCGCCGATCATGAGCCCTTCGTTGTAGGTGAACTTCCAGAAGACCTTGGTGCCGTCCGGCATAATATGGTCGGTCACCTGGAATGTGGCTTGGTTGACCATGTTGGTAAACCAGTAGGAATAGACCTGCCCGGCGAAGCTGAGGTAAGTGGCATTGGTGGTGCGTTGGTACAGGAGCGCTCCGGCCAAAGCCGCGCCAGCATTGGCAGCCGTGGCTTTCTGCGTGTGGGCCTTGTCCCACCACACCCCGCCCTTGCTGGCTCCACAGCAGGTCGAGTCCCAACCGGCCATGATATCCGCGTAAAGTATACCGGCTTGATTCAGATACTTCACATTGCCGGTAAGATCATAGGCCCGGATGAGTGCCACCGTCATCCAGCATTCGTCATCATAATAGCCGACGAACCAACCGCGTTGGTTCTGCCCGAGATAGAGGCTTTCGATGAGACCCTGATACTGCTGGCCACCGGTACGTTCCACACCATCCAGCAGAGCGTCCCAGCCATTGGCATAGGTCCAATAGCCCGTGAGCGAGCCGTTATCGGGGTAGTTGTTTCGCAAGTATTGCTGCCCGCCATTCCAAAACTTGACGAAGAAACTCTGCAGCGCCTGATCGGCGCGGTCATGATAGGTTGCGGCCGTTTGCGCGAGGCAGGGTGACAGTGCCGGCAGCGAAATGGCCCATGCCACCAGTTGCAAAAAAAACCGTAAAGATTGACCGCGTGCTTTCAAGCGTTCCATTCCTGGTCATCCTTTGCCGGTGCATTTCCTCGATTACTT
>OCZU010000446.1_pt1 | contig 28973 bp, 23 predicted proteins | sample 1539001 | NCBI WGS metagenome assembly OCZU01 (sample SAMEA3539306, study PRJEB22396) | soil metagenome | biome: tundra; feature: field; material: soil | place: USA | collected 2010-05 | depth 0.15 m | reverse complement strand
CTCTGAGTGATCTTGACTCGATACGTGGCAACAGCGCCGATCGCCAGCCTGGTAAGTCCGAGAACTTCGATGACGATAGCAATCCACCGTGGGATCATGTTGACCGCAGCTGCGAGGCTTAGTTAGGGCAAACAAGAGCGCAAGGGCTTGAAGCACCAGATTCGTTGCCTGCGTTATGATCGAGAACTTCGTCAGCATGCCAAGGGCTGAGCGCTCCGTTAGTTCTCGTACCGCCCTTCTTGGCCGCCCAGAACGCCTCGTGATATGCCATCCAGGAAGTGTCCCACCTGGGCAGGCGAGAGGCCTGTCATGTGCAGCAGCCGCTGCGGCAACGCCACCGCTGGACAGCATCCGCAAGGCGCTGAAATATGTCTTCTAAACACCCAATCAGCCGCAAGCAGCAGCCCTGCCGCGACCTGCTCGAATGCCTGCGCGACCGGCACGACGACATCCTCCGCTTCACCACCGACCTGCGGATCCCGCCGACCTCCAACCAGGCCGAACGGGACGTGCGCCCCGCGAAAACCCAGCAGAAGATATCCGGCCGGCTCCGCTCCGAGCAGGTCACCCGCGACCGGTACGCCATCCGCGGCTACATCTCCACCGCCGCCAAGCACGGCGCCCACGTCCTGGCCGCGATCCACGGCGCCCTCGCCGGGAATCCCTGGATGCCGCCCATCCCCGACCCGCCCTGACCGCCCCGGAGCCTCAGGCGAGCGTGCCTGCCGAGTCATCCGTGGGAAAGTCCAGCCACTCACGGCGAAGGCCCTGCCCAAGTCCGTGGTCGATGGCCGGCTGCCAGGACCGCTGATCGTGACGGGCCAGTTCGAACCGGGCATCGTCAAAGACCACAAGCAGACGATCACCTTGCCAGAAGTGCGCATACCAGCCGTGACGCGTCCCGGCCTGCACCCGGTCGATCCCCGCCTCCGGAACATCTACCCAGTACAGGTGCCAGCGGCCCTCCGCGCCGTGCTCATCAAGAGGCTGGCCTTCGCCGGTGATGAACGCCCCGCTGACCCGGAAATCATTAAGGACGGCCGGGTCGTGCAGCCCTTCAGCGATCACCACACCGCGCCACTGAGTGAACTCATCCACGCCAAAACCCTAGACCCAGCGGCTCCCGTCTACACCCCCGGCAAGGACCCAGTCAGCCGCGTCAGCCCACCGCTCAATCCCCGCAGGGCTGAATGCTTACCCGAAAAGGTGGCAGGCAATCACGTAGTTGCGCACACGGCCCCGCAGCGTCGCGTGATGCCCATCCACGAAACGCTCAGCCAGGGGAGCCCAGGGGTCATCAGCGGACACCGACCCAGTCTGCCGCAGACCCGCCCTGGACCGACAGCACGACATCTACCGGCGGGTCACAAGCTCATGAGCAAGGGATGTGTTAGGCGCTGAGCATCGCGCAGTAGTTCGTCGTGACGGACTACGAAGGTGCGGTCCACAGGCGCGTTGTCGCGGACGGCATTGACGAAAAGCGACCATGCGCTTTCTCCATCGAGCAGTCGGTCCCCGGTGATGAACTCGAACTGGTTGCGGCGCATGGACTCGGCTGTCTCGTGCTGTTCGCGGACTATGTGGATGTACCTGGCTGCCGTGCCCCAGTTCTGTTCGATCAGCGGAATCCGGAAGGAACTGAACGGCGACTTCACGAGCAGCACGTCGCGGTTGAAGTGGGCCAGGTGGGCGTGGGCGGCGGCGTGGAGGATGCGCGGGTCGCCGGATTCCTGCTGCGGGCTGATGTCGTAGCAGTGGCCGCGGAGGTGGCGGTAGACGGGCATGGCGCGGTGCCAGATGTCTTCTGCTTCGCCGGGCATCACCAAGCCGGGGATGATACGGGTCCGCTTGTTGTCGACCGTGAGTACTGTGTCGGTCAGGACGGTGAAGAGCCGCCCGCCGGGCTGGTAGAGGTTGCGAACCGGCCAGGCCCAGCATGATGCGGTGGTGAAGTAAGCGAACCTGCCGGTGGCGGCGAGCAGGTTGAACAGGTGGCTGGTACCTGACCGGGGTGCGCCGACGATCACCACGACCTTCCTGGGCGGAGCGGCCGTGGCCACGCGCTGCCACATGTAGGGCGCTCGCTCCTCCAGGCCCGCACCGATGTCGATGTCCTCGGCTTCGGCGAGGTTGTCGCGGAATGCCATCGGACTGCCGTCGTGCCTGATCTTGTCCAGGCATGAGCGGACGGCGGTCATGGTGGCGGGCTTCGGGTGCCCTCCGGCGAGGTAGTTCTCCTCCAGTGACTCGGCGATGACGTACCAGCGCAAGTCGCTGCTGAACCTGTATAGGCGGGTGCGCAGCAGGGCGAGGTCGCGGCCGGTCCTGTCTGGTGCCTTCAACTGCTGGCGCAGGTCGGTGCTGGCGAGGTTCATTTCCTGTCCCCCAGTTGCTGGAGCGTGGCGAGCCCGGACGCGGTTAGCTCTTGGTCGCCTGTCTGGTGCCCGCGGGCGAGCGCGGTGAGCGCGTCGAGGGCACCGAGGTGCCAGACCAGTTCATCTTCGGCTTCGGTGAGAGGGCGGCCGTATCCGTCGAAGAACGCGTCCCGAAGGTCGGGCCGGGACGCCCATACGCGGAACCGCAGTCGGACGAAGTCGCGGGCCGACAGGTCGATGCGTGAGTGCTCGAAGTCGATGAGGGAGACGTCCCCGGACTGGCTGACCAGCCAGTTGCGCGGCTGGAAATCGAGATGGCACGGGCCGCCGCGCAGGACGGGTGCTTCGCCGAGCGCGGCCAGATGGCTGGCGACGGCGCCCGCGTCAGCGTCGGACAGCAGCGTCCTGGCCTGGCTGGTCCAGTAGCGTGCCCGGTCCTGGAGCCAGTCATGGAACCACACGAGTTCACTGGGAGGCCCGGCGTCGTGGAAGCAGCGCAGCAGCGCCCCGGCCTGACGGAATATGGCCGCCGTGCCTTCGCCTGGGTACGGCTGTCCGGGGAACGCGGTGGTGATGACGATCATTGCCGGCGCGTCAACGGCGACGAGTTCCGGCGCGGAGGAGCCGAGAGCGCGGGTCCAGTGCCGGTAGGCGTAGACCTCCCGGTCATGCTTTACCCGGCTGCCATGCTGCTTGATGACGAACTTCTCGCCGTTGGCCGTGGTCACCCGGGCGACCGCGGTTCCTATGATGGCGGTCATCTCGCACGGCCCAAGCATTCGGCTGGCAGCCTCGCGGAGTGCCGACAGGACGGTCATGGTGTTCTGGCCAGGTGCTGGGTGTCGTTGTGGGCGGCGAGTATCCACAACTGCTGGCCGAGTCGGTTGCGATGCATCTGCCAGCGGGTGATGGCGGCGTGGCCGCTCTGGAAGCCGATGCGGGTACAGGAGCCGGGTGGCAGTTCGAGGAGCAGGGTGGCGGCGGCGTCGGTGGTCTCGCCGTGCCCGGCGATCAGGATGCGCTGGCCCTGCTGCCGCTCAATCAGCTTCGACAGGGTGGCGCCCGCGCGGGTGAGGTACTGGTTCCAGGTTTCCGATCCTGGGGCGTAGAGCCGGTCGGGGTCGGACTGGGGAGGCCCGCCGAACGCTGCCTTGATCTCGTCCCATGGCTGTCCGTCGGCCTGGCCGTGATCAGGGCCGCTGAGTCCTGGCTCGACGTGCATCTCCAGGCCGAGCACGCTGGACAGGATGCCTGCTGACTCCAGGGTCCGCCGCCGGGGGGACGCGTACAGCACGTCGGCCGGTTCCTCGCCGCGCAGCCGTTCGGCGAGCAACTGGACCTGCTGGCGGCCGCGCTCGGTCAGGCCGGTACAGGCCTTCTGGCCGCCGGCTACTCCGGCGACGTTGCAGTGGGCCTCGCCGTGGCGGGTGAGCAGCAGGCTGGTGATCACGGCCATATCGTTTCTCCCGTCGGCTGACCGGGGGGCCGTGCCTCGTTCCACTGGTGGGCGTAGCGACCGTCGGCGGCGTACCGGCTGGTGAGGATGTGATGGATCTCAGCCCAGTTCATCAGCTCGTCCCATGTGACACCAGGCAGTGCTCCGCTGTGCGCGGCGGTGGCGGTGTTGTACGCGATCAGCGCGGCGGCGGTCAGTGCGGCGGGAAGCGGGCCGTGGGTCATGGCGAGGGTGACGACGAGCTTGGCGAGGTCGTAGCCGAACGGCGCGAGGGTGAGGTCGTCGAAATCGATGGTCACCAGGGTTCCGGCCGGGGTGATGAGGAAGTTGCGCGGGTTGGCGTCCTTGTAGAACGCCGCCGGGCCGTCAGCGTCGGCGAGCAGCCGCTGCGCCTGGGCGACGGTGAACCCAGCGCCGGGAACGCTTCCCGCCTCAAGTTCCCGCGCCATCGCGTCCACGCGCCCGCCGGGGAAGCTGGGCAGCACGTGACCATCGGGCGTCTGGAAGGGCTGGCCCAGCCGGGCGTCGCGTAGCTGCCGCGAGTAGGCGGTTCCGTGTACATCGCCCAGAAGTGCGGCGAGCATCGGCAGGTCACCCGGGTCGGCGTGGCGTCCGTCGATCCGCTCGAAGCAGAGATCACGTCCGGTGGCGGCGCGCATCTGCGGCAGGAGAAGCGGGCTCTGGAGTCCTGCCAGCCACCGGTAGTTCTCCTCGGCACGGCGCCGGGCGCCCTCGTTCGAATAGCGCTTCACGAACTGCCCGGTCATGGAGTCACCTCCGCTGGCGCGCGGACAGCCGACAGGTAGGTGACGACTGACGTCGCCGTGACTGGCTCGTCGGCCATCCGTTGCCGGAGGGCTGCGGCCAGGGCAGCCGGATCACCGGCAAGGCCCGGCGGCAGGTCGTACTTGGGCGATGTCGAGAGATATTCGGCGGCGTCGACTAGGGCGGGGAAGACGAACCGGTGGGTTTCGTGAGTGACCTGCCGGACGTCCAGGCTTACGGAGCCGAGCGATTCGATGTTTCCGCTGTGCGCAGCCTGGTACAGGCTGGGGCGGCTCTCGGCTCCGAGGTCAAGCCCGGACCTCGCCACCACGTGATCGAGTTCCCGGTAGCTGTCGGCTGACTTGACCGCGATGATCGCTGTTCCGCCGGCGACCAGGCAGCGTGCGATCTCGGCGATGACGCTCGTCGGCGAGCGCGCGTGGTACAGGCAGAACGCGGCGACGACCAGGTTGCAGGAATCGTGCGGGAAGGGCAGTTGGTGGAAGTCCGCGCGGACCAGTGCCGCCTGGCCTGTGCCGGTCAGCCGTTGCCTGGCCGCCATGAGCAGGGCGGCCGACAGGTCCGCGCCGATGACCCTCGCCCCAGGCAGCCGCTCGGCGAGCAGCCGTGTGGTCGTGCCGCGCCCGCCTCCCAGGTCCACGATCAGGCCTGTGTCCGCTCCGGGGGCCTCCCCGGCGAGATCGCAGATCACCGCGGCGGCGTGCCTGCCGCTTACGCGGGCGCGGTGCAGCGCACCGGTGCGCCTGGCCATCCGGTCGGCCGACGCATAGAGCGCGCCGCGGACCTGGCCGGGGTCGGTGAACGGGTTAGCCTCGCTCCTCACCGGCAGCAACCGGCCGCGCGGAGACGGAAGCCTGCGCTGTCACCACGGCGAGGTAGCCGCGGGCGGCGCGGCGGCTGCGCAGCACGACGACCTCCGCGTTCCCGGCGTGGTCGGCGATCAGCTTCCGGACACGCGGTGCCATCTGGCGGGGGTAGCCGAGGATGTAGCGGACGAAGTTCCAGGTGATGTGGTCGTAGACACCGATGTCCTTGTGCTGGCCGCCTCGGTGGCGTATCCGGCGCTGCGCGATTCCCCACAGGCATGTCCAGCCGGGCAGGTCCAGGAAGATCACCGTGTCCGCCGCCTGGAGCCGGATCGGGAGGCTGGAGGCGTAGTTGCCGTCGATGATCCATCGCGGCGCGGTCACCAGGTCGCGCTGGAGGACAGCGAACCGATCCTTGTCCAGCGGCTTCCAGTCCTGGTCGTAATACAGACCGTCCAGGTGGACGGGCGTGATTCCCAGCAGGCTGCCGAGGGATCTGGCCAGGCGGGACTTGCCGCTGCCCCCGCAGCCGATAATCGCGATCCGGTCCACAGGTCACGACCCTAGCGAGCGGCAGGCCGTCGCGGGTCCGGACACGCGGAGGAGCCATCGGTGAGCCTCCTGAGGACATGGTTGACGGTGGTGACCTGGCGGGAGAACCGGAAGATGCCCAGCAGGCCGAGACAGTCGGCGATGAGCGCGGCGTGCCTTGTGGTTCCGGCGATGTCCCGCAACTCGATGATGCGGTCGGCCACCTCCGTCCCCGTGGCGGCATGCAGCGCCGGGGGGGTGAAGGGCGTGGCGAACGGGAGCGTTGCGGGTGTTACCGGGAGGCACCCGGCGAGCACGGCCTCGAACAGCCGCTGGGTCATCTGCCCGGCGCGGGCGTACCGGTCGGGGAGGAGCAGCACGGTTGCCAGCGCCGACTCATGCAGTTTCCGCACCTCGGGGAACGCGCACCGGCCGGTGAAGTTCACGTGCGGCCAGTCCGCCGTCCGGGTCCATTTCCCGGCCACGCGATGCCGGTGCCGGGCCGCCGCAGGCGCGAAGAACGCGCTGAACGCCTCGTCGCGGTCGTACTGGTTCCCGACGTAGACCAGCGGCAGCGGCCTGGGCATCGCGGCCAGGGCCACCGGGTCGGCCCGGTCCAGGTCGTCGTCGGCGACGGGGAACAGCAGGCTGGCCGCGCCGGGGCTGGGCGCCAGCGCCGCCTCACAGATCGCGACGTTGGGGATCGAACGCAGCGGCGAGCCAGCCGGAAGTTGCAGGTCCTTGTCCCACACGATCGTCGGGACCTGCTGCCCGATGATGTAGTGCGCGACGAGTTCGTCCTGGCGGTGCAGGTCGCAGGTGTGGCCAGGGCTGCCGCACAAGGTGGTGCTGCGCCCGGGAACCGGCCACCGCCATTCGAGGAATAGCACGTCGATAGCGGGTAGTCCGGCGTCCCAGGCGTAGCGGTCCCGCAGGTCGTGGCCGACTTCACTCAGGTCGCGGTTAGCCTGGAGGAAGACGATGCCGTGACCAGTCGCGATCAGCCCGTCGATGAGGGTGCGGCGGTGGCTGCGGCCGCCGTCGGGGGTGTCGGTGATGCCGTGGCCGAGGAACCCCCAGAAGCTGTAGCCGAGCCTCACCTGCTCACCCACCAGCCGTCGTCGAGCATCAGCCCGTCGAGCCCGCTGGACGCCAGGCACTCGATGGCCATCTCCGGGGTGCCGCAGATCGGCTCGCCCTTCACGTTGAGCGAGGTGTTGATCAGGACTGGCACCCCGGTCAGCCTGGCGAAGTGGCTGAGCACGTCGGCAAGGAACGGGTTCTGCTCGGGTGCCAGCGTCTGGACGCGGGCGGTGCCGTTGGCGTGCACGATCGCCGGGATCTGGGTCCGGGCCAGGCCGGTAACCGGAACGGCGATCGACATATACGGACTAGCCTGCGCCAGGCAGAAGTAGTCGGCGGCGTTCGCGGCCAGGACAACCGGGGCGAACGGGCGGAACGGCTCGCGGAACTTCACGGCCGCGTTCAGCCGAGCCGCCACATCTTGCGTGACTGGGGACGCGAGGATCGACCGGTTGCCCAGCGCCCGGGGACCGGCTTCCAGTCTTCCCTGGAAGAGCCCGGCGATCTTCCCGGCGGCGAGCTGGGTCGCCAGATAGCGGGCCGGGTCGGGGATCTGCCGGGCGGATAGCCCCAGTGGCAGCGCGGCAGACGTGAAGTGCGGGTAGGCCGGTCCGAGGTAGCTGCCCCCGATCGGGCCGCCGGGCATGACGCCGGTGAGGGCGTGGTGCGCGGCGAGCGCAGCGCCGATGGCGGTGCCGGAGTCCCCGGGAGCAGGCGGGACGACCACCTCACTGAACGGGCCGTCTGCGAGGATCTTGCCGATGCCTACGCAGTTCATCGCCACGCCTCCGCCCACGCAAAGCCGTCGCGCGCCCGTTACGGCACTGGCTCGGCGGGCCAGGTGGACGATGATTTGCTCCGTGCGCTCCTGCAGCGCCGCCGCCACGTCCGCGTGGACCTGGGCGACTTCATCATCCTCGCCGCGAGGAGGACACGTGGCCTCCGTGAAGGCTGGGGTGATCCGGGACCAGCCGTGCCGGAGCACGCGCAGCGGGAACAAGGCGGGGTCAAGCGCGAACCCGCTGTCCGTGAGCGGGATCGCGCGGGCGAACGCGTCGCGGAACCGTGCCGGGTCACCGAGCGCGGCCAGCGCCATCACCGTGCCCTCCTCGGCTCCGCGCCGCCAGCCCAGGTGCGCGGTGACGGCGCCATAGGCGTAGCCGAGGGACGCCGGATCGCTGATCGCCTCGACGATCCGGTAGCCGACGGCGCCGTTGGCACGGGTCGCGGCGGCGCTGATGGATGTGGTGCAGGTCTCGCCGAGGCTGTCGATGATCAGGATGGCGGCATCGTCGAAACCTGATGTCACGTACGCGTAAATTCCGTGAGCCATGTGGTGCGGGACGCAGTGCACCCGTCCGTTTGGGAAAATCTCTTTCAGTCTTTTCATCCGCTGCCGGAAGCGATGGTGGACGACGGCGAAGCTGGCGGCCCGTGGCAGCGCGCGGGCGCGGGTAGCGGGCCGCATCAGGTGCGCGGGTGCGCCGACGATCCCGGCCAGATAGCGGTGCCCGGCGAAGTTATATGCAATGACATTGACATCGGCCCTGGACAGGCCCGCGTCGTTGAGCAGCCATTCCACCGCTGCGGCGGGATACTCACGGGTGTGCTTGACGCCAGACAGGCGTTCTTCCTCGGCCATGCCGGTGAGGTTCCCGTCGGCTATCAGGGCCGCGGCGGAATCGTGGGTGAAGGAGCATAGGCCGAGCACCCTCGGCTGGCGGTTACGGGTTCTCACCGGTTTGTCTGCCTCGCTGGCTGGCGGTCCCGGTCAAGGCGGTCGTACCAGCGGCACAGCGCGGCGGCCAGCGGGCCGGGCGAGGTGGCGACCGTTGCCCAAGCCGTGTGATGGTCTCCGGTCTTCCGCGCGCGGTAGCTGGCCAGCACATGGGCCAGGTCCGCCCAGCCTGACCGGGGCGGTGCCGTGCCGTTGATCACGGAGCCGAGCAGTTCATCGAATGTTTCCCACGGCATGATCAGCGACGCCATCGGCACACCGGGCGCGGCGGCGGCCGGCAGCCGCTGTGCCTTGGGCAGGTCATGGGCATACAGGTGTAGGGAATCGATGCTGAGCAGGTAGCTGCCTGGCTGTGCGCCGAGCCATCCGGCGAGCAGTTCCTGCAGGATGGTCGCGGTGAAGATGTCGTAGCAGAAGCCGAGCCACAGGTCCTGGCTGCGCATCGTCGTGTGCATGTGCAGCAGGCCGTCGCGGAGGAAGAACCGGTATCCGAGCGTGCACGGCACGTCTTTGTGGCCGCGTGTGTCGGCCTCGGGATCGAACAGCTGGATCACCGCGCGCCTTGTCCCCGGGTCGGCGGCCAGCAGCTGACGGGCCCGGGCAAGCTGGTCGATCCTGCCGTGCCAGCGGCGCAGCCGCGGCCCGTACGCGCCCATCAGCCGCCCGTTGTCGGCGTAGTCGGCCAGCCGTTCGTTGAACTGGTAGATCCACGGGTCGTCGGAGCCGGACAGGATCCAGGCCGCCTCCGCCGCCGCGAACGCCGGGTTGATCACCCGGGCGGGGGGAACGTCCACGATCCGGCGGCGCGGGTCGGTCAGCGTCAGGCTCGCCCCCAGCACCTCGATAGTCGGCATCCCGCGCGGAGCGATCTGCTGCCCTGTGGCCAGGACCGCGCGACACGCCTCGACGAACAGCTCGCTCGCCGAGCCCGCGGTCAGGACGAGAGTCATGTGGCCACCTCCGCCGCGACCGGTGCCGCCCGATGCTCGCGGGAGGCCAGCTGCTCCCATTGCCGCCGCAGCCCGTCCGCGAGGCTTACCTGCGGCTCGTAGCCCAGCAGTTGCCGTGCTCTCGCGAGGTCGGCCGAGGTCACATTGACGTCACCGGGCTGGGTGACGCGGCGCAGCACGGGTACCAGGGCCCCGGCGAAGGCGGCCACCGATTCCAGCACGTCCGCGAGGGTCACGCTGGACCCGGACCCCACGTTCACCACCTCGGCCTGGGCGTCGACGGTGGCCGCGGCGATCGTGGCGTTCACCGCGTCCGATACGTAGGTGAAGTCGCGGCGCTGCTCGCCCGTCCCGTACAGCGACACGGCGTGCCCGGACCGGGCAGCCCGCATGATGCGGCTGAACGCCATGTCGGGCCGCTGCCTCGGGCCATAGACGGTGAAGTACCGCAGCGCCACGACGCTCGTCACCGCGCCGGGGTGGCTCGCGTAGGCCAGGCACAGGCGCTCGGCCGCCAGCTTTGACACGCCGTACGGAGACAGCGGAACCAGGGAGTCGGCCTCCCGCGACGGAGTGCCGTTGGTCGGGCCGTAGACGCTCGACGATGACGCGAATACCAGCCGCGGCACCTCGACCATCGCGCAGGCCTCAAGCAGCCGCTGTGTGCCGAGCACGTTGCAGGTCAGGTAGTCGGCGAACCGGTCACCCCACGACCTGCGCACCCCAGGGAGCGCCGCGAGGTGGAACACCACCCGGGCGCCTTCCAGCAGCATTGTCAGGTCACTGCCGGAGACGTCCGCTTGGACGAACTGGAAGCGTCCGTCCCCCCGCGTCAGTTCCGCCAGGTTCTCAGCGGCCACCGGGTCACTGGCTGGGGACCGTGTGTCCACGCCGGTCACCAGCCAGCCTCGCCGGAGGAGCTCAGCGGCGAGGTGCGAGCCGATGAACCCGGCAACACCCGTAATTAATGCGCGTTCCATGTCGCCTCCCGTACGTCTGATTACGCCAGGCCCGGCCACTGTGATCTGGCCAGGCCGGTCCGCCTCTGGCGCGTCAAGCTCGCACCAGGTCACCTTGCCCTCGGGATTCCTTGTGGGATACCAGCCCCATCTCTCGCTCAGCGTTTCCACGAGGAACAGGCCCCGGCCGACCTCGGCATCGAGAGCGGCGACATCGTTCTCAAGCTCGCGAGGTACCGGCGGGTGGGTGTTCCCGTCCCATACCTCGACGAGGAGACGTACGCGGTTGGCGGACAGGCGAACCCGCAGGGGCGGGTTGTGATCTGTGGCCTGCGCCGCTTTCACGCTGTTAGTGACGAGCTCGGAAAGCAACAGCTCGGCTGTATCCGTGATCGCAGATAGTCCCCATTCCCAAAGCACCTGCCTGGCGTGCAGCCGAGCGCTCGGCACGGCGCTCGGAAGTGCGGCGAGTTCAAGGAGTGTCCGCAACTGCCACGGGCCAGGCGTGCCCTGCGCCAGTCGCGCGCTGAGCACCGGATCTCGTGCTTCGCGGGGCCAGACGAGCGCGCTGCCACGACCCGCCGGGTGACCGGCGGAAAGGCCAACCTGCCGATTAGCCGGGCCAGGCCAGGCAGGAGATGCCTTGCCGTCCATGTGACGCGCTCCCTACGGCTTCCAGGGCGGACACATCGCATGCTCCGTGTCCAAGGAAATGTATGACGACCGCAGTGTCACCCGCCCTCGGGCGGCCTCGTAAGCGTGTGATCCCCGCGTGCTCAGGTGGACGTTCCGCACCCCGTGTGAACCAGGCTCATTCACACCCCGTGTGAACCAGTCGCACGTCGACCTGCCGACCGCCCGCCCGGTTACGTTAGGGATTAGGACGGTTTCCTGGGAGCAGCCATTGCGTGAGCCAAACATCCTGCTCGACGCGCTGATCGACGAGGCCGGCATGTCGCACGACGGGTTTGCCGCGCGTGTCAATCAGGCCGGTCAGCGACACGGCCTGGTGCTTCTGTATGACCACGCCTCGGTCCGCCGGTGGATACGCGACGCCACCGTGCCTCGCGGCCAGGTGCCCGAGCTGATCTGCGAGATCCTGTCGGCGCGCCTGCAGCGCGCCGTCACCCTGTCGGATGCGGGCCTGGACCACAGCGGCCCGGAAGACGACGGAACTCCGCTAGCCCAGGCAGTCGACGCCGCCGCAGCGCTGTGGCGGAGCGACCGCAAGCAGGCCGCCGGCCTGCAGTCAGCCAAACCGGTCCAAGGACCGGCGGCAATCGCGCCGCTCTATGAGTGGGAGAACCCCCCAGACGACCTCGACGTGGCCCGCCACGCCGGCCGCCGGGTCAGCCGCGAGCAGGTCCGGGCGCTGAAAGCAGCCCGCGTCCGCTACGAGCGCATGTACCGTGAGGCCGGCGGCGTCCCCGTACGCCCCCGCATCGTGGACTTCCTCGTATCCTGCGCCACACCGCTCGTTAAGGGCGCCTACGACGACGCCACCGGCCGTGACCTCTACCGGGCCGCGGGCGGGCTGGCGGCGCTGGCCGGGATCTGCGCCTACGACGCCAACCTGCAGGGGGCCGCGCAGCGCTACTACTTCCAGGCTCTGCGCATGGCCAAGGCCTCCGGCGATCGGGGATTCGGCGGATACGTGATCGCGCTGCTCACAAACCAGGCCCTCTATCAGGGCCGCAACAGGCAAGTAATCCAGTACGCCGAGACCGCCCTCCGCGGTGCCCGGGGCAGCCTGTCCCCGGCCCTGATCACCGACTTAAACGCCCTGCAGGCCAAGGCGTACGCGCGGATCGGCGACCGGAATGGCTGCCATGCGTCAATGACGCGCGCCGAGGCCGCCGCCGGCCGTATCCGCCCTGACCAGGAACCCCCCGAGACCAGCTATGTGCAGGCCGGGCTAGTCGAGACGCAGCACGCGGACGCTCTGCGCTCCCTCGGCGACCTGACGGCCGCCCGCGCCTACGCCCAGCAGTCCGTGGACGTCGCCGCACACAGCCACGCACGGGGCCGCGTCCACCGGCTCGCCACCCTCGCCACCATCCTGGCCGGGCAGAGGGACGCGGAGCACGCCGCCGATACCGCCATGCGGATGCTCGACCAGGCAGTCGGCATGGAATCCCGCCGCATCGAGGAGCGCATCATCGGCGTCCGCGACGCGATCGCCGGAATGTCCGACGGCCGCGCGGCGGCCGAACTGGCCGAGCGGGTCTCCGACATCACCGGTGCCCGCCTGCGTACCAGGTAGCCGGACTGGAATACTGGCCCGCATGCGCTGGACCGTGCACAGCGAGAAGCCCCTCTACGAAGACGAGTGGCTCGACATCCGCCTCGCCGACGTCGAACTGCCCGACGGCCGCCACCTGGAGCACCGGCTGATCCGCACCCCGCCCGGCGCGGGCTGCGTCACCATCCGGGACGGGCGCGTCCTGCTGCTGTGGCGGCACCGGTTCATCACCGGCACCTGGGGCTGGGAGATCCCCATCGGCAAGATCGACCCTGGCGAGGATCCCGCTGCCGCCGCAGCCCGGGAAACCGAGGAGGAGACCGGCTGGCGCCCCGGCCCTCTCACCCAGTTGCTGCGCGTCGAGCCGACACCGGGAATCTCCGACTCGGTCCACCACATCTACCTCGCCGACGGGGCCGAGCGCATCGGTCTCCCAGAAGACGACTTCGAGTCCGACCACGTCAGCTGGGTTCCGCTCGCCAAGGTGCCCGACTTGATCAGCCGCGGCGAGATCTCCACCGGCACCACCCTCGCCGCCCTGCTGTATGCCCTGACCGGGCACGCAAGCGGCAGCTGAGCACGCGCCCGGAACAACTACCGCCACAACGTACGGCCGGCTCCATCACAGGTACACGCAAGGGACAAGTGAGGTCCGTCATCGGACGACGGAAATCACTCGTGCTAAAGCGGGGACCAGGTCGTCGTGTGTTCGCCGTCCCGCCACGCCGGGTCCTCAGCGAACCTCGGAAACGGCTCCACGATGATGCTCTGGCGTGGGTCACCGCCGAGCGTGCCGATCTGCCGCGCAGGTCAGCGGTAACCCGGCCAATATCGCCGAAGCCGCCCGCATGACATCGATCGCGACGCGCCGCCACGGCCATCACGACATCGCCACTCGGCTGTTGATCAGCACCGCCCTCGACCTCGGCGCGGATTCTCGAAAACCAGCGCCGGACTGCTGGCCAGCTATGGTTCTCTGCTCTGCACCGGCGCCTACACGGCCGCACAGCGGGGCAGCCGACACCAGGCGCTGGAGCTGATCGGCGAAGCCGAGGCAGCTGCCGCTCGGCCCGGGGGCACCCACGGACAGCACACTGAGTTCAGCCTTGCCAAGGTGACCATCTACCAGATCGGGGTGCATACCGCACTCGGCGACGCCGGAACCGCGCTCGACCACGCCCGGAAGATCAGCCTGCGCGGCCTGCCGACACCCGAACGCCAGGCCCGGTTCTGTGTGGACACTGCCCGCTCATGGCAGCGTTTCGGGAGCCGCAGCAACTGCTTCCAGGCCCTCCAGGTCGCCGACCGCTGCGCCCCCGAAGAACTCCGCCGATCATCGGTGCGGTCGTTGGTCGTTTCGCTGTTGGATGCCCCAGGCCCGGCATCGTCAGGACTTCGGGAATTCGCCGTCCGCTGCGGCGCCGTCACGTCTGGCTGATCTTGGACCATAAGAGCACGGCAGTCGCTATCTGATTCAGCGTTCCACCTCTGGCGCCCATTCCTCGGCGAAGGTCTCCATCTGCCGCAGGACAAGCTCGGTGGCGGACGGCTCGGCGTCAGGCGGATAGCCGTGTCTTGCGAGCAGTCGCTTGATCGTGGAGCGGAGCTTAGCCCGCACGTCGTCCCGGGATACCCAGTCGGTGGTGACGTCCCGGCGCAGCGACTTCACCAGGTCCCGGGCGATATCAGCGAGGACTCCGGTCCCCATCTCGGTGACTGCCGACTCGTTTTGCGCCACCGCATCGTAGAAGGCCAGTTCGTCACCAGACAGCGGTGGCCTGAACTCCCTGCCGCGCTCGGCGTCCACCGATACTTCTCTCGCCATCGCGACGAGTTCCGCGATGACCTGCGCCGCGGTGAGGTGCTGGTTGGTGTAGCGGGTCATCAGCGACAGCAGCCGGTCGGAGAAGCTCTGCTGGCGCACCACGTTGTGCCGAGTGACCTTGCGCATCTGCTGCTCCACCAGGCGGCGCAGCGCCTCAATCGCCAGGTGCGGGTTCTGGGCGTCCTGCATCTTCGCAATGAACGCCTCATCTAGATGCGACAGGTCGGGCCTGGGGATCCCTGCGGCCTCGTAGATGTCGGTCACTCCCCCGGCCTCGACCGCGCCGGCGGTGAGCTGGCGCAGGTACAGCTCCACATCGGCCGGTATCGGCAGGCCACGTGCCCTGCGTTCTTCGGCGTCGTACTTGGCCATCCAGATCCGGACGGCCTCGAAAAAGGCGATGTCGTCGCGGTATCCGTGCAGGGCTCCGCTGCTGGAGCAGAGGGCGTAGAACCGGGCGAGTCTTGCGGACTCCTTCCGGAACCGCTCGCCCAGGGTGGGCTCACCCTCGTCGACCTGGTTCCCGGGCTGCGCAGGGTCGCGCAGGTAGTCCACGGTCCCGAGCACCGCGTTGATGAAAGCCTTCGGCGATCTTTCGGCGCGCCTGGCCCGCCAGTCGTATCCGCTGAGGATGACATTGCCGATGGTGTCGTGCAGGTCACGGACCTTGGAGAGCGCGTCCTCGATATCCCGGCCGAGCGGCTTGGTCGTCTGGTCGTTCGCGGTGTACTCCGCCAGTGCCACGTACAGGCTCTCGGTCAGCGGCGCGTACCCGACGAGCAGCCCGTCCTTCTTATCGCGGAAAGTCCGGTTCACCCGCGCCAGCGCCTGCATGAGGGCCGCCCCGCGCATCGGCCGGTCAACGTACAGGGTGTGCAGCGGCGGGGAGTCGAACCCGGTGAGCCACATCGACTGGACAATCACCAACTCCAGCTCATCATCGGGGTCCTTGGCCCGGCGCTGGATTATCTTGTTCCGCGACGGTCGGCGGACGTGCTTCCTGATGTCCGCCGGGTCGCTCGGGCCTCCGGTGTAGACGACCTTGATCTTCCCCATGTCGTCTGCATCAGCATGCCAGTCCGGCTTTATGGCGATAATTTGCCCGTACAGGTCCGCGCAGATCTGCCGAGTGGCGCACACGATCATTCCCTTGCCGGGAACACCGATGAACTTGCGCATCTGCCCCGAGCGTGACTCCCAGTGCTCAACGAGGTCGCTGGCTAGCACCCGCAGCCGGTCAGGTGCCCCATAGAGCTCGTTCATCGCCGTGATCGCCTGCTGGATACGCTCCCGCTCGGAGTCGTCCAGCCCAGCGGTCGCCTCGTCGGCCCGCTCGTCGATCAATTCCGGGTCAACGCCTTCGCGAAACTCGACCGGGATAAGGCGGCTTTCGTAGTACACCGGGACTGTCGCCTTGTCGTCCACGGCGCGGGTGAGGTCGTAAACGTCGATGTACTCGCCAAACACATGCCGCGTGTCGCGCTCAGCCGTGGAGATGGGCGTGCCAGTAAACGCGATCATCGTTGCGTGCGGCAAGGCGTCGTGCAGGTGCCGGGCATAGCCGTTCAGGTCGTCGTAGTGGCTCCGGTGCGCCTCATCCACAATGACGATGATGTTGCGCCGGTCCGACAGCAGCGGATGCCAGCGCCCGGCCTCCTTCTCGGCCTTGGTGCGGCCGAACTTCTGCAGGGTGGAGAACAGGATGCCGCCAGTGCGCCGGTTGGCTAGCTGCGTACGCAGATCGTCGCGGGTGCCCACCTGGACCGGTTCCTCCGGCAGCAGTTCGCTGGCCGCAAACGTGTCGTAGAGCTGGTCATCGAGGTCCGTGCGATCGGTGAGCACGACGATTGTTGGGTTGCCCAGCGAGGGATGCCTAAGAACCTGATTGGCGTACAGTTCCATCTCCATCGACTTGCCGGAACCCTGGGTATGCCAGACCACGCCGGCGTGCCCGTCGCTGCGCACTGCCTTGACGGTCTGGCGCACCGCCTCGGCGACCGCAAAGTACTGATGGGGCTTGGCGATCCGCTTGACCAGGCCAGCGTCCGACTGGGCGAAGGCGACGTAACCGTCGAGCATCTCGATGAACCGCTGCGGGTCGAACAGGCCGTGCAGGAGCAAGATCAGCGCAAGGTCTGCGTCGGTGGCGGCGGGCTGCGGCACCGGCTTCCCGTGCTCGTCCACAGTCCACGGCGCGAAGTGCTCGAACGGAGTGAACGCGGTGCCGTACCTGGCGGTGATTCCGTCGGTCACGACGCAGGCCATGTTGCAGCGGAACGCCCGTGGCAACTCCTCGGCATACGTCATAACCTGCGCGTGCGCGCCGTCCAGATCAGCATGCTCGTCGCCAGCCCTCTTCAATTCAATGAGGCCAAGCGACATGCCATTGACGAACAGAACGATGTCGAACCGGCGCCTGTGGTCTCCCTCGACGACAACAACCTGATTCGCGGCAAGAAAGTCATTCGAGTAAGGGGAACGCTGGTCGATCAGGCGGATCGTCGGGTTGTGCTCCACGCCGTGCTCGTCGGTATAGACGACGCTCCGGATCCCCTTGGTGAGATACTCATGGACCCGGCGATTCTCCGTCCGGGTATCAAGGGACTGCGGCGTCAGAACAACCCCAAGAGCCTCCTCAACGGCTGACGTGGGCAACTCTGGATTGATCCGCTCAATCGCACTACGCAGCCGGTGCGGAATGATGAGCTCCGCCCAGGACTCCCGCTCGCCAGAGCCGGGAGCGATCCTCTTCCCCTCAAAAGGCTCCCACCCCAGCTCACCAAGCGTATCCATGGCGAGCGCTTCCCACTGCGCCTCACTAAGGTCACCCGATGAACCGCTCACGTCGCATCCCCAACAATCTTCTCCGCATCCCGAACCCGAATCGCGCCCGACATCAACCCCGGAAGCAACGCGCCCCGCAGCTCAGCCAATGAGGTCGACTCGATGGACCTATGAGCCTGAAGCATCAGCAGCAACCGCGCGGTCTCCACAAATCTGTCAATCACGTCTGGCGGAGGCAGTAGAGCCATACAGGCCAACGCAATTTCCCGATTGAGGCCAGGTATTGCAGAGTCTCCAACAAGGTTTCTAAATCCGACACCTTCTAGGAGAAAGAACAGGTACTCCAGCGGAACGCCTTGAGAGGTTGGTTCAACGTAGAAGGCTGTATCGATTGCCCAGAAGGGGCCTTGTGACCACGACACCGAGCCAGCATTGGCCCCCTTTCGGCCGATGATAATTCCCGGTCCGACCGTAAGTGGAGCACAATGCCAGCCAGAGATGCCATTGCCTCCGAAAACGGGAACTGGTCCAGGCTCACGCCTAACCTCCGGCAAAGCCTTCCCGTAACGTAGATCCATTACCTTTCGAAGTTCAATGCTATTTACTGCATTTTTCGCAGCAGCTGAGAAGTGAGCGCGGGCCAGTTCGCTAGCTGCTACGGCGATCCGGTCGTTGATCGCGATCTTGGCATCGAGCGCCCCGAGCACTTCCGAGATGGCTCGCTGGACAGGAAGCGGCGGCAAGGCGAGCTTCATTTCGGCGAGGATACCCAGGTTTATGTGCGGGACACCAGTAGTGATCGCATTGTTGTGAATCGTAGCGATCATGTCGGATGACCGGAATTGGTAGTAGACAAAGTCAGGAATTGCCAGGTCGGGATCGACCCTTAGCCGCATCTGGCTTTGCGAGATGACATACTGCTCGTATGGCGATTCTGGAACGACTCCGACCTGACCCAAGGTGCCCCGCTGAGTGAATACGACGTCACCAGGTTTAGCCAAGTTTCGCGAAAGCTCCCTTTCAACCTTCTCAGGTGTCACGTAGGCGAACTCCCTTATATCGAACTTTCCATTCGATCCAAGATTTACGCCGCGAATCACAGGAATTCCAGATGGAACATAATCCTTGCTGCCCAATGACGATCCGAAGGGACCACCCGTCAAGCCCTTCCTGACAGCTATGTCCGCGAGACGCACGATTCTCCACTCAGACATTGAGATGCTCCAGTTGGGCGCGGACGATCCTGTCCAGGCGAGCGGACTCGTCGAAATTGGCGAGGAGTTCCTTGGTCAGGCGGTCGACCTTGTCGGTGATCGGTTCGTTGTCGCTATCGTCGGTGTCTGCTGTGCCCACGTATCTCCCTGGGGCCACCATGTGATCCTGCTTGCGGATCTCGTCAATCGTGGCTGAGTGGCAGAAACCTGGCACATCCTCATAGTCCAACTGGGCCGCACGGGCGGAGGCAGTGCCACGCCAGGCGTGGTACGCACCCGCGATGCGGGCGATGTCCTCGGTCGTAAAGACCCGCTCGGTGCGGTTGATCATGGTACCCATAGCGCGGGCGTCGATGAAGAGCACCTGGCCACGACTGTCGGCCAGCCTCTTGGCGCCCTGGGACGACTTGTCCTTGGCGAGGAACCATAGGCAGGCAGGGATCTGTGTGGTGCGGAACAACTGGGGTGGCAGCGCGATCATGCAAGCGACCAGCTCCGCTTCAACCATGGCTGCCCGGATCTCGCCTTCTCCGGATTGCCGGGACGACATCGAGCCGTTGGCGAGGACGACTCCGGCGCTGCCGCGATCGCCGAGTTTGGAGATGATGTGCTGGAGCCAGGCGAAGTTGGCGTTGCCGGCCGGGGGTGTGCCGTACCGCCAGCGGGGGTCGTCGGTCTTGCGGGCCCAGTCGGACATGTTGAACGGCGGATTCGCCAGGATGAAGTCGGCCTTGACGTCGGGGTGCCTGTCCTCGTAGAAGGTGTCCGCCCAGCGCTTGCTCAGATCGCCATTGATGCCGTGAATCGCCAAGTTCATCATGGCGAGGCGCCAGGTGCGCTCGTTGGATTCCTGGCCGTAGACGGCCAGGTCGTCACGGCGGCCCTGATGTGCCAGGACGAACTTCTCGGCCTGGACGAACATGCCGCCCGAGCCGCAGCAGGGGTCGTAGACCCGTCCGGTATACGGCTCTAGCACTTCAACAAGGAGCCGGACCACGCTGGCCGGGGTGTAGAACTCGCCACCGCGCTTCCCTTCCGCGCGGGCGAACTTCTCCAGGAAGTACTCGTAGACCTCGCCGAGCACATCGCGGGCGGGCTTGTCACCGTGGCCAGTGAACCGTGCGTCGCTGATGAGGTCCACCAGCTCGGCGAGGCGGCGCTGGTCCACGTTGTCTCGGTTGAAGATCTTGGGCAGGACGCCAGTGAGCGACGCGTTCGTCTTCATCAGCACGTCCATAGCGTTGTCGATCAACTCGCCGATGCTAGCGCTCTTCGCCTGCGCTGCGAGGGTCTCCCACCTCGCACCCTCAGGAACCCAGAACACGCCCGCGCGCTTGTACTCATCACGGTCACCGAGGAAGGAATCAAGCCGCGACTCCGGCACGCCATCGGCGAGCACTTCCTCGCGGATCTGCGCGCGCCGCTCTTCAAAGGAGTCGGAAACGTACTTCAGGAAGACCAGGCCGAGGACAAAGTCCTTGTACTGGGACGCGTCCATCGAGCCGCGGAGTTTGTCCGCCGCTTTCCACAGTGTGTCGCGCAAGTCCGCCATCGTCGGCATGCCCGGCAGGGCTGTTTGGTCGGTCTTCTTCCGGGGTGGCATTGTGCTCCCTATCCATTTATCTGTCAGGCGACGTCGGCGCTAAGGACAAGCGTTCCATCAACGAGCCCGGACGTTGCGAGATCACGCAACTCTTGGAGCAGATCGATCTCTCGCTGGGCTGACTCGGTGCGGGCATCGAGTACGGCGAGGAGTTCATCCAGTCGCCGCACCTCAGCCGGGCCAAGCAGCGGCACCTCGTGCTCCTCCAGTCGCCAGGGCGGCCGGACAGCGCCCGCTGGGCGGGCACTCGACGCACGCACGGTCAGCAGGGCGGCGAGGACTCGCGGAGTAAACTGCTCCTGTTCAGCCTCCGGAATCCGCAAGACCCTGGCCGGGAATTCGACCACCGCCAGGCCCTGATGGTCGACCATCGCGCCGAACTCCGGGATGGTCGTGACGATCACGTCCCCGGGCTCGGTGAGCCGCGCATGGCCCCGTCCGGCCAGCGCCATCCGGTCGATCTTCCGAACACCACGCCGACACCGGCCGAGAAGCTCTGGGACTCCGAGCACCTCATGATGCCCGTCCGGCCCGATGGGCAGGTCAGCGAGCCTCGTCCCGGTCCGGATGATGAGGCGGCGGTTCTTCGCCAGCGAGCCAATCGAGTCAGCCGGTGGCCGAGCACGGTTACCCGCCGCGATTCCGCTCCGGATCCGCTGGCGCACGGCTGTCGCTTGTGCGTCGAGCAGGTCAAGCTGGCCTTCAACACCCGTCACCCGGCCGACCTGCACCGCGGCCGCCATCTCGGACTCCAGGGTGCTCCGAGGCCGACTCACGGTCAGTGGCCGCGGCGGCTCGATCAGATCGCTGACGCGCACCTGCACTCCGAACGCGCGGGTGTGCGCGCCGGGGTGGTAGCCATCGCGCCGCCAGGTGACCACATCCTCGACGAGCGCGGCGGCAACGTTATCGGTCAATTGCCGGTCGGAGACATCAGCCAGCAGCACCCGGCCCCGCCAGGGTGACTCGTGGGCGGATGTGAGCACCCAGAGTGCGGCTTGATAGCCGGGACGGAACGGGATAAGGCCGCCCGGCAACCGGATGACAGCTTCGACCATGCCACCCTTCAGCAACTCAGCCCGGGCACGCTCGGCTGGCGAATACGGCCGCAACTCCCCGACCAGGACATCAGCAGGGCCGAGAACGACGGCGGACGAGCCAGGGGCGAGCCGGACCGAGATGTCACCAACCCGGTCCAGGACTCGCTCAGGGGACCGGGTTTCGCCGGAGATGTAGGGGATCTGGGTCACGATCACGTCCGGGTCGCCCGACTCGTCCGGGAGCTCGTCACGGATCTGGACGTCCATGTCGACCCAGGGCACCCCGTGGACGCACAAGCGGCGGCGGACGAGCCGGGCCAAGTAGGGGTCGGGTTCGGCGACCGTGAACATCGGCTGATAGTCACGCCCGACCACATCAGCAACCGCCACGAGCAGATCTCCAGGGCCGGCGGCGAGATCGGTAACGACGATCGATCCCGATCGTGTGGCGCGCTCGCGGGCGCCAGAAAGCCCGGCGATCAGGCGAGCGAGTTCCGGTGCCACGCTGCTGGCATAGAGATCGGCGGCTTTGAACTGGCCTCGAGCCGCCATGATCCGCTCGAAGGCGGCCTCGCATCCCCACGCGGCTTCCACGAGATCGTCAACGGCTGCCACCAACCAGTCCATGCCGGGGGGCAGCAGGCCGACCTCAGAGAGCAAGAACTCGTCGCTCGGGTCGCACTGCCCCGCGCGGATCAGGACATCGCCAAGGATGTCATTCGTGCCATCAGCCAGTGGCTCATCATCAGCGAGGTGACGCAGGCAGACGAGCGCGGTAAGCAGCGCAGTCAGATCCTTGGCGGGCAATGCGGCGCCCAGGCCAGCGAGCGTGTACAGGCTGAGATCCGCCTCGATCCGGCCATGCTTGTCCCGCCCCGTGGCGATCAGCCAATTCGCCACCTCGCGAGCATCGAAGAGCAGGCCGAGAGCGTCGCCATCGACGGACGCGGGGAAGTCTGGGTGGCGACGGCGCCAGGTCGTCACGACCGGGCGACGAACGCCAGCGAGTTGGGCGATTTCTGCCATCGACATGGTCAACTCGGCCGCCGTACGGCCGGGCGCAGACCCGGATCGCTGCAGGGCAGGCATCGTCACCATCCGCCTATCGACCGGCTAGAAGGGCCTCGCTCCACCTGGCGCGGCTCCTGTCAAGGACCGTAGTCAAAGTGTGGATAACTATCTAGATGTTGGTTTGATATCCCCCATTATCAGCGTCTTACTTCTTTCGCATGACACAGGCCTCCTACTGTGGGCCGCACCTCAGGACGCTGCTACGAGTCGAGGGGGCCGCACGGCAGCGCGGCCATCGTCTCGCAAGAAAGAAGGAGCCCGGCATGCCTAGGCCGAAGACCCGCGAGGTCACGCTGCATCGCTTGCCAAATGTTGCCCCGACGCACGAAGGAATGTTCGACGCCTTAACCGAGGCCGTTGGCGCTGGGCGCCTCGATGGGATCGGCGCGGACCCGCAGCCGATCACCGTCGCTGGCTCCCCCGCCCTCTGGCTCGACGGCCAGTTCTCGGCCCAGAAGGCCGACTGGTGCGCGGATGCCACCCGGACAACGGGGCTGGACATCTCCTACGGCAACACTCATTCAGCCGGGCTGCTGCTGATCGCCGTGGATGGAACTGTCTACGCGATCGGGTACGGGGGCGGACATCGCCTGATCCCCGACGAACTCACCGACCCACGGTTTGGGCTGCGCTTCGCGATCCGCAGGCTCGACCCCGGGCAGATCCAGGACTTCGTGCGCCGGATGCCCGGATCACGGGGCCGCACCGACGCCACATCCATGGCCGCCGGGCTTCCGGTCTGGACACTCGGCGTTGAGCAGCATGCCGACATCACCTGCCGAATCGGCGGCCAACTCAACGGTATGCAGCTCACGTTCTCGTCCCGTGATAACCGCGCAGTACGGGCCGAGGGCTCGGCGGGGCTACGGATGCGCCTCGGGGTCGAGCCGGATGATCTTGTCTCCGACATCAGAGAGATCGCCAGGATCTGCGAACACGAGCAGCCTCACCCCGCACTCGGATTCGTGGAACATATCCAGCCGACCTGTGACCGGGAGACCTTGGCCGAACTCGACGCGGCCTTGGACGAGCGCCTCGGGAGCGAGTGCGCAGCCGACGAACTCGTGCCCGTCGTTCCTACCTCAGCCCTCGATGATTTCCGTCAGACTCGCACCTTCGCTATCAAAATCGGAACTGTCTGGTCCCCGCTCGTGTATTCCCTGGAAGCGGCCCACTTCCTGCAGCGGAGCCGTGTGCAGCTCGCTGGACGGCGGGTGGCAGCGCTTCGCAACGGGCAGGTCCGCATGTTCAGCGACGAAGTCGGACGTGAGTCGCTCGGCAGTGTCAGCGCCCTCAAGTGGCTGGAAGCAACCGTCTCGGTGGGATCGCGCCGGTTCTTCCTCCTGGACGGCCACTGGTATGAGATCGGAGCCGACTATGCCCGCGCCACGCAGGCCGAGATCGCGCGCTTCTTCGGTAACGGGACACCCTCGCTTGACTTGCCCGCCTGGGAGCTCACGAAGGGGTGGAAGGAGCGGGATTACAACGAATTCGTCCCGGGCGTGCGGCCCGGCTACGTGTGCCTGGATCGCCAGGGCGTGCGCGACCCGCTGGGCGCCGGAAGCATCGTGGAGATCTGCGACCTGCTCGGCCCGCACAACGAACTTATTCACGTCAAGCGCGCCAGCGGATCCTCGCCGCTGAGCCACCTGTTCGCCCAAGGCCTGGTGTCAGCCCAGAGCCTGCTCTTCTCGGCGGACGCCAGGGAGCGCTTCGCCGCGAAGGTCAAGCACCTCGGCAAGGGACGGGCAATCCGTTCCGACTTCATCCCCGCGAAGGTCGTGTTCGCCATCCTGCTCAAGAAGGGAGACCAGCTCACCCCCTCCACGCTGTTCCCGTTCTCGCAGGTGACCCTGGCGCACACGAGCCGGATGCTCCAGTCGCACCAGATCAATGTCGAGGTGATCGGCATCGAATCCGGCACGTGATGCGAGGCCTCCGGGCTGGCGCGGTCAGACTTTGAGCAGGGTGGCGGCCGCGGTCAGGTGCCGGATGATCGCGCTGGTCCACATGTCATCGGCTCCGTCGACCCAGCCGCGCTCGATCTGCTGCGCGAACCAGTCCGCGACCAAGACCCGGTGCCAGCCCAGCGCCCAGGAGGCGGCATCGAGTCCGCCACGGGCCGCCAGGGCCTGCCGGGGGCCGCCGGCCGCCACGTACGACTCGATCAGGCCGAGGGTGCGGGCCGGCGCCGGAGCGGCCAAGGTGCCGTGCCAGGAAGCGAGGTCAAGCAGGCCGGGGCCGGTGAAGGCGCGGGAGAAGTCAAGCAGGTGCCAGCCTCCCTCGCCAATGTGCAGCGCGGTCGGGTGATATCCGGCGTGGCACAGCCCGAACGGCGGTAACTCAGCGCCATCCGCCCGGCTGGCCGCGGCGCCATCGAGAGTGCGGACCAAGCTGGCTACTCCTGGCAGCCCCAGCCGGCTCAGCCGGACACCGACCCGGTGCGGCAGCGCGGCCAGGCCCGCGGCAGTGACGCGGGACAGCCACACGGCCCCGCCGACTTCGTGAAGCCGGACCGCGGCACCGGCCCCGTCATAGTCGTCGGCTTCCCGGACCGGCTCGCCCAGGTCGTCCATCAGCATCGCCAGCACGCCAGGTTCAGCGCGGGCCGCCTGCACATGCGGCACAGGCAGGCCGTACCGGGCGGCCAGCCGCAGCACCAGGTGCTCACAGTCGAACGGCGCGTCGGCGTACTTGAACACCACGGACGCCCGGCCGGGGAACCGCAGCCGTTCGACACGGGAGTGCGGCCAGACTCGCAGTGGTTCACGGGCGAAGGCTGCTGGCAGTCCGACGTCGGCGAGCAGGCACCGCAACAGGCCGGGGATGTCCGTCGTGTTCGAGGCTGATCGCCGTTGGCGCGGGATGGTCATGTGCTCCTCCTGCTCTCGCCAAGGTGGAGAGCCAGCGAGCGCCGGGTTACCGTGGGCTGAACGGTGTGGCACGTACCGTTACCGGGAGGTGCTGCGTGGCTCGTCAGGAAAGTATGTGCTCGGCCGCCCGATCGGCCGCGACGGCTGAAGGCGAGCCGATCGCGTGCCGTTTCCGTGCGGAGTGAGCGGAATGACGTTCCCCACTCCGGATCTGGTCGCCGCCGACCTCGCCAAGCTGATCAACCCCGGGCTGCGCTCGCCCCGCGCAGAGCTGGCGGTGCTGTCGAACCTGGCCCTCGTCCAGGCCGGCACCCGCGACGGCGCCCGCTCGGTCGCCGACGCCATCGAGACCGTGGTGAACCGCGGCCTGGCCGCGATGACCGCCGAGCCGTCCGACACAGGCTTACCCCGGGTGGCGGCGGACCCGGTGAAGGCTCTCCGGGCCGCGCTGGCGCTGCGGCCCGGCTCAGAACGGGTCAAGTCCAAAACCAGAAGGACCGCTGCGGCCCAGGCTCTTGGCCTGCTGTCGGGCGACGGCTGGCGAGCCCACCACGAGAAGCCGTTGCTGCGGGACTTAGCTGGCGCGATCTGTGCCCTGGAGAGCGGTTCCCGTGACGCGGCCCAGCCGGACGGGGCCGCAGGCCCAGGGGCCGGCGATTCGGGGATCGTCGGGTTCTACGGCGACTTCGTGGACATCGAGGGCGACTGGGAAGCCTTGTTCGCCGCATCGTCCACCCTGGATCTGGCCGTTATGTACGGCGCCACCTGGCGCAACACCTACCGCAAGGACCTGCACGCCCTAGCCGGGCGTCCTGGCGGCCGGATCCGGGTCGTGTTACCCAACCCGTCCGCCGACTCCCTGGTCGTCGCGATGTATGCGCACTCGCTCCGCATCACGCCGGACGACTTCCGCCGCAAGGTCACCGAAGCGATCGATGACTTTCGCGGCATGGAGCCGCGCCGGCACGTCGAGATCTACCTGTCGACCGCGATGTTCCGGCACGCCATCTACCTGTTCACGCACCAGGCCGTGCTGGCTCTGTACGCGCTGTGCAGCGAACGGATCCCGACACCTGCCTTGCTAGTCTCCGAGCGAGGGCTTTTGTCCTTTATGCGAGAGGACTTCGACAGACTGCTGGAACAGAGCGACCGCATCACGTAGAGGGGCGGCCCATGCCGACCGCAGACACGGTCCGGGTCGACTTCGCCTTGATTCCCGACGACGCCCTGTTCGGTGCCGTGATCACCGCCAGCCAGGCGATCACCAGCGCGTTCCGCGACAACGCGAACGTTGTCGACGCCGAGGTTTTCCCGCCTCACGTGAGCCTGCTCATCTGCACCATCCCCCGGGCGGCGCTCGCCGCGGTCACCGTGGACCTCGAGGCCCTGGCCGCGGCTGGCCTACCCGACATCACCGCAATCACGGTAGAGCCTTCCACCAGCGGCTACGTGATGCTCACCATCAAGCGCACACCCGGTCTCATGGTCCTGCATGAGGCGATCCTCGGCGTGGCCGCGCGGGCCCGGGCTGACCTGGGCGGCGACCCCTTCGGGAGCCGGTATGTCGGGGCGGCGTTCGCCCCGCATATCTCCCTGGCCAAGATTGACGCCGACGACCAGGCCAATGCGGCCTCCGTCGGCCTGCGAACTCTGGGCCCGTCCCGCATCGCCGGCGCCCGGGCGCTCGACCTGTGCGACATCGGTGAACGCAGCGATCGATGGGACATCCTGGCCTCCTTTCCCGCCGCGAGATACCCATCGGCCAACGGTCCAGGCCGCGGTGCTCAACTGCTGCCCGGCGTGATCAGGCCGGATTCGTAGGCCAGCACGACGGCTTCTTCCCGGTCGGTGAGCTGGCTGAACAGGGCATCCCGGCCGTTCACCCGGACCCGCCCGGCCGTGGGCGCGCCCACGTGTACGTCGTCCTGCCCGGCCGGCAGCAAGGCGGGCATGGCGGCCTCACTCGTCGGTGCCCTCGCGATCATCGGGGCCGGGTCCAACGGGGCCAGCTTCCTGGACTACGGGCATGCCTTCAGCTCGATGATCATGGCAGGGCTGTGGGCCCTCGCGCTGGCCTGCTACCTCACCGGCGCGATACTCGCTGTGCGATCGCGATGAGACCGCCCCCGCCGCCCGCGCCGGAGGTAACCCGGACAGCAGTGCCGCGGCAGTGCGGCGGGCACCATCGCGGGCGAGCCGGGCCAAGTGCTCGGTGAGCAGCTCGCGGAAGACCGCCGACTCGGCCAGGTCGCCGAACACCTCCCGGATCCCGAGCAGCGCCGTGGCCACCCGGGCCGCCTGATCAGCCCCCTCCCCGGCCCCGCCCGCAACGCCAGCCCCGCCCCCAGCGCCCGCCTCGGCGAGCCGGGAGCGGAATAGTCCCGCCAGCGGGTCATCGACCGGGAACGGCCGCCCGTCATCCGCGCGTCCAGTCCACACGTGCCGCATCCAGGCAGCGACCGCAAGCGCCGCCCACACCGGCGTCCCGCCCGCGAGAAGCCGGTCCGCTACCGTGCCGAGCAGCCGCTGCGGCAGCTTCTGGCTGCCGTCCATGGCCACCTGCGCACACCGGTGCCGCAGCGCGCCATTGCCGAACCTGCGGAGCACCTGCCCCGCGTAAACGTCCAGATCCATCCCGGCCGGCGGGTCCAGGGTAGGAGCGGCGTCCTCGATCATCAGCCGGTGCGCACAAGCGGCGAGGTGATCGTCGCCAAGCGCGTCCACGATGAACTCATAGCCGGCGAGCCCGCCGAGATAGGCCAGCGCCGAGTGCGCACCGTTGAGCATCCGCAGCTTCACCTTCTCGTAGGGCGCGACATCGGGCACCAGCTCCGCCCCGGCCTTTTCCCAGGCCGGCCGGGAGCCAGCAAACCGGTCTTCGATGACCCACTGGGTGAAGGGCTCAGCCACCACCGCGCCCAGATCGCGCACGCCCAGCAACACCGCAACGTCCGCCCGGTCGGCGTCGGAGGCAGCGGGCACGATCCTGTCCACCATCGTGGCGGGAAAGGCGACCCGCGCGCCGATCCAGTCGGGCAGCGCCGCGGCATCGGCGTTCCCGGCCGCATAGCCTTGCGCGTACGCCAGCACGAGGCCGCGTACCGTCGGCCCGTTGGCAGGCAGGTTGTCGCAGCACAGCACGGTGACCGGCTCGGCGCCAGCGGCTGACCGGGCGGCCAGCCCGGCGGTGAGCTGGCCGATTACGGTCCGCGGCGGGCGCCCGGCCAGGTCGGCGGCAATCTCCGGATCCCGCAGGCGCAGCCGCCCGGTAGCCGGATCGTGCCGGTAGCCCTTCTCGGTCACGGTGAGGCTGACGATGCTCACCTCGGGGTCGGCGATCCGCGCGGCGACCGCCGCCGGGTCGGCACCCGCGTAGATCACCTCACGGACCGCGCCGATCACCTGCGGTCTGGCTTCCGTACCGTCCCGCACCAGCAGCGTGTAGAGGTAGTCCTGCGGCGCGAGCTGCTCGACCACGCGCGGGCTGCGCTGGGTCACACCGCAGCTTCCCCAGTCGCCGCACTCCTCGGTGTACGCGGCCTGGTGGGCACGGTGGAACGCGCCGATGCCCAGGTGCACGAGGCGGACCCGGCGCTGGCGCGGGTCGATGGCCGGGCGGAACGCGGCGGGCACCCGG
>OCZU010000442.1_pt1 | contig 29079 bp, 25 predicted proteins | sample 1539001 | NCBI WGS metagenome assembly OCZU01 (sample SAMEA3539306, study PRJEB22396) | soil metagenome | biome: tundra; feature: field; material: soil | place: USA | collected 2010-05 | depth 0.15 m | reverse complement strand
GCCCGGCCTCGTGGCGGTCGCTCTCGGCACGCTGCTTGTGGTCGCGATGCGAGCGCCGGCTATCCCGGTCGCCGCTGTCGGCCTGGCGGCCGCCGGGACGCAGGTCGTCCGTGGCCGAGTGCGGCCACGGATCGTCGCGCAGGTGCTCGGCGTGCCGGTGCTCGTCGGGCTGTTCGGTGTGGCCGTCGCGCTCGGGGCACTTGGCCGGGTCTGGTCCGGTCCCGCCGACCTAATGGCCCATCTGAACAGCTGGGGCACCGCGACCGTGGCGGGCCTGGCCACGATCGTGGTCAACAACCTGCCGGCCGCCTCCTTGCTGGCAGCACGGACACCGAGCCACCCGTTCTCGCTGATTGTCGGCCTGAACCTGGGGCCGAACCTGGCCGTGTCCGGGTCCCTCGCCTGGCTGCTCTGGCTGCGTTCCGCGCGCGGGGCCGGAGCGGAACCGTCGCTGCGCCGGGCGAGTCAGATCGGTGCGATCGCCGTCCCGCTGTCAATGGCCATCGCACTCGGTGCGCTCGCCCTGACCGGCTCGCCCTGACCGGCTCGCACTGACCGGCTCGCCCTGGCGCCCGCGCCGTGGTCAGACGTCGGCGCGGTAGAAGTTGAGGTAGGACCTGGACGGCGTCGGCCCGCGCTGGTCCTGGTAGCGGGAGCCGTAGACGGCCGAACCGTAGGGGTGCTCGGCTGGCGAGCTGCACCGGAACAGGCAGAGCTGGCCGATCTTCATTCCCGGCCAGAGCTTGATCGGCAGCGTGGCCACGTTGGACAGCTCCAGCGTCACATGACCGGAGAAACCAGGGTCGATCCAGCCGGCCGTCGAGTGTGTCAGCAGGCCAAGCCGTCCGAGCGAGCTCTTGCCCTCCAGCCGCCCTGCGATGTCATCAGGCAGCGAGACGACCTCGTAGGTCGAGGCGAGCACGAACTCGCCGGGGTGCAGAACGAACGCCTCGTCAGCTGGCGTCTCGACCTGCCGGGTCAGGTCGGGCTGCTCGACGGCAGGGTCGATGTGCGGGTACCGGTGGTTCTCGAATACCCGGAAGTAACGATCCAGCCGCACGTCAATGCTGGATGGCTGGATGAGTTCGGCGGCGTACGGGTCGAGCTTGACCCGGCCGGACTCGATTTCTGTCCTGATGTCACGGTCGGAGAGCAGCACCCTGGCAACCTACCGGTTCGCTGACCCGCTGTCTCGCTCAAGCTGCCTTAACCAGATCTTAATATCCTAAATGATCTCTAACGTGCCCAGATGGACGAGCATTGTGCAATAGCCCAGCCGGACAGGTGGCAACGCACAGAAATCTCCCAACTTCCCCGTGTTACCGTGTAGACCGATACGTACGGTCGCGCGTCTATCTATTGTTCATTTCTATTCACATGAGCACCATAGGTGACGGCACCACGGCCTCCGTGCGTGCGGAGCAGCGCCTCCCGACGCAGCTGAGGGCACTGGCCAGCAGCTACGGCACCAAGGGACCACAGGCGCGAAGGGTGGGGAAGTAGTGAGTTGCATGTCCGGGGCATCTGATGCCCTTCCTGAGGGCGCGCAGCATGCGGGGGAGGTCGGCCGGTGGATGGCCGACGGCATGCGCGCGCTCTGTCATGACCTGATCGGACCGGCTGCGACCATCAAGATTCTGGTCCAGGCTGCCTACGCGGAGGCCGATCCAGACCCGGCGATCCGGAACCGGTTGCAGCTCATCGCCAATGAGGCCGGGCGGATAGCTGACATCTGCCGGCAGGTACTGGACCGGCCGCACCGCGCCGCGCCGGTTCGGCTCGATGTGTTCGCCGCTGAACTGGCGGACAGCGCCCGCTCGCAGTACAAGACCGCTATCGAAGCGGTGACCACTCCGGTCACGTTGCGTGTTCCCCCGGCTACCCTCGCCCGGATTCTCGGTAATCTGCTGGCTAACGCGTGCAGGGCGGCTGGCCCGACGGGTCTGGTCCGGCTGCACGTGGTGCCCGACGGCGATCAGGTGCGGCTCACCGTCGCCGACTCGGGTACGGGATTCGACGTCAGGAAGGTCGGCAGGGCCTCACTGGGCCTGGACATCATCGGCGCCCTCGCGCTCGAATGCGGCGGGACTGTCCAGATGGGTGCCAGCGACCTTGGCGGCCTGAATGTCTCCGTCCTGTTCCCCTGCGTCCCGCAGGCCGCGCCGCTGCCACGGGAGCTGAGCACCGTGCTGGCCGGAAGCCCGCGGCCCCGCCGTCACGATGCGGATGTGCCGGCATGAGAATCGTCATCGCCGACGCGCACCGCGTCTTCGCCGAGGTACTCACGACCCTGCTGAAGAAGGCTGGCCATGAAATCGTCGGCTGCGCCGTCGATCTGGGGGGCGCGGCTAACATCATCAAGTGCGAGCAGGTCGACGCGTGCGTACTGGACCTGGATCTGCCAGGCAGCGGGCAGACCGCCAGTATCGCTCAGATCGTGGTCCGCGCGCCGCGCACGGCCTTCATCCTGCTGGCAGAGTCGGCCGACTCAGACAGCCTGGCCAGCGCCGTGACCGCCGGAGTGCGCGGCGTGGCACTGAAGAGCGACGACCTCGTCGAGATACTGCGCGTGCTCGCGGGCGCGACATCCGGCCGGGCGGCAAGCCGCGCGCACGGTAACGCCGTGCTCTCCATGTCGGTGCAGACCGGGCTCGGGCTCCGCGGCCGCCGTCGGCAGAGCCTGGCTCCCGGGCAGTTCCTCACCCAGCGCGAGCGCGAGGCACTCGATCATCTGGTCCGCGGCGAGAGCACTACCGGCATTGCCAGGTCGATGGGCGTTCAGTTGTCCACCGCCCGGTCTCACGTCGATGCCGTGCTGACCAAGCTGGGGGTGCACACGCGGCTGGAAGCCGTCGCCTTCGCGGTGCGGGAGCGGCTGGTCGATGTCGACTGGCTGTCCGACGCAGCAGATCTGCAGGACGACGGCCAGCGCGCGGTCGGCGGCTTATGACCTGCAGGCTGATCATCGTTGATGATCACCGGGTCTTCGCGCAGGGCCTGGAGGCGGTCTTCGCTGCCGAGCCAGACTTCGAGCCGATGTCGATCAGCGCGCCGAATCAGGTCGTCGACACGGTGGCAGCGCGGCGGCCAGATGTGGTGATCATGGATGTACGGCTCGGAGAGGTCAGCGGTATCGACCTGATCAGGCAGCTCATGACCCTGCCAACGCCGCCTGCGATCGTGGTCCTGACTGCCTATGCCGACATCGCCACCATGGTCAGCGCCATCCAGGCCGGCGCCATCGGTTTCGTGGCCAAGGACGCCTCGGTGGGACACCTCGTGTCCGCGGTGCGAGCCGCCCTGCTCGAAGGCAGCTGGCTGCCATCCGATCTGCTCGCTGGGTTGTTCGCTGCATTCCCGAGCCCGGTGGCACCGCCTCAGCAGAAGCTGCTCCGGCATCTGACAGCGCGTGAGCTGCAGGTACTCAGCCTGATGGTCAGCGGTCTGGACAAGAATGGCATCGCGAACCGGCTCAGCCAGTCGCCGAACACCGTCCGTACTCATATCCGCAACGTGACAACCAAGCTCGGCTGCCACAGCGCGCTAGAGGCAGTGGCGGTGGGCCTCAGGGCAGGGCTCCGTCCTGAGTAGCTGCGTTCATGGGCAGTGCGTCCGCTGCGGTCAGGTGCACGGGCCTGGTCAGCCCGGATATGAGCGCCACGGTGCGGGCCACGATCGTCAGGTCCAGCCAGAAGCTGCGGCGGCGCAGGTAATCCAGGTCGATGGCCAGCTTCGGGTGCAGCTGGAATCCGATGTACCGAGCCTCGGGATCGGTGACGGAACTCTCTTCGGCTTCCTGCACTTCGGTGTAGAAGATCTGGCCCGGGCCGGTCAGGCCCGGCCGGACGCGCAGGATTCCCAGTTCCTCGGCGTGGTAGTGGGTCAGGAAGTGCGGCACCTCCGGGCGAGGGCCGATCAGGGTCATGTCTCCGCGCAGGACGTTCACGAGCTGGGGCAGCTCATCGAGTTTGGTCGCCCGCAGCATGGCGCCGACCTTGGTGATCCGCGGATCGGATCGCTCTGAGACCAGCGGGCCCGCGCTGTCGGCTCCGCTGACCATGGAGCGGAACTTGAACATGGTGAATGGCCGGCCGGCCCGGCCGGCCCGGATCTGCCTGTAGATGACGGGTCCCCGGCTGCTGGCCCTGACCGCCAGGACGACAGCGAGAACGATCGGAGCGGCCAGCATCAGTCCGATGCAGGCGCCGATAATGTCGGTGCCTCGGCGGAGCAGGCTGTCGGGCCGCAGCGCCGATCCCGTCACGCCCTGGCCGGCCGGTGCGTCGACTGGTGCTTCGGTCGGCTGATGTGACATTGCCTGGCCGTTCGCGGCCGGGGGAAGCCAGATTGACCTGGCTCGCGGGGCCGAGCTGGCCGGCGGGGCCTGGCGGGCGGAGCTGGCGACGCGGTGGGCGATGTAGGTGAGGGTCAGGGCCGTCACGACGTAGGTAACGGCCGATGTGATCGCGCCGCCGAGCGCGCCGTACCGCGGGATGAGGATGACGTCGAGTGCCACCGTGATGGTCGCGCCTACGCCCATCCCGATCGAGTTGAGTCCGGGCCGGCCGCTCCCGAGCAAGAACGCGGATGATACTGCGGCAGCGCCCTCGATGGCCAGGCCCGCGGTGATGATCTCGGCGGGGACGATCGCTCCTGCGAACGCTTGCCCGTAGAGGATCGGCAGTGCGATGTAGCAGAGCACTGCCAGGAAGGGCGCCATGACCAGCGTCAGGGCCGTCGCCCGCGGCAGCAGCCTGCGAGCCTCTGTGGTCGCCTGTTCTATGCCCAGCCGGGCGAACCGCGGATACAGGACGTAGTTGATCGCCGTCGGGACGAGCCGCATCAGCTCAGCGAACTTCGACGCCACCGCGTAGATCCCGAGCACTGCGGGGCCCGCTAGCGCACCGAGGAGTACGAAGTCGAATCGCAGGTTCATCAGCCAGAGCATGTTGCCCAGCTGGCCCCGGCCGCCGAAGGCTGCGATCTGCTTCGCCAGCGCGGGTGACGGCGCCGCCCAGCGGGAGAAGAATCCCTTCCGCAGCAGCCGCAGCAGGCCGGTCAGCGTCGCCAGCGTGCCGGAGATGAGCAGAGCCTCGATGACCGAGGTCACGCCCTTGTCGCCCTGGGTGAGCAGTACCGCCGGATAGCAGAACACGAACCACAGTTCCTCGGCGACGATGACGAGGTTGGCGCCGGCGATGTCACCGCTGCCCTGACAGCAGCCCTTGGCCGTCACTGTGAACAGCTGGGTGACGACGACGATCGACATGATCACGACCAGCCGGACCGGCATCTGCTTGAAGAAGATGCTCTGGAAGGGCTCGGCGCAGGCCAGCCAGGCCAGCGCGCCGACCGCCGAGCCAGCGACCGTCATCAGGGCCAGCGTCGGCCGCAGCCGGTCGTCCTTGGCCCGGTCCCCTGCCATGAAGAAGGCCGATGCCGTGGGCAGCCCGCACGACAGTACGACCCCGAAGAGCCAGGGCAGTACTCGCAGCAGCGCGTACTCGCCTACCACGGTCGGGCCGCCGATCCTGGCGACGATCAGGCTGGCCACCGAGACCGAAGCCAGCGCTCCGCCTTGCGCGCCCAGGTTCGTGACCGACGCACGGGAGATCAGTCCAGCACCGGCGGGCTTGCGGTGTTTGCTGGTGGTATGGGCGTGTTTTGCCATCGGTCAGCGCCTCGCATCCTTGCCGAGAATCGCCACGATGCCCAGGAGCGCCCAGAGGAAGCGGAAGTGCAGGACCTCCTCGTAGAACGAGTTGATGCTGAGGGCGAGCAGGCCGGCCACCAGCCCGATCGGAAGTGGCACGACCGCCGCGTAGCGCGCGGATAGCGGACGCCGGACGATCGGGACCACCCAGTAGATCGCGGTCCCGATCAGCAGCAGCAGGCCGAGCAGGCCCACCGGACCGCGCTCGACAAGTACGGCGAGGAAGTCATTGTGGGCCTCGTTCGCGTACGGGTAGAGCTGAGTCGTGAGCAGCGGCTTAGTGCTCGCCGGTCCGTTGCCGAGTATCCCGTTGGTCTGCTCGTACAACTGCTTCAGCTCGACGATCAGCTCACCGCGCTCATTGCTGCTCTGCGCACTCCGGCCGATGGAGTTGACCAGTAGCGGCTGGCCGCTGCTGAGCGCCCACTGCCTGATCGAGCTCAGCGGGAACGCCACAAGGAAGGCCCCGACTGCCATGGTGATGATCAGGCCCGTGGCTGCCGCGCCGACTAGCCCGTTCTTGCGGTGGCTCCTGACCAGCAACAGGAAGAAAATGCTGATTCCGAGGGCCAGCGCGCCGCCGTTGGACTCGGTCAGCGCGAGCGCCCAGGCCAGCATCACGTATCCGACGATCCGCATCCATCGCGCGCTCGGCGTCCGGGTCGCGTACACCACGAAGATGGTGGCGTCCCAGTACGTCGATGCGTAGTTCGGGTCACCGAAGGTGAACAGGACCCGGTTTCCCTCCGCGGCTTGCAGGCCTTCCAGCGCGGTGATGTGGCCAAGCCACGCGACGATGACCACCCCGGCCCAGAAGATGCCCGACCAGCTCCACGCGACTAGCGCGCAGCGCATCAGGCGGGGCGCGCTGAGCACGTTGACGACCGTCGTGCACCAGGCAAAGAGCAGCAAGTCGATCACAAGCGTCAGCAGGGCCAGACCAGGCAGCGTCCCGAACAGGCCCGACGCGGCTCCGGCGGCGATCAACAGGCTGACCGGGATGAGGTACGGAGCGCGCGCCTTGTGGTGGCTGCTGGTGATCCAGATCGCTCCTGTGACGATCGACGCCACCGTGAGGAGATCAACAGGGGAGCTGTTTCCCGGCCCGGATGGATGCAAGATCGGCTGGAAGATGAAGGCCGCGACGATCGCGATCATTGCCATTCGCTGGGCGGTGCCGCGTGCCGGGCCCTCCCCGCCGACAGGTTCCAGCGTCGGCACGGGCCCGGTGTCGCGCCGCAGCGCGTGTTCCAGGGTGATGGTCATGACCGGCCCGTGCCGCGGACGCGGCGGTACACGAGCAGATGGTTTCTGGCGAAGTCAGGATGATCAGCCTCGGCGGCGATACGGGCGATCTCGGCGAGCAGAATGTCATGCCCGCATGCTGGTGGCACGCCAAGCCGCCGCAAGCCGTCGGCGACGAAGAGCCTGGCCAGTTCGGGGTACCAGCCAGCTCCGCTGATCGCGTACTCAAGCCCGGCGCCCCACCGGTCGGCGCGCAGCCCCGGGTGCCGGTGCACCGGCCTGCCCGGCCGGGTATGCCGGTCCAGATAGAGCGAATAGGTGATCATGAAGCGGGCTAGGTCACGAGTGGGCAGGCCGACCTGCTCGGCGGCCTCCCAGTCGATCACCCCGCGCACCCGCCCGGCGGAGATCAGCAGGTTGCCCGGCCAGAAATCGCCATGCATGACGACGCGGGGAACCTTGTAGTCAGCGAGCCGGTCCTGCAGGGCAGACAGGTGCTCAATGTCGGCAGCCACATCGGCCGCCACCGCGGGGTCATCGCCGAAGCGGTGCCTGATCTGCTCGCCGGTTCCTTCCAGCATCGCTGATAGGGCGATCTGCCCGCTCGACGTGCGCTCCTGCAGCTCAGCGAGCCATTGCCCGGCAGCATCGAAGTCGGCCTGTACCAGGGCGGGCCGGGCCGTGTGCCGCCAGGTATGGTAGTCGGCCAGCATCAGGCGGCCAGGCAGCGCGGTCGTGACCAGCACCGGGTGGCCTAGGTGCTCCGCGCGGGCGGCAACCTGCGGGATGGTCTCAGCGAGCGATCCCAGCGCGCTTCGGTCAAGCTGCGCGAGCGCGGTCGCCTCAAGCTCCACGCGGAGGACAGCCGCGTCAGTGGAGGGCACCTTGGCGACGTAGCTGGGCAGATCCTGACCAGCGCGGAAGAGCAGCAGCGTGACCTTTGCGTTCGGATCCTTGGACAGGGCGAGGCAGGCCACCCGCCCGCCCATGTCGTCGATCAGTTCGGCCAGCCTCTGGCGCGGCGTGATCGTGGCAGTCACTTCCGTCGCCCCACGACGACCAGCCCGGCCGCCCGCATGATCGCGGCGACGTTCCAGATGACCGGAAAGCGGAGCAGGCGCAGACCAGCGGTCAGGACAATGCTCGGAATCTGGCCAGCTCCTGGCGGCACGGAGAGAACTGAGTCAGCGATATAACGGAGCACCGCCGCGTCCCGGCTCGCGACCAGCACCGGTCGCTGCCGGGACGGAAACGCGACGTACGCTGCCGTAGCGCCAGGACCGGCGGCCCCGGCGGCACGAGAGAAGGACCAGGGCGAGGCCGGGATGGCCAGGCACTGCCCGGGCTCCAGGCTGGCCATGGCCCGGCCGATCCGCCGGGCGGATTGCGGCCTGCCAGCGGGCGACCAGCTGGCAGCGCTGGGCAGCAGAGCTGTCCACGCGGCGGCATCGGCGGTGGCGTCCGTCATGACAGAACGGCGAAGGGTCTCATCCGGGCCACCGGCTTCACCAGGTCATGGCCGGTGAGTATGCCGAGGGCTTCGTTGACGCCGTTGTCGTCGAGGTGTGGTACTTCCGCCGGAGCCGTGCCGTCATAGCGGTACTTGGCGGTGGTCCGGCGCTGCGGGTCTGGTCCGGACCGGCCGGATCGCTCAAACGCCGAGATGATGCTGCCTGAGCCATGGCAGGCGCTGTACAGGCTGCGGTACGCACCGGTGGCTGGCACGCACAGATACGACGACGTCCGGTTGGTCCCCGGCAGCAGCAGCGGCTGGCCGGTCCCGGCGAACGCGGGGTGCCCGGCCATCATCTCTGCCGGGTAGGCCCGGCAGGAGTTGTGGCGGTGCACGAAGGCCGGCGCTCCGCCGACTTCCTCCTCATAGACCGAGTTGTGCGGGGAGTCGACGACCAGCCGCGCCGTGGCGCCGAGGGACGAGCTGGCGATGGTCCGCAGCGCCGCGTAGGTCGCCATCCGGTAGGCGAAGCCGTAGTTCATGGCCAGGCGGGTCGCGAGCAGTGCCCGGCGGCCGTCGTTATCGGCGATGGGAATGGACGGGCAGCCCTCCGCGAAGTAGTTCGCCAGGCGGCTTGTTATCTGGGCCCGTGACCGCGCGGTCGCCAGGTGGCTGAGCGGCTTCTGCACCGACATCTCGGCTCGTAGCATCCGCGAGGCGCTCTTGCGCCGGGCGTAGAGCGCACCGAGCTGGCCGGTGAGAACCCCGCCGCCGTTATGAAACTGAAGCGTTACCTGCCCGGTGTGGATGCCAAGGTGATCGGCCGCGTCCTGGTCAAGGATCTCTTCGACTTCCTGCAGTTCCAGGAAATGCGTGCTCGGCCCGATGGTGCCGAACCGCAGGCGGCCCATCTGGACGACGAGCCACGGCAGATCCTTCCTGGCCTGCCGTGGCCCGCCCAGGGACTCGATCTCGAGCCTGCCGCGTTCCTCGACGCGGTCAAGCTCGGCAGCGCCCAGGTCGTACCGTTCGGCAGCGAAATCCGCGCCCTCGGTCGCCGCGCGAAGCACCTCACCGTAGGTCAGGTCGCGGCGCCAGGTGGGCGGATTGGGGAACAGTTCGGCGACCTGGCGGTAGAAGTCGGTGACCGCGGCCGCGGACGGTCGTTCGGTGTCCAGGGCTACCAGCGCCATACCGCAGTTCAGCGCGGCGTCGGTGAGGGTCGGCCGGATCGCGCCCTTGGTCGCTACGGCGATGCTGGAAGGCATCTCGGACTTTGCCTTGTGGCAGAAGTCCGGCAGCACTACCGGCGGCGCGGCCAGGTCGCTGCCGTCGGTCCCGACTCCGAGGCGCTCCATCAGGCCCTCGTCGGCTGGCGCCGCCTGGCTGTCGAACACCGTAAACGAGCCACCGCCGACCTCGCGCGCAGCTGTGCCGGTGAGGACCTCTATCTCCATTCCGTTCCTTTCAGGGTGGCGCCAGGTCAGCGACGCAGGTCAGCGAGCGTCTCGCAGATCCGCTCGACGTCGGCGTCCGACAGACCCGGGTGCAGCGGCAGCGAGAGAAGCTCGGGGAAGACGGCGTCAGCGACCGGCAGGTGAGCGCATTCGTCCGCGCCCAGCAGGTCGCGGAAGTACGGCTGGTGGTGGACGGGGATGAAGTGCACGGAAGTGCCTATCCCGGCCGCGGAGAGCGCCTCGACGACCTCGTCCCGCGGCGTTCCGTACTCGCCGCTGACCCTGATGATGTACAGGTGCCAGGCGTGCAGGTCATCGAGCGGCCTGGGCGGCAGCCGCAGGCCCGGCACGTCCGCGAGGAGCGCGTCATATCGGGCCGCGATCTCGGCCCGGCGGTACTGCCACCGGCTCAGGGCCTGCAGCTGAGCACGCCCGATGGCTGCCTGGATATCGGTGAAGTTGGCCTTCATCCCGCTGTCCGCCACGGTGTACCGCCAGCTGCCCGATTTGTGATACCGCTTCCATGCGTCGCCGCTCATCCCATGCAGCCGCATCCGCCGGAACCGATCGGCCAGATCCCCGTCCGTGGTCGTGATCGCCCCGCCCTCTCCGATCGGGAGGTTCTTGGTGGCGTAGAAGCTGAAGCAGGCCGCGCGTGCGTCCGCGCCGACCGGGCGGCCGCCGATGGTCGCTCCGAGGCTGTGCGCCGCATCCTCGACGATGGTGTCGACGGGCAGTCCGGCCGCCGCCGCGAGCTCGGCGCTGTCGACCGGGTAGCCGGCCATGTGCTGTATGACCATGGCCGCTGCGCCGCCTCGCTTGGCTGCCGCCGCCACCCCTGCTGGTGACACCACCAGCGTGCTGTCGTCAGCGTCGATCAGAACGGGCCTGAGCCTGGCATGCACGATGGCCTGGACCGCGCCGCAGAAGGTCAGGGTGGGCGTCAGGACCGGCGAGCCTGGCGGGAGGTCGAGGGCGGTGAGCGCCATCTGGATCGCGGCCGTGCAGGAGCTGACCGCTACCGCGTGCGGCGCGCCCACCCAGGCGGCGAACTCCTCCTCGAAAGCTACCGACTCGGCGCCCATCGTGACCCAGCCGCCAGCGAGCACCCGCAGTGCCGCCTGCTGAGCGTCCGGCGTGATCTCGGTACGGCAGAACGGAATGTCGCGGCCACCAGCGGCCGGTTCGGCTGCCGTCGCGGCACTGCGGGTCTGCTCGCTGCTCACGGTCATGGTGCGACTACCTCCAGTGCGGTCGGGAGCGCCCTGCGTACAACAGGCGGGCGCATCCGATAGGTCTCGTCAAGGACCGCGCCAAGCGCGGCGGGGGTCAGTTCCTCGCCAAGATTGGCCCGTGCGGTGGATCCGAGCCGGGCGGCGAGGTCAGGGTTGTCAATCAGGTGCGCCAGCGCGCGGCTGAGCAGTTCCGGCCTGCCAGGGGGGACCAGCAGGCCGGTCTCCCCGGCCACGACGATGTTCGGCACGGCGTTGACGGCGGTGGCGACGACAGGCCGGGCGGCCGCCATCGCCTCGACGATCGCGCACGGCAGTCCCTCGTAGCGGCTGGCCATGGCGAATACATCGAACCCGGGCAGCAGCGCGCTGACGTCAGTCCGTTCGCCCACGAAGGACATCCGCCCGGCCAGGCCGCGCCGCGCGGCCAGTTTCTCTGTCTGGGCGCGGAGCGGCCCGTCGCCGACCCAGACGCCGAATACGTCGTCACGATTCAGGGCAGCCAGCGCGTTGACGAAGTCATCGGGAGCCTTCTGGAAATCCAGCCGTCCGACGGTACCCACCACGTGCATGCCAGGGGGGACGCCGAGCAGCCGGCGCGCCTCAGCCCGGTCTGATGCGTCCGGTGCCGTCCCGGTGTGCACCGCGACTCCGATGGTGCGAACCCGCTCCGGCGCGGCAATGCCGAGCATGATCGCCTCGGCCGCTACCGCCGGTCCGACGGCGAGGAACGCGTCGGTGAATTTTCCGAGCGACCTCTCGATCCGCACGTAGGCCGAGCGCTTGGGCCGCGACTGGAAGTCGTGGAACGGGAAGCCATGGTAGGTGTGCACAATCCGGCCCACCTGGGCGTCGCGTGCGGCGAGCCTGCCCAGCGCTCCGGCCTTGGCGCTGTGGGTATGCACGATGTCGAACTGCCCGGCACTGAGGAACGCTTTCAGCTGGGCGCGGGCGCGCAGGTCGTTGACCGGCGAGATCTCGCTGCGGAGGTGGTCCATGATGACTACCTCGAAACCTGCCGTCTCCGCTTCGGCAACGAGACGGTTGCCGCTGCCGATGACGAACACGACCTCGTAGCGGTCCGGGTCCAGGGCCACCGCACCCCGCACGGCCACGCCGCCGGCGCCTGCCATCAGCCTGGTGACGACCTGTGCCACCCGAAGACGCTGTGTCATGTACGTGCCTCCGCGCCTGTTCCCGCGGCCAGGAGGCCGCTCAGCGGCACCCCGGGTAGGTCGCCCAGGACGATTTCACGGCACGGCAGATCCGCGCTCAGCCTGGACGCGACCCGCTCGATCGGCGGATGGATCTCGCCGAGCCCGGTGCCGAGGGCGAGCGTGGCGGCGAGTGCCCAGTAACGGCGAAGCTCACCGGCCATATACGTGCCGGCGGTCAGGGACCTGGCAACGTCAGCTGGCTGGCATGCGTGCACGCTCGGTGCAGCAGTGTCTCCGCGTCGGAGCACGAGCAGCAGGTCGGGCGCCAGCTCGTCGACCCGGTTCAGCCATGGCGCCTCCCGGCGGCCGTGCGGCATCCGCCTGCCGCGGCGTCCGCTGGCGCTGGCGCTGGCGTCACTGGCGGTAACCCGCCGTGGCTCAAGCAGGCCCCAGGCGCTGCGCCCGTCGCTCACGCACAGGTTGTCGCAGGTGGCCTGGGCGCCACGGGCCAGTTCCGCGTTCACCAGGGTCGACTTGCCAACCCCGCCCGGTCCCGCGATCAGAACTGTCGGCCCGCCAGGGCCAAGGGCACAGACGGAGGCATGCAACGGGACCCGCCCCCGCTGCTGGCTCCACCACAACGCCGGATACTGCAAGAGCACAGCCCGGATCAGCAGCCGTGACCGCGCGCGCAGCACTGCCGCCGCCGCCCGTCCGGTCACCGGGGGCCGCCACCGGGCGAGGATGTCCAGCGTCGGCGGGTTCGCCGTGACCATCAGGTCCAGGCCAGACGAGCAGGCGTTGCGTACCATCACCCGGCCGTCGCGCTGCCAGGCGTCACGGGTCAGCACGCGCCAGCCGGCTGTGTCAAAAGGCGCGCTGGTCTTCTCGACCGTGACCCGCACATCGGGCACGGAGTCGTCGGCACCGGCCAGGTGGCCTGCGAGCCCTTCCTCAAGAATGCCGGCCAGGCGTCGGTGCGAGCAGACGACTTCGATCCGCTCACCAGCGCTGCGCAGTACAGCCCGCATCAGAACTCGTCCGCGTACTTGGTCAGCGATGCCAGTGCGAGCTCGGCCGGGCTGGCGGACGTGGCCGTGTATTCCGGCATCAGGTCCTCGAGCATGGCGCGGACCTGATCGTCCAGTCCGTCGGCAGCAGCTGAGTACAGCTTCTCTAGCCGGCCGGCAAAGTCATCGGGAAGCCGGGTCGGCCGGGTCGCCCAGATTCCCTTGTTCACGGTCGGCAGCCGCTCCTCGCCCGCGGCGAAGAGCGTCTCGTGCAGCTTCTCGCCAGGCCGCAGGCCGGTGAAGCGGATTTCCAGATCCGGGATGTGCAACTGCTCGGCGTATCGTTGCACGAGATCGACGATCCGGACCGGGTCCCCCATATCGAGCACGAATGTCTCGCCGCCCTCGGCCATCGGCGCGGCGGACAGCACCAGCCCCACGGCTTCTTCCACGGTCATGAAGAACCGGGTGACATCAGGATCGGTCACGGTCACCGGGTCGCCGCGGCCTACCTGCTCGGCGACGGAGGCAAGGAACGAGCCGCGGCTGCCAAGCACGTTGCCGAACCGGACCGAGCACACTCGGGTGAGCCCGTTCGCATGCGCCTGGACGACCATCTCCGCCAGCCGCTTCGTCGCACCGAGTATCGACCTCGGGTCCGCGGCCTTATCCGTCGAGATCAGCAGGAAGCATTCCGTGTCCACGGCACGTGCGGCCTGGATCAGGTTCTGAGTCCCCAGCACATTGGACTTCACGCCTTCGCACGGGTGGCGTTCGAGCAGCGGCAGGTGCTTGTGGGCGGCGGCGTGAAAGACGATATTGGGCCTGGCCGCGCGGAACACCTGCTCGATCCGGGCCCGGTCGCGGATGTCCGCGATAATGACCTCGGGGTTGTCAAACAGCGCCTTGCCGTCGAGCTCAAGCTGCAGAGTGTGCAGGTTGGACTCATCATGGTCCAGCATGTGCAGCGAGGCAGGCTCGCAGCTGCGGATCTGCCGGCACAGCTCCTGGCCGATGGAGCCGCCAGCGCCCGTCACCAGGATCCGGGCGCCAGTCAGCGCCGCGCGCGCCGCGGGCTGCAGGTTGCGGCGCTCCGGGCGGCCGAGCAGCGAGCTGAAGCGGACTGTCCGCATGTCCGCCGCACGGGCCACTCGCTCCATGGCCGACAGGAACGAGGGCAGATACCGTACGTGCGTTCCCGCGTCGGTTGCCTCGCGGATCAGGGCGCTGAGCGTCGCCGGGAGCAGCGAAGGGATGGCGATGACGACCGCGTCGACCTGGTGCTCGCGGATGGCGCGGCGCAGGTCGCCGAGCCTGCCGAGCACCGGTACCCCGGACACCGACCGGAGCCGTGCATCGTCGTCGAGGGCGCCGATTGGCCTGAGTCCGTAATCCGGCGACCGCCGCAGATCGCGGATCAGTGTCCTGGCCGCGGCACCTCCGCCAACGATCAGCGTCGGTATTCCTGGCTGGCTGCCTCTATCCCGCGCCCAGGGTGCGGCGGGACGCCAGCGCTCATGCACGGCAGCGCCGGCGATCCTCAGATCGCTCATATCGCGGATCCCAGGTGCTCGTCCGCCGCGGAGTCCGCAGGTGAGCTATCCGTCGCGGCCGGGGCCTCGACAATGACCTGCTGCGTGACCGCGACCGTGGGCGCCGCGGCCTTGCTCTTGCCGCGGCCGCGGCGGCCGCGGCGCTGCTTCAGTCCGATCACGCCGAGGATCGGCCAGCCTGTGGTCAGGCCGAGATCGACGGCCTGATCCAGGGCCGCTCGCGGCGAGAAGCGGGACAGCACGAGAACGAGCGCCGGGTCGCGGGGCCGGGCCCGCAGGGTGATATCGGGAAGGGACGTCACGGTGAGCGACTTGTCCCGTGCGCCGGCGCCATGCGCCTGGGGATCGGTGCCGTTGCACTTGGAATCGCTGGCCGTCGTTGATACGTGATCAGCGAGCGCCGTGATTCCGGACACCCTCCTGGCGCGGGCCGCGAGGGTACCGTCCCGCGGCGAATCGGCGATGGCAGGCAGCTTCCCGTCAAGATGCCTGGCGAGCGCGCTGAGGGCAGCCGGGGGCACCGGGCCGGTCAGCACGAGAGTGCGCGCGCCGAGACGATGAGCTGCCAGGTCAAGCCGGGCAGGCAGGTCGTCATCGAGGGCGGACAGATCCTCGTTCTTAAGCTGAGCAGCGCCGAGCAGTACCAGGCTCAGCTCTCTGGCACCGGCGGCAGGCTCGGCGAGCGTGGGCCGCGCCAGCTCGCGGATCGTCGCGATCAGCAGCCCGATGATCAGGCCAAGCAGCGCCGCCAGTATCGAGTCCACCGCGACGTGCCTGGACAGCGATGCAGCGAAGGTCGGCCCGCTGATCACTCCGGCGCCCTGGTTGGCACTGCTGGTGGACAGGATCTGCTGCGCAGACGACAGGTTCGCCGACAGCTGCGTCTCGACCCCGTTCAGTTCGGCGAGCAGAGCCTCGACTCCAGCATCGGTGGACGGCTCACGGTTGGCCTGAGCCTTCGCCAGCTCCTTCACTAGGGTGTGACGGGTGGCGTTCAGCTGGTTGCGCTGCTGGGTAAGCGTGGCCAGCTGGCTGCTGGACTGGGTCCCCAGTTGGTTGAGGAACTTCACGATCTCACCGGCCAGTGACCGGCTCAGGCTGATCGCGACCGCGCGGCTGCGGTCGGTGACGGTGATCGCGACAACGGCTGAGCTGCTGAGAGAGGTGGCCGTGATCTCGTGCCGCGCCACGAATTCGGCGTTCCTGTCGACGCCGGGCGCTTTGGCGATCGCCCGCCGGACCACCTGCGGACTCGTGGCTACCGCCGTCACCCGGCTGAGGATCGCCAGAACCTGCGTATCCGCGTCTGGCGCGGCGGACTGTGCCTGGATGTTCGCCGTCGCCGCATAGGTCACCGGCCTGGTCAGGCGGAGCGGGGCGACAACGATGACCGGAACCAAGACCAAGAACACGAGCAGCCATCGGTGCCGCCAGAAGACGCGCCGCACCGCTTCGCTTGCTTCCACGGCAGGCTGCACCTCTCTCACGTCTGTTGCTTCCTAGTAGCTTGGAGGGTTGGTGATCTGGCCGCCTCGGCCAACCGGGGGTCTTTGTCTACGTCGTTTGCATGAGTGGATTGAGCGGTCTTGCTACCTAAGCTCTGGGGATGCGCCTGGACACCAGATCCACCGGCCGCCTGGCTCTGACCGGCGGCCTCGCCTGCTGCCTGCTAGCGGTCGGATGCGGCTCCGCCCAGCCCCGCGGGGCCGTCGGCAGTGGCAGCACCGCCTCGTCGTCTCCGTCGTCTCCGGCAGCCGGGCGGAATCCGTCGTCTCCGGCAACTGGGCCGACGCCGTCGTCTCCGGCAACTGGGCCGACATCGTCATCTCCGGCAACTGGGCCGACATCATCGTCCCCGGCTGCCAGGCGGACGCCGTCGGCCGGACACCGGATCGCCAAGATCCTGGTGATCATGGAGGAGAATCACAGCGTCGGCCAGGTGTTCCCGGCTCACATGCCTTACCTGTGGAGCCTGGCCAGGAAGTACGGGCGAGCGTCGGCCTGGAGTGACGTGGGCCATCCGAGCCTGCCGAACTATCTGGCGATCTTCGGCGGCTCCTCGTTCAACAATCCGCAGGACTGCTTCCCGGGTCGGGGCTGCGACTATCCGGGGCCATCGGTCTTTGGTCAGGCCATCGCTTCCGGCGGCGAGGCCCGTGCGTACGAGGAGTCCATGCCCGCGCCGTGCGATCGGGCGAACAGCGGGAACTATGACGTCAATCACAACCCGTGGGCGTACTTCCCTGATGAGGCTGGCAGTTGCCGGGCCGATGATGTGCCGGCCGGCCAGCCGGGCGCTGGCCGGCTCGCATCCGACGCGCGCCGCGGAAATCTGCCGACCGTAGGCCTGATCACGCCCAACCTGATTCATGATGGTCACGACGGCACGCTGGCGCAGGCGGATGCCTGGCTGCGCTCCTGGATTCCGGTGCTGCTGGCGGGACCGGACTGGCGGTCGGGGCGGCTGGCAATTGTCGTGGTCTTCGATGAAGGCGAGACGACGGAGCAGGTACCGTTTGTGATCATGGCGCCGGGAGTATCGGGCGCCGTCATCCACCGCTCGCTGAACCACTACGCGCTGACCAGGCTGATCGACTACGTGGCAGGCGCCAGGCCGTTGCGTGACGCGGTACGTGCGTCCAGCCTCGCCCGGCTGCTGCACCTGGGAACCTGAACAGGTTTCCTAGCCGAAATGGCCGATCTGACCAAAGGAGTACCACACGATGAGCGGACCGCCGGATGCCGGCGCAGGTCGCCTGGTTTTTGTCGGCGCGGTCCACGAGGCGGAGCCAGCGCTAGCTGCGCTGTTCGACAACTCGGCCGAGATCGCCGAGGTGGTCACGGTACCCGCCGAGCCCGGGCACAGGCCATCTGGCTACGTCGATCTTGAGCCGCTGGCCAGGGCGCACGGCACGCCGGTGCGGCGTTGCGCTGACATCAATGCTGCCGAGCAGGTTGATCATTTCCGCCAGCTTGCGCCAGACCTCGTAGTGGTCGTCGGCTGGACCAGGCTGCTCGGCCCGGACCTGCTTGCCATCCCGAGTCGTGGCTGCATCGGATTCCACGCGTCCTTGCTCCCGCGCTATCGCGGTCGCGCGCCCGTGAACTGGGCCATCATCCGGGGCGAGAGCGAAACCGGCAACACGATGATGTTCCTGGACGCGGGCACGGACACTGGTGACATCGTCGATCAGCGACGGGTGCCGATCGGGACCGATGACACCTGTGCCACGGTCTATGCGAGGGTCGCCGACGCCGGCGCGGACATGCTCGTCGAGCATTTGCCGGCGATTCTGAACGGCTCGGCGCCGCGTCGGCGGCAAGGGCCGGGCGATGGCGAAGTCCTCCGTAAGCGGACTCCGCAGATGGGCATCACGGACTGGTCCAGAACGTCTCGGTCCGTGCATGACTGGATTCGCGCGCTGACCGCACCCTACCCGGGGGCATTCACCTTCCTGGCCGGGCGCCAGGTCATGCTGTGGGCGTCGGACATGTCGGTGGGTGACCTGGCCGGCGGCCTGCCGGGAGAGGTACTCAGCTCGGGGGCGGATGGCGTGCGAGTCGCCACAGCTGACGGAAGTATCAACGTCACGGCCATGTCCGATCCGGGAAATCCGCCGCAGCCGGCCCGGGTCTGGGCGCTCGCCAGCGGACTCCACCCTGGTGACCGGTTCGACGGGGTGGAAGAGTCGGTTGCTCAGTGGGCGCTTGGGCTCGCGAACGCTCCCGTTGTCGTGCCGACGGAGAAGGGGTAGAGCGGCCGTGCGAGTCACGCGGGTGGCCGTCGTCGGTGCGCACCCCGATGACGAGATACTCGGTGCCGGCGGCACTCTCGCCCGGCACGCCAGGGCGGGCGCCGAGGTGCATGCGGTAGTCGTCGCGGACGGGGCGGGCAGCCGCTATCCGGACGCGATGATGGCGACGCTGGAGAAGGACGCGCGCCGTGCGGCCGAGACGATCGGATTCGCATCGCTGCGGCTGCAGGCGCTTCCCGACCAGCGCCTCGATACGGTCCCGTTCATCGAGCTGACGCAGCTTGTCGAGTCGGTTCTTGACGACATCGAGCCGCATGTGGTCTATACGCACTTTCCGTCCGACGTTAACGCCGACCACGGGATCGTTGCCAGGGCGGTCTGGACCGCATGCCGTCCTTATGCACGGCCGCAGCTCCGCAGGTTCGCCGTCTTCGAGACTCCTTCATCCACCGAGTGGGCCTGGCCGGTGAACGACGCTGGCCTGAACCCCAATCACTTCGTGGACGTCACGGAGACGCTCGACATCAAGATCGCGGCGATGGAGTGCTACGAGACAGAGCTGCGTGACTACCCGCATCCTCGATCGAGCCGCGCTCTGCGGGAGCGGGCCGCCTACTGGGGAAGCCTGGTAGGGCGCCTGTCCGCCGAGCCATTCCGGATTCTCAGGGAGGTGGACTGACCGTCGCTGACCCGGTCTGGGTGACTGGCCGCTGCCCACGGCAGGCGGTTGTCCGCATCCCGCGAGCGACGTAGCAGGTCTACGTCAAATGCAGGATGGTCGGTGCTGCCATGCGCAATAGAGTTCCCTCGTCAGAGTTCCCTAGTCGGCTTCTTGTCACGCCTGGGGCACTGGCGGTTGCATTGCGGTAGGTGAAGGGCTTCGGTGGGGGATGAACGTTTCACTGGGCAGCCACGGGAGTCGTGGCGCCATGATCGGGCTGTCGTGCTTACTCGCGTGGGACGAGCTTCCCGCGCACGGCGGCGCACGGAGGTCGCGCTAGCCGTCCCTTGGCTTCGCCGTCCCGCAGCTGTGGGACTCGCCGTGGCCGTGGCCGCGCTCGGCGGCCTTGCATCGGCCCCGGCAGCGCTCGCGGCGACCGTCGCCTGCAGCACCTCAAGCCTGATCTCGGCTGTCACGACGGCGAACAGCACGTCGGGCACGATCACGCTGACCAGCGGCTGCATCTACACCCTGACAGCGGTGAACAACACGACCGACGGTGGCACCGGACTTCCGGTCATCACCGGGAAGGTCACGGTGCAGGGCAGCGGGGCCACCATCACCAGATCCAGCGCCACGGGGACGCCGGCGTTCAGGATCTTCGACGTGGCCACCGCCGGCAGCCTGACGCTTAACTCCCTGACGTTCAGCAACGGCCTGGCCAACAACGGCGTGCAAGGTGGCGGCGCCATCTACAGCCACGGCAGCCTGTCGGTGACCGGATGCACGTTCACCGGCAACTCAGCGCCGGCGACCACAGGCACCTCTGGCGGCGCGATCAACAACAGCGGAGTGCTGACGGTCACCACGAGCACTTTCACCGGTAACACGGCCCAGGAGGGTGGCGGCGTCTTCAACCAGAAGACCGCCACGATCAGCAGCAGCACCTTCGCCAGCAATACGGCGACAATCTTCGGCGGCGGCGCCCTGCTCAACGCGGCCGGCACGGAGACCCTGATCGGGGACACCTTCACCGGCAATACCGGACCAGGCGGGGGCGCGATCGACAACGATACGACGCTCAATATCAGCGACAGCACGTTCTACAACAACACGGGCGGGAGCAACGGCGGCGGGGCCGTCGAGAACTTCGGCACCACGACGATCACCCAGTCGACGCTGTCAGGAAACACCTCGCCGTACGGTGCTGACCTCTTCAACTACACCGGATTCAAGCTCTCGATCGGCATGAGCGTCGTGACCGGCGGGCTAGTCGGGAGCAACTGCGGCGGCCAGGCTCCGATTACCGACCTGGGCTACAACATCGACAGCGGCTCATCCTGCGCGTTCTCGGGCACCAGTCACTCCGTGAGCAATACCCAGCCGCGGCTCGACTCGCTGGCCAGCAACGGCGGTCCGACCCAGACGATGGCGCTGCCAGCGGGCAGCCCGGCCGTCAACGCCGTCCCGGCCAGCGTGACCGGCTGTACCGGCAGCACCGACCAGCGCGGCACTGCCAGGCCCCAGGGCAGCGGCTGCGACATCGGCGCCTACGAGATCGTGGTCACCAGCGGTGACACGCAGGCGCCGACCGTGCCGGCCGGCCTGTCCGCGACCTCGGTGACGGCGAACACGGTCTCGTTGCAGTGGAACGCCTCGACCGACAACGTGGGAGTCACCGGCTACACGATCTACCGGAACGGCACCGCCGTCGGCAGCACCGGCGGGGCCGCGGCGACGTCGTTCACCGATGTCACGGCAGCGCCGGCGGCCAGCTACCAGTACACGGTCGACGCCTTCGACGGGAGCGGAAATCACTCCGCGCAGTCACAGCCGCTGCCGGTGACCACTCCGGCCCCATCGGGGATTAAGGCTGTGCAGAGCGGATCGGTCAGCACGGCGACTCGGGTGAGCAGTGTCACCATCCCGCTGTCAGGCCCGGTCTATGCCGGTGATCTACTGGTCGGCTGGTTCGGGCAGTACGACTCCGCAGGTCATGTGCAGGTCTCGGACAACGTGAACGGAGCGTGGACCCGCAGCACCGCATCGACCACCTTCTCCAGCGGAGGCGGCGATCTCGCGCTCTACTACGTGCAGAATGCGGCCGCGGCACCGTTCGGCCTGACGATTACGATCTCGGCCAGCAGCGCGACGTACCTGCAGGGTGCCCTGGGCGAGTACAGCGGGGCTGCCACGGCCGGTGCGCTGGACCAGGCAGTCGCCGCGAAGGGCAACAGCACCTCCGTCAGCTCCGGGCCGACCCCGGCGGTCGGTGCCGGGGAGCTCGTCGTCGGCGGCGTCATCACCGGCGGCTCACCGGGGACGGTTACTCCGGGCTCGTCAGAGGGCAAGGCTTTCACGTTGCGCTCGCAAACTTCCTCCGGATCATCCGACCTGGAGGACGTGCTGGCGAGCGCGGCCGGAACGCAGAATGCGACGGCCACCTTCGCCACGACCACGGACTGGTACGCGGCCGCCGGAGTGTTCCATGCGTACGGCAGCGGTGATGCGCAGCCGCCGACCGTTCCGACCGGCCTGACGGCGACCTCGGTCACAGCGAGTGCGGTGGCCCTGAGCTGGACGGCGTCAACTGACAATGTCGGCGTGGCTGGCTACACCGTCTACCGCAACGGCGCCGCGATCGGCACGACCGGGGGCACTTCGACCACGTATACCGACTCCACGGTCGCTCCGTCGACCAGTTACTCCTACACGGTCGACGCCTTCGATGGCGCGGGCAACCACTCGGCTCAGTCGGTAGCGCTGCCCGTGACGACGCCCGCGGCTCCGCCGCCAACCGTGCAGTGGATCCAGGGTGCGTCCGTCGGCACCGGCAGCAAAGTGGTCAGCGTCACCGTCACCCTGTCCAAGGCGGTGAGCGCCGGGGATCTGCTTGTCGGCTGGTTCGGTCAGTACGATTCCAGCGGTCTTGTGCAGGTATCGGACAATGTCAACGGTGCGTGGACCAGGAGCAGTGCCTCGACTACGTTCTCCAGCGGAGCCGGCGATCTCGCGCTCTATTATGTGCAGAATGCGACTGCTGCACCTAATGGCCTGACGATTACCATTAGCGCCACCAATGCGACGTACCTCGAAGCCGCGCTCGCTGATTACACCGGTGCGGCGACCACGGGCGCACTCGATCAGGTGGCAGTGGCGAAGGGGAACAGCACCTCCGTCGATTCCGGCCCCACGGTCGCGGTGGGCGCGGGCGAACTAGTGGTCGGCGGCATCATCACCGGCGGATCGCCCGCGTCGATCGCGCCGGGCTCATCGCAAGGCCAGCCGTTCATCGTCCGCAGCCAGACGAGTTCTGGCTCGGTCGATCTTGAGGACGTACTGCTGAGCGTGGCGGGCGCACAGGATGCGCGGGCGACCTTCGGATCCGCTACCGACTGGTACGCCGTTGTCGCCGTCTTCCACACCGCTTCCGGGTCGTAGGCCGGGTCACAGGCCATCGGCGGTACTTTCCACCAGCATGTCAGGATTTCCGCTGAGATAGCCGATGACCAATCGCAACGGATGACGACGGAGTCTGGAGTTCGGACGGCCCAGGGCCATGAATGGCTGGCAAGCCGCCGTAATCCGGCCTACGTCAGATGTAGGTTGCCGAGACCGACGCGTGCGATAGCATTCGCAAATCGATGCTTCTACTGAGTATTGTTCCGCGCAAGATAGTCGACATTATGAGGCGTTTCGGTTGAATCTTAAGCTGCGCCCTCTGGTAGCCATTGCGGCCGTTGCCGGGCCCGTGCTAGCCAGTCTGGCCTTTACCCCAGCGGCTCTTGCCGCGACAGTACCCTGCAGCGCGTCAAGCCTGATCGCGGCGATCAAGACGGCTAACAGCACCTCCGGCACCGTCACGCTGACCAGCGGCTGCGTCTACACGCTCACGACGAGGAACAACGCGACCAACGGGGGCACCGGCCTGCCGGTGATCACCAAGAAGGTCACGGTCCAGGGCAACGGAGCCACGATCACCCGGTCGACCGCGGCCGGGATTCCGTCGTTCCGCATCTTCGACGTGGCTTCGACTGGCAGCCTGACCCTCACGTCGCTGACCCTGAGCCATGGCCTGGCCAATAACGGCGTCGAGGGGGGTGGCGCGATTATCAACCAGGGCACGATGTCGGTCACCGGAGGCATCTTCAACAACAACTCAGCACCGGCCCTGCACGGTACGTCAGGCGGCGCGATCGACAATAAAGGCGTGCTCACAGTCACCACCAGCACCTTCAGCGGCAACTCCGGGCAAGAAGGCGGCGGCGTCTTCAACGAGAAGACCGCCACGATCACGAAGACCACGTTCACTAACAACAAGGCCACCGTCTTCGGTGGCGGAGCGCTGGTTTCCGCGGCCGGGACGACGACAGTGACGGGGGATACCTTTACCGGCAACTCCGGGCCAGGCGGGGGCGCGATCGACAACGACTCAATAGTCAATGTCAACGACAGCACGTTCTTCAACAACACAGCCGGCACCAACGGCGGCGGGGCAGTGGTGAACTTCGGGACAGCCACGATCGTGGGGTCGACGCTGTCCGGTAACACATCGCCGTTCGGTGCGGACGTCCTGAACTTCACCGGTTTCACGTTGTCCATCGGCATGAGCATCGTGGCCGGCGGTCTGAACGGCAGCAACTGCGGCGGACAGGCTCCGATCACCGATCTTGGTTACAACATAGACACCGGATCGTCGTGTGGCTTCAGCGCGGTCGGTTCGCTAAGCAATACCCAGCCGCGGCTGGATGCCATAGCCCCGAACGGCGGCTCGACGCAGACGATGGCACTGCCGGCGGGCAGCCCCGCGATCAACGCCATTCCTGCCGCCACCGCCGGCTGCACCGGCAGCTCCGATCAGCGCGGGACCGCACGGCCGCAAGGCGGCAACTGCGACATCGGCGCCTACGAGGTGATCGTCACCCACGGCGATACCGTCAAGCCGACGACACCGACCGGTCTGAAAGTAACGTCGATCACCGCCAATGCGGTGTCCTTGAAGTGGACGGCATCGACTGACAACGTCGGCGTCACCGGCTACACCATCTTCCGCAACGGGATCGCGGTAGGCAGTACCGGCGGAGCAGCGGCGACATCATTCACTGACGTCACGGCGGCGCCGTCGACCAGCTATCAGTTCAAGGTCAGTGCCTTTGACGGAAGCGGTAACAACTCCGTGCAGTCGGCTGCGGTAGCGGCGGCGACTCCGGCACCAAATGGGATACATGCGGTGCAGAGCGGCGCGGTCTCGACCGGGACAGCGGTGAGCAATGTCACGATCACGCTGTCCGCTCCGGTCCACGCAGGCGATCTGCTGGTCGGCTGGTTCGGCCAGTTCAACGCGGCAGGCCAGGTAACGGTGTCGGACAACGTCAACGGGGCCTGGACCCGGAGCAGCGCGTCGACCACCTTCTCCAGCGGAGGCGGGGACATCGCGCTGTACTACCTGCAGGATTCGGCGGCGGCGCCGTGGGGCCTGACCATTACGATCTCGGCGGCCAGCCCGACGTTCCTGCAGGGAGCGGTGAGCGAATACAGCGGCATCGCTGCCACGGGCGCACTAGACCAGGCCGTCGCCGCCCAGGGCAACAGCACGGCCGTTAACTCCGGACCTACTGCCTCGGTCAGCGCCGGAGAACTCCTGTTCAGCGGCCTGATGACCGGTTCCGCGCCAGGGACCGTAACCGCGAACGGCGGTCTGGTCATCAGGGCACAGACCGGCAGCCTCTCGGTGGACGACGCGGACATGACAGTCGCCACGGCCGGACCGCAGGACGTGACCTGGACCCTGCAGAACGCGTCCGACTGGTACGTCGCCGCCGCGGTGTTCCACGCCGCGCCCTGAGCTGTCGGACAGGCGATCGGCCCGCAGCCGATCGCCTGTCCGACGCGGTGCCGATCAGCGCTCGGCTGATCGGCACCGCGCCGGCGACAGCCGTCCGGTACGATAACTGGGCAAGATCAGGGTCGGCTCGGTCCGCGTCCAGCGCGGACTCCCGAGCCAGCGGGTGTAGTTCAATGGCAGAACATCAGCTTCCCAAGCTGACAGTGCGAGTTCGATTCTCGTCACCCGCTCCACGAAGAAATCCCAGGTCAGGGCATCATCTGGACTATGACTTACGGTCGTCGGCTGCCTCCTGATGATCTCCCGTGCCATTAGGGCAGCAAGGCCTGGCCACCATCAGGTAGCGTGCCCGTACCATGCCCGATCGGACGGTGATCCATGGTAAATGCGGTCGCTCAGGGGCACGCCACGGTGGCGTTGACCTGCAACGGGGGCAGGTCGGAGGGTTCTCCTTGCAGACCTTCTAAGCTGTCGGTCGCAAGCTGGAGGGAACCATGAGCTTTCAGACGGTGGAGCGCAGTCCCGGCGCGTTCCAGCAGTCGATTACTTTTGAGCAGGTACAGGCCATGTGCCAGGCTGCGTTCGGTCGGGAAGCCCGCGCCGCGTCAGCAGTCGAGCTTGGCCTGGGATCGTACAACAGCACTTATCGCGTGGATATCGGCGCGGACCGGCCGGTCATTTTGCGGGTGGCGCCTGCCCCGGCGCGGCAGTCCCGCACCGAGCGTCAGCTGATGCGCAACGAGCACGCGAGCGTCCCGTACCTTGCCCCGATCATGCCGTTGATGCCACGGACGCTGGCCATTGACTTCACGCACTCAGTGATCGGGCGGGACTACCTGTTCCAGACGATGCTTCCCGGCGTCCCGGCCCCTGATGGTCTGGCCGCCTACCCGCGCCCGCAGTGGGCATGGTTCTACCGCCAGATGGGCTCGATATCGGCCAGCATCCAGGCGGTACGCGGCAGCCGGTTCGGCCGGGTCGCCGGTCCGACGTTTGCCACCTGGAGCGAGGCGATCATCGCTTACCTGGACGACATTGCAGCGGACCTCGACACCGCCGGGCTCGACGCGGCTGACGTACGCGAGGTCATGGCGGCAGCGAACCGGGACAGCGGCATCCTGGACGAGATCACCGAGCCGAGACTGCTGCACGGCGACCTCTGGGATGCCAATGTGATGATCATGCCGGGCGAGCCAGAACCGACGATCTGCGGCGTGCTCGACTATGACCGGGCATCCTGGGGCGACCCCGCATTTGACTGGGCGATCTTCCTGGCAGGCATGCGTCCGGGCACCGAGCGAGACTCCTTCTGGGAGACGTACGGGCCGCCGGCCTCGACCCCCAGCGCTCTGGGCAGGACACTGTTTTACCGGGCGTGCCATATCGGTGCCGCCCGGGTGGAGCGACACCGGCTGGGACGCCAGACCGTACCGGCTACCTACGACCAGATGCGCCAAGTGCTCCAGGACCTCAGGCATAAAGATCGGCCTCACACCTAGAAAATGTCCGTCGGGGGAGTCGCGCAGCCGTGTCCGGCGACCCAGCCTCCCTCCCTAGGTTGTTAGGCACGCTCGTTGTCGAGACGTGCGAGTTCGATTCTCGTCACCCGCTCCACCGTCACGTTGCGACCTGAAGTAGCTCAGGCCGTCGCTAGGCGGGTATGAGCGCGACGCCGTAGTCTTCGAATCGCTTGTCACGCGTGACGATCGTCAGTCCCTCCGCGAAGGCTTGGGCTATCAGCATGCGGTCAAAAGGATCTTCGTGATGCCGAGGAAGCTGTCCTGCGGCAATGCCATGGGAGATGCTGATCTGGAGCGGCAGAAACCCACCCGCGTGCACTTGCTGCTCAAGGTCATCGGGTGCGGCAAGCTTGCCCAGCGCCTTCTTGATAGAGATCTCCCACGCGCTCGCAGCCGACACCACTACGAGATTGGCTGGATCAGCGATCGCGTCTCGGGCCTGGTTGGTCAGGCCTTCGTCGGCCAGCCACCACAACAACGCGTGCGTGTCCAACAGAAGCCTCACGGATGCTCCCCGCGGAATGCGGCTTCGATCTCGTCTGGCAGCTCGTCGAAGTCAGCGGCGATGGTGACTTTGCCACGCCATCCTCCTGGCACGCGCCGGGCGGAGGGTGCGGCCAAGGCCACTAGGCGCGCGATCGGGCGGCCCGCTCTCGCGATGATGATCTCCTCGCCTGACGCTGCACGGTCCAGCAGTTGCGACAGGTGTGTCTTAGCCTGATAGACGTTCACGCTCTCGGACATACCACGACCTTATCAGTTGTCAGGTCTAGTCTAGTCAAGGTGATCGAAGGTAGGCTTCGGTGGTCCAAGGATCATCTGGCCAGTTGAGCGCTCGCCGTAGGCGGTACGGACTGTGACGGTATGCACGTCGGTGTCGATGTCGCATCGGCGCATCGGCGCATCGCGGTGATTTCGCCCATCGAAGGCAGGCGAATGTGGCGAGTCCTGGCGCACGGTGCTGTGCCCGAAGCTCTGGCAGGGCGCGGTGATGACCGGCGTCAGCTGGGAAGTTGCATCAGCGGACTGCGGAGCACGTGCGCGCCGCAGCGGAGCGGATAATCAGCGTGGTCGAGGGCGGCGGCCGCCCTCTAACAAGAAGCACTGGCTAAGGCTGGCGGCCACCGCCGCACTGGACCGTCCCTGCGCTGCCCGCGAATTGGGCTTGATCCGGTCGCCGCAGTCATAGAGCGGTGCTCGGACGGGCCATTAGCAGGCCATTAACCACGGTGAATAGGGGCCAGTCACGGTCACTCACGGAGAGCCGAACGAGCAGGTCAGCAGGCATGACGTGGCCGGTTACGTCGTCTTCCCAAGCTGACAGTGCGAGTTCGATTCTCGTCACCCGCTCCACCACGAATTGGCAGCTCAGCGGCTTGATGCCGAGAGCCGGGTTAGCCTTACTGATCTTGGCATCGGCTCGCTTGCAAATCCGCGCCAGCACGTCCCGCTGGCCTGTACCACTGGCAGGCGCGAAGTGGCGATCTAAGTGGAGGTCAGAAGTCATTCGGCCGCCCGTGGACCGCGACCACTTCGACGAGCCCTTCTGCCCCCTTGAAGTCGTCCGCGTTGGCCGTATAGAGAGGCAGCTCGTTACTCGCCGCTGTTGCGGCGATCATCAAGTCCGATGCTCTAGTGCGGGGCTGACGTCCGGCCGTGCGAACGGCCGCGCAGATCTGGCCGTAGAGGCGTGCCGCGCTCTGGTCGTACGGCAGGGGGTCAAAGGTAGCCTCCACGTGCTGCAGTACCGCGACCCGGCCGGCACGCTTCGCCGGATCGTCAGTAGCATGCGGGCCGTATGACAACTCGCCCAGTGTGACCGCCGTGATCAGCAAAGTGTCGGGCAGCTCCGCCGGGTCGTAGAGCTTGATCGCCGCGATGATGCTGGTGTCGACGACCGCGACATTGTGGACGGTCACAGCCCAGTACCTTCGTATGGGTCGTGCACGTCCTGGCTGACAGCCTCATCCAGATCGGCGCGCAGATCACTCACATCGAGCACCGGGGCCGTGGCGAAGATCGCGAGAACCTCCTCTTTGGAAACTGCCCGGCGCCGACGTATCGGGACCATCCGCGCCAGCGGCTCTCCGTTCAGAGTCAGCGTGTATGTACGCCCCTGCCGCAGGCCGCGCGTGACTGACCCCGAGTCCGCGACGAACTGGCGGATGCTGACATCAGTCGGCTGCTCGAGTGACATAACGCAAGTTTACCATGCCGTACCACGGTGTACCACGGCAACAGCCCGCTGGGCCGGCTTTCGGCAGGAGTCGCGAGTCTGCAGGTGATCAACTTTCGCTAGGCCGCTTCACTGCTGCGTGCCCGGTGCGCCCTGCGAGTAGGAGCGGTCTCCGCTAAAGCCGCATCCGTTTCAAGTTGCCGAATTAATCCATGAAGTTCTTATCAAGGCGCCGCGCCGCGCTGCGCGCGCCGCACTCGGCGCTGCGCGCGCCGCACTCGGCGCTGCCCGCGCCGCGCTTT
>OCZU010000439.1_pt1 | contig 29204 bp, 24 predicted proteins | sample 1539001 | NCBI WGS metagenome assembly OCZU01 (sample SAMEA3539306, study PRJEB22396) | soil metagenome | biome: tundra; feature: field; material: soil | place: USA | collected 2010-05 | depth 0.15 m | reverse complement strand
CAAGTTTCTGTGGCCGGGCTTCGGCGAGAATTTGCGCGTACTGCGCTGGATCATCGACCGCTGTAAAGGTACCGCCGGCGCGCGCGAAACGGCGATCGGCTTCCTGCCCGGCGTCGCCGACCTGGATACCGAGGGCCTTGCGATCCCCCCGGCCACGCTCAATGAGCTGCTCGCGGTCAATCCCGAGTTGTGGAAAGAGGAATTCGCGAGCATCGGCGCCTATATGGAGGAATTCGGCGAGCGCCTGCCGCGGGCCCTCAAATCGGAGCTAAGCCAGGCGCTGCGACGCGTACAAGTCGGCTAGCGCGCTACTCCTCGCAGATGTAGCGAATGACCTGCGATGAGTTGCTGTCGGGCGCTTTGCCAAGACCGATCAGACCCTCGCCCCGAATTTGCATCGAATCGCGACGCACGAACGCCTCTTCGCCGTCTTTTCCCAATACGAAAGTACCGTTCGTGCTCTGATCGATGAGCATGAATTTGCTGCGGCTGACTTCGACGCGCGCGTGCAGCCGCGATATCAGATTACCCTTGACGACGAGATCGTTCTCCTCGGCACGTCCGATGTTGACATTCGCCCGAGATTCATCGACATACAACTCCTGGCCCTGATAGCGCAGGCGCAGGCGCAGCTTCGTAGCGGTTTTTCGCGCAGGAATCGTCGGCACCATGCTGGTGGTTTCTTCGGGCTGCCAGAGCACTTCGAACAGCGCAACCTCGCTGCTGCGGCCCTTGAGCGTCGCGATGTCGATCTGACGCACCGACGCTCGCCATTCGCTCGTCAACTGTTCGACGAGGTTCGCGGTGGTCATGATCTGCCCCGCCTTGGCCTGACTCGTCATGCGATTCGCGGTATGCACCGCAGAGCCGAAAATGTCGCGATTCTCGACGACCACCGGCCCGAAGTTGCAGCCGATCCGAATCGCCACCGTATGGTCGTCGACCTTCAGCGAGGGGTGCGTGGAGATCTGTTTCTGCATCTGCGCCGCGGCGTTCAGCGCATCGTCGGCCGTGGGAAAGGTCGCCATGACCTCGTCGCCCATGGTTTTGATGACCGTACCCTGGTTCTGTTCGGTGGCCCCGCGCATGACCTCGATACAGATGCCCACCATGTCGCGTGCGCGCAAATCGCCGAGCTGTTCATAGAGCTTGGTGCTGCCCACGACATCAGCAAACAAGATCGCAACTTCGATTTCTTTGCCCATAGCCATGTCCGATTATACTTAACCTGGCGCGCAGCCGCCTGAGGTGTTTGCGCCACCGATGACAAATTGCCGATTTTTTGGCCTATTGAGGCCGACTCTTCGGCCAATGCGGCCCGCTCTTGAGCCCGTGCGGCGCGCTCCTCGGGCTAGGCCGCCCGTTTCAGTTGCAGGATCGGCAAGGCCGCATAGAGCGTTTCGGGCACCGCATCGGGCCGAGCCGCGACCTCGGAAAGAAATCGGCGCCAGGCCCGCGCACCCTCCTGACCCGCGATCAAACCGTGCATATGGCGCGTGATCGAATGCAGCAGCACCCCGCCGGCGGCCAGGCCACTCGCGTAGCAGACCACGCTTTCGATGATTTCCTCAGGGTCGGGCGTGCGCCAACTCGGGTCGACGACGGCGCGCTCGAGCTCCGCGAGCAGGCGCGGCCGATGATAGGCCGCGCGGCCGAGCATGACCCCATCGAGACCGGCGCCCGCCGCCCCCGTCCCGGACGCCAGCGCGGCACGCGGGGGGCAATGCGCGAGTATCGACGGCAGATCGTCGAGGCCGCCGTTGAGCACGATCGTGAGCGCCGGCCGCTCGCGTTTGAGCCGGTAGACATAGTCATATTTGAGCGGCGGGATCTCGCGATTTTCCTTCGGGCTGAGGCCGCCCAAGATCGCGGCTCGCGCATGTACGATCAAGGCATCGATGCCCGCCGCCACCAGCGCATCGACGAACTGCGCGAAGAACGCATAGTCGTCGCGCTCGTCGATACCGATGCGGCATTTCACCGTCACCGGCAGCTGTACGGCATCGCGCATGCGCGCGATGCACTCGGCAACCAGCTGCGGGCGCAACATCAAACAGGCGCCGAACGAGCCGCTCTGGACCCGATCGCTGGGACAGCCGACGTTGAGATTGATCTCGGCATAACCGGCGTCCGCTCCGATACGCGCCGCCTGCGCGAGTTCCAGCGGATCACAGCCCCCCAACTGCAAGGCGACCGGATGCTCGGCGGCATCGTGCGCGAGCAGACGCCGCGCGTCGCCGCGTACGATTGCAGCCGCGACGATCATCTCGGTATACAACAGCGCATGCGGCGCGAACAGACGGTGCAGAAAGCGGCAGTGCCGATCCGTCCAGTCCATCATGGGGGCCACGTTGATTCGTCGATCTAACATCTTGCGAAGTGTAACTTACGAGTCGGACCGTCCGCTTAGAAAAAAGCGCTGAAACCGCCGTGATCGAGCGTTCGGCGCAGGAGACGTATTAGATTGCGAAGCTGTCAGTCGCGCGTCCTTAGCGCGTGTCGGTGCAGCCTTCCTCGCGGCGCGATATCTAGATCTACACGAGCTCCCGAGGCGAGCAACAGCGCCTTCAAACCGGGACGCGCACGTTCACGCAGGCTGAACCATTCCTTCATGTCTTTACGTTTTACTCAATACATTGAGTATTTTTACTCAGAATATTGAAGCGATATCACCGGCCCCACGCTCGTGCTTCACGGTCTGCTACCTACGCAGCGCCGCCGTTCTCAAGCCAAACGACGATCTGACCGCTACTGAGCGGGGAGCGGCGACTGCGGCCAGGCTGCGCGCATGAATCCGCGTCGCTTACTAGGTAAGATTTGTGCCATGATCAATACCTCGTCAAGCTCATGGAGCGCCTCTCATGGCTGCCGCAACTCTCACGGAAAATGGGCAAATTGTCATTCCAGCGGATATTCGCGCGCGCTACGGCCTGACGCCAGGTACCCAAGTGGAGTTCGTCGACGAGGACGGGGCCATCCGCTTGAGGATCCGACGCCGGGTGCCCATATCGGACCCGGCCATCGGTTTCGGACTAGTGAAAATCAAGCGGGCAAGAGCCGGAACTCAACGCCGCCTCTCCGAATTCGACGCCGCGGAGCCGATGAAGCGATCCCGCCCGAAGTAGTGCTGGCCAGATAACGCGGCGCTTCCCAGCGGCAGCCGCACCGCCTATCGGGCAGCGATGTCCGCCGGATGCTGCGGGACATCGTGTGGCCGCAACAAGTAGAGGCGCGCAACCTCGAAGTAGGTCGCGTAGACCAAGCCGCCGTTGGCGATGAGCATTTGGGGCTTTCGCGGACAAAAGCGTGGCCGCCGACCCAACTCATAAGCCATCCCGCGTTTTACTCAATACCTTGAGTATTCCGAAATACCATGAAATTCCCCCACCGCATGGCGGAATATCATGGTGCGACAAATTGAATCCTACCGTTCGGGCAATTACTTTGATCTCGAGGACCCCGCGAGTCTTGCACGCCTGGATCAACCGATGACGGCATTGGAAGGTCTGCGCGGTATCGTCGTGATCGATGAAATCCAGCACCGGCCGAATCTCTTCCCCATACTGCGCGTTCTTGCCGACCGCAAGCCATTGCCTGCGCGATTTCTCATTCTCGGCAGTGCCTCACCGGAACTACTCCGCCAATCCTCCGAATCGCTCGCCGGCCGCCTGGAGACTATCCCGATAACGGGCCTCAGCTTGGCCGAAGTTGGTGTGAAGTCGCTCAACCGACACTGGCAGCGCGGAGGATTTCCGCTGTCCTTTCTTGCGCGCAACAACGATGACAGCATCGCGTGGCGTCGGCAGTTCATTCAGAGCTTCCTGGAACGCGATCTGCCGCAGCTCGGTATCTATATCCCGGCACCCGCGCTGCTGCGATTCTGGACGATGCTTGCACACTGCCATGGCGGCATCTGGAGTGCGGCGGACCCGGCGCGCTCGCTGGGTATTGGCGAATCGACGGTGCGTCGCTACCTCGATCTCTTTACGAAACTACTGGTCGTGCGGCAACTTCAACCTTGGCACGAAAACCTGGCCAAGCGGCAAGTCAAATCCGCCAAGGTATATGTGCGCGACAGCGGCCTTCTGCATGTGCTGCTTGGCATCCGGTCCGAGAGCGAGTTGCTGTCCCATCCAAAGAATGGTGCTTCATGGGAAGGCTACGCGATAGAGGAGACGCTCAAGGCGATTGAACCCAATGAAGCCTATTTCTGGGCAACGCACCAAGGCGCCGAGCTCGACCTGTTGCTGCTAAAGGGGGGAAGACGGTTAGGGATAGAGATCAAGCGCGCGGATGCGCCAACGCTCACCCCATCGATCCGCGTCGCGCTCAACGACCTCAAGCTCGATCGACTTACCGTCGTCTATCCCGGCAATAGACGCTATGAACTCGGACCGCAGGTAAGCGTAATGCCATTCGAAACGATTGCCGCTGAGGGCATCGACGGCCTGCTATCTAGGCCGCGCAAGCGGCGCTTCAAGCCGGCGGCTTTGCGACATTCCGGTAGACGACCCGATCCACCGTGATGAGGGACGGCGCTCCACACCCTACGGGATGCTGCGGGACATCGTGCGCCCGCAACAAGTAGCGGCGCGCAACCTCGAAGTAGGTCGTGTAGACCAAGCCGCCGTTGGCGGCGACCAGTTCGCTGCGCCTCGCGCGATAGCGCTCGTTGTAGGCGTACCAGGGGATATGCGGTTCCTCATGATGGAGCGCGTGCAAATTATTGAACAGGAACAGCGGCCCCAAGATCCACGAGTCTTCGACGATCGCCGTGCGCTCGCGCACCGTAGCGCGCCCACGATGTTCCGCGAACGAGCGGATCAGCTGAATGCCGTTCGAAGGGATTACGATCGCCACCACGTAGATCCAGATCGGCATGCCGCAGGCGAGCTTGACCCACAGCAGCACCGGGATGCACCAGAGCACATGCTCTGCCCAACTGGCGCGCACGCGTGCATCATTGCGCAGCACGGCCCGGTATTCTCCACGCAGAAAATGCAGGATGCGCCAGAACGAGCCCAGCACCATACGTCCGAGCAGCGTCTGCTGAATCCGCACGGCTACACGGCCGGGCGGGGTCAAGCGGGCCCAGTCCTCGGCGCTCCAATAGTAGGTCTCCGGATCGTCGTGCGGATCCGTCAGATGTTCGTTGATGTGATGCGCGAGATGCGTCTCTCGGTAGCGATCAAACGGCAGCCACAGCGACAGCGGCACGATGCCGAGCAGCCGGTTGACCCAAGGCGAGCGCGTCGGATGACCGTGGATGAACTCGTGTTGCAATGAACTGTGCAGCGTGACGATCACGGCGGCGAGCGGCGCGACGAGCCACAAGGGCCATCGGCCATACATCGAGGTAACGGCGAGCCAAGCGCCGTACGCGAACACAATCAAAAACAGGCTGGGCACCTCGACCGCAGCAACGGTCTGTTTCTGGGATACCGCCGGTGCAGCCGGCGCATTGCGCTCGCGAATCATGGCAGACATAAATTACGTTCAGCGTACCGACATTTCACGCGATTTTGCATGACCTTCATCACAGGGCCGCAGGGAATTACGCGACATGCGCAAATCTCAGCAGCCGCCGCTCCACCGCGGCCATTGCATCATACAGTAGCATGGCCATGAGTCCGGTGACGAGACCGCCTTGCAGGATGAACGCCGTATTATTCGACAATAAGCCGGCAATAATGACTTCGCCGAGGCCCTTGGCGGCAACCGTGGAGCCCAATGTCGCGGTGCCGACACTGATTACGATTGATAATCGGATCCCCTCGAGCATCAGCGGCAGCGCCAGCGGCAGCTCCACGCCCCAAAGGCGCTGCCCGGCGCTCATGCCCATGCCGTCCGCCGCTTCGAGCACCGACGGCGGGCAGGACTGCAGCCCGCTGATCGTATTCTCGAATATCGGCAGCAAGCCATAGGCGAACAGCGCGATCAGCGTCGGCGTCAGGCCGAAACCCACGAGCGGAACCGCGATCGCGAGCATCGCGACCGGCGGAAACGTCTGGCCGAAGTTGATGAGCGTGCGCGATAGCGGCAGAAATTCCGCGCCGCTGCGTCGGGTCACGAATATCGCGAGCGCGACCGCAAGCACCGTGCTTGCCGCCGCCGCGAGGAACACGGTCCCGAGTTGCGCCAGCGCGAGTTCCAGCAGGCTGCCCTGGTCGTAAATCGGCGGCGCACCATACTCCGTCAGCGGCGCGAACAGCGGCGCGAAGCGTTGCGGAAACACCAGGAACGCGGCGAGCAGCGCGAAGGCCGCAATCCGCAGCGCTCGGGCCAGCGTGGTCATCAAACGGGCTTGCCGCGCGCGAGAATGCCGCCGACCGTCAGCCGACCGGCCGGCGATCCGTCGGATTTGAGTACCGGAACGCTCGATGCGCCGCGCCACAGCAGATCGGACAGGACATCACACAAGGACTGATCGGCGCGCACCGGCGGACCTTCCGCGCTGCCGGGCTCGCAGGCCTCGCCGGCCTTGATCAGCGACAGCAGCCGCAACGCGCGGTCGCTGGTACCCGTTAGGCGCGAGACAAAGGGATCGACCGGATGTGTCAGCAGCACCGTCGGGGTATCGTATTGCAGCATTCGACCCTGGCTCATGACGGCGACCCGCTCCCCGAGCCGGAACGCCTCGTCCATGTCATGGGTCACGAGCACGACCGTCGTGCCGAAGCGTCTCTGGATATCGAGCAGATCGTCTTGGGCTTTGGTGCGGATGATGGGATCGAGCGCCCCGAAGGGCTCGTCCATGAGCAACACGGCCGGCTCGGCCGCCAACGCACGCGCCACCCCCACCCGCTGCTGCTGACCGCCGGACAACTGGTAGGGGAACTTAGCGGCATACTCGGGCGGGTCGAGCTGGAAGATCTGCAGCAACTCATCGACGCGCGCCTGAATGCGCGCAGCGTCCCAGCCGAGCAGCCGCGGCACCGTCGCGATGTTCTCGGCGACGCTTCGGTGCGGGAACAGACCGTGACCCTGGATCACGTAGCCGATCTTGCGCCTCAGCAGATGCGCGGGGGAGCTCGCCGTATCGCGGCCGTCGATCGAGACCCGCCCGCTCGTCGGTTCGATGAGCTTGTTGATCATGCGCAGCAGCGTGGACTTGCCGGAGCCCGAGGTGCCCACGATGACCGTGATCGAGCCGCGCGCGATCGACATCGTTACCCCATCGACGACGGTCGTCGGCCCATAGCGTTTGGTCAGCGACTCGATTTCGATCATGGCGGACTCCAGTTCATGGTCTCGACGAGCGCGTCGAGCACGACGGCGCAGGAAAAGGCCAGCGCGACGGTTGGGATCGCGCCGAGCAGCACGAGATCGATGGCCGTCTGGCCGATCCCCTGAAACACAAACGTGCCGAACCCGCCGCCGCCGATCAACGCGGCGATCGTCACGAGTCCGATGTTCTGGACGAGCACGATGCGGATGCCCGTCAAGATGACCGGCAGTGCGAGCGCGAACTCGATCTGCCAGAGCACTTGCCAGCTCGTCATGCCCATGCCGCGCGCCGCCTCGACGGTTGCCGGCGAGACGCGACCCAAGCCCACGCTGGTGTTGGCAACGACCGGCAGCAACGCGTACAGAAACAGCGCGATGACCGCCGGCGCCGCGCCGATGCCGTGCACACCGAGCTCGCCGACCCACGGAAACGCCGCAGCCAGCGCCGCCAGCGGCACCATGAGGATGCCGAACAGCGCGATCGACGGAATCGTCTGTATGAGATTGAGCGTTTGCAAAATGGCGCCGCGTACCTTCGGCACCCGATGACAGAGAATGCCGATCGGCACTCCGATCAGCACCGCCGGCGCGAGCGATCCCAGCGCGAGCAGCACGTGCTGGCGCGCCTCGCGAGTGAATCGATCCGCATTGACGGCGTATTCACGCATGATCGAGAGCGCATCGAAGGCGCCGGCTGCAAACGCCGCATACAGCACCGCCGCAGTGACGGCAAGACACAGCACGCGCACGCCGGGGCGCAAGCGAAAGCGCGTCAGCACGTTGGTCGCGATGAGCCCAAAGGCGAGCAGCAGCACCCAGAAGCCGAAGCCCGGCGAGATACGCACGATGCGGTTGCCCACCGGCGTCAGCGCATCGGCGACCCGACCGACCGCGAATGCGCTCAGCGCAAGGCCGCCGAGCGCGGCGCAAAGCCGGACGCGCACACTCGCGGCGAAAGTCGCAGTCGCAGCGGCCGCCGTGAGTATCGCCGCCATCGCCAATGCCCATCCTGTCGGCATCGCGTCGACCAGCGGCCGCGACTCGCCGGATGCGATTCGGCTGGTCTTGATGACGACAAACGGCAGGAACGCGAGTGAGGCGATGACGGCGAGTCCGAGCAGCGCGCTCAAGCGGTCGATACGAGGTCGGCGCGGCAATTCGGGGTTCATGGAATGATGCAATTTTAACGCGAGCCGAGCAGACCCGCCGCCTTCAAGTAATCCTCCGCCACCGCATTCGGCGCCTCCCCGTCCATCTGCACGCGCTCGTTGAGCCTCTGCAGCTTGGCCTGGGTAAAGCTTTGCATCAACGGCTTGATGATCTCGGCGATCCTCGGGTTGGCCCGCAGCACCGACTCACGAATGATCGGTACCGGCGCATAGACGGGCTGATCGTGCCGGTCGTCGTCGAGAATGCGCAAGTGCGCCTCAACGATCGCGCCGTCGGTCGTGTAGACCATGGCCGTATTGGTGCCGTTGGTTTGCTCGGCCGCCGCGCGGATCGTTGCCGACGTATCGCCGCCCGCGAGCACGATCAGTTGGTCGGGCCGCAGCGTGAATCCGTAGGTTTTCTCGAGCGATCGCAGCGTCGACGAATTCGCGAACTCCGCCGAGCATGCGAGCACGAGCGCGGCACCTCCCGAGACCCACCGTCCGAAATCGCTCATGGTGTTCAAGCCATTCGGCTTGGCGACGTCCTCGCGCACCGCGAGCGCCCAGGCGTTGCTCGCGTTCGCGGGCGTGAGCCAGACAATCTTGTGCGCCTGGTAATCGAGCCGCGAGCCCAATTGATATCCTTTGTCCAAGTCCTTCCACGCCGGGTCGGAGGCCAGATTGAAGAAGAACGCCGCATTCCCGGTGTATTCGACGTAAAGGTCGATTTCCCCGGCAATGATCGCACGGCGCATGATCGGCGTTCCCGCGAGCGTCATGCGATCGACCGTCGGGATGCCGTTGGCGTTGAGCAGCAGACGCAACATCTCGCCGATGATCGCCGACTCGCTCGAAAGCTTCGAGGAGACGACGACCGCGGCCGAGGCAGCGGCGTTGGCGCCAAGCACCAGCATCGCCGTCAGACCCAGGATTCGTATCATTCGAGGCATGCTCGATCGTGTCGATTGCAGCCTGGCGCGTCAAGCCTGACTGCGATCGCGGCCGCGTATACTTGCGCTCAGCCTATGAGTACCCAGTGGATCGCGGCCTTGCCGATGTACGACTTTCCGGATCTGACGGCGGCGTACGATGCGTGGTGGCTGGCGATCGCCGAACGCCTGAGCGCCGCCGGCATCGCCGCTGTACCGCGGCACTTGAACCGTGAGATCGGCCATACCGACTCCTGGGGGCACCCGCGCCTGCTGCTGGGTCAGGCCTGCGAATATCCGCTCGCGAAGTCCTTTCACGCCCAAGCGCGGCCGCTGGCGACGCCGCGCTACACCGCGCCGGGCTGCGACGGCCCCCGCTACCGCAGCGCCATCGTGGTGCGCCGGGATGATGCCGCCGCGTCGCTCGCCGACCTCCGCAATCGGCGCTGCGTCATCAACGAGCCGACCTCCAACAGCGGCATGAATTTACTGCGTGCGGCGATTGCAAGAATCGCCGGCGGGGGGCGCTTTTTCGACTCGGTGACGCCGAGCGGTTCGCACTGGAATAGCGCAAGAATGGTCGCCGACGGACGCGGCGATGTCGCGGCGCTCGATTGCGTCAGCTATGCGCATTTGCATCGCTGCGATGCTGCGCTCGTCGCGCAGCTGCGGATTCTGGACTGGACACCCGCAAGCCCTAGCCTGCCGCTGATCAGCGCGCGCGCGATCGATCAACGAACGCGGCAAGCGCTCATCGGCGCGCTCGGCGCCGTGCTTGCCGATCCGCGGCACAAGAATGTTTGCGCGAGCCTGCTACTCGCCGGCTTCGACTTCCGTGTCGACGAAAGTTTCCGGGAAGTGCTCGATCATGAGCGCCGAGCCGAAGAATTAGGGTACCCGGTTCTCTATTGATGCTGGCGCGCGATCGCGCATGCGTGCGTTAATGCACGGGACCGTCACAGTGTTGATACTCGATTTGAATCGTCGCATGGCTGACGTTGAACGCTCGCTCCAACTCCAGCGTGATGTCCTTGATGCATCGATCCGAGTCCGCTCCGTGCTTGAGCGTCGCGTGCAGCGTCACCATCGGCCGTTCATCGGTCAGCGACCATGAATGCAGATGATGGATACCGTCGAGCTGCGGGATCATCTCGCGCAGCGCGCGCTCGACCTTGTCCGGATCGAGTCCGTCGGGTGTGCCTTCCAGCAAGATGTGCGCGGACTCGCGCGCAATGCGCATGCCGCTACGGATCATGAGCGCGGCAACGACCGCGGACAGCAGCGGATCGATCGGCATCCACGCGGTCGCCATAATGACCAATCCGGCGATCAATGCGGCGCCGCTTCCCAGCATATCGCCGATGACGTGTGCGAGCGCGCCCCGGACGTTGAGATTCGACTCACCGCGCGACAACACCGAAAACGCGCCGAGGTTCGCGATCAAGCCCAGCACCGCAATCCCGGCGACCACGCCACCGTTGACGTGGGTATTGGAGAAAAGCCGGATGCCCGCCTCGATCAAGATCCACAACGCGAGAACGATCAGCGCGATGCCGTTGACAAATGCGGCGAGCACTTGCCAGCGATGATGTCCATAGCTGAGCTTGGTCGTCGCCGGCCTCAGCGCGACGCGCATCGCCGCGTAGCTCAATCCCAGCGAAGCGGTGTCAGTCAGCATATGCGCCGCATCCGCCAACAGCGCCAAGGAGCCTGCTATGACACCGCCGATCGCCTCGACGACCATGCAGCCGCCGGTGAACAGCAGTGCCCAAAACAGCTTCGCTTGGCTGCTCGGTGGCCCGTGAGAATGGCCGTGATGGCCTTTGTGGTGCGCATGATCGTGGCCGTGATCGTCGCCGGGTGCATGGTCATGGTCATGGTCGTCGTCACGTGCCATCACAGGCTCCACAAGATTTCGTGCATCGATGGTCCGACTGTTTAACGCGCGCGCTGAGCAAGGTGCACTACCTCTTTAAATATTGGTGAACGATTTCGATGAGCTGTTCGGCCGCGAGCACCTGCGGCGCCTCGCGCCCGGCTTCTTGGTCGATCATGTGTTCGCGAATATGATCTTCGATGACTTCCGCGATGAAGCCGTCGAGCGCGCCGCGGCTTGCGGTGGCCTGTTGCAGCACGTCGGCGCACTCATCGTCCGCCTCCACCGCGCGCTCAATCGCCTCGATCTGCCCGCGCAATCGCTTGAGGCGGTTCAGTAATTTGACCTTTTCTTTCGCAACGTGACCCATGGCCGAAGTCTCCTTTGCGATTACTATACTACGGCAGGGTATAGGCGTCCGCATTGCGGGCTGGAAATGCGGTATCTGCGCAAGCAGTCCTGCAAAGACAGCCGGCTTCTGGTAGCGTTTTACGGATGACTTGCCTGCCCGAAAGCCCATAGCCGATGCGACACGCATGCAAAGCAGTGTGCCTCTGGCTGTTGCTAATCGCAGCGCAGCAGGGTGCTGCGGTACACGAAGTCAGCCATTTTTCGAGTCTCGTCGGCATCGACGCAAGGCTCGACAGCGGTGATAGCGCCGATCGCAATTGCTCGCTGTGCCCCGCATTCGCGCAAGCCGTCACGCCGGCCTTCAGTCACGCGTTTCAAGTCCCGCCGCTCGTTCGCGCCGACATCGCGCGCACGCCGGATGCCCAATATGCGGCCGTAACTGCCGCAGTCCCGACACCGCGAAGCCGCGGCCCGCCCCTCTCGAGCTGAATCGTCGCATTGAACTTTGAGCCGCCCGAGGAATCGGATGCGGCGCGTTCCTTTCAGCTTTCTCGGGGTTTTTCTGATGTCCAGACTTTTTTTCCGTGCCGTGGTGCCGAGTGCAGCCACCGTCATGACCTTGCTCGGCTTGGTGCCGGCCGCGATCGCCGATACGGCCGATTCGACGCTGGAGGCCGACTCGTCGCTTCTGCCGCCGATCGAGGTGACCGCCCAACACTTGGATGAGAGCCGCTCGAAGATTCAGACGCAAACCGGCGCGTCGACCTACACGTTCGATTCGGCCGCCATCGTCGCGACGCCGGGCGGCGACAATACCTTGCTCAACCAGGTCGTGCTGCAGGCGCCGGACGTCGCCCAGGATTCCTTCGGGCAATATCACATCCGCGGCGAGCACAACGGCCTGCAGTACCGCATCAACGGCATCATCCTGCCCGAAGGCATCGCGGTGTTCGGCCAATCGCTCGATCCGCGATTGATCTCGTCGTTGAGCTTGATCACCGGCGCGCTTCCCGCTGAGTACGGGCTGCGCACCGCCGGCATCATCGACATCACGACCAAGAGCGGCATCCTCGCCCAGGGCGGCGATGTAGCGCTCTACGGCGGCAGCCATGCCGAGGTCGAGCCGAGCTTCGTTTACGGCGGCGGCGCCGGCGCGTTCAGCTATTTCGTATCGGGCGATTTTCTGCGCAGCGATCTTGGCATCGAATCCCCCGACGGCAGCAGCAATCCGATTCATGATCATACGACGCAGTACCACGGCTTCGGCTATTTCGAAGACATACTCGACGACGAGAATCGCATCGCGCTCATGCTCGGCAGTTCGGTCGGGCAATTTCAGATTCCAAACCGCGTCGGCGTGCCGCCGCTGTACACGGTCGACGGCGTCTCGGACTTTCTCAGTCAGGATTTGAATGAAAATCAGCGAGAGGTCACGCAGTTCGGCGCGCTCAGCTGGCAGCATTCGGCGGGCGACCTCAACGTTCAGACCTCGTTCATTGCGCGCTATTCGAGTCTAACCTTCGTGCCGGACGCGCTCGGCGACATCATTTTCACGGGCATCGCTCAAGACGCCTACAAGCAAAACGTCGCCTACGCCGCGCAGAGCGACGCTGCCTACCAAATCAACGATGCGCATACGCTGCGCGCGGGTCTATTCCTGCAGTCGGATCACTCGATCAGCCAGACGAGTTCCGCGGTGCTCGACACCAACGATCTCGGCGTTCCATTGAACGATGTACCGGTCTCCATCGTGGATAATGGCGCCAAGACCGAATGGATCGAGAGCGCATATCTGCAAGACGAGTGGAAAATGCATCCCGACTTCACGCTCAACTACGGCCTTCGCTTGGATCGCTTCACGGCCTACACGAGCGCGAGCCAGGCCAGCCCCCGCTTGAATGCCGTCTGGCAGATCGTGCCCGATACGACGCTGCACGCGGGCTACTCGCGCTATCTGTCGCCGCCGCCGTTTGAGCTCGTGGGTGCCAAGGACATCGCGAATTCTCAAAACACGACAAACTCGGCGCTATCGCCGCTCGCCGCATCGCCGCTCGCCGAACGCGCGAATTACTACGATATCGGCGTCGCGCAGAAATTCACGCGTTCGTTCTCGATGGGCCTCGACACCTACTATAAGCAGTCGGTCAATCTCATCGACGAGGGACAATTCGGCGCGCCGATCATCCTGACGCCGTTCAACTACCGCTACGGCCGACAGGCCGGCGTCGAGTTGACGGCCAACTACACGACCAAGGAGTTCTCGGCATATTTGAATCTTGCGACGCAAACCGCCCGGGGTAAGCAGATCGATTCCGCGCAATTCAATTTCACGCCCACCGATCTCGCATACATCGACAACAACTATATCCATCTGGACCACGAGCAAGAATTTACGGCCTCGGGCGGCATCTCGTATTTATGGCACGACACGCGCATCAGCGCCGATTTCCTCGAGGGTTCCGGGCTGCGCGCCGATCTGGAACTGCCCCCGGGTCAGACCAACGGCTACGGTGGCGAGGACATTCCCAACGGCGAGCACCTGCCTTACTACACGCAGGTCAACACGGGCTTGAGCCATATTTTTCATATCACCGGCGCCGGCACCCTGACCGCACGCTTTGACGTCATCAACATCTTCGACAAGGTTTACGAGATCCGCAACGGCACCGGCGTCGGCGTCGGCGCACCGCAATTTGGGCCGCGGCGCGGTTTCTTTTTCGGACTGTCGAAATCCCTGGGCTCGGATATCTGAGGACCGTCGCCTCAGGGGCCTCGCAAGGAATCGACGAGGTAGGGAAAGCCGCTGATCGAGCGCGGCTCGGCGATATGGTAGCCCTGCGCAAATCCGATGCCCAAATGCGCGAGCATGCGCAGCACCTCGGCGGATTCCACGCGCTCGGCAATCGTTTGGATGCCCATCGCCCGGCCAACTTGGCTGATGGCCTCGACCACGCTGCGATCGACCGGATCGCGCGCGACATTCTCGACGAACTGCCCGTCGATCTTCAGGTAATCGACGGGCAGTGTCTTCAAGTACATGAACGACGACAGGCCGCTGCCGAAGTCATCGAGCGCAAAATGGCAGCCGCGGCTCTTCAACTCGCGCATGAAATGCACGACGTTGCCGAGGTTCGCGATCGCCGCGGTCTCGGTGATCTCGAAGCAGATCGCGCCCGGAACCAGATTGTGGATCGGCAACTCCGCGATCAAGTACTCGAGAAAGCGTTCGTCGTTGAGCGAGTTGCCGGACAGATTCACGGCAATCGTATACGGCTTGATGCCCGATCCGCTGCGATGCACGACCCGCTCGAGCGCGTGCCGGACGACCCACCGATCGATCGACGACATGATGTTGTAGCGCTCGGCGGCCGGAATGAACTCCGCGGGCGCGACCAAGCCGCCGGATTCATCGCGTAAGCGCAGCATGACCTCGAAGTGTTCGTTGGTTTGCACAGTCGCCCCGATCGGTACGATCGGCTGATAGAACAAATCGAAACGGCCTTCTTCGCAGGCGCGCGTCAATTTCGATACCCAATGCATTTCGCGATGGCGTTCCGGCACATCGTCGGGCTTGTAGGCCTGGACGCGGTCGCGGCCGAGGTCCTTGGCCGAATAGCAGGCGACATCCGCGGCGCTCATGACGTTGGCCACGGTCGGCGTATCGCGCGTAATTTCTACGATGCCGATGCTGACGCCGACCGTGAGCAGGCCGTCCTGCCAGATGAAACGGTAATCGCGGATGGCCTGGCGCAAGGTTTCCGCAATACGCATCGCTTGATCGAGCGCGCAGCCCTGCAGCAGGATCCCGAATTCATCGCCGCCGAGCCGCGCGAGGGAATCGCCGCCGCGAACCCGCGACTGCAGCACGCCGGTAATTTGCTTCAGCAACTGGTCGCCGGCGGGATGCCCGCAGGTGTCGTTGACGAGCTTGAATTGATCGAGATCGAGATACAGCAGCGAGTGGCGGCAGTCGGCATCCATGCGCACGCTCTCGACCGCCGCGGTCAGGCGATTTTCGAACTCGCGCCGGTTAATGAGTCCGGTCAAGGCATCGTGGCTCGCCTGATAGTGCAGAGCGCGGTGCAAACGGCGCTCCTTGCTGACGTCGTGGAAAACCATGACGGCGCCGATCATGTTGCCGGCGCGATCGCGAATCGGCGCCGCCGAATCCTGAATCGCGATTTCCTTGCCGCCGCGATTGACGAGCACGGTATGTTGCGAGAGACCCAAGACCTGCCCTTCGCGCAGACAGCGCATGACCGGACACTCGCTCGGTTCCCGCGTCGTCTCATCGACGATGCTCAGCACATCGAAGATGTAGCGTGTCTGCGCCTCGCGGTTCTCCCACCCGGTCAAGCTCTCGGCGACCGGATTCATGTAATCGATGCGCCCTTCGGAATCGGTCGTGATGACGGCATCGCCGATCGACTGCAGCGTGATCTGGGCGCGTTCCTTGGCCTGAAATACCGCGGTTTCGGCTTTCTTGCGCTCGGTGATATCGGCTATCGTGCCTTCGAATCCCGAGATGCGGCCTTGCTTGTCGCGTATGACCCGGCTGTTGTCGACGACCACGAGCATGCTGCCGTCCTTGCGGCGCATGACCCATTCCTCGTTGCGCACTTCGCCATTGCTTTCCATGCGCCGTATGAACGCGGTTCGGTCGGTCGGATACCAATAGAGCGACTCGGCGCGCAGCGCGTAGAGTTCCTCGGGCGTGTCGTAGCCCAGCAATTGCACGAAAGCCGGGTTGACCGCGAGCAATCGGCCCTCGAACGTCGATTGGTAGACGCCTTCCATGACGTTTTCAAACAGCCCGCGAAATTTCGCCTCGCTGTTGCGCAGCGCATCTTCGGCCGCGCGCCGCTCGATCGCGATACCCGCGATCTGGGCCATGCGTGTCATCAATTCCAGATCGCGCGCATCGGGCAGACAAGCCTGCCCGCGATACACGGCGATCGTGCCGACGACCTGGCCATCCGAGGCGAGGATCGGCACGGACCAGGCCGATCGCAGCCCAGCCCCGAGTGCCGTGTCGCGCCGATACTCCCAAGATGCGTCGGCCTCGATATCCGCGATCAGAACGGGCCGCAAGTGGTATGCGGCTGCCGCGCACGATCCATAGCGCAGGCCGATCGGCGTTGCATCCATGCCGACGATGAAGGCGCGCGGCAAGCTCGGCGCGACGCCGAAGTTCAAGATCTGCCGCTCGCGATCGAGCAGGTTGATCGCGCAGAAGCTCTTCTCCATGACGCGCTCGATGACTTCCGCAATCGATTCTAAAACGGGGAGCAGCGGCGCGTTGGCGGCAATCTTTTCGAACACCCGGCGCTCGCCCGCGGCAATCGCCTCGGCGCGCTTGCGCCCGGCAATACCGGTAATGCTCGCGCGAATCAAGCGGCGATTGAAGCTCGGCAGGCGCACGAAGCGCACCTCGCAGGGCATCGTTTGACCCGTCGAGTCGCAGTGTACCCATTCGAAGACCGGCGCCTCGCCGGCGAGCGCGCCGTCGATGTAGCCGCGCGGCACGCCGAACGAAGGGGCGCCGTCGGGTTGCTGGGCCGGGCTGATCATGCCTGGTCCGCTCGCGAGCAAGGTCTCGCGATCCATCTTGAAGAAGCGGCAGGCGTTGTCGTTGACGTCGACGAACTTGCCCAAATCGACGTCGAACACCACGATGACTTCCGGCGCATGCTCCACGAGCATGCGGTATCGGGCTTCGCTTTCGCGCATCAGCTGTTCGGCGAGGTGCCTCTCGGTGATATCGCGCACGCAGAGGATGTAGCCGTCGCGGCGATTCAGATTCGCCTTGCTGACCGCGATTTCAACGGCGACGCGGTTGCCGTCCTTGGCAACCCCGAAGACTTGATGCGCCGCCAGGTCGACGTGCGTATCGTCGATCTTGGTCGCCAGGCGCTCGAGAAACTCGCGGGTACCGCGCGAATCGATTTCCGGCAGCAAGAAGTCCAATGTTCTGCCGAGGACCTCCGCCTGCGAGTAACCGAAGATGCGCTCGCCGGTCGGGTTGAAGGTTTCGATATGGCCGGTTTCGTCGATCGTGATGATCGCGTCTTTGACGTTATCCAAAATCGCCTGCAAATGCGAGGAGGTCTCCTCGCGAATCTCGCGCGTCAGAGCCTGCGCCTCATCCGACATGATCTGCATCGAGCGCACGATGCCGCGACGTTCGGCATCGATCCGATCATAATGAAAACTAATGATCCTCAGCAGCGAAGCGTAGTCGACCTCTCCGTTCTGGCATCCCGCTTCGTTGAGCTGGCGTTCGAGCAGACGATTGTAATCATCGGACGGCAGCGACGGCACGCTTCGAACTGCGTTGGCGATATCGCGTGACAACTGCGGGAAACCCCCAAAGACACATGCCGGCGCACCTTGCACCGAACCTGCATTCGATGTTAGGGAGATCCCGCAACGGGGGCGTGACGCGCGTCTCGGTTTACCCAATAATCGGTTAAATCGCGCGCCAATCGAGCGCCATGTCGCGCACTGACGACGCGGGACATGCCGGGCGGGGATCGTCGCCCACTGGGCGACTTATTCGGTGGCTTCGCGTTCCGAGCGTTTGCGTTCGTTGCTGCGCAGGCTGCGCTTGCGCAGGCGTATCGAATTCGGCGTGATCTCGATGAGCTCGTCGTCATCGATGAATTCCATCGCTTGCTCGAGCGAAAAGCGAATCGGCGGCGTCAATACGACGTTCTCGTCCTTGCCGGCCGCGCGCATGTTCGTGAGCTTCTTGCCCTTGAGGGGATTCACGACGAGATCGTTATCGCGGTTATTCAGACCGATGATCATGCCCTCGTAGACTTCCTCGCCGGGGCCGATACACAGCCGCCCGCGCTCCTGCAGGCTGAACAGCGAGTAGGCGAGCGCCGTGCCCTGCCCGTTGGCGATCAACACGCCGTTTGCGCGCTGACCCAATTCGCGCTGCACCAACGGGCCGTAGTGATCGAACACGTGGTGCAGCAGACCCGTACCGCGCGTCATCGTGCGAAATTCAGTCTGAAAGCCGATGAGCCCGCGCGACGGCACCAGGTAGTCCAAGCGCACGCGTCCGCGCCCGTCCGCCTGCATGTCCTTGAGCTCCGCGCCGCGGCTGCCGAGCGCCGACATGATGTCGCCCTGGGCGTCGCTATCGGCATCGACCGTGACCTGTTCGTAGGGCTCTTGCGGCAATCCATCGACCTGCTTGATGACGACGCGCGGCCGCGAGACCGCCATCTCATAGCCCTCACGCCGCATGTTCTCGAGCAGCACGCCGAGATGCAGCTCGCCGCGGCCGAAAACCTGGAATTTATCGGGATCCGAGGTCGGCTCGACGCGTAGCGCGACGTTGTGGATCGCCTCGCGCTCGAGACGCTCGCGAATCTGCCGGCTCGTGACGAACTTGCCGTCTCGGCCCAAGAACGGCGAGGTATTGACCTCGAAGGTCATGCTGATCGTCGGCTCGTCGACGGTCATGCTCGGCAGCGGCTCGATATTGAGCGGATCGCAGAGCGTATCGGAGACTTTGGGTTCGGCGATACCCGCGAAAGCGACGATGTCGCCGGCGCCGGCCGAGTCCTCTTCGACGCGCGTAAGCCCATGGAAACCCAATACCTGCGTGATGCGCTCGGAACGCTGGTTACCGTCGCGGTCGACGACCGTGACCGCCATGCCCTTCTTGATCGTGCCGCGCTTGATGCGGCCGATGCCGATCGCGCCGACATAACTCGAATAATCGAGCAAGGCCACCTGCAGCTGCAGCGAGCCCTCCTCGTCGACATCGGGCGGCGGGCAATGATCGACGATCGTCTGGAACAGCGGCTGCATGTCGCCGCTGCGCACCGTCGAGTCCAAGCCGGCGTAGCCGCGCAGCGCCGAGGCGTAAATGACCGGGAAATCGAGCTGCGCATCGGTGGCGCCCAGACGGTCGAACAAATCGAAAGTCTGATCGAGCACCCAACTCGGGCGCGCTTCATCGCGATCGATCTTGTTGATGACGACGATCGGGCGCAGGCCGTGCTTGAAGGCTTTTTGGGTCACGAAGCGCGTCTGCGGCATCGGTCCGTCGACCGCATCGACGAGCAGCAGCACGCAATCGACCATCGCGAGCACGCGTTCGACCTCGCCGCCGAAGTCGGCATGGCCGGGCGTATCGACGATATTGATGCGGTAATCGCCCCAGGTGATCGCGGTGTTCTTCGCTAAGATCGTAATGCCGCGCTCGCGCTCGATCGCATTCGAATCCATGACGCGCTCTTGCAAATCCTTGCGCGCATCGAGCGTGCCGGACTGGCGCAGCAGCTGATCGACGAGCGTGGTCTTGCCATGATCGACGTGCGCGATGATGGCGATGTTACGAAGTTTCTGCGTCACAATGGGGCCCCGGGAAACCGCCCATTATAGGGGTTTAGCTCGGCGCATGCCGCTCTATTTGGCTTAGAGTTCCGGCCCAGCGCGCCTATTTCGCGGGCGGGTCGCCGACTATGATAGGCACCGAGTAGCCCCTCGATTCCTCGATTTCGTCATGCTTGAGCGTCAAATTGAGGCCCAGCAGCAAAATGCCGTCCTTCGAGGGAGTCACGCTGATCGTCTCGCGATAAACCCCGCCTTCCTCGAGCGCCGGCAGCGATAGCTCCGATTGCGCCTTGGGGACCTCCAGGCCGTCGGATTGGTTGACTTGGATCGTAGCATCCCCGGGCACCCGCGGCAGCAGCGCCAGCGTGATATCGAGCGCTTGCCCGGCTTTCGGACGACCGGCAAGCTCGAACTTGAGCCCGGCCGGCACAGTCGCCTTACCGAGGGCTACCGCGGCCGTCATCCCGGCGGTCTGTTGCTCCGCGCTTGGCCCCTTGGTCGCGACCGGCGCGGCCTTTTTCGCTGCGGCCGGCTTGCCGGTCATGAAATGTGCGGCATCGCGGTTACAGCCCACGGCCAGCAAAACGCTGCAAAGCACCAAAACACCCGGTTTCATCATGCGTCTATGATCCTCAAAAATCCGCCGCTTCACAATGTCGTAGGTCAAAGCGCGATGCGGCCGCGCAAAATGCGACGCGGCCGCCTACAGTTCGAGCGCCGGCCCAAGCACCGCCGCAAGCTGCTCGTCGAGCGCGCGGTAGTGGTCCTCCCAATAGCGCGGTTCCGCAAACCACGGAAATGCCTTGGGAAATGCCGGGTCGTGCCAACGCCGCGCGAGCCATGCGGAGTAATGGATCATGCGCAGCGTGCGCAGCGGTTCGATGAGCCTGAGCTCACCGCGGTCGAACGGTGTGAACTGTTCATAGCCGGTCACCAAATCCCGCATGACGGTGCGCATTTCCTGTTGACCGCCCGATAGCAACATCCAAAGGTCTTGGATCGCCGGACCCGTCTGGCAATCATCGAGATCGACGAAATGCGGGCCGGCGTCGGTCCACAATATATTGCCGCGATGACAATCGCCATGGATGCGCCCGAGCGTGGCGCCGCCCCAATCGGCGGCCTGGCGCTCCACCTCGATCAACAATTCCTCGGTGACGTCGCTGTATTTGTCAGCCAAATAATCGGGCATCCAATCGCCGTCCAGCACGAAATCGCGGGCCTTTCGACCCAGTTCCTCGATATTCAAACGCGGCCGGTGCAGGAAGCGCGCGGCGCGCCCGACGCGGTGGATACGCCCCAAAAACCGTCCCACCCATTCCCGCTCGTTGGTCGTGCCGAGCTCGGGCCAGCGACCGCCGCGGCGGGGAAAAATCGCATACCGGAACCCATGGTGGGCGTGCAGCGAATTACCCGCCTGCACCAGGGGCGCCACCACCGGGATTTCCTGGGCCGCGAGTTCGAGCGCGAAGGCGTGCTCCTCGAGTATCGCGGCGTCGCTCCAGCGACCCGGGCGGTAGAACTTCGCGACCACGGGTTCGCCGTCCTCGATGCCGATCTGGTAGACGCGATTTTCGTAGCTATTGAGCGCAAGCACTCGGCCGTCGCAGCGAAAACCCGCGCTCTCGAGCGCGTCCAACACCGCGTCGGGCGAGAGGTCTGCGTATGGGGTATCGGGTGTCACCGTGCAAAGTCTACAGCGTCGATGCGATCACCACTTTGGCGTTGTCACGCTGCTAGACTAGGCGGATATGCGTATGCCTCGCCCCAAGTCACTGAGCGGCCTCATGCTGGTCGGCTTTACGATCGTTGCGGCGCCGCTATTGTTCGCGATCGTCAATGCCGCGGTGCAGATGAACCGCCTGTCGAACCGCAGCGAACAATTGGTGATTCACGGCATGCAGGGAACGCGCAACAACCAGCTGCTGTTCGAACAGATCAGCGCGCTCGAGCGCAATGCGCGCCTTTATCGGATCATCGGCAATACCGATTTCCTCGATGCCTATGCACGCAACAACACTCGGCTCACTGTCGCGGCCAAGGAACTGTTCGACCTGCCGGTCAACGATGAGTCGCGCGCCGATCTAAATGTCTTGCAGGGCGAAACCCTGCGGCTGCTGCAAGAACTCAAGGAAGCGCCGCCGAATTCGCCGAGGATGGCGACTGCGATCGATGCATTTGCGCCGCTCACGGATTTGGTCACGAAGATATCGGATCGGACCAACGCGCAGATCGACGCCGAACTCAGCAGCCTGCAACTCGAGGCGGAACGCGCCCAGCAGCATCTTTTCTGGCAAACGCTGCTGCTCGTACCGATGACGCTCGCGGTCGTCGGACTGTTCACCTACCTCTTCGGCCGACCCATCCGGGCGATCGATCGGGCGATCAGCGAGCTCGGGCGCGGCACCTTCTCCAGGCCGATCTCGATCAGCGGACCGGCCGACTTGGAGCGCCTCGCGGCCCAGCTCGAATGGCTGCGGGGGCGCCTGCTCGACCTCGCGCAAGAGAAAAATCGCTTTCTGCGACACATGTCTCATGAACTCAAGACGCCGCTCGCCAATATCCGCGAAGGCACGGAACTTCTCATGGACGGCGCCGTCGGCGAATTGCAGAGCGCGCAGCGAGAGGTCACCGCGATCCTGCGGGATAACGGCATGAAGCTTCAGCGTCTCATCGAAAATCTACTGTCATTCAGCGCCTGGCAGGCCAAGAGCGTCGGCCTCGAAATCACCGAATTCAAGTTGCGGCCGTTGATCAAATCGGTGCTCGAAAATCAGCAGCTCACGCTGGTCGCCCAGCGCGTGCGCCTCGATGTCCAGGTCGAGGACCTCACGCCGATGGCCGACCGCGGCAAACTGCGGCTGATCCTCGATAACCTGCTCTCGAATGCGATCAAGTTCACGCCGCGCGGCGGCACGATTTCGATCCACGCGCGTGCGGATCGCGGACAACTGATCATGGACGTCATGGACAGCGGTCCCGGCATTCCCGCCGAGGAGCGCAGCCGCATTTTCGAAGCCTTTTATCAGGGAAAAACCGCCCAAGGCGGTCACGTCAAGGGCACCGGCATCGGGCTTTCGGTGGTCACGGAATTCGTCAATGCGCACGGCGGCGGCATCGAGATCCTCGAAGCCAAGGCCGGCGGCGCCCACTTTCGCGTGCGCTTGCCGCTGCACCCGAGCGCCACGGCCGCACGTGAAAAAGCCCATGCCGCATAGAGTGTCGCGGCTGCTCGCGGGTCTGATGTGCCTGATTGCGATGAGCGGCTGCAGCTCGGTCGCTCAAAAAGCCGCCAATCCCGTGGAAACCGAGCGCGTGCCCCTTGATACGGGCCCGATCGCACCCATTTTGGAAATGATGAGCAATCTGCCGCAGCGCGATCCGGCGAGTCAGGCGGAAACCTTCCAATCGGTCAAGGACGCCGCGGAACTGACGCCGACGACGAGCAACCGGCTGCGCTATGCACTCGCCCTCGCGACACCCGGCCATAGCGGCGCGGATCCCGTCGCCGCACAGCGACAGTTGTCGCAATTGCTCGCGAGACCCGAGACTTTACTACCGGTGGAGCGTTGGCTTGCGCTGATCGAGCTCCGAGAGGTCGAGCAGCAGCTGATTCTTCAGGCCGAGGCCAAGCGATTGCGCGACGCGGCCGTGCGGGACACGCATGGCGACGACGACAAACTGGCGGCCAGCAACCGGCGTTTAGCGGCAGAAACTGACGAAAATGCGCGGTTGCGCAAGGCGTTAGAGGAGGCCAAGGCTAAACTAGAGGCCGTTACGCACATCGAGCGCTCGATCAATGATCGCGCCTCGACTGTACCCACGAATCCGTGACTATCATTGGAGAGGTCGCCGTGAACGCTTATTCGAATGCCGCCACCACATCGTTATCGTTCGGCTTGCCCTCGGGAAAGCGTGACAACGTGACGCCCCAAAAGCGCAAGGCGCGAATCCTCGTCGTCGACGACGATCCGGGCCTACTGCGCTTGCTGACGATACGGCTGCGCGCCGAGAATTACGAAGTCGAGGCCGTCGAGAGCGCGGCCGCGGCGCTCGCCGCCTGCGTGCGCTTCCGCCCCGACCTCGTCATTACGGATCTGCGCATGGACAACATGGACGGCATCGGCCTGCTCAAGGAATTGCAGAGCCGCTGGCCCGGCCTACGCGTCATCATCCTGACCGCGCACGGCACGATTCCCGATGCCGTGCACGCGACCCAAAGCGGCGCGTTCGGCTTCTTGACGAAGCCCGTCGATAAGCAGGAATTGCTCGATCACGTGCAAAAGGCGCTCAAATTTTCAGGCTTCGCGCACGTCGACGAGGACTGGCGCGCGAATATCATCACGCGCAGCCAAATCATGGAAGACAAGCTCGCCCAGGCGAACATGGTCGCGGGCACCGATGCGCGCGTGCTGCTGACCGGCGAGTCCGGCACCGGCAAGGAGCTGCTCGCGCGCGCGATCCACGAGGCGAGCCCGCGGCGCAATAAGCCGTTCGTCGCCATCAATTGCGGCGCGATGGCGGAGAATCTGCTCGAGAGCGAACTATTCGGCCACGAGAAGGGCGCTTTTCCGGGCGCCACGCGCGCCCAGGTCGGCATGTTCCAGAGCGCCGACGGCGGCACGATACTGCTCGACGAGATCGGCGATATGCCGATCCCGCTGCAGGTCAAGCTGCTGCGCGTGCTGCAAGAGAATCAAATCCGCCCCGTCGGCAGCACCGAGCCGATCGCGGTCAACGTACGCGTGATCTCGGCGACGCATCGCGATTTGAACGAGTTGATGACCGACGGCCAGTTCCGCGAGGATTTGTACTACCGGCTCAATGTCGTGCACATCGAGATACCGCCCTTGGGCCGCCGGCGCGAGGACATCCCCTTGCTGGTCGCGCATTTTCTCGAACAACTCGCGAAGGAAATCGGCCAGAGAAAGATCTATGCGCCGGAAGCCGTGGAGCTGCTCGCGACCGCGGAATGGCCCGGCAACGTGCGGCAACTCTACAATGTCGTGCGCCAGAACGTCGCGCTCTCGCACGGCCCGATCATCACGGCCGAGATCGTGCAGCAATCCCTGGGCGGCGGCAGCGCGCGATTGCCCTCGTTCGATGAGGCGCGCGACGAGTTCACGCGCAATTACCTATCGCAGATCCTGCAGATCACGACCGGCAACGTCAGCCAGGCCGCGCGCCTCGCGAAACGCAATCGAACGGATTTCTACAAGCTGCTCTCGCGGCACCAGCTGCTGCCCGACGATTTCAAGAAAGCCGGAGCCTGAGGCGGCACGGTCGGCCTCTAGGCCGCCGCGAGTCACGCGCCGCTACGCGTAGAATTTCGCGATGCTCGCGACCACGTGGGCGAGCTGCGCCTCGGTGAGTTCCGGAAAAATCGGCAACGCCAGGGTGTCGGCGGCCGCGCGCTCGGACTCCGGGAAATCTCCGGCTCGATATCCTAAGTATGCGAAGCACTGCTGCAAATGCAGCGGCACGGGGTAATAAATTTCCGTACCGATGCGATGCTCGCCCAAGAACTTCTTGAGTTCGTCGCGGCGCGCGACGCGCACGACATATTGATTGAAGATGTGCCGTCCGCCATCGATCGCGACCGGCGTGAACAGGTGTGAACCTAAGGAAGCTCGAGCGAACGCGGCGTCGTAATAGGCCGCATTGCGCCGCCGGCCTTCGGTCCAGCCGTCCAGAAATTTCAATTTTACGCGCAGCACCGCGGCCTGCAGCTCATCGATACGAAAATTTCCGCCGACGAACGCGTGATAATACTTGGGCTTGCCGCCGTGCACGCGCAACACGCGCAGGTGTTCGGCGAGATCCGCGTCGTTGACCGTGCACAATCCGGCATCACCGAAAGCGCCGAGGTTCTTGCTCGGGAAGAACGAGAAACAGCCGATGTCGCCGATCGAGCCGACACGCACCCCGTCGGCGGTTTCGGTGCCTATCGCCTGGGCGGCGTCTTCGATGACCTTGAGGTTATAACCGCGCGCGATCTCCATGAGGGGGCCCATATCCGCGGACTGCCCATACAAATGCACGGGCAACAAGGCGCGAACCCGGCCGCCCGTGACGCGATTGACGAGGCAGCCGTCGCGCATCAGGCAATCGCGATCGATGAAATTCCGGACGGCGGCCGGCGCGAGATTGAATGTCGAGGCATCAATATCGCAAAATATCGGCCGCGCACCGACGCGCGCGATGATGCCCGCGGTCGCAAAAAAGGTATATGGCGAGGTAATGACTTCGTCGCCAGCGCCGATGTTGAGCGCCATGACCGCGAGAAGCAGGGCATCGGTGCCCGACGAGACACCGATACCGAACGAGGCGCCGCTATAACGCGCGACCTCGGCCTCGAGTCCGCGGACATGCTCACCGAGGATGAATTGCTGGCTCGCGCAGACCTCCTCGATGACAGGCATGACCTCGGCGCGAATTTGTGCGTATTGGGCCTTGAGGTCGAGTAAGGGAACTGTAGTCATAGCGATCTAGAATACCATTTTGGCTCGCCGGGCTCTCAAATGGCCCGGGCGATGAATGATTGGTGAACATAACCCGCGCCCGTTTGTCAAACCAGTTCACGCATTGGCAGCGGTTTATAGATGATAATGCATCTAGATTATGTCGTGCGCGGGCGAGATTCGAGTCGCTCGGCGGTTCATGCTCGACGTTCCTGGCTCTATGGATAGGTGATGGCTCAACCGGTATTGGTCAAGCAAAGTTTTTTGATCGCGCTGATGACCGGCGCACAAGCGGTAATGCCGGCATTGGTCGCCGTCATTTGCCTCTATTGGTCCGTCGGGCTCTACCGCATGCGGTTCGACACCATCAGCACGATTGTCGCCGTCGTGCTATGCCTCGTGCTGATTCGCGCACCCCGCGACGTCAGCACCCAGCTGACCTCCCAGCGCACGGTCGCGATGGCGGACGTGCTGATTCATTGGGTGCTGCTGTTGGTGGCGCTGGTCGCGATCGGCCTGCTCACGACAACGCTGGATGCGTACCCGCCTCGTGTCTTCGTGATCTGGGCGCTCGTGACGCCCGCGGCCTTGCTCGTGACCACCTATGGCATGCACGAGATCATGCGGCGCTTCTTGATGAACGCGTTTGACAATCGCAAGGCGATCTTCGCGGGCTACAACAACAGCAGCCAGGATCTCGCCGATCGGCTCAAGGAAAATCCCGGCATGCGCATCCAGGTCGCCGGGTTCTTCGATGACCGCAGCGTCGACCGGCTCGCGATGCAATCGGATAACCGGCTGATCGGCAACTTGAGCGATGTCGCGAAGTTCGTCAACGAGCAAGGCGTCGATATCATCTTCGTCGCGCTGCCGATTCGACATATTCAGCGCGTCATGAATCTGCTCGACGATCTGCGCGATACGACCGCATCGATCTATTACGTACCGGATATTTTCGTATTCGACCTCATACAGGCGCGTTCCGGCGATATCCACGGCATTCCGGTCGTGGCCATGTGCGAAACACCTTTTTACGGCTATCGCGGCGTGACCAAGCGGCTCACCGACGTGGTCTTTTCCGCGGGCATTCTGCTGCTGACATTGCCGCTATTCGTACTCATCGGCATACTCGTCAAGTTGTCCTCGCCCGGCCCCATCATCTTCAAGCAGCGCCGTTACGGCTTGGACGGCCGCGAGATCGCCGTCTACAAATTCCGCACGATGCGGGTCACCGAGGACGGTCAAAAAATCGAACAGGCCAAGAAGACCGACGTCCGCATCACGCCCATCGGCAGTTTCCTGCGCCGTGCCTCGCTCGACGAGCTGCCACAGCTCATCAACGTCTTGCAGGGACGCATGAGCCTCGTGGGTCCGCGCCCGCACGCGGTCGCCCACAACGAGCAATACCGCAAGCTCATCAAGGGCTACATGGTCAGGCACAAGGTGCTGCCCGGCATCACGGGGCTTGCGCAAGTCAACGGCTGCCGCGGCGAAACGGAGAAACTCGAGGACATGCAGGCGCGCGTCAACTATGACCTCGATTATTTGCGCTTCTGGACGCCGATGCTCGACATCAAGATCTTGCTGCTGACGGTGTTCAAGATATTTCGGGACGACAAGGCTTATTGAAGGCGCGATATCAACGCTCCAAACCCAAGCGCGGAAGTATCGAGGATTTTTCTCACAGCGATTTGGCGCGATCTTTCAAGACCTCTGCGCTCAAGCTCAGGCCCTTAATGTCGAGCGGAGCAAAATCGCGCTTCCACGCCGGAGCCGCGTCCTTGGTAGGAACGATTTGCACGACCGCGTAATGCGTGCTGTTTACTGCGATCGGTCACGACGCGCGGCCTGCAGGGACCGGTTTGGAAGCTCAGTCATCTTGCATCTGAGAATAGTATGCGCATATAATGCGCATATTGGAGGTTTTTCATGAAAGCCGCTTACAATTTGAACGCCCGGAAACGCCCTGTAAATCTCACGTTAAACGCGGACCTGGTGCAGCTCGCCAAAGACATGACGGACAACCTGTCGTCGGTCGTCGAATCCCTACTCGCGGAGTTCGTCGCGCAAGAGCACGCACAACGTACTGCCAAAGCATCGGCACTCGATGCAACCATGGCAGCGTGGAATCAATTTAACGCCAAATCGGGCTCATTCGCAGACGAGCATTCAACCCTCTGATGGCTCAGTTCGACGTTCACCGAAATTCCGGCCAGCATCGGGACACGATTCCTTTCGTCGTGATCGTGCAATCCTCACGGTTCGATGCCTACGGGAGGCGGGTTGTGGTCCCTCTGGTACGAAAGTCGTCTGTCGCTCCTCTAGGCTTAGCGACGTTCAACCCAACTTTCAGAATCAAAGGCACATCCGTTATTCTGCACCCGCTCGAAATAGTCTCGATCTCCACCAAGCAACTCGGCGATTTCGTCGAGTCGCTCAGCAACGAGGGCCCGCGCATCGTGGCGGCCTTGGACGAACTACTCAGCCAAGCATGGAACTAGCGGGTCGTCAGGCGCCGCGCGCCGATCGCCACTCCCGCGGCCGCAAATTCTCCGAAAAAGCCGTACTCACCACGCAGCGGCAGCGCAACGAATTCTGAGACCCGTATCGGCCGCAGTGGCCGCACGAGAAAACTTCCACGCGATGTACTCCAGACCGGCACGTCGATGCCTATATCGTGAAAATGCAGCCGCTCGCGCGCGAGCGGAAATTGGGCCTTGTAGAAAGCTTCCTTCGCCGCAAAGATCAGCGTGACGGCCGGCGCGCGCTCAGGTTGGGGCAGCGAGGCGAGCCAGTCCGTTTCCGCCGCAACGCAAATGCTGGGCCATAGCTCCGCGCCAACAACGCCGACGAT
>OCZU010000438.1_pt1 | contig 29232 bp, 27 predicted proteins | sample 1539001 | NCBI WGS metagenome assembly OCZU01 (sample SAMEA3539306, study PRJEB22396) | soil metagenome | biome: tundra; feature: field; material: soil | place: USA | collected 2010-05 | depth 0.15 m | reverse complement strand
GGCCGCTTTGCGTCGATCAGGTCAATGAGCGCGTTCGATCCGAAACGGGCACTTGCTAGCCGTCGACGATCAGGATCAGTGGCGGATCAGAGGGACTGCCTCTCCAGCATGTCTCTTCTGCTGTTTGATCGCCTTTTTCTCTTTCGGGGACTGCTGGGGTTTCTTCTTTTGCTGCTTCGGGGGCTGATGGGCCATAGTGCTTCCTCCTGATGGAATCGATGAACTTCGTGGACCGGTTCAGACTATACGCGGTTCGCGTCGTGCCTCGGCGGAACGCGGGGGTCATTCGTGGCTCACCAGGGCAGCATTGTGTCGTTGAAAGCAAAAAAGCAGCCGGTCTCGTGTCGGCTGCACCGCTGAATGACGACGCGCATGCCGGACACGCTGCGGTCCACAGCGACGCGCGCCCCCGGTTCGGTCTTGGCCCATCCTGGATGCAGCGCGAGCACGAGGATATGTCGCGGCTGGAGATCGATCGCGAGCCCCTTCACGACGGCATTCAGGCCCGCCTTGCTGGATCGATAGGCGTACGATCCCCCCGTCATATTGAGGGCGATGCTGCCCATGCGGCTAGAGACAAATGCCATCACCCTCATCTGGCTCGCGGCAACATGTTCGACGAACGCCTCGGCGAGCTTCATTGGACCGATCAAGTTGACATCCAGAATACGGTGCCAGTGTGCATAGTCGGTCTCGCCGAAAAGCGGATGAGGCCGCCCGATCCCGGCGTTGCTGAGCAGAATGTCGATCGGCTCGTTTCTCAGCTCGCCGGCCAGCGTGTCGATCGCCTCCAGATCGGATATGTCGAGCTTGAGAACTCGTATGTCCCCCTTGATTGCGCGCGTGGCGTCCGCCGTACGGGGATCAAGACACGTTGCAAAGACTCGATAGCCGTCGGCGGCGTACTGACGGGCGAACTCCACCCCCAGTCCTGTATCACAGCCTGTTACTAGAACGCTCGGCATTGGCTGGTCGTTATGTGTTAATGCATCGTCGACGTAACGCGATCACGGTTGCTTCGGCTTGGCTTCGCGTTCGGAATAAGTTCGTCCCGGCTTGCTGCGCATGAGCGACACGGTCTGGCGCCGAGCGGGCTGCAGCCGCAGCGGAGGGAGACCTCGGAAGATCAATGCGAGATCGTCCAGGATGCGCTCGCCGATGTCGCGAAACGCCTCAGGGATACCTCCGGCGCGGTGTGATGACAGCACCAAACCTCTGTTGTGCCGCATCTCGTGGTCTCGCGGTACGGGCTCTTGCGGGAATACATCGGTCGCCACACGTAACCGGCCCGAGGCCGCGAACTCCAGCAGGGCATCGAAGTCGACGATCGCGGCACGGCTAACCAGGATCACGGCGGAATCCGGTCGAATGCGTGCCAGTTCCTGCCGGCCGATGAAGGCCTCGTTTTGTGCCGTCGCCGCTGCGAACAGAAATATGACGCGCGCTTCGGCCAAGAGCGTATCGAGGCCGACCGGCTCGCCGCCTTCGCCGCGAATAGTAGACGCCGGAAGCCAGGGATCATACACGAGCAGGCGTGGGCGAAATCCCTCGAGTAGGCCGCGGAGGGCGCGCCCGAGGCTCCCGAATCCGACGATGCCAATGGTAGTGCCCGAGAGCTGGAACGCGCTGCCGTTGCCGGCGTAGCCGTAGACCTCCCGCCCTTCGCGGAACGCCCGGTCGCCGGTGGTGATGCCGCGCACGAGGTCAAGCGCAAGACCCAACGCCATTTCCGCCACGGGCAGCGCGAAGACCGGCGCGACACACAACACTTCGATGCCGCGCGCGAAGCAAGCCTCGTAATCGACGTTGGGAAGGAAATTGCCTTCGACGTTGATGACGGCGCGCAGTTGCTGGGCGCGTCCGATCCGTTCAGCCGGAAGGTCGGTCTGGCCAAGAATGGCAGTTACCCGGGGAAGCGCCCTGTCGACGGTCACCGTGTCCATGGGCGCGATGCCATCGCTGCTGACTAGGTCGGCTATCGCCTCAAGGCGGCGCCATTGGTCGTCGCTAAAGATCATTTGCCGCTGTCGCGGCCAAGGGTCGACCATGACGAACGGCTTCTTCACCGGACTCAATTCGCGCCAGACAGCATCAACGGCTCGCGCAACTCTATATCCTGAGCGCGGAAATAAAGGCGCACCGGCACGCGCGCGGAGCGCCCGACGCCGGGCTTTTCGGCGGCCAGCCGGATGTTGTGAGAATCGTTATCGGTGATGACGAAGTGGCCCACCGAGTCGGTGGCTGCGTGCGTCTTCTCGACATACGTAGTGAAATTCAGTGCCCAGAGCACCACCGTCGCGTCGGGCACGGGTCGCCCGGCCGCGTCGACCACGCGCCCGGCGACGACTCCGTGATCATGCGTCGATACATAGCCATTCCAGAGAAGCACGGCGATAGCGATCGTCGCGGGTACCAGCACGAATCGGTTGATGATTAGCCGCCGCCAAAGCGGTGCTTCGACGTCCTCTGCGCTCATCCCTTGGTTGCCCCGGAGGTGAGGCCACGAACGAACTCGTTCTGCGCCGCCAGGAACAGGAGGATGCCTGGCGCCAGCACCATGATGCAGAACGCATAGAGTGCGCCGGTCGTATCCTCTTGGTACGACAGGAACCGCGCCAACCCCAGCGGGAGCGTTTGCATGTCAGCGCTGCGCGTGACGATCAGCGGCCAGAGAAAGTTGTTCCAGGACCAGATGAAGGCGAGGATCACGTTCGTGGCGATCGCACCTTTGGCGAGCGGCATCATGATCCTCCAGATGATCCGCCACTCCGAGAGGCCGTCGATGCGCGCCGCGTCGATCAGCGATCGCGGCACCGCGTCGAAGCTCGCCTTGAACACGAAGATGCAGACGATGGTCGAAAATTGCGGCAGCGCCAATCCCCAATACGAGTCGAGCAGACCCAGGCGGCCGGTGATCAGGTACGCCGGGATAATGGTCGCCTGGAATGGCACCATCATGCAAGAGAGAAAGAGCAGCAGTACAAACGCCTTGGCGGGAAAATCCCGCGTCAGCGCGTAACCCGCCATTGCGTTGAACACCACATTGGCGATGACCGCAATCGCCGAGACAATGACGCTGTTCAGAAAATAGCGGGCGAACGGTATGTAGTACCAGACGTCGACGTAATAGAACAGATGAGGTGACTTGGGAAGGATGCTCGGCGGATAAGCGAAGATATTCTCGCCGGTGACGCTTGTCTTAAGCACCCAGTAGAACGGAATCAGCATAAGAAAGGCGACGCCGACGAGCGCGAGATGTATCGGCCAGCGCGGATAGCGGTACATCAGTCCTTCTCCACCGCGCCCGCGTTGCCGCCGGACAGGCGATTGGCGGCCCAGGTGATGGCAACCAGCAGGACGAAGAAGACGATGGTCACGGCCGCCGCGTAATCGAACCGCGTCTGGGAGAAGCCGAGCTTGTAGATATACGTAACGAGAAGCTCGGTCGCGCGCCCCGGGCCGCCGCCGGTCATCACATAGACCAGGTCGAAGCTCGTGAACGAATTGAGCATGCCGATAACGAAGCAGAGAAACAGAGACGGTTTCAGAAGCGGAAGCGTAATGCGCAGGAACCTGCGGCGCGCATTGGCGCCGTCGATCGCCGCCGCCTCATAGAGGTTGGGCGGAATGTTCTGCAATCCGGTCAGCAGGATGATCATGTAGAAGCCGAGCATCTGCCAGATATTCGCGACGATGACGGATGGCAGCGCCCACACGAAGGAATTGAGGAACTGGATCGGGCGGTCCACGACATGGAGCGAGCGCGCAACATAATTGATCAACCCGACCCGCTCATCAAAGAGCCAACGCCAGATGATCGCGACCGCGACCGTCATCAGCGGATAGGAGATGAAGATGATCGTGCGATAGACATCGCGCCCACGGATGTCCGAGCTGACGAGCAGCGCGAGGCCGAGCGCGATCCCGATCCCTACCGGAGCGCTGGCAATGAAGAGGAGAGTATTCCAAAGTGCCTGCCAGAATACGTCGTCGTGAAGCATCTCCTCGTACTGATCGAAGCCGGCCCATCGCATCGGCCGCAGCGGCGACCAGTCCGCGAACGAGAGCACGACATTCCAGAGCAAGGGAATGATGCGATAGAGCAAAAAAATGGCGAGCGACGGCGCCAGGAAGCACCAGACCAGCACCGCTTGACGCGTGCGCTTGCGCGATAGGCGGTGCGGGCGGTAGGCGACCGCCTGAGCAGCAGCCATGAGGAAGGCCAACTCGCGTGGAACCCTAGTTGTTCCGGCTCAGCACCCGGTTGACTGCGCGTTCCGCATCGGCCAGTGCCACCTGTGCGCTCTTCCGGCCGAGGACCGCGTTCTGAATCTCCGGGTAGAACGCATCCTTGAGCTGCGCGTCGAACGGCAACGGCCAGTTGCCTGTGAACTTGTCGGTATGCTCGAGCTGCGTCTGCAGCACCTGCGCACCCAACGGATCGTCCTTGCGCAGATATTCAAGTCCCGCGCGATCCGCCGCAATATTCCCAGTTAGGAGCTTGCGGCTCTGCGAGAACCGGGTGGCCCACTTTGTACCGGTCAGATGCTTGATGAATGCCCAGGCGAGATCGGGATTCTTGGTGCTCTCGGAGATGCCAAAGCCGTGATTGGTTGGCGTGGCCCAGTAGCCCGGCGGCTGCGCCACGCCCAGGGTGTTCTCGTTGATCCATGACCCTTGGCCTTTGACGAAGAAATAGGACGAGGAATGGGCGTGCAGCATGCCGACGGTGTTGCCGGCGAAGGCGCCGTTCGGCTCTACCCAGCGTCCGGTCCAGGCGGTCTTGTTGATCGCACCGCTGTCGGTGGCCTTCGCCAGACGGTCCAGGACGGCGACCATCTGTGGAGTATTGAACGCCACTTTCTTCATGTCCGGGGTCAGCAGCTCGATGCCGTTCATCTTGAACAACGGCCAGTAGAGCCAATCGAAATTCAAGGTGAGAAATCCGGTCTTCTCGCCCTTCGCCATCTTCTGGGCGAAGTTCAGCAGGTCGTCGAACGTCTGCGGTGGCGCCGACAACCCCGCTTCCATGAACATCGTCTTGTTGTAATAGAGAAGCGTCTTGGCGACGTAGAAGGGAAGCATGTAGTTCTTCCCCTGATACTGCCAGCTCGCCAGATAGTCCGCGTTGAACAGCTTGGCAACCTCTGGCTCCTTCTTCAGATAAGGCGTGAGATCGAGCAGCGCGCCGTTCGCCGCATATTCGACCCAAATTGCTCCTTGCAGGTCGACCACATCCGGTGCCGTGCCGGCGACGAGTTGTGTCTGATAAAAAGCCGGAAGCTCGGTGCCCTTCTTGTCCAGCCACTCGATCTCGACCCCGGGGTTCGCGCTCCGGAAATCGGCAAATTCCTCCTTGAAGAGCTGTTCCTGATCCGCAATGTTCCACGTCAGGTAGCTCAGCTTGCGCGACGTTTGTGCGCGTGACACAAAGGGCATCGCGAGCGCCGTGGCGCCTGCGACGGCTCCCTGCAATACGGTTCGGCGTTTCATGGATTCTCCTCAGTGACGGCTTTTGCTCGGGCCAAAACGTCCGTCCGCTCGAAAAAGGGCACATTGCCCGGAGCACGCTGAATTTGGACTCCCGCTTGCCGCCCGCTTTGCTTGAAATGATAGCCCTTGCAAGCAGCACGTCAACTGCGATGTTCCACTCTTTCAGCCAAGCGCTTGGCGCGGGTCATCCATCGTTATTGACCATCTCGCCGAAACCGATATCATCGTCGCAATGCGAATCTTTTGTGTCCACGTTCGGCCGACGCGCGCCGAAATCGACCGACACATGGCAGAGATCTTGCCGGATCTCTTCAGTGGGGCAAGGAAAAGCGGGACCGATATAAACGTCGAGTTCGAGCCCATCGCGCGAGACAACTGTTGATGGCTTCGTTAACGCTCACCGAAGTGACGAAGTCCTTTGGTCCTCTCGAGGTTCTGCATCCGCTGAGCCTCGAGATTGGTCACAACGAGTTCCTGGTGCTCGTCGGTCCGTCGGGTTGCGGGAAGACGACCCTGCTGCGGATGATCGCCGGCCTCGAGGACGTTACCTCCGGCACCATTGCGATCGACGGCCGCGTGGTCAACGAGTTGCAGCCCAAGGACCGCGATATCGCGATGGTGTTTCAGGATTACGCACTCTATCCGCACATGACGGTCTACGAGAACATGGCGTTCGGGCTAATCTATCGCGGCGGCGCGAAGGACGAAATCCGTCGGCGTGTCGAACACGCGGCCGAGATCCTCAATATCGGCGACTACCTTGCGCGCCGACCCCGGCAGTTGTCGGGTGGCCAGCGTCAGCGTGTCGCCATGGGTCGCGCGATCGTTCGCGATCCGAAGGTATTTCTGTTCGACGAGCCGCTATCCAATCTCGACGCAATATTGCGCGTGCAGATGCGTACCGAGATCAAGAAGCTGCACAAGAGGGTCGCGACGACCATGATCTACGTCACGCACGATCAGGTGGAGGCGATGACGCTCGCCGATCGGATCATCGTGATGCGCGACGGCCGTGTCGAGCAGATCGGCACGCCCGACGTGATCTACAACGAGCCTGCTTCCACGTTCGTGGCGGGCTTCATCGGTGCACCGACCATGAACCTGGTTACGGCTCGGGTGGAAGACCGGAACGGCAAGCTTGTCGTCGCCCTGGGACGCGATACATCGCTTGTCCTCCTCGAGGGACATGCGGCGACCTATCGCGATTGGGTCGGGCGGGAAGTAATCTTCGGCCTGCGGCCGGAGCACATAGCCTGGGCCAGGGCCGACGTGGACGCCACTACGGTCGAAATCGCGGCATCAATGGTCGAACCGTTGGGCGCCGATACGCTCGTGTTCTTCGAGATCTCGGGGCTCGAGATGGTCGCCCGGCTGCCACCTGAAGCGGCGCGACAAACCGGCGACCGCGTACGCTTGCGCCCCGACCTCAGCCGCATGCATCTCTTCAATCCTGCAACTGGAAGACGGATTTCTCGGCAGCCCGTAATATAGGAGACAGTCGGAGCGTGAAAGAATGAACGCACGAGTGGGCCATTGCGCGTCACCGCCAGCAACTCGGCAGCGATGCGTTCGTGCAACTTCTTTCTTTGTTGCAAAGGCCGCCGTGCTGTCTCCGGTGCGCTTGACATGACTCGATACCAATTCATCCGGATTAAAATCCGGCGCGAACCGGATAGAAATGCAGCGTTAATGGCGTGACGCCCAGCACATCTCTCTGCGGCGAAAATCACCGCAACCCGGCGGATTTCCGCACAGTGCAGCAACCACTGCGGTCACGTCACCGTACCGAAAACGTAGTTCGATGAATTTCTCTTCGCCGGCGGTCAACGCGCGCGAACAGCGTTTAGAGGGATCGGCTGGTTTTTTGGTGTCCCTGCTTTCGTCCCAGCCTTGTACGGGTTTTTGTCCCGAGTGTGCCAGGTTAAAACGGTGAAATCGGCCCGATCTAGCTCCTCGTTTCCCTCTGAGATCCTCCAGCGTGCCGGATTGTGATTCCGGTTGTCGTGGGTTCGAGTCCCATCAGCCACCCCATTCCTCGGCAAGAGGATTTCGTCTTCTTCCATGCCCGTCGGCATTGAACCGCCTGCACCGCCAAGCAATGAAAGGCTGCAGGTGGGCGAGTGGACGGTCGAACGCGCGGTAAATCAACTCTCCTCGGGCGCCAGGACCGTGAAACTCGAGCCCAAGGCCATGTTGGTGCTCATGTTCCTCGCGGATCGCGCCGGACAGGTCGTGAGCCGCGACGCGTTGCTTTCTGCGGTTTGGCCCAATGTCGTTGTGGGCGACGACTCCCTCACCCAGGTCATTATCAAGCTGCGAAAAGCGCCGGGGGACGCGTCCGAGAAGCCGGCATATATCCAGACGATCTCGAAAGGAGGCTACCGCCTGGTCGCCCCAGTGGCCCGATCCGGGGAGATCAAATCTACGCTGGCCGGGCCGCTGGCGGAGTCGTTGCCTGCGGAACGCGAAACAGGGCCTGATGCGGACCCTGCGCATTCAGGGCAGCTGGAAGCGCCACCGCGTTCGGCGAGAATGCCTTGGATCGTCGGAGCTGCCGCGATTGCAGCAGCGGCCCTGGCAGGCTACTGGCAACATTCGCGCGACGCGGCGGATGCGCATTCAACATCAGCCAAGGAGATGGCGGATTCAATCGCCAGCGCCCAGCTCGATACCTCGCCAAAGGTAATCGTATATCCGTTCAAGGAAGTCGTGAATGATCCATTGCAGACTCTCTTGCACGTGGAATCACCGCTCGCTTGATCACTGACCTCGGCCGCTTTCCCGAAGTCCGCGTCATCAGCCTGCAGGACGCAGCCGCGCCTTCCGGAGCTGAGACCAGGAGCGAAAAAAGGGGCGGCGATTACGTTGTGAGGGGCGAATTGCAACGTAGCGGCGACAACATTCGTCTCTACGTTCGTCTTACCGAGGCCACATCGGGCGAGGCGTTGTGGTCCGAACAGTACGACCGGGCTTATACCGATCTGTTGTCTCTGCAGGACGAGCTTACGCGGGAAGTACTCAACAAGCTGCGGATCAAGGTAAGTGATGCGGAGCTGCGCCGGAGGGCCCGGCCCTACACGCGCAATCTTCAGGCTTATGAGTATTTTCTCCGTGCCCAATCCGGGCTGCTCGTGCGCCGGAAGCCGGACAACGATGCGGCGCGGGAAATGTATCTGAAGGCAATCGAGCTCGATCCGACGTTCGCGCGCGCTCGTGCGGGACTCGCATTGACTTACGCTGCCGATCGCCGCAACGGCTGGACATCCGACGGGGCCGGGGCGCTCGCCAAGGCGTTCGAACTCGCCACGTCAGCGCAGCAGATGGACCCGGATACCCCGGAAATATATTTCGCCCTGGCTTACGTGAACATGGAACGGGGCGATCTCTCGGAAGCGACTGACAATCTACGGGAGGCATTGCGCCTGAATCCCTCATACGCGGACGCATACGCGCTGATGGGAGGAATTCAGACCTATCGGGGCCGTCCACAGGAAACGATTCCACTGATCGGTGTCGCCACGCGCCTGTTGCCCGAGTCGGGCTACTTGTACTTTCTGGTACTGGGCCGCGCTTACTTCTTCCTCGGGGACACGGAATCGGCCTCGCTCTATCTGCGCCAGGCACTGGCCCGCAATCCCGAAAGCGTCGAATCGCACGTTTACCTTGCGGCGACGCTCGTTCGCGGGCCAACGCGACGAGGCGACGTGGGAGGCGGCGCAGATACGCACGCTGGAGCCGGCGTTCCACGTTCGCGAATGGCTGTGCAGCTATCCGATGACCGATGCCGGCCAGCGCGAGCGCCTGACCCAGGCACTCGAGAGTATCGACTTGTAGGGAATTGCGCGTCGTCGCGGCGGACGCGACGAAATCCCTCCATCCTTCATTGCGTTCCGGGATCTTCGGAAATTCTTCGGGAAACCTTCGTCCGATAGTCAGGACGGGCGACGTGTTCCTCTCTAGCCTGGTGTCCTTCCAACCGCTTGAGGGGAAAGCAAATGGAGCAGATCCGTCATAGCCGCCGCTGCGGTGCTCCTTGTCGCGATGGCTTTTGCCAGCGCTGCCGAGGCACATGAAGGCGGCGATACGCTCGGGAAAGTGCATTTTTCTACGTCGTGCACGCCGGAGGCACAGGTGCTTTTCGACCAGGCGATGCTGTATCAGCACTCGTTCTGGTACAGCGCGGCTCGGCGCGGCTTCGATGAGGTGCTACAGGCCGATCCCGCATGTGCAATCGCGTATTGGGGCCTGGCGCAAAGTGCGCTCGCGAACCCGTTCAATCCGACGCCTACGAAGAATCTCGCCGACGGGAACACGGCGATCCAAAAAGCCAAAGCGCTCGGCGCGAAGACGCAGCGCGAGAACGACTTCATTGCCGCAATCGGCGCGTTTTACGCAGATTACGACAAGGTGGACCAACGCACACGCACCCAAGCCTATCTGGCGGCGATGGAACAGCTGGCCGGGCGCTATCCTGAGGACGACGAAGCGCAAATCTACTACGCGTTGGCGCTGAACATCGCCGCTTCGCCGTCGGATAAGACGTATGCGAACCAACTCAAGGCCGCCGCCATATTGGAGTCGATTTTCAAGCGCCAGCCGCGTCATCCCGGCGTGGCGCACTATTTGATCCACACGTATGACTATCCGCCGATTGCGCAGAAGGGCCTCGATGCCGCAAAGCGCTATGCCGAGATCGCCGAAGCCGCGCCACATGCCCAGCACATGCCCTCGCATATCTTCACCCGCGTGGGCTACTGGAAGGAGTCGGTTGCCTCGAATCAGGCGGCGTCGCGCATCGCGAAGGCGAACAAAGAGGCCGACGATCAGCTGCACGCGTCCGACTACATGGTCTATGCCTACCTTCAACTGGGACAAGACCAAAAAGCTCGCGACATCATCGATGAAATGAACACCGTGACGGGCTTCGATCCAAGCAGGAATACAGGGCCGTTTGCGCTGGCCGCAAGCCCTGCGCGCTATATGGTGGAACGCGGCGATTGGACCGGTGCTGCGGATCTCACAGTGCTGCCGAGCAAGTTTGCTTATGTCGAGGCGATCACCTATTTCTCCCGCGCGCTCGGCGCCGCGCGCTCCGGAAATCCGCAAGCAGCGAGGGAGGACATCGCAAAACTGGCCGAGCTTCGCGATCGGCTTCGCGAGGCGAAGGACGCCTATTGGGCGGACCAGGTCGACATTCAGTGGCAGGCCGCCACCGCCTGGATGCAGTATGCCGAAGGCAGCCACGCAAGTGCGCTCAAGACCATGAGTGCCGCAGCGGATGCCGAAGACAGGACCGAGAAGGGCACCGTAACGCCCGGTCCGCTCGCTCCTGCGCGCGAGCTTCTCGGATATATGCTTCTAGCCGACGGCGCCGGTAGCGACGCCCTCGCCGCGTTCGAAGCGACGCTTAAGAAGGAGCCCAACCGGCTCGGCGCCACGTCCGGTGCTGCAAACGCCGCGGAAAAGGCCGGCGACGCGGCGAAAGCGCGAACTTATTATGCGAAGGTCGTCGAGCTGACCCAAGGCTCAACGACCAATCGCGCCGAAGTTATGGATGCTCGAATCTTCATGAGCAAGCGTTGAGTTGAGGCGCAGCGCCGCGGTCCCTACCGTTACCTCGACGCCACGGTCGGCGTATTCGAGGCTGCCTGGAAATCAGCCGCCGGTGACAGTTGCTCGCCGAGTCGAGGGGCCGGCGGCGACCCCTCCGTCGAAGGGGAAACGTCGGCCATCATCGCCGGTTCATCGGGCGCGGCGGTCGATCCCGGCGCCCCGAGTGAAACCACAGACGCAACGATGCCAATAACCGTGACAAGCACCACTGCCTTGAATGACGCCGCAATGTGGTGATCTTCGTGCTGTAGGGTATTCGTCTTCGCCATTTCTGCTCCTCGCGCTGCACGGATCACAACGGGCACTCGCCGTTGGTCAGGGTTGCCTGGGCCGGCGTGCGCAGCAGACCGCCGGACACTTGAAACCTTACAAGCACCGAGAGTCGATTGGGTGAGAGTATTCGTATGCGAACCTGCAGAATATTCACATGCGCGCCGCTTGCGGCTGTGGTCGATGATGTTGCAGGATCGTCAAGTCCATTTTTTCGAACTGCGAAATCCATCCTTCGGGCAACCGCCATCTGGACGACGCCACAACCAGGAGATGCATCATGAGCAACGGAAAATCATATCAAGGCGGTTGTTTTTGCGGCGGGGTTCAGTTCACGGTCAGCGGTGAGCCGGCCGCAATGGGCTATTGCCATTGCGAATCGTGTCGAAGGTGGTCGGCAGGGCCGGTCAACGCCTTCACTTTATGGAAGCCCGACGCGCTGAAGATCACCCGGGGAGCGGAGAACATCGGCACGTACAACAAGACGCCGCACAGTTATCGCAAATGGTGCAAGACGTGCGGAGGCCACATCTTCACCGAGCATCCCGGCATGGGGCTCACCGACGTGTATGCGGCGGTGATTCCGGACTTGCCCTATCAGCCTGGCATTCACGTCCATTATCAGGAGACGAAGCTGAGGATCAAGGACGGGTTGCCGAAGATGAAGGACGTGCCGAAGGAAATGGGCGGCTCGGGCGTCAGCGTGGCGGAATAGTACGTTCCCTCTGTCGCTCCAACGGCACAGTCCGCGGGGTGCTCCCGCCACCTCGTTCACTGGGCGTTGTCTGCGGCGCGAGAGCAATGGGAGCGTCGGGCCGATCCGTTCGCCGCTCAATGTTCGGCAACGATGCCCAGGTATGCACGCCGCAGATCGGGATTGTTGAACACCTCGGCGGGAGTCCCCTCCGCGACGATCCGACCCTCCTCGAGCAGGTAGGCGTGGTCGGCGAGGTCGAGCGCCATCGCGACGTTCTGTTCGATCAGTAGAACGGCGGTTCCCGCCGCATGCACTTCGCGGATCGCGCGGAACATGGTCGAGACCATTGCCGGCGAAAGACCGAGCGAGGGTTCGTCCAGCAGCAGCAGCCGCGGCGTGGCCATCAATGCGCGCCCGATCGCCACCATTTGCTGCTGTCCACCCGACAGCGAGCCGGCCGCCATGTCCAGCTTGTCGCGCACCGCCGGAAACAGGGTGCATACGTACTCCAGCGAACGACTGCGTTCTTTCCGCGCCGCGCGCACGTAGCTGCCTACCTCGAGATTCTCGCGTACGGTCATGCGTGCGAACAGCCGACGTCCCTCGGGCACGATCGCGATGCCGGCGCTGCAGAAGCGATGCGACGCGACGGCGGTCATGTCATGGCCGTCCATCGTGAGCGTGCCGGCGCTGGCCGGTTGCAGGCCCGCGATCGCATTGATCAGCGTCGTCTTGCCGGCACCGTTGGGACCCACGACACACGCAAGCTCGCCTGCTCGCATGGCGAGAGACACGTTCCACAGCGCCGGCGCCGCGCCGTAGCACACGCGCAAGTCGCGAACCTCAAGCATGCGAGACGCCCAGATAGGCGATGGCCACATCGTCGCGCGCCATGATGTCCGATGCTTTTCCCTGCGCGAGCACGCGCCCCTGGTCCAGCACGACGATGCGATCGGAAAGCGCGGTCACGACGCGCAACACGTGCTCGACAAGGATAATGGTCGTGCCGCGGGCCCGAATCCGGCGGATCAGTTCGACGGCGTCGTCGATCTCGGCAGGCGTCAGGCCCGACAGCACTTCGTCGAGCATCAGCAATCGCGGCTGCGATGCGAGCGCGCGAGCGAGCTCGAGAAACTTGGTCTGGTGCAGGTTGAGGTCAGCAGGCATCGCCGCGACGCGCTGGCGCAGGCCGGTGAAGGCGAGCCACTGCATCGCCACTTCGTCGGCGCCGAGCCGATCGAGCGATGCATGGCCGAACATGGCGGTGAGCGCAACGTTATCGCGCACGGTGAGATGTGCGAAAGGGCGTGGGATCTGATAGGTGCGTGCGATGCCGGCGCGAGCAATCCGGTGCGCGGGCAAAGCGGCGAGCTCGAGACCCGCGAAACGCATGCTCCCCGCGTCGGCGTGATAATGACCGCTCACGACGTTGATGAGCGTCGACTTGCCCGAGCCGTTGGGCCCGATGATGCCGAGGATCTCGCCGCTGTACACGTCGAGATCGATGCCGTCGAGCGCCTGCACGCCTGTGAACGACTTGCGCAGCCCGCGGACCATGAGCATTGCTTCGACGGCGCGCGCGGGCGCCGGTGACCCGTCGGCATTTGCAACGCGCTGATGCGCGGGCGGTTCGTTTTCAAGCGCGAAGCTGATTTTCGGATTCGGCGCCGGGATGAGCATGTCGATGCCGCGCGTGGCCTGAACCACCGGCCGCGCCATTTCTGACGACGGCGGCATCGCCACGGGACGCTTGTATCTCGTGAGCTTGGCGCGCAGCAATTCCAGGATGCCATTGGGCATGAAAAGTATCGCCGCAACGAGAATGACGCCGCTTACCGCGTTGCCCGTCACCGCCTGGTCCGCGGCAGTCGACGCATAGAGCAGCAGCGTGATGGCGGTGGCGCCGAGCGCCGGTCCTGCCCAATGGCGCGTGCCGCCCAGCACGCTCATCAGGATGACAGTCAATGGAACGGTGATGTTGAAGGTGCTGTTCGCGGTGACGTACGACACGAACAGTGCCTGGATGCCACCCGCCACGCCGGCGAGCGCAGACGAAATGCCGAGCGCGGCGAGCTTGTAGCGATAGGTCGGAACGCCCATCACCTCGGCCGCGTCCTCGTCGTCGTGAATGGCAAAGAGGCCTACGCCGAGACGCGCCTGCGGGATCGCACGCGCGATCATCAGCGTGACGATCGCGAGCGCGAGCGCCATCATGTAGAACGTGCCGGATACCGTTGGGGCAAGTGCAGGAACGCTGACAGCGGACAGATACACGCCGGGGCCGCCGTCGATCGGCGTGTTGAGCACGATTGTCGCAAGCACGAAGGTAACGGCCAGCGTGAGCAGCGCGAACACCTCGCCGCGCACGCGCCGCACGCGAAATACGACCGCGCCGAGCGCCACGCCGAGTACTGCCGCGATCAGCGCCGCCGCCGGCAGCGTCCACAGGAACGGGACATCGTACTTGCCGGCGAGCACCGCGGTCGTGTACACGCCGGTGCCGTAAAAGGCGCCATGGCCGAACGAGAAATAGCCGGAATAGCCGGAGAGGATGTTCCACGACGTAGCGAGGACGATCCAGTGCAGCACGAGGTACAGGAACGACTCGTAGAACGCCGGCAGATGCAGGAACGGAACCGCGGCGAGTGCCACGCCAGCGACGACGATAGCGACAAGCGTACGGTCGAGCTTCAGGATCGTCCCGGACGCAGCAGCAATAGTGCGATCAGCAGCGTGAAAGAGACCATCGGCGCCCACGACGGCGATGCGAACGCCATCGTCACCGCCTCGCTGACTCCGATCACGACGCCGGCAGTAAGGGGCCCGAGCGCGGAGCCGAGTCCGCCGAGCATCACCGCCGCGAACACGACGCCGACCCACGCGTAGATCTGCGACGGCGTGAGCGTAAAGCTCAATGCGAGGCACACGCCCGCAACACCTGCGAGCGCCCCGCATACGCCCGCCAGCATGAGCCCGTGCGCGGGGCGATTGATGCCGAACGCCGCGGCGATAGGCGCGTCCTCGGCCAGCGCCCGCATGGCGCGGCCGAGATCGGTGTAGCGCATGGCCGCCCATATCCCGAAGCTCAACGCCAGCGCGAACGAAAGCGTGATCAATTCCGGTACCGGAACGAACAACTCACCGATGCGAAATTTCTCCCCCGCATAAACCGACTCGAGCTTGCGAAAGTCGGCGGTCCATTCGGCCTGGATGCCGGCTTCGATGATCGCGGTCAGGCCGAACGTCGCCAGCAGGGAGTTGAGTGGCGACACCGAGAAGCGTGTGAGCAGCCACTGGACGGCCACTCCGAGCAGAAAGAACAGGGGAACGATGATCACCAGTGTCAGCAGCGGATCCATGCCGCCGACACTCGCGAGCTGATAGCAGACGTACGCGGCAAGGAAGGCGAAGCCGAAGTGGGCGAGATTGATAATGTGCAGCAGTCCCCACGACAGGCCCACGCCCAAGCCCAGCAGGCCGTACAGGCTGCCGATGAAGAGGCCCGACAGGGCGGATTGCGCGAGCAGCGTGGCGCTCGGGAACGTCATGCCGGACGCAGTGCTCCAGCGGTCGTGGCGCGGCAACGCCTCCGGCGGGCCATCGCGCGCACAGCGTGGCCCGGCGCCAGTCGCGTCATTGCACTTGCAGCGTCGCGCCCGGTGCGGCGTACTCCTTGGGATATACGGTGACCCAGCGCCCGTTCTGCACCTGCTTGACGCGCATCAGGTCGTCGCCGTAATTGCTCGGGCCATCGAAGCGCAGGTGGCCCTGGATGGTGTCGACCCCGTTTTTCTTGATCCACGCGGCGATCGCTTTGTCGTCGAGGCTGTTGGCACCGCGCACGCCGGCTTCGAGAATCTGCCACGCAGTGTAGGAAGTGGCAGCTTGGACTTCGACCGACGTATCCGGGATGCCCGCCTTCGCGGCACGCTCGTGATAAAGCGCGATGAACTCCGCTGCGCCCGGCGCGCTGGTGAACGGAGGATGCTCCTCGAACAGCGTCATCGACAGCGCATTTTTTGCCAGGGGCGACTTCGACATCGGGCCTGGCGCCGGGTACATGTAGAAGTGCTCCTGCGGCGTGTAATCGATCTTGCTCATTGCCTCGAGCAACTGGTTGCCCTCGAGCCCGATGGCGCCGACCCAGATGAAATCCGGTTTGGCGTCCTTGATGCGCGCCGCGATCGGGCCGTAATCGAGGTTCCCGAAATCCCATTCGAGAAACAGTACTTCGGTGAGCCCGCGCTTCTTGGCGACTTCGCGCGCACCGAGCGACATGAAGTGCACGGAGGGGAACTTACTCGTCACGACCGCGATCGTCTTCGGCGGCTTGGGCGACGCCGCCAGCGCGTTGAAGACGGTGGTCGGAACGGTGTTTGCGGGATCGGGTCCGAGCGACCATGCCGGAAACTGCATCTCGTACTTCGCGAGCGACGGAATACCGAATGTGTGATGCACCAGGACCTTGTTATAGCGCTGCGCCACGCCCATCGCCGAGAGGATCGCGCCGGTCGCGTACGGCCCCATCAGCAAGTCGACCTTATCCACCGTGATGAGCTGCTCGTAGAGCGTGCGCGCGAGATCGGGCTTCGATTGGTCATCCTTGACGATCCACTCGACCTGCCGGCCGAGCAATCCGCCGCGCTTGTTGAGTTGCTCGACGTAGATTTCGCCGACGACCTTGTGCACGAGGCTGGTTGACGCGAGCGCGCCGGTGAGCGCCAGCGTGCTTCCGATGCGGATCGGCGGCTGCGTGCCTTGCGCCCAGGCGCCGGAAGTCGCGGCCAGCGCGCAGATCGCCGCACCGACCCAGCGGGCCATGCGTTGTACTGTGGTCATCGACTGCTCCTCCTGTTGTCGTTACGTCTTGTCAGCGAATTTCGCGAATTTCGTCTACGACGCTATTGCGCAATACACCGATGCCTTCTACTTCCACTTCGCACACGTCGCCGGCTTTCATCCATATCGGCGGCTTCCGCGCGAAGCCGACTCCCGCCGGCGTGCCGCTGATGATGATGTCGCCGGGGAAAAGAGTCATCGCATCCGAACAAACACTTACCAGCGTCGCGACGTCGAAGATCATGTCGCGCGTATTGGCGTTCTGCAATTCCTGCCCGTTGAGCCGTGTGCGCAGCTGCAGACCCGCCGCGCCGGCGGGAAGCTCGTCAGCGGTGACGAACTCGGGGCCGAAGGCCCCCGTGGAGTCGAAGTTCTTGCCCATCATCCACTGCGTCGATTTGAACTGGTAATCTCGAATCGAGCCGTCGTTGAAGAGCGAATAGCCGGCCACATGGTCGAGGGCGCGCTCCTTCGCGATGTAGCGTCCGGGTTTGCCGATGACGACGACCACTTCGCCTTCGTAGTCGAAGCTTTCCGACACGTGCGGCCGGACCAGCGGCGCGCCGTGCGCCACCCACGATTGCGGGTACCGATGGAACAGGACGGGGTATTTCGGCGGATCCTTGTACGGCGATTCCGCGGCATGGTCGATGTAGTTGAGGCCGACGGCGATCGCCTTGGCGGGATTGCCGATCGGCGGCAGATAAGTGACTCCCGCAAGCAGACGTCGCGATTTCGCGCGCGCTGCCGCGGATCGTGCAGCGTCCACGCCGCCTGGGGTCTGCAGAAGCTCCTTGAGGGTCGCGGGAAGTCCGAGTCCGGTCAGGTCGACCAGCTCCTGCTCCATGCGCAACCCCACCCCGGGAGAGCCGTCGTCACGCTTGAACGCTACGAAGCGCATCGCTTTCCCTTGATCCTCATTTTGCTCGAACCGGGGCTGCCGACGGCTAAGTGCGCGCCGGCTGCTCGTGATTGACGACGAAGTCGTCCGGAACCGTAGGACCCCAGACGTAGAACGAGTCTTCGGCCGGGTGGTCGGCCGCGGGCCATTCCACATCGACGGGTACGAAATCGATGCCGTAGGAGAATTCCGCCCAGCTACCCCACGGGTCCTGCGCGTAGTAGAAATAGTTCGAGCCCAGGACATGCCGCCCTACGCCCCAGCCTTTGGTATAGCCCTGCGCCTTCACCTGTTCCGCCCCCAGCCCGACCTCGTCGATGCTTCCGACGTCCCAGCTTGAGTGATGAAAGCCCGGCGCGTGCGACTTCGCGAAGGCGACAAGATGATGATCGCTCGAGTGCGGGCCGTGCATGAAGGCAATGATGTCCGCCGACCGGTCCGACAGGCGCAATCCCAGCACGTCCGCGTAGAAAGCCGTCTGGCGAAGCACATCCGGCGTGAACAGCAGCACGTGCGACAGGTGGCGGGGGCGTACGGGTGCGGCACCGCCGCGGCTGGGTGCGGCGCCCTTGCCTGCCGCTGTGAGAGACGACACCGCGGGTTGCGACTTGGACGAAGGCGAGACTTTCGGCGCGACGACAATCTGAAGCGGCGTGCCGTCAGGATCGCGGACCCAGACGCCTTCGCCATTGGAAAGCGGATGCGGTTTGCAGGCGCCACGCGCCTCGATGCGGCGGCGGAGCGCGTCGAAATCCTCTGGGTAAGCGCCGAAGCTCAGGTATTGCAGGTGCTTCGGCTGGCCGTCGGCGTGGACGCTTCCCCAACGGTGGGAATGACCGTGGGTGTACACGTCGAGGCGGTCGCCGTCGCGGCGGATGTCGAGCCCGAATGCGCCATAGAACCGCTCGGCCGGCGCGAGGTCCGGGACGCTAAATGCGAAACGGTCGAGCGAGTGAACGCCCAAAGCGTTCTGGCGGCGAGGTTGGATGGCTTCCTTGTCCATGGTCGTGGTCGGTGAATCGGTTTGTGTGCCGTGCGAAATGCGACGATTGTTGGACGATAGCAGAATAGTCCCGTGCAGCGGAAGGATGCGGACAATTAGCCATTGGAGACGCTCGACGCGGCCTATCGCGGCGGTGACGAAACGCCACGTTGGAGTGCGAAGATCGGAGTCGGCTGGCGCGTCCTGTGGCGGCGCGGCGCAGCGTGACTGACGCGGTTGCCGGCGCACATCGTCCAAGAGTGACACCCAGCGTTGTTTGCATTCCATCGCCGCCCCAAAAGCTCAGGGCAACAACCTGCTTGTCACTGGCATGATCATTGCATTCCTTTCACCTACGCAGTTCGCTTTGCGGACGTCAGCGCGCCGGTATCGCGGAAAGCTTCGCCATCGGGGCGCAGGGAAGGCAAGAGGCGCCATTGGGCCAAAGAGCAAAGATAGGCTCGAAGCTCCGTTTACGACTACCGGCAGGCAAGCGGCTGGACAAGGTGCGGACGGCGTTTCGATACAGCTTTTCGGGACAGGCGATCGTCGTGGTCGCGCTTGTGCATGCATTGCTTTTGTCCGTGCTCATCCGCGGCTGGATCGGGCCGTTAGCGTACGGAGCCGCGGCCCTTGGAATGTCATCCGCGGCGCTTTTCGTCGTCGGCCGCCGCATGGCGCGCTCGGTCGCGGGATTGCGGGCGGTCCTGACACGCTTCGGCGCGAGCCGCGACGAAGCGACGAACGTTGCCGACGCGAAGTCGACCGGCCTGGACGGGCTTCAGCGCGGACTGGACAACATGTATCGTCGCGTCGCGCGGCGCGAGGAAAAACTCAAAGCGGCGTACAAAGTTGCGGAGCACGAAAGTGCAGCCAGCCGCAGCTTGGCGCAGCAATTGTCGCGCTCGCAGCGGATCGCCAGGATCGGAAGCTGGGAGTGGGAGCGTGTGAGCAACACCATCCAATGCTCGAGCGAGGCGTCGCGCATCCTCGGCGCAGATCCGACGCAATCGAGTCTGAGCCCCGCCGCCATGCGGAACCTCGTCCACGAGGAAGATCGCCGGCCGTTTCGGCGCTGGCTCGCACAGCTCGCCCGGGGCAATGTATCGCACGGACTTGACCTGCGCCTGCTCGGGCACGACGGCGAGCTGCGTCATATACACGTCCTCGGCGAGGCATTGCTGAGCGACAGCGGCAGCGTCCTCGGTCTCGTAGGAACGATCCAGGATGCCACCGAGCGCGCGCGCACCATCCAGCAAATGCATCGCCTGGCTTACTTCGATGTGGTCACGGAGCTGCCGAACCGCTCTCGCTTTCACGAAAAGCTGGCCGAGACGCTCGAAATCGCCAAACGCGACGGCACGGCGTTCGCGATCATGTTCCTCGATCTCGACCAGTTCAAGCGCATCAACGACACGCTGGGACACGCCGTCGGCGATGACCTCTTGCGCGTCATTGCGCAGCGGCTCACTCGTGGCCTTCGTCCGGACGACATCGCCGTGCCGACGCATGCGGAGGCGGTGGAGCGGGACGTGTGCCGCCACGGCGGCGACGAGTTCATCGTGCTTCTTAACGGCGTGGCGAACGAGCAGGATGCCGCGCGAGCGGCGACTCGCTTGTTGGCGATGCTCGCGCAGCCGATCGTTCTGGGCACGCACGAGGTGTTCGTTTCGGCGTCCATCGGCATCGTGCTCTATTCGCGCGACGGTGACGATATCGATACGTTGCTCAAGAACGCGGACGTCGCCATGTACCACGCAAAGGGGCAAGGATGCGGCCGCTTCTCCTTCTATCACGACTCCATGCGCGAGGCCTCGGCGCAGCGGCTTTCGCTCGAGCATGATCTGCGAAAAGCACTTGAAGGCGAGCAGTTCGAGCTGTACTACCAACCGCAGATAGAGGTACTCACAGGCAAGATCGTCGGCGTCGAAGCGCTGATACGCTGGAATCATCCGACGCTCGGATTGGTCGGACCCGCCCACTTCATCGGCGTTGCGGAAGAAGCCGGGCAGATCATGGCTATCTGGGAATGGGTCCTGGTCGCAGCGCTGATTCAGCATAACGCCTGGCTGGCGCAGGGCCTTCCCGCGACGACGATCGCCGTCAATCTCTCGAGCGTCCAGTTCAGCGATCCCGCGCTTGCCGAGCGCGTCGAGGAAATCGCGCGCGTGGTCGGCGTGCCGCTCGACTATCTGGAGCTCGAGGTCACCGAGTCGATGCTGCTGGTCGATTCAGACGCGGCGCTCAAGACATTGACGGAACTCCGCGCGAAGGGCGTGAAGATTGCCATCGACGATTTCGGCACCGGCTACTCATCGCTGTCGTATTTGAGGCGGCTGCCACTGGACAAGCTCAAGCTTGATCAATCATTCATCCGCGACGCGGGGAACGAAGGCGACGTGGCCATCACCCGCGCGATCATTGCGATGGCGCATAGCCTGAAGCTGGCGGTGGTCGCCGAAGGCGTGGAAACGCAGGCGCAGATCGACCTCCTTCTGAGCCTGGGATGCACCACTGTTCAAGGCTTCCTGCTCGGCCGTCCAATGCCCGCTGCCGCGACGGCGAACATGCTGCGCGAAAGCGTGACCAACGCGGACTCCAAGATCGCGCGCCAGAACGATTCGAGCTGGACCACGATCCTGCAGGCCAAGCCCGTGGCCGCGGTCGAGGCCGTGAAAAACGGCGACATCCCTACTGAAGCTTCGTACTAGCATCGAGGCACGAGGGCCTTCGGACGCGCATCAAGTCCGGTCGATCTTGCGTGCGAGCACCACTGAAGTCGTTGTTTTGAGCACACCCTCGACATCGCCTATCTCATCGAGCAGCGCATCCAGCCTTGCCGCCGATTCGGCGCGAATCTGCGCCACGTAGTCGAATTCGCCGCTGACTGTGCTGAGCTGGCGCAATTCCGGCATGCGCGATAGCTGCCGCACGACTTCACGACCGGACCGGGGCCGGACAGTGATCCCGACGATCGCTTGCAGCCCCTTGTCGCTGATGTCCTGGCGCAGTCGCACGGTATAACCAACCACGACACCGTCGCGTTGAAGCCGCCCGAGCCTGGCCACGACCGTGGTTCGCGCGACGCCGAGCTTGCGCGCCAGGTTGGCCGTCGATTCGCGCGCATTTGCCTGCAGCAGCGCCAACAATTCGCGATCGAGCTTGTCGCGCGGCAAAGCGCCGGTGTCATCGGTCCGGGGAGATTTCATCGATGCTTTGGTCGTAGTCGAATCTTGGCGGCCCCGCGCGTCTGGTCACATCGTCACCTAAACGTGTCATATCGTCAATCCTAGGAGGCTTTTCGTCAAACTTGCTGTTTCTTTCGTCGCAAGCCACCCCTACAGTAGTCGACTACATCATCCGCCACGCAAGGGCTCGATATGCGCGTAGTGCTGCTGGGTGCCGGTCACATCGGTCAAACCATCGCCGGCTTGCTGTCCAGGTCGGGCGATTTCGTCGTCAAGGTCGCGGACCGAAGCGAAGCAGCGCTGTCGCAGCTGGCAGGCCTCCCGCTGAATACCGCAGTAGTCGACAGCGAGGATGGTGAGGCGCTGCGCCATGCGCTCGTGGGACACGACGCGGTGATCAACGCGCTGCCCTACCATTTGGCCACGCTGGTAGCGGGGCAAGCCTCCGCCGTCGGCTGCCACTATTTCGACCTCACCGAAGACGTCACCGCGACGCGGGACATACAACGCATCGCCGAAGGCGCTGCCACCGCATTCATGCCGCAGTGCGGTCTGGCGCCGGGCTTCATCGGCATCGTCGCCAACCACCTCGCGAAGCGCTTCGATGTGCTGCACGAGATCAAGATGCGGGTGGGCGCGCTGCCGGCCTTCCCGACCAACGCTCTGAAATACAATCTGACCTGGAGCGTCGACGGGCTCATCAACGAATATGTTCATCCTTGCGATGCCATCCGCGACGGCCGGCGTATCGAAATGCTGGCACTCGAAGGGCTGGAGCATTTCTCGCTGGATGGCGTCGAATATGAAGCGTTCAATACTTCGGGCGGGCTCGGCACGCTTTGCGACACGCTCGCGGGCCGGGTGCGGACGCTGGACTACAAGTCGGTGCGCTATCCGGGCCATCGCGACCTGATGGTCATGCTGCTGGAAGAGCTGCAGCTGAAATCCGATCAGGAAGTCCTGAAGGCCATGCTGCGGCGCTCGGTGCCGACCACGATGCAGGATCTGGTGCTTGTGTTCGTCACGGTCAGCGGCATGCGCGGAGACAGGCTGGTACAGGAAGTATTTGCACGCAAGATCTTTGCCGATCGAACAGAGGGTGCGCCTTTGAGCGCGATACAAATCACGACCGCCGCCGGCGTGTGCGCGGCCATCGATCTGTTCCGCGAAGGCAAGCTGCCGCGCCGCGGCTTCATTCGGCAAGAGCAGATCGAGCTGCCGGACTTTCTCGCCAACCGCTTCGGCAGCGCCTATCAACAGTCGCGACAAGTCGAATCGATCGGCTGAGGCCGTCATCATTCATGGGTCAACTTCTTGGGGCAACTTCATGAGCCAACGCGAGGAAACGTCGTGAACATCGAGACGCTGCTGCAGACGCTCGGTCTGCCCGCCACGGCATACGAGGGGGGCAGCGTGACCGTCGCATCCCCCGGCGACGGCGTGATCCTCGGCCGCGTCCCGGAGACGCCGCTTGCCGATGTGTCGCCCATCGTCGAGCGAGCGCACGCCGCCTACGAGCGCTGGCGCGTGGTGCCGCCGCCGCTGCGTGGGGAACTGGTGCGTGCTTTTGGCGAAGAGTTGCGGGTGAGCAAGGAGCCGCTTGCTCGCCTCGTGTCGCTCGAGGTTGGCAAGATTCGCTCCGAGGCGCTGGGTGAAGTGCAGGAGATGATCGACATCTGCGACTTCGCGGTCGGGCTGTCGCGCCAACTCTACGGTTTGACCATCGCGTCGGAACGCCCCGGACACCGGATGATGGAGACCTGGCATCCACTCGGTGTCGTCGGCATCATCACTGCGTTCAATTTTCCCGTCGCGGTGGCGGCATGGAACGCAGCTCTCGCGCTTGTCTGCGGCGATCCGGTCGTCTGGAAGCCGTCCGAGAAGGCACCGCTGTGCGCGCTCGCGGTGCAGGCGGTCTTCGCGCGCGCGTGTCGCCGCTTCGGGGACCTCGCGCCGACCGCCGACCTGCTACAACTCCTGGTTGGCGGTCGCGATGTCGGCGAGGCGATGGTCGTCCATCCGCGCGTAGCGCTGATCTCCGCCACCGGAAGCACACGCATGGGATGTGACGTCGGCGCGCGCGTTGCGGCGCGCTTCGGAAGATGCCTGCTGGAACTGGGCGGCAACAACGCCATCGTCGTGGGGCCTTCCGCCGACCTCGATCTGACCGTGCGCGCGGTGGTGTTCTCCGCGGCCGGCACGACCGGACAGCGTTGCACGACGGCGCGCCGCCTGATCGTGCACGAGTCGGTGCACGATCACCTGGTGCAGCGTCTCGAGCACGCCTACGACAGCGTCAAGATCGGCCCGCCGCTCGAAGAGGGAACGCTGCTCGGCCCGCTGATCGATGCGCACGCGTACGAAGCGATGCAAGAAGCCTTGGAGCAAGCGCGGTCGGAGGGGGGCAGGGTGTTCGGCGGTGGCCGTGTGCTGGAAGAGCGATTTCCCCGTGCGCATTACGTGAAGCCCGCGCTGGTCGAGATGCCGGAGCAAACCGCGATCGTCCGACGGGAGACCTTTGCACCGATTCTGTACGTGCTGAAGTACCGTGCGCTCGCGGATGCAATCGCGATCAACAACGCCGTACCGCAGGGATTGTCGTCGTCCATTTTTACGACCGACCTGCGCGAAGCGGAGCTGTTCATTTCGGCGACAGGTTCCGATTGCGGCATCGCCAACGTCAACATCGGGACGTCGGGAGCGGAGATCGGCGGCGCGTTCGGCGGCGAGAAGGAGACCGGAGGGGGACGCGAGTCCGGCTCGGACGCCTGGAAGAACTACATGCGGCGCGCGACCAATACGGTGAACTACTCGGGTGAGCTTCCGCTGGCTCAGGGGGTGCGTTTCGATGTCGTGCCCTGATCCTGGTTTTTGGATTGGGACCGGCCAGACCGTTGATCGCGTTTGCTACGATCGTTCGGCAACGCGCTTCGTCGCGGGATTAGGGCTCTGATTCCCACCGTTCGAGGATCGCTGCGCTTGCCGATGTCCCGATGCGACTTGCGCCCGCATTCAGCATCGCTCGCACGTCGACGACGGTGCGAATCCCTCCCGAAGCCTTGACGCCGATCACCGGGCCGACGATGTCGCGCATCAACCGCACATCACCGACTGTCGCGCCGCCGCTCGGGTGAAATCCGGTCGAGGTCTTCACAAACGTCGCACCCGCATCGCACGCAAGGTGACAGGCGAGCTCCTTTTCGACGTCGGACAAAACCGAGGTCTCCAGGATGACCTTGACCGGAAGGTGCTCCGCGGCACGAACGACGGCGTCGATCTCCCCGGCAACGACCGCCGCCCGACCGCTCTTCAGCGCGCCGAAATTCATCACCATATCGATCTCGCGCGCGCCATCAGCTACCGCGATGGCCGCCGCGCGCGCCTTGACCTCGCCCGTGTCACAGCCGTGCGGGAATCCGACGACGCTGACAACGATCGGGCCAGCGCCGGAGATCGTCTCGGCCGCCAGACTTACCCAATAGGGCTGCACGCAATAGAATCCAATTCCCAACGCTCGTACGAGATCGGCGGCGGAGCGGATATCGTGCTCAGTCGATTCCGGCTTCAAGACCGAATGATCGAGTAGGCGCGCAAGCTCAGTTCGCGTCATGGCGTCTTGCTGCCGCCGTCGCCGCGCAGCTTCGCGATCCGATTGTTCAAATACGCGTCGAGCTTGTCCTCGGTCGCGAACTCCGGCGTCGTATCAGGCACTCCGAGATAGAACACCACGAGCTTTGGCGTATCGGACTGCGCCTGAGCTTCGGAGTCGTAAAAGCGCAGCTCGGTTCGCGGAAAGTCGGCGAATTGGGCGCGCGGCGAGCGCACGTTCATAACGCCGGCATTTGACGTTGGAAGCAGCAGCGGATCTTGCCGTTTTGTGAATGGATCGACGCCGCTGACGGCGAGCCAGGGATACGACGCTCTATCGGCGATCACACGGATGGCGACGATCGTTGCCGCCTCGCTCTCACCGCGTACGATGCCCCAGGCGATCGCGACTCCGCTTGCGGTAAAGGCGTCGGCCATGCCGTGTGTTTCGCGTGGCGTCTCGGCCGCGATGGCGGGCGCCGCGACCGAAAACCATGCAAGCACCAGGACGACCCAGACTGAGTGACGGATAGAAGAGCGGCTGGGTCGCGTCCGCGAAACCTGCTCCGACAGACAGGAAGTCGGGAGCCAGTGCCGGGTGGCCGGCGAGGAACGATGCGGGATTCCCACGCTGGCGATGAGCAAGGCAAAAAGGGCAGAAGCGTCACTCACGCTGTTCTCCCACAGGACTGCTTTCCGAGAGCACGGTTACGGCGTCTTCGGCAAAACGAAGGGAGATCGGTGTGCCGTCCGGAATGATTTCACTAGGTCCTGTGTTGTAGCGAACGACTTGCAGTATTTCGCCCGCACAGCGTACCGTGTACTCGATCTTCTCACCGAGAAAACTGCGCGATACGATCGTTGCGCGTAGCGGTCCCTCGTCACCACGGGCGATCTCGATAGCCTCGGGGCGTACGATCATCTGCACCCGATCGCCAGGCGCCGGAATCTTCGAAGGCGACCGCGCGCTGAGCATCGTCCCAAGCGCGGCTACCTTCACCGTCTCGCCGGCGATTTCCGTCACCCCGCCGGGGATGAGGTTCATCCGACCGACGAATTGCGCAACGAACCGCGATGTCGGACGATGGTACAGATCCTCGGCGCTTCCTTCCTGGACGACGCTGCCGCTTTGCATGACCGCGATCCGATCGGATACCGCCATCGCTTCTTCCTGATCGTGGGTCACGTACACCGTTGTAATCCCGAGCCGGCGCTGCAGGTCACGGATTTCCTGGCGCATCTGGACACGGAGCTTTGCGTCGAGGTTGGATAAAGGCTCGTCGAACAACAGCACGCGCGGTCGGATCACGATCGCGCGTGCCAACGCGACGCGCTGTTGCTCGCCGCCCGAAATCTGGCCGGAAAACTGCTGTTCATATCCCGATAGGCCGACCAGCGCGAGGACCTCGCCGACGCTCTTTTTCACGACGTCATCGTTGTGTCCGCGGACCCGCAGGCCATAGGCGACATTCTCGAACACCGAGAGGTGCGGAAATAGCGCGTAGTTCTGGAACACGAAGCCGATGTTGCGCTGGTTCGCCGGCAGGTCCGTCACGTCCTGCCCGCCGAAACGGATGCGTCCGGCGTCGGGTGTTTCGAATCCGGCAATCATGCGCAGTGTCGTCGTTTTACCGCACCCCGACGGTCCCAGCAGGGTCAGGAGCTCGCCCGGCCGAACGTCGAGCATCACATTGCGTGCGGCGTAGATCTCGCCCTTCACGCGATGCGCGAAGCGCTTCGATACTCCGTCAACATGGACGCCGATCGTCTCCGAGCTCACTTGTTCATCCCCCGAGGAGGCTGGTTGCCGGCAGCGAGCCTGGCGCGCGGAAGAGACGCAGGACGCGGCCCATGATGGCGATGGCCACGAACACGATGACGACGACCAACACGGAAAACGCCGCCGCGGGCCCAAGCGAAAGCTCGGTGATATTCTCGAGGATCTTGACCGTGATGAGCGTCCATCCGATCGAGACGAGAAAGATCGTCGCGCTGATCGCGGTCATCGAGCGGATGAACACGACTCCGAGGCCGGTGAAGAATGCGGGCATGATCAGCGGCAGGGTGACGCGGCGAAACGTCGCGCCGCTGCCCGCACCCAGTCCCAGTGAAGCCTCCTCCAGGCTCTTGTCGATTTGCTGCAGCAGCGCCACCGTCGCTCGGATGCCAGTGGGGCCGTACCGGAAAATGTAGCAGGCCACGATGATGAGCGCCGTGCCGGTCAACTCCAGTGGGCCATCGTTGAAGGCGATGAGATAGGCGATGCCGACGATCGTACCCGGCAACGCGTAGTTGATCATCGAAACAAGCTCCATGGTGCGCCGCCCCGGAAATGCTTTTTTCGTGATCAGATAGCCGAGCAGGATGCCGTAGAGGCCCCCCAAAGGCATCGCCACGCCGGCGATGATGAGCGTGTCGCGAATTGCCTTCAGGCCATCGGTAAAGATCACGCGGTAGTGTTGCAGGGTAAAGGTGTGATTGGCGCCCAGCGCCACCACGACCGACGCGTAAAGCAACAACGCGTAGAAATACACGATGACGACGGCGACCAGTGCGCAAGCAAGCAGCAGCGCCCACCGCGCGCCGGGGGCGATGCTGTCGAAAGGCGTTTGCCCGGCGCCCTTGCCGGTGATCGTCACGTAATAGCGGCGGCTCACCCAATAGCGTTGAAGGAGGAAAACGGCGAGCGCCGGAAGGAGCAGCACGAACGACAGCACGGCGCCGCCGCGCAAATCGAAGAGGCCGGTGATCTGCAGGTATGCTTGCGTTGGCAGCACGGGAAAATTGTTGCCGGCGAGGATCAGCGGCGTCGCAAAATCCGCGAGCGACGCCGCGAAAAGCAGAAGGAATGCGTTGGCAAGTCCTGGAATGGTCAGCGGCAGCGTCACCGTACGAAAGACGCGCCAGCGCGACGCCCCGAGAGAGAGTGCCATGCCTTCGACATTGGAATCGATCGCGGCAAGGAGGGGGCGCAGCGTCAGATAGGCAATCGGAAAATAAGTCAGCGCCTCCGAGAAAAGCGTGCTGGTCAGTCCGTAGACGGTGACGCCCTTGAGCCCGAGCAAATCGTAGGTGATGAGCCCGCGCGGTCCGAAAGAAAAAATCATGGCGATTGCGGTCGTGAACGGCGGCGAGACCAGCGGCAGCAGCACCGCTGCGTCTATAGTGGTGAGCAGGACACGCGGAAGGCGGCCACGCGCCGCCATGAAGGCAAACAGAAAGCCGACAATCGTTCCGGCGATTCCGACCAATAGCGCAAGCAGCAGGCTGTTCCAGAACGCGCGGATCTGGTGCCGGTCGGTGAGGACGGCTGCGATGCCCGCGGTCGTGAATGCGCCGTGCTCGGTCAACATCCGGGCGACAAGCGCGGCCAGCGGGTAAATGACGAATAGCGCCAGCAGCAGCCATAGCGCCAGCACGGCCACTGCCACGGCTGGATCGTTGCGCATGCGTGCCACGGCACCCTTGCGCGGGCGACCGGTCGCGCTCGTCATGACGCGCGGGAGCGCTATGGATTGAGCACTTCCGCGACCCAGCGGTCGACGATGCGCTTGCGGTTGGCACCCGCGTAGTCGGCATCGATCGCGAAAATCTTCGTGCCCTTCAACACCGCGGCAAGGCTCGGTTCCAGCGCGACGTCGGGGTGCGCGGGCACGAAGTT
>OCZU010000436.1_pt1 | contig 29270 bp, 28 predicted proteins | sample 1539001 | NCBI WGS metagenome assembly OCZU01 (sample SAMEA3539306, study PRJEB22396) | soil metagenome | biome: tundra; feature: field; material: soil | place: USA | collected 2010-05 | depth 0.15 m | reverse complement strand
GATCGCGGCCCTGGCCGGCGCGTTGGTGGGCCTGGCCGCGGCCCGGCTGCGCGGCCCCTACCTGGCCGGTGCCACGCTGTTGCTGGCCGTCGCGCTGCCCTCGATCGCGACCAGGTACGCGGGCGCGTTCGGCGGCGACCAGGGGCTGACCGTCCCGATCACCGTCCCGGGCTTCCTCGGGCCAAGCTTCCCGGTGACCCGCTGGCAGGCCTGGCTGACCAGCGCGGCCGCGCTCATCACCCTGGTGCTGCTGGCCAATCTGGCCCGCAGCCGGGTCGGCCGCGACTGGCGCGCGGTCCGGGACGACGAGGTGGCCGCCGCGCTGAGCGGCCTCAACGTGGCCAGGCTGCGGATTCTCGCGTTCGTGGTGAGCGCGGCCTGCGCCGGCCTGGCCGGCGCCTTGCTCGCCGTGACCACGTCGATCGTCTCCCCGGGCGCCTTCACACTCACGCTGTCCATCGCGCTGCTCACCGGGGCCGTGCTCGGCGGGCTCGGCAGCCTGGCCGGCGCGGTGTGGGGCAGCCTCGTCCTCGTCCTCGTGCCCACCTACATCACAGACCTGGCCGCCAGCCATGGCCTGTCCAGTTCGGCAGGGTCCAACATCCCCGTCGCCGCATACGGCGTCGTGCTCATCGTCGTCATGCTCGTCTTTCCCGACGGCATCCAGGGCGGACTGCGCCGCCTTTTCAAGCCGATCACACCTGACACGGGCATCCTCCGGGGCACCCCGCGGCGGCGTGCGCCGGCCAGTGAACACCAGGAAGAAGGCTCCACATGAAAAGATCGCACCTGAGCCGGTCCGCCGTCATCGTCGGAGCCGTCGCCGCCTTGGCGGTGGCCGGCTGCAGCTCGGGCGGAAAGTCGTCGAGTTCGTCGAGTTCGGGCGCCCTCACGGCGTCTGCGCCCGGCATCACGTCGACCACCATCACGATCGGCAGCCACCAGCCGCTCACCGGGGTCGCCGCGCCGGGGTACGACGAGATCGCGCCCGCCTCCACCGCCTACTTCGATTACGTCAACGCGCACGGCGGGATCTACGGGCGCAAGATCGTCTACAAGTACCTCAACGACCAGTACAACCCGACCGACACGGTGTCCGTGGTCAAGCAGCTCGTGCTGCAGGACAACGTGTACGCCATCTTCGATGGCCTGGGGACCCCCACCCACCTCGCGGTCGCGCCCTTCCTGAACTCAGAGAAGGTCCCCGACGTATTCGTCGCCTCCGGGTGCGAGTGCTGGAACGCGCCGAAGACCCTGCCGGAGACGTTCGGCTGGCAGCTTGACTACGTGCGCGAAGGCAAGATCCTCGGCAGCTACATCAAGCAGCATTTCGCTGGAAAGAAGATCGGGTACTTCTACCAGGACGATGAGTTCGGGCAGGACGGCGTCAAGGGCCTTGACGATGAGATCCCGGCCGCCGACGTGGTCAGCAAGCAGAGCTACGACCCGACCAACATCAACGTCGGACCGCAGGTGGCGGCGCTGAAGGCAGCGGGCGCCCAGGTCGTCGTGTCGTTCTCCGTCCCCGCCTTCACCGCGCTGCTGAGGCTGAACAGCCTCAAGCTCGGCTTCAGCCCGACCCTGGCCGTCAGTGACGTCGGCGCCGACCCGATCACGCTGGGGGGCCTGCTCGAGGCGTACGCCAAGCAGGGCGGCGCGACCGTCTCCGGCAACGCGCTGACCCAGGGCATCATCACCGACGGCTACGCGCCCACTCTCGGCGACACGAGCAACAGCTGGGTCGCCCTGTTCAAGAAGATCCACGACCAGTACATCCCCAAGCTCCCCCTCGACGGCAACGTGCTCTTCGGTGAAGCAGTCGCCTACACCTTCGTCCAGGCCATGCTCAAGGCGGGCCGCAACCCGACCCGGGCCGACCTGGTCAGCGCCATCCAGAGCGGCCTGCCGCAGGGGCCCTCGGTGGCGCCCTATGCCTACTCCGCGAGCGATCATGCTGGCTCGACCGGCGCGTACATCGGCGTCATCCAGAACGGCGTGATCGTCCAGCAGGGCCCGGTCCTGGTCACCAACACGGCGCCGTCCGGTGCGGTCACGACGTTCACGGGGACGGCACCATCGGCCCCGGCCAGCGGCTTGCCCTAGGGTCTGTCAGAGATCCTGTGAGCGAACGGCGGCCAGGTGGGTGCATCGCAAGGCGGAGGAGGAGTCGATAGCGGAGCTATCGGCGACGACGACAACGCCGCGAGGTGCCCACCTGGGCGACGTGCAGCAAAACGGGCGGAGGAGGCGTGAGCGTCACAGCTAGCCGGCGGCCCGCCGCTGGCCCCGAGCAGCCGCCGGCCGAGCGGCTGCTCGGGGCCGCCGAGCAGTTGTTCGGGGAGCGGAGCTACCAGCGGACTACCGTGGCAGGCATCTGCGCCCGGGCCGGCATGGCGACCGGCAGCTTCTACGCGCACTTCGGCTCGAAGGCGGAGATCTTCGCGGCGGTTGTCCGCCGGATCAACGCCGATCTGCGGATGGCCATGAGGGCGGCCATCGAGCAGGCCGGTGCCGGGCAGCGGGAGATCGAGCGGGCCTCGTTCCGCGCGTTCTTCGACATGCAGTCCAGGCGCCCGTGGATGGACCGCATCGTGCGGGAGTCGGAGTTCGTGGCGCCGGGCCTGTTCCGTGAGTATTACGAGCACCTGGCGCGGGGCTACGCCCGCGCAGTGCGCCAGGCCCAGCTCAATGGCGAGGTGGACGCGCGCTACGACCCGGAGGTCATCGCCTTCATGTACACGGGGATCGGCAACTTCGTCGGCATGCGCTGGGCCGACTGGACGGCAGGCGGACAGGTTCCCGACGACGTGCTGGATGATCTCCTGGAGGTTCTGCGCCGCGGGCTCCCGCCGCCCGCGGCGCAGGGCAACGTATCGTCGTAGCCATGGCTGACGGGATCACGTCGCCCGGCACGATCCCGGAACTGCTGCTGGCGGCGGCGAGCCGGGACCCGGACGGCGTCTGGGTGCGCGCCGACGAGGGGTCGCTGACGTTTTCCGGTGCGGCAGCGCGGGTCGCCAGCGCCGCCCGCGCCCTCCGCGAGGCCGGTGTCGGCCACGGGGACCTGGTCATGGTCACGGCGCGGACCACCCCGCCCTACCTGATCTGCTGGCTGGCCGTGGCGGCCCTGGGCGCGGTCACGGTGTCCGTCAATCCGCGCAGCGCGCCGGCTGAGCTGGCCGGGCTCGTCCGGCAGACACAACCGCGGGCGATCATCACCGACCAGGATCTCGCGCCGCTGCTGACCGAGGCGAAGGTCGGCGATCAGCCCCCCCTGGACCAGGCCCCCCTGGAGCTGCCACCGCTGGGTGTGCTCGACGTGGCTGAGCTGACCGGTGACTGGGCCGCCCCGAGCACGGGACCCTGGCCGCTGCCGGACGCCGCGGTGAAGCCCGACGACCTCGCCGTCCTCATCCCGACCTCCGGCACAACGGGCCGGTCCAAGCTAGTCACGCAGACCCACCGGGCGTACGTGATGGCTGGTGAGGGCTTCCCGTACTGGATGGAGCTGACCGCCGCCGACCGGCTCATGACCTCGCTGCCGTTGTTCCACATCAACGCCCCCGCGTACTCGGTGATGGGCTCGCTGACCATCGGGGCGGGACTGATTCTGCTGCCCCGGTTCTCGGCCAGCGGGTTCCTCGACTCGGCCCGCAAGCACGGTGCCACCGAGTTCAACGCCATCGGGGCGATGCTGGAGATCCTCATGCGCCAGCCGGCCCGGCCCGACGACGCGGACACGCCGCTGCGGCTCTGTTACACCGGCCCGGCGCCGGCCAGGGAGCGCCAGGAAGAGATGGAGCGCCGGTTCGGCCTGCGCATCGTGGTCGGATATGCGATGTCGGAGAGCCCCTACGGGCTGATCTGGCCCCGTGGCAGCCGCCCGTTCGGCACGCTCGGCGCGCTCCGCCAGCATCCCAGGCTCGGCGTCGTCAGCGAGGCCCGCGTCGTGGCTGACGATGGCCGGGACCTCGGCCCCGGCGAGACCGGTGAGCTGCTGCTGCGCAACCCGGTGGTGACTCCGGGCTACTGGGGGATGCCCGAGGAGACCGCCGCCGCGATCGCTGACGGCTGGCTGCACACTGGTGACCTGGTCACGGTGAATGACGGCGGCACGTACACGTTTGTCGCGCGGAAGAAGGAGGTGCTCCGCCGCCGCGGCGAGAACCTGTCCCCGGCCGAGGTGGAGGAAGCGCTGGCCGAGCACCCGGCAGTGCTGGAGTGCGCCGTGGTCGGGGTTCCCTCGGAACTGTCCGAAGAGGAGGTGAAGGCGTTCATCGTGGCCGCTCCGGGCGCCCGCCCCGACTTCGCCGAGTTGCGGGCGCACGCCGCCGCCCGGCTGGCCGCCTTCAAGGTGCCCCGCTACTGGCAGCTCATCGACGAACTGCCGCGCACCCCGACGGCGCGGGTGGCCAAGCACCGGCTGCCCCAGGGGCATCAGCCAGAAGAATACGACGCCGAGGCCGTCCCCGGCTGACGCCCCGGGCGGACGGGGAAATAGTCAGATCCGGAAGGGCAGTCAGATCCGGAAGAACAGGTTGAGGAACCGGTCGGCGACGTCCAGGTCGCCGCGAACGGTGCCGGAGTTGCTCGACACCAGGCTGCTCCGCCATCTCGAACAGCCGGTTAGCCTCCTCGCGCACGACTCGCAGAATCGTGTCCTTACCCTCGTATGACATCGCGTCCCAAGCACTCATCACCGTCCACCTCTCTGTGATCCGGGCAGTACGAACGACAGCGCACAACCTCACGGCGTGTCAATGCCCCGGCCGGAGCTTCCTCGTCGTTCGGTTACGCTGGCGCCGGAACTTGTAACAGGACCACAGTCCCGAAGGGGGGTGATCGTGACAGGCGAATGGTTCCGCGGCATTTCGCCCAGCCGGGAGGTGCCGCTGGAGTTCGACACCAGCGTCGCCCATCCGGCCCGCGTGTATGACTACTGGCTGGGCGGCAAGGACAATTTCGCCGCCGACCGGGAGGCCGGCGAGCGGGTGATCGCGGCCCAGCCGGCCATCCTGGTCGGTGTCCGGGCGAACCGTGCCTTCCTGGGCCGGGCGGTGCGCTACCTGGCCACGGAGGCCGGCATCGAGCAGTTCCTCGACCTGGGCACCGGAATTCCGACCGCCAACAACACCCATGAAGTAGCCCAGGCTGTGCTGCCCTCGGCCCGGGTCGTCTACGTGGACAACGACCCGATCGTGCTGGCCCATGCGCGGGCCCTGCTGACCAGTACCCGCGGTCCCACGTCCTACATCAACGCCGACGTGCGGGACACCTCGGCGATCCTGAAGACCGCCGGGCGGACCCTGGACTTCGATCAGCCGGTCGCGGTCATGCTGTTGATGATCATGCATCTGATCCCGGATTCTGATGACCCCTACGGGATAGTCACCCGGCTGCTCGATGCCGTGCCGTCCGGCAGCTACCTGGTGCTCTCGCACCCGGCGAGCGACATCGACACCGCGGCGGCGGCCCGGGCGACGCAGCGCTACAACAAGCTGGTCGCGACCCCGCAGACCCGGCGCAGCCGGGCCGAGGTGACCCGGTTCTTTGACGGCCTGGACCTGCTGGACCCCGGTGTGGTCCAGACCGATCAGTGGCGGCCTGAGCCCGACGCGGATCCCGGCGGCAAGGCTCCGGGCTACGCCGCCGTCGGCCGCAAGGCGTGATCGCCGCTGGCCCGCGGGAGTAAGGATCGCGGGATTGGGAATTGTCGGGTAGCCTGCAAGCTCCCGCATAACCTATTAAACAGATCGATATAATTTGTTAGGATTCCTCCGCAGGTATGTCGCATGCGAAGGAGGCCCCCATGGCCCTGCCGGACTTCCTGATCATCGGTGCCCCGAAGGCAGGCACCACCGCACTTCACGCCGCTCTGGCCAGGCATCCCGCGCTCTTCATGTCGGCGGTCAAGGAGCCGAAGTTCTTCCTGACCGACGGCCCGCCGCCGGCCCGGGGCGGGGGACCGGGCGACATCACCACCTACCGCGAGCACATCTGGCGCCGGGCCGACTACGAGGCACTCTTCGCGGCCGCTCCGGCCGGGACGCTGCGCGGCGAGTCCACGCCCTTCTACCTCTACGACACCCGCGCGCAGCGCCGGATCCGGGACCTGATCCCGGAGGTCAAGATGATCGCGGTGCTCCGTGACCCGGTGGAGCGCGCGCACTCGAACTGGACGCACCTCTGGTCGGCCGGGCTCGATCCCATCGACGACTTCGTCGCGGCCTGCGCGGACGAAGACCGCCGGGTCGCCGCGGGCTGGGCCCAGTTCTGGCACTACACCAGGCTTGGCCGGTACGGGGAGCAACTGGAGCACCTGCATACGCTGTTCCCCCGGGAGCGCGTCCTGGTGCTCAGGTACCGGGCGCTGGTCGATTCGCCCGCTGTGACGCTGGACTCCATCTGCGGCTTCCTCGGTGTGCCGCAGGGCGTCATCACCGAGGTACCCAGGGAGAACGTCACCGCACACCCGGAGCGCTCGTTCAGCCATCTGGCGGTTTCCCAGGTGGTCCGCGCCCTCACCGCGGCCGGCCGTCATCTGCCGGGCACGGCCGCGGCGACCCTGGCCAAGCCGCTTGAGCGCATCCTGCAGCAGAAGGCACCCAGCCGGCAGCCGCTCACCTGGGCGCAGCGCCAGGCCCTGCTGCCGTACTTCGACACCGATGTCCGGCGGCTGGAGAAGGTCACAGAATCGGACTTCAGCGACTGGCTGCAGCCACGAGAGCGCTCCGGCGGGCTGGTGGGCGAGCGGCCACCAGGTCAGCGTCAGGCACGCAACGGCCGCCCCGAGCCCCGGCCCTGACCGGGGGCCCGCGGCGTCAGTCAGCGAGCGGCGCGGGCCGGCCGCGCCGATCAGCGGAGTTCGGTCCGCAGTTCGTGCGCGCCGTCGGTCCCTGTCATCTCGTAGTAGAGCCGCCGCCTGCCGCCGCCCAGCGGGAGGATGTCCAGGTAACGCAGGCCACCAGTGGCGTGCGGCGACTGGGCGAACGGGACCGATCCCAGCGCGGACAGGCCCGTTGGCTCGGTCCCGGTCGCGACGCCGGTGCGCTCCTCGTAGTTCTCCGCCGCGCTGGCGCGGCCGTCGTAGTAGGCCACGATGGTCTCGCCCAGGTAGCACACCGTGCTGACCCGGGTGCCGCGTGAGTCCCACAGTCCTGGCCGGCCGTTCAGCGCGGTCCCCTGCCAGGTCCACGCCCGCCCGTCGTGGCTGGTGGCGTAGTCGGTAGCCATCTGGTCCGCCTCGTCGGGATCGGCCAGCGGGTGGCACGACGCCCACAGCTGCCAGATCCCGTCGCGATGCACGATGACCGGATCCTTGACCGCCGTCTTGGTGTCGCCCGGCAGCACCACCTGGCTGCGGCGCGCGTCGAACTCGGCCGGGTGGGCCGCCTCGATCAGCTCGACCCGCCAGTGCTTGGTGCCCGGCGTGGCGCAGCTGACGTAGAGCCGCCAGGTGCCCTCCGGGGTGCGCACGAGCGACGGCCGCTCCAGTGACTCGGTGTGCATGAGTTCGCGGCCGATGCTGAGCACTGTCTCGAAGTGCTCCCCGTCGGCGGACCGGGCGATGGCCAGGGCGTAACCGCGGCCGTGGCCGACTGGGCGGCGCATCCGGTACGCGAGGTAAATGCCGTCATCGCCGAGCGCGGCGCTGGGCGCTCCGGCCCAGTAGCCAGCCCCCCTGTGCGGGGGTTCGATTGCTACAACGGATCGCCGCGGCTCCGGCAGCAGGACGCCAGCGGGCAGCCCAGATTCCCCTGTAAGCATATAGGAATCATAGACATATATTCGGCTCCTCGCGTGGGACGGGAGGCAACATCTGGGTAACGTGTGCTGCGTCCAGACCTCGCGCGTCATGCCGCACGCGCCGTGCGGGCCGGTCACCGACCGCAACATGCTACGTAGGACGGAGCATACTCTGATAGACGGCGATCAAGGCGGCCTTCTGGTCGTCACTCAGCCTCTGATCGGCCCTGATGGCTGCCTCTGCCTCCGGGAGAGATGGCATGGAACCCGGGCCTGCGGCCTTGGCGGCGCCCGCGGAGCTGTCTGGATCCAGCAGTCCCGCCTCGGCGAGCAGCGTTTCCGCGGAAACGTCGAGAGCATTGGACAGGAGCTTGAGAACGCGGACGGAAGGCTGGTGCAGCCCGCGCTCGATCTGGCTCAGGTAGGGATTGGACAAGCTGGTCAGTTCGGCCAGCTGGCGGAGAGACAGGTTGGCGAGCTTGCGCTGGCTGCGGATGAAGGCACCCAGGGCCTCCCGCTGCGCGGCCCACGGATCTGACACTGGATCCCCCTGTGGTGGAGCAGAAAATGTGTGGTGGAGCAGAAAGTATTTGCTAGGTATAGTATGCATGACGCATGGCGGGCAGGAACGCGCAAACGCGGCGAACCTGGGAATCCCTGGTCCACCGCGCGGGCGACTTGGTCACTTGGCCTGGGCGTGAGTCTTCCTGGCCGAGGTGTCGTTGGTGCCGCTCTTGTCGGCAATCATCGGCGCGGTCGCGTGGAGCACGCTCTCAGCGAACTTGCGCTGGCTGGCCAGCAGCTGCTCGGCGAAGTCGTAGGCGTTGGCCACGAGCTCTTCGGGCTTGGGCAGCTTGTCGGTGTAGGGGAGGTTCGGCGTGGGGATGGACGGGGTGACCGACTGGACCGCGTCGGCCCAGCGCTTGATGGCATCGACGACGGCGTCCTGGCTCTTGCGGACGGTGTTCAGGATCTCGCTCTGAATTTCCTGGCCGGCGGTACGGGTGTCAGTCATTTTCTTCTCCTCGGGTTGGCTTCTGCTAATTATACTACGCACTCTGGTTGATTTGTCAAGCGCACCGGTTTGCTGGGCACCCACATCCGGCGGCGGATCCGCCGGCCGGAGGTGTCAGCCGAGGGGTGTCAGCCGTGGATGTACTCGCCGGGCGAATCGCCGAGCGCCGGGTACCGCTTGCTGCCCATGCGCGGCGGCTTGACCAGGTCGCCGGAACGTTGCTTCGCCCAGTCGGCCCAGTCTTCCCACCACGAGCCCTTGATGGTCTTCGCGCTCGCGCGCCATTGAGTCGCGGAGCCATCGCCGTCCGGGCTCACTTCATGCCAGGCCTTGGGCCCGGGCGGGTTGACGATGCCGGCAATATGCCCTCCGTTGGACAGTACGTACCGCACCTGGCCGCCAACCAGGCCGCCGGTCTTGTAGGAGGCCGTCCACGGCACGATGTGGTCGTTCAGCGCACTGACTATGTACGTGTCGGCGGTGATGTCCTTCAGGGACAGGTGCTGGCCGGCCAGTTCCATCTCGCTCTTCGCCAGCTGATTGTGCAGGTAGAGCGAGCGGAGGTAGAAGGAGTGCATGGCCGCTGGCATCCGCGTGCTGTCAGCGTTCCAGGCGAGGATGTCGAAAGCTGGCGGCTGCTGCCCCATCAGCCAGTTGGTCGCCACGTAGCTGAAGATGAGGTCGTTCGCCCGGAGCATGTCGAACGCGGTCCTCATGTCTGACGCTTCAAGAAAGCCCTTGGCTTCCATGTGATGTTCCATCCGGGCCACGGTCTTCTCGTCGGTGAAGATCCCGAGCACACCCGGCTCGCTGTAGTCGAGCAGCGTGTTGAGCAAGGTGATCGATCCGATGCGGTCATCACCGGTCTTGGCCAGATAGGCGGCGAGCATCGCGGTCAGGGCGCCGCCCAGGCAAAGCCCGGTAATGTTGATTTTGTCGGCCCCGGTGATGTCGGATATCACGTCGAGCGCGGTCCGCGGCCCGTCGATGAGGTAGTCATCCAGGCTTACCCCGCGCATCTGCTCATCTGGATTGCGGTACGACATCACGAAGACCGTGTGTCCGTGCTGCACGGCCCACTCGATGAAGCTGCGGCCGGGCGCGAGGTCCATGATGTAGTACTTGTTGATCCACGCCGGGCTCATCAGCATCGGGAAGGCCCCGACCTTGGGGGTCTGCGGTGCGTACTGGATGAGTTCCATCAGGTCGCTCTTATAGACGACTTTCCCCGGCGTGGCCGCGAGGTTCTTGCCGAGCTGGAACGGCCGCCGGTCCACCTGCCTCGGGCGGCCGTCGTTGTTGGCCAGGTCATCCAGGAAGTTACGGGCCCCGGAGACCAGACTGGCGCCGCCGGTCTCGAACGCCCGCTTCATCGCGGCCGGGTTGGTGGCCAGGAAGTTGGTCGGGGCGAGCGCGTCGAGCAGGAATCCGCTCATCAGCCGCGCTTTCCCGTCGCTCACCGGATCACCACTCCCGGCCTCGAGCAGGTCGTCGTTGAACTGCCGGAACGCCAGGTAGGCCTGGCGGAGCCCGGCGAACCCGGCGTTGTCCTCCCAGGTGCAGTCCGTGAACCGCTTGTCCGCGGCGAGTGGGATGGGCGGCGCGGCACCCACCCCCGCCGACCGGGCCGCCGTGAACTGGGCGATCCTGGCCAGGGTGGTGCCGAAACGCAATCCCGCCTCAGCGAATTCGCCCGGGCGCCGCAGCGCCCGGCTCACCACCTCGACGATCGACCCGCCGAAGCTGGCCATGTCGAATTCGGCAATGAGATCAGCCTCGGGCGCGAGGACCTCGGCCGCGTCTTCTACCACCCGTCGCACGATGTCATGCTCGGACATGCGGCACCTCCTAGATTGAGTCTGCCTAGATTGAGTCTGCGTGCCCCGGCATCGGTTGGCTAGAGCCGCTCGAAGATCGCGGCGATGCCCTGCCCGCCTCCAATGCACATCGTGATGAGCGCGTACCTGCCTCCGGTCCGGCGCAGCTCATGCAGCGCCTTCACGGTGAGGATGGCGCCTGTCGCGGCGAGCGGGTGCCCGAGTGAGATGCCGCTGCCGTTCGGGTTGGTCCGGTCGGCGGGCAGGCCCAGCTCGCGGATCACGGCCAGCGCCTGCGCCGCGAATGCCTCGTTCACCTCGAATACGTCGATCTCGTCCACCTTCAGGCCGGCCCGGTCGAGCACCTTGTGTACCGCGGGGACCGGGCCGATGCCCATCACCCTCGGCTCGACACCGGCGTGGCTGTAGGCCACGAGCCGCCCCATGGGATGCAGCCCGTGCTCCTGAGCGTACGCCGTGCTGGCCAGGACCACGGCGGCCGCCGCGTCGTTGACCCCGGAGGCGTTGCCCGCCGTGACCGTGCCGCTTTTGTCGAAGGCCGGGCGCAGCTTGGCCAGGTCCTCGACCGTGACCCCGGGCCGGATGTGCTCGTCAGCGGTGAACCTCGTGGTGCCCTTCCTGGTGGTCACCTCGATGGGCGTGACCTGCTCGGCGAAATAGCCTGCCTCCGTGGCGAAGGCCGCGCGCCGGTGGCTTTCGGCGGCGAGGGCGTCCTGGTCAGCCCGGGAGACCCCGTAGTCGGCCGCGACGTTCTCCGCGGTGATGGCCATGTGGCAGCCGTCGAACGGGTCGGTGAGCGCGCCCACCATGGCGTCCACGGCCACCGCGTCCTGCATCCGCCGGCCCCAGCGCAGGTCGGGAAGCCAGTACTGGGCGCGGCTCATCGACTCGGCACCGCCGGCCACGGCTGCGTCGGCATCGCCGAGCATGATGGCCTGGGCCGCGGAGACGATGGCCTGCAGCCCGCTGCCGCACAGCCGGTTCACGGTGAGCGCGGGCGTGCCGACCGGGAGACCGCCGTTGACAGCGGCCACCCGCCCGAGGTACATGTCCCTGGCCTCGGTGTGGATTACGTTGCCGAACACGGCATGGCCCACATCCGCGGGGTCCACCTCAGCCCGGGTCACCGCGTCACGCACCACCGCGGCGGCGAGGTCGCAGGGCGGCACGGTGGAGAGGCCGCCGCCATATTTGCCGATCCCGGTCCGCACCGCGGACAGGACCAGAACTTCGGGCTGCTTATGCATGTCATTCATTACTGTTCCTCACATGGTTCATGGCTGGTCCCTCACATGTCCAGGCCGCCGTTGACGGACCAAACCTGCCCGGTGATGTAGGCGGACTGGTCGGCGGCCAGGAAGGTGACTACGCGGGCGATCTCCTCCGGCGTGCCGAGCCGGCCGACCGGGATCTGGCCGCGTATCCGGTCGAGCACCTTTTCCGGGACCGTGGCGAGCATGTCGGTCGCGATGTAGCCCGGCGTCACCGCGTTCACGGTCAGCCCGACCCCGTCCCCTACCGGCCGGCCCGCGCGGGCGAGCTGGAAGAGGGACTCCTTGGCGAGCGACTTGGTCAGGCCGAACAGACCGGACTTGGACGCGGCGTAGTTGGCCTGGCCGATGGCCCCGGTCTCGCCGATGACCGAGGACACGCTGATGATCCGCCCGGTGCCCCGCCCGATCATGTGCTCCAGCGCCGCCTGGGCCATGAAGAAGGCGCCGGACAGGTTGACGGAGATGACCCGCAGCCAGTCCTCTTCGGTCATCTTGGCCACGGTCTTGTCGGCCGTGATGCCTGCATTGTTGACGAGGATGTCGAGGCGGCCATGCTGGTCGATGACCTCCTGAAGCACCCGGCGGCAGTCGGCCGCGTCGCCGATGTTGCCCTCATGCAGGGTGATACGGCGGCCCGGGTAGCTCGCGGTCATGTCGGAGAGGAACTTCTTGGCGGGCTCCTCATGGCGCCAGTAGCCGGCGGCGACGGCGGCGCCCTCGTCGGCCAGCCGGTGGCAGATGGCCTCCCCGATGCCGCGGGCTCCGCCGGTGACCAGGACTACCCGGTTCTGGAGCTGGCCTGTTGTCTGGTGCTGCGTGTCTTCTTGGTACTGCATGTCTTCGTTGACTGTCATCCCGTGTCCTTTAGGTGGGTATGTGGCAAGGGTCTAGTGCATCGAGCCCGGGGACGTCAGCTGCCGGAGGCGCGTCATCACGGAGCCATGCCTGCGGAGTCTTCATTGTCCCCTCTTGGCTTATTATTAACTCATATCATCGGGGCACCACGAAAAGAAACAGTAAATGAGCTAGCCCGCAGAGCTGATACAAAGAAGGGACTTAGATCATTGCTCTTGCTGACCTGAGGCCTGATAATGCGGCCTAAAGGCCTCTGGACAGGCCGATGAAAATGTGCTGCTGAAAAGACCAGGCTGATCAGCCGACACGCATAATAATACTGCCCCACTTCTTTATTGTGATGCGCGCAGCCCGTTGAGAGCGCACCCGCATCATGAGCCACAGCGCGCGACCTAGACTTGGGCACCAGAATCGGTGGCGGGAGGAGCCCCATGCTGGACGGATGGCTGCTCGTCGACGCCCATGTCCACCCGCCGCGCCTGGCCACGCTCAAGGCGGCCTGGCACAGCTGGGCGGAGCAATTCGGCCAGCCGGGCTGGCGTTCGGTGTTCGACCGGGCCGGCGTGGTCATCCCGGCGGCGCTCGATGAGCTCATGGAGTCCGAGGGTGTCGACCGCGCCATCCTGCTCTGCGAATACAGTCCCAAGGTCACCGGGATCCAGCCGGTGGAGGACCTGCTGCCGGTCATCAAGCACAACCCGGAGCGCTTCACGTTCCTGGCGAACATCAATCCGCACCTGCACTATCCGGTCACCGCGGAACTCGCCCGGCAGGTCGGGATGGGCGCGGCCGGGCTCAAGATCCATCCGGTGCATGGCGGGTTCTGTGCCGCCGACCCGATGCTCTATCCCGCCTACCAGGCCTGCGAGGCCGAGGGCTGGCCGGTCGTCGTGCACTGCGGCACGAGCTCGTTTCCCGGCTCGGCCAACGCCATGGCCGATCCGGGACTGCTCACCCCGGTGCTCAGGGATTTCCCCGGGCTGACGGTCGTGCTCGCGCATGGCGGGCGCGGCTGGTGGTATGACGCTGCCGCGTCCCTGGCGCTGCTGCACGAGAACGTGTGGATCGAGCTGTCCGGGCTGCCGCCCCGGAAGCTGCCCGAGTACTACACCCGGTTTGACCTGCGGCGGCTGGCCCGCAAGTTCATCTTCGGCACGGACTGGCCGGGGGTGCCCGGCATCGCGCGCAACGCCCGCGCGCTGGCCGCGCTGGATGTTGGCGAGGACACGCTCAGCGAGGTCCGGGCGGGCAACGCGATGCGGATCTACCGCGGGCTGGCCGACGGCCGCTGACCCCGGAGGTCAGGCCGGGCGCCCCGGGCGGCGGCGATCCAGCCACTGGCCCGGCTCCGGTGCTGCCGGGTGGGTATGCGGCCGGAGATCGTTGGGGAAGGTTCTGGCCTGGCACGTACCTGCGCTTTCCGGGCCGTTTCTGTACATTCAAGGGCTGGTCAAATGACATGATCAAGCCAGGTAGTGGCTGGGTTCGCCGAGGAAGGCGGCGGCCCGGCTGATCCAGCACGCGTCGGGGGCCGAGTGCGCGGTCATCGGGTACCACGACGGGTACTGGTACTGACGCCCTGCTCAAGACCGCCACCCGGAAGATCCAGCGCGGCGCGGCCCGCGAGATCACCGCTGATCAGCTCAGGAAGTGATGCTGTGCCCGTCTACGCACTCGACTACCTCGTGCCCACGATCGACCCAGGCGCCTACGTTCATCCCGACGCGGTGGTGATCGGCTCGGTGGAACTCGGCGCGGGCGCCTCGATATGGCCGGGCGTGGTCCTCCGCGGCGACCACGGCGTGATCCGGATCGGGGAGCGCACCTCGATCCAGGACGGCACCGTCGTGCACACGACCGAGGAGTGGCCCACCATCATCGGCGCCGATTGCGTCATCGGGCACCGTGCCCATCTCGAAGGCTGCGTGGTGGAAAACGGCTGCCTGATCGGCTCCGGCTCGCTCGTGCTGAACCGGGCTCATGTCGGTGCGGGCGCGGTGGTGGCGGCGGCCGCGCTGATCCGCGAGGGCATGGTCGTTCCCCCGGACGCCCTCGCGGTGGGCGTGCCCGCGATGATCAAGGACGGCGCGGGGGCACGGCAGCGGGACTGGATTCGCTCGGCGGTCGCCACCTACCTTGACCTCGCTGAGCGGCACCGGACCGGCCTACGGCGGCTGGACGTCTAAGGCGTGTCCGTCTGGACCGGGCAGCTCTCATGGACCCAGTCCCCGGCCGCGCGGCGGCGCACATCGTGGCTGGCCTCCATCGGCTGGCGGCAGCGAACGCAGAGCATGTCCGTGACGCGGGCCGCGTGATCATCTACGGTCAGCCACGACTGCCTGATGAAGTGCGCGTCTTCCAGGTCCAGGCCCACCGAGTTCGGGGACGTCACAGGGAACCCGAGGCCTCCGGGGCAGTAGTGGTTCAGGTGGGCCGCCCGCACTCGCCCGCCGATCCCCACCCCCACCTCCTGCTGGCCAGTATGCCCGACCGCGCCGGCCGGCCAGCTCACCTCAGCCCGGGCGAGCCCGCCGTTTCCCGAAGCTAGGCTTGGGCGATGCGAGAAATCATAGAGATCCTGCAGGCCGATGGACGGGCCAGCCCGGAACGGATCGCCAAGATGACCGGCCTTGACGCTGATCAAGTGCGCGATCAGATCGCCGACTGGGAAAATGCGGGCATCATCCGCCGCTACAAAGCGGTAGTAGACCTGGACCAGATGCGAACCATCACCGGCACCGAGGTGATCACCGCGTCGATCGATGTGTCGGTGTCCCCTGAGCGTGGGGTGGGCTTCGACAGCGTGGCCGCCCGGATCTCCCAGTTTCCCGAGGTCCGGTCGGTGTATCTCATGTCCGGTGCCCAGGATCTGCGATGCGTGGTCGCCGGCCGGAGCATGCACGAAGTTGCTGATTTTGTCGCACAGAAGCTCGCGACAATCGACCGGGTCACCGCGACCGCAACTCACTTCGTGCTGAAGACGTACAAAGATGACGGCGAGCTATTCATTCCGCCAACGGCAGACCACCGCTTGCGTGTCGCGCCATGAAGCCGCTGAATTCGGTCATCGCCGCATGCCCGCCGTCAGGAATACGCCGTTTCTTCGACATCGCCGCGAGCATGGACGACGTAATATCGCTTGGGGTCGGCGAACCTGATTATGTCACTCCGTGGCGAATCCGAGAGGCTGGAATATTCGCTCTGGAAAATGGCTTCACCACGTACACGTCGAACGCCGGGCTCCTCGAGCTGCGTGAGGCCATCTGCGCCGATCTCGATTCCCGCTACGCCGTCAGCTACCACCCGGCCACCGAGTGCCTGATCACCTCGGGCGTATCCGAGGGCCTGGACCTGGCGTTGCGGGTATTGCTTGAGCCCGGCGACGAGGTGCTGATCCCGGAGCCCTGCTATGTCGCCTACGCCCCGTGCGTGAGCTTCGCCGGGGGCCGGCCGGTAACCGTGCCCACCGACGGCGACGATGGCTTCCGGGTGCACGTGGACCGGGTCGCGGCCGCGGTGACACCCAAGACCAAGGCGATCTTGCTCAGTTCGCCGGCCAACCCTACCGGCGCGGTTCAGCTCCGCGAGGATCTCGCCGCTCTGGTCGAGCTGGCCGTGCGCCATGACCTGTACGTGATCTCCGATGAGATCTATGAACGCTTGAGTTACCTTTCGCCCCATACGTGCCTGGCGGCGCTGCCCGGTGCCCGCGAGAGGACCGTGCTCCTGGGCGGCTTTTCCAAGGCGCACGCGATGACCGGATGGCGGGTCGGCTACCTGTGCGCGCCACCGGCGGTCTCAGAACTAGCAGGCCGGATCCACCAATACACGATGCTCTGCGCATCGCATGTATCCCAGATGGCCGCGCTCGAGGCGCTGCGCGGCGGGGACTCTGACGTGGCCGAGATGGTGGCCGATTATGACCGCCGTCGCCGCCTCTTTGTGAAAGGCCTCTGCGAGATCGGCCTCGAGTGCCCGGAGCCTGGTGGGGCGTTCTATGCCTTCCCGTCCATCTCAGGCACCGGCCTGGGCTCGCAGGCGTTCGCCGAGCAGCTTCTGGAAGCTGAAAAGGTCGCCGTTGTGCCGGGCGACGTATTCGGCCCATCCGGCGAAGGGTATATCCGCTGCTGCTACGCCACGGCCCTGCCGCTGCTCGAAGAGGCGCTGGAGAGGATTGAGCGCTTTCTGCGCAAGATTTCCTCATGACCTGCATAGACGACTTCCCGGCGACGCCGGGGAACTCTAGATGAGCAAGATCAGTCCGAGAATAATCGAGCAAGCCGCTTCCAGTCTCGGCACGCTGGCGATCTTGTCCACGAAGGCGTCGACCGACAGCACGACATCCTGCGCTGCGGCCCACTGGGAGTACAGGACAGCAGCCGGGTGTGGTACGAGCCGGCCTCGCCCTCAGGCACCGGGCAGAGCCCCGCGTCCCTGCCCTGCGGATGCACGACAATGAGCCGCCCGGTTCCGCACCCGCAGACGGGCGGTACCGGCCGCTACCTTCCCTTGCATCGAGACGGCTAGCACTGTGTGACCAGGATCGGCAGGGTTACGGTGCTCGGTTTGCCGGCAGGCCCGGTGATGGCGAGTGTGACGCAGGCGGGGTGCGTGACGAAGATGCCGCCTACGTAGAGCGTGTAGCGGTTACCGCAAGCCGGCAGGCGTATGCGGCGAGACAGCGCTGCGCCGCCGTAGCTCAGCCGAGCCGAAGCAGGGCTCACGACGCTTACGGTCCGGTACGGCAGCGCGGTTGACGCGACGGAAAGGGCTGCTTTCCAGGCCAGGTAACGGTGCCCGTTCCTGTTCCAGACCGGCAGCGTGTCGTGGGCATTGGTGTCACCCATGAAGCCATCGACCCCGTTGACGAGGCGTGCGGGCGCGCTGTCGATGCTCTGCTGCCCCGACGAATCGTGACAGGTGAGAACGGCCAGAGTGGCCGCAGTGGGCGTCCTGGCGGGGCTTCCGCCTGTGCACCCGCCGAGCATCAGCCCGGCGGTCGTTAACAGGCTCAGCTGGCAGGCAAGACGGCAGTGCGGCAGCACGGTGTTCATCGTCCTGCCTCGGTCCGCGGAACACAACGTTCGCCTGCCTGAGGTCTGAAGATCATAACCGCGCGGTCTGCCCTTCTATCCCGGGATGGCCTCCTCCACGAGCATGGCGTTCTGGGCGAGCACGGAAAGCCAGTTGTTCATGCGTTCGGCGTTGGCGGTGTCCGGCCAGTCCCGGAACAGGTCCTCAGCGTCACCGAGCGGAAGGCGGCCTTCCACCTGGTGGATCTCGAGCGTGAACGACAGGCGGTCCAGGCCGCACGCTTCGGTCGCGGCGGCCACGATCGCCGCCAGCCCGGCTGGCCCGTACATCATGCCCAGAGACTGGCGGCCCTCGTAGCTGAACGGGATCGGCAGCCGCATCAGGAAGGTGAAGTGATCGGGCAGGCCGCCGATGAGGGGATGCCCGTCGTGCAGGTGGAAGTGCAGGTGCTTGCCGAGCCGCCCGATCGAGCGCGTCATGTCCAGCACGTCAGGCAGCGCGCTCGCCACGGCCTCCTGGACGTCCGCCACCAAGGCGGGCAGGCGCTCGTCGCCCGGGCTGAGGCTCCGCAGGCTGAGGCCCGGATGATCGCGGTCGAACATGGCGGAGGCCTGCCGGTTGCCGACGTGGCCTATGTCGATGCAGCAACTGACCCGGTCGACATCCTTGAGCCGCTCCGCCACCTCGACGAACCAGCTGGGCTCCAGGCGGGCGGCGTACTCGAGAAACACCCACGGGGCGTTCGGCACGCGGGCCAGGCGGCCGCCCAGTTCCTGCAGGGCGGTCACCAGGGCGTCGGTCTGCGCTCCCATGTCGGGCTGGTCATGGACGACCATGCCGGAGAGCCGCCCGGCGAAACGGGTGGCGAACTCCTCGACGACCCGGCGATCCGGCTCACGCAGCAGGTTCAGCCCGCGGTTCAGGTGGACGGTCGGGAGACGGGGGTGCGGCGGCACGTACCCGAGCACGTGGTCTAGCTGGTCCGGCGTGTCGGCGTAGGCCTCAGCGGCCAGGCCTTCCTGGGTGAAGCGGAGCCTCGCGAGGCTAAGCAGCGCGTCGTCTTCGGCGAACCGCTGACGGAACAGGGCATGGATGGGTCGTTCTGGGCGTGGCGCGGGCACGGTAGCCAGGCTAATGGTCGGCCATCCAGCTGCCGTGGAAGCCGAGCGGGATCCGGGTGGGCAGGTGGACGCGGGCGACCGGTTCGGCGGTGAAGTCTTGTGCTGCGAGGATCACCAGGTCGGCGGCGCCGCGGTCGGGGTTGTGCACGAAGGCCATGACGTAGCCGTCGTCCTCGGCGGCCTCAGGTGAGGTGGGGGCGAACACGGCCTCGCCGGCGGCAGCGTTCCGGCCGAACTCGTGCGCTTCGACGGTGCCGTGCGCCAGGTCGTGCTTGAGCAGGGCGTTGGCGAACGCCTGGTCGGCGAAGTCACCGCTGAGCGGGATGGTGGCCCGGCTCACCTCGCCTATCACCGCGCTGTAGCCGTAGCGGTGCGGCCGGGAGATTACCCGGTCATCGACGCGGGGGAACTCCTGCAGGCGGTCATCCAGGCGCTGCCGGGTCACCCGGCCGGCGGCCGGGTCGATGATCCACCGGTCCAGCGACACCGGCGCTTTCCCGCTCCAGAGTGTGGAGACGTCGAAGGCGCCCGGGTACTGGCACAGATCGACCACGACCCGGCCGTCATCGTCATAGGCGTTGAGCGTGTGGAAGACCCAGCAGGGGTCGACGTCGAGCCAGCGGACGTCCGCTGAGCTGCCGTCGCGGGCCAGCAGGCCAACGCGGGCGTGATGCGCCGGGTTCCACGTGTAGGGCAGCTCCTTCCCGGCGGATACCGCGTCCATGCTGAACGTGACCGGCAGGTCGAACAGGACCACGTATTTCCCGGTGAGCGCGAAGTCGTGCATCATCGGCCCGTCGGTGACCGGGATATCCGTGGTCCGGGTCACCTGGCCAGTGGCGTCGATGACGATGTGCTGGACGTGATTCCAGGCCCAGAAGTAGGCGATGGCGTGCAACTCGCCGGTCCGCGGATCGGCCTTGGTGTGCGCGGCGAAGCCGCCGGGCAGCGTCCCGCCGAAGTCGTAGGGACCGAGGGTGTCCAATTCGTTGGAGAGTTCATAGGGGAGCGGGCCAGACTCCACGGTCGCCAGGGTCCGGCCGGCGTGCGCGATGATGTGCGTGTTGGCGGCGAAGTCCATGCCCTCATGGACCGGGCCATCCGGCCATTTCTCGCCCAGCGACTCGGCGACGGCCTGGGAGCGGACCCAGCGGTTGCGGTACCACTCGGCCCGCCCGTCGCGCAGCCGGACGCCATGCACCATGCCCGCGCCCACGAACCAGTGGTAGTTGGGGTCGTCCAGGCCCATCGGGTTGGGTCCGTTACGCAGGTAACGCCCGCTCAGCCCGGCGGGCACGCTGCCGGTGACGGGCAGGTCGAAGGCCGTGATCTCGCTGGCCACCGGAGCGAACGAACCTTCGAGGAAGCGATTCTTGGCCGACATGGCGTTGTCCTTCCGGGCCAGGTGAAGCCACCGCGATCCGGACCCGGCCCATGAACAGATTCTGCCACCGGATGGCGATCCCTAATCAGATGACTTATGCCCGCCATCCCGGCCGGCGGCGCTCCCTTGAGTACGCTGTGCTCACGGCGCTGGCCCAGCTTCGCTGGCCGCCCATGCCCTCCTAGACGGGGACCCGCCGGTGAACCCTGACGACAGCGCCAGAATGCGAGATCTCCTGGCCAGTAACCGCACGCTGCTGGCCTGGGTGCGCACAGCGATTTCGTTCGCCGGGCTCGGATTCGTGGTGGCCAGGTTCGGCCTCGTCCTGCGCGGCCTGGCGCCGCAGGCCCACGAGCCGGCCGACTCGGCCACCGTTCATCTCGCCGGATACCTCGGGATCTTCATGGTCCTGGTAGCGCTCCTGCTCACCATCATTGGCTTCGCCCAGCACCAGTCGACCCTCACCCAGGAACAGCCGCCCCCCGGCTCACCCCAGCCAGCCCGGTGGCCGGCTGTCGTCGCCACCGCCAGCTGCGCGCTGTCCTGCACGCTCCTCGCCGTGTACCTCGCGATCACGCCGACCTGACCGGCGTCGGGCCCGCCCAGCCCCGAGGTCCCAGGTCTGCCGGGCCGCCCTCAGCCCCGTGGTCCCCGCGGGTCTACCGGGCTGCCCCGATATGGCTGCGGGCCGGTGAACGGTCTTCGTCACGGGCCGGCGACATATGCCGGGCCCGGCCCTGGGCCGGGACACGGGACGACGTGGAGCCAGGATCGGCCGGCCAGCCAGGATCGGATCCCCATTCCGGGCGTTTCACGACAAGCCACAGCGGGATCCCCGTGACGGCAAGGAATATTGCCGCGCAGAGCGGGAAGTTCAGCCAGACCAAGAGCGTCATTTCTGCCCCCAACCCACAGGTTCCGTCGGCTACGGAACGTGTCAGCAGTGCGTTGATTCCTGTGAACTACTACGAGTGATTATACAACTACCCTCCGTACTTCCAGCCATGCGACGTGCCTTCTGCTGGCCGGCGATCAAGGCGCTGGTATCGATTCGCGCCGCGGTGCGGCTCGGGTAGTGTTGCCGTCTCAAGCAGTGCACGTGCCGGGGAGGTGAGACCCATTACCGCCAGATCAGGCCGGGTGCTCCCATTTCACGGCCGTAAGGTCCACCGGCAGAGGTGACCGAGGGAGTGCCTATCGGCATCCCGAAAGGCACTCTTATGTCCGTTTCGTCATCACCTCTTCCGCAATCCGTCATTGTCGCCAGGCTTAGGGCAGCCGGCTGTGTCTTCGCCGAGGACGAGGCGCGGTTGCTCATCTCCGCGGCCCGGACGCCAGCCGACCTGGCCGCCATGGTCGACCGGCGAGCCGCTGGGCTGCCCCTGGAACACGTCCTCGGCTGGGCGGAGTTCTGCGGTCTCCGGATAGCCGTGGACCCCGGAGTCTTCGTGCCTCGCCGCCGCACCGAGTTCCTCGTCGGCCAGGCCGCGGCGCTCGTCTCCCCGGCCGCCCCCTCCGGCCAGGCTCCCGCCAGGCCGCGAGCTGTCGTCGTCGACCTGTGCTGCGGCTCGGGCGCCGTGGGTGCCGCGCTGGTCGCGGCGCTGCACCGGGTCGAGCTGCACGCGGTCGACATAGACCCCGCCGCGGTGCGGTGCGCCCGGCGCAACGTGGCCGGCGCCGGTGGCCAGGTGTACGAAGGTGATCTCTACGACCCGCTGCCCGCAAGGCTGCTGGGCCGGGTTGACGTCCTGGTGGCCAACGCGCCGTATGTGCCTACCGAGGAGATCGGGCTGCTGCCCACGGAGGCCCGCGTACACGAAGCGCTGGTGGCGCTCGACGGTGGCGCGGACGGGCTAGACATCCTGCGGCGGGTGACCGCCGCGGCGCCACTATGGCTGGCCCCGGCCGGCCACCTGCTGGTCGAGACCAGCGAGCGTCAGGCGCCGCAGGCTGTTGAAGCCGTGGCCCGCAGTGGGCTGACGCCGCGGGTGGCCCGTTCCGATGAGCTGAACGCCACCGTCGTCATCGGAACCTGGCCAGCGGCCGCGCAGCGGCGGCCGCGTCGTCGACGGCCTCAGTTATCCTGATTGACAGCAGTGGCGCCTGACTCATGACTATCTGTTGCCATCGGGTTCATCCATGATTTAGCAAATGTGGCGTGGAGCTCTACGGATGGGCCCATAAGCTGTGCCAAGACATGCAAGCAGGGCCAGCCAAGAAGTAATGAGGGCATCTGGGAGCCCAGCACCGAGCGGGGCGGGGGATACCTGCGCCGACAGTGGCCGCGCCGGTCCGCCGATGGAGGGATGGCCGAGGTGATAGAGGCGTCCACTCACCCGGCCGACCCGCCCGGATCGGTCACGCCGGCCGGCCAGCCCGGGACACTTGGTCCTGCCGACGGACCCGGTCCGACTGGTCCGATCGAGCGGCTCATGAGCACGGTGATCCGCAAGCTCGCCTGGAGCAGGCTCTCCAATCCCAAGATCGCCGTCGCCTTGTCCGGAGCCGGCCTGCTGCTGGGAATGCTCCTGGGGGCGACCGCGCCGAACGCCGAAACGGTGCCAATCAGGCTGCCGCTCTCGTCCCTCCTGCCGTCGCTGGGCCATCAGCACATCCTCGCGAGCGTGATGCTCTATACCGCATACATCCTGGCCTGCCTCGGGCTCGCCGGGATGATGTGGGCGCACAGCCAGGGATGGCGCCCTAACCCGCGTTACCTGCTACTGGTAAGTGGGGCCATCGTCGCGGTAATGGTCAGCCTCACCCCCGTTGGCTCATCCGATACCGCAAGCTATGCGGCATATGGCCGCATAGCGGCGCAGGGCGGGAATCCGTACACGACCAACCCCCGGGCGTGGGGCGACCAGGCGTACAGCTTTGCCGTGGGTGCTATGTGGAAGAAGCAGTCTTCCGTATACGGCCCATTCGCCACCGTCATCCAGTCATTCGCGGCAACGATCGGCCGCGCGAACGTGGCCACCACCATCTGGGTCTTGATGATCCTCAACGGGATCGTCTTCATCGGTGTCGGATTGCTGCTCCTCCTGACCTCTGACGACCCCGTGCGGGCGACACTGTTCTGGACCGCGAACCCGGTCCTCATCCTTGAACTGGTGAGCGGCGGTCATCTCGACACGCTGGTAGCGGCGGCGGCCATCTGCGCGATCCAGGTGGCGCGTCGCGTCACAGCCATGTGGGGCGACGTCCTGGTCGGAGTGCTGATCGGGCTCGCCTGCGGGGTGAAGATCTATGCGGTTCTTATCGGGATCGGGCTCGCCTGGCCGCTGCTTCGAAGACACGAGTGGATGCGCACTGCCCGGATGGCGGTGGCGTCACTGGTGACGCTCGCCCTGGGATACAGTTTTTACGGGCTTGATGCGCTGAAACCGCTCTTCGGTGGGTTGCAGCTGGTCACGCTGCCATCGCCATGGAGGCTCTTCGAGCTGGCCGGGCAGGCGCTTGGCGTCCACCAGAGCACCATGGCCATGATCATCAGCGGTCTTTGGCCGATCGCGTTGATAGTGGTCGCATGGCTCATCTTTAAGCGGATCTCTTCAGATCAGCCGCGTGAAGTCGTGGCACCATTCGCGCTGACATTCGCCTGGATCCTTGTCGCCCCATGGGTATTCGCCTGGTATACCGCCGTCGCGTGGGGCGCGCTGACCCAAGTCCCGCGCAACCGGATGACCCGCTGGCTGACCCTGGTCACGGTCTTCCTCGCCCTCTGCCTTTCCAGCGGCGGGCAGGCCGTTCCGGGACGATTATGAGATCTTGGGATCCTTCGGGATCATGGGCGATGGAAGGCGCAGGATCCCCGGTGATTCCCATGCTCGGGAACAGCCAGGTGAAACCCGCCTCTGCGGGCAGCCAGGGCGGCCAGGCCCGGCAGGCCAGGCACGGCCGGGCGATCCGTTGGCATGCGGCCCTGGCCGCTGTGCGGCGGCACTGGCTGGCCACCGGGCTACTGGCCGCCGGGCTGGTGCTCCGGGTGCTCACCCAGCTCGCCTACCGCCCCGCGCTGTTCTACATCGACACGAACAGGTACCTGTACAACGCCGAGGGCAACGATCCGGTCGGCTACAAGGGACCGCTGCGGGCGATCCTGCTGGTGGCCAACTTCGACGCCGTCGCCGCCGTCCAGCATCTGCTTGGCCTGGCCATGGCCATCGCCATCTACCTGCTGCTGCTGCGGCGCGGCGCGGCCCGCTGGCTGGCCGCGCTGGCCATCGCGCCGGCTGCGCTGGACGCCTACCAGCTGCAGATAGAGCAGACGATCATGCCGGACATCTGGTTCGAGGCGCTGATCGTGGCCGGCCTGGCCATCCTGCTCTGGCAGCCCAGGACCGGCTGGCGGCGCGCCGCCGCGGCCGGCATCGTGCTGGGCACCTCGGTCACCGTCGCCCAGGTAGGCGAGGCCCTGATCCTGCCCGCGGTAATCTACCTGCTCGCGGCCGGCGGCGGCTGGCGGCCGGCCATCGGCAAGACAGCTGTGCTGTGCGCGGCCTTCGCCCTGCCCATCCTGGCCTACAGCACCGGCTCCTACCTGCTCACCGGGGACTTCTTCCTGTCGCATACGGGCGTCACATCCACCTACGGACGGCTGGCGGCCGCCGTGGACTGCGCCACCATCAGGCTGCCGGCTGCCGAGCGGGGAATGTGCCCGACTAAGGCGCAGCAGGCCAAGGGCCCAGATTGGCTCGAATACGGCCAGGGTTCCCCGATACGGCCCTACTACTCGGGCCTGCCCCGCGCTCAGGCGGACAGACTGCTGTCCGACTTCAACCATCGAGTGCTCACCCAGCAGCCGTCGCGGGTGCTCGGCGCGTACGGGCGCGACGTGCTGAAGCTGTTCGCGCTGACCCGCGATGGCAGGCCGGGCGACACGCCCATCTCCCGCTGGCAGTTCCAGACAACATTTCCGTACTTCACGTCGCACGCCACGAAATCATTCGACACGACCGCGGTCGACCGTTTCGGCGGCGGCGCACCTGCCGTCTGGCGGCCCGTCGCCGCATTCCTGCGCTCCTACCAGCTTGACGGTGGCTACACCCCCGGCCCGCTGCTGGCCCTATGCACCCTGGTCGGCCTGACCGGCTCAGCCGCCGTGCTGCGCAAGCGGGCCGACCCTGGGACCCGCCAGCTGGCCCTGGCCTGCCTGCTGTTCTTCACCTCGGCAGTATCCGTGACCTTGGTTTCCGACTTGTTCGAGTTCTCGTGGCGGTACCAGCTGCCCGCACTTGTCACCCTCGCGCCGGCCGGCGCGCTCGGGATCAGCGTCATCATCAACTCGATCAGAACCCGGCGCAATCCCAGCTGAAGACCTCGGTCGGCTACGAGCCCACGGTGTCGGGGAGCTTGCCCTTGGCTCCGAGTTTGTAGGCGATGATGAGCGCTCGCCCAGTCGTGAATGCGACGCCTGCTCCGACGATGACGTAGTCGCCGTCGATGGTGACGGGAGCGTTTGTGCCAGCGGACAGCGGTGTCTTCAGCAGGATCGCGCCGGTCGTCGCGTTGAACGCGTACAGGTTACCGTTGTAGGTCGTGGTGAACACGACGTTGTTGGTGACCGCGGCGGCGCCGTACGGCGCCGAGGGGAGCTGATCGTCCCATTCGATCTTCCCGGTGTCCTGGTTGACCGCGATCATCTCGCCGGTGGCTTTGCCGATGGAAGCCTCGAATGCCTTGGTGCTCTCCGTCACGCCCTTCACCGAAAGCGGCACCGCGAGGTTGTTGACAGCGGCGAACGTCGTCGAGCCATTGGTCGCCAGCTGGGACTCGACACCGCCGAACACGCCGGGCTCGAGGTCGAACTTCGCGGGCAGCGGGATGGGCGAGGCCGGCGTGGCGTTTTCGGTGAGCAGCCCGTCGTTGTCGTGCCCGCTGTGCACGCCCACCGGGAGCTTCCACAGCAGCTTGCCGGTCTGCGCGCTGAGCTCGACCAGGATGCCGGCCTTGCCGCCATCGATCACCACCTGCTGCCCGTGCACGGTGGTGAGCACCGGCGAGTCCTGCAGGTCCCAGTCATACAGGTCGTGCGGGGTGAGCTGGTAGTACCACAGCAGCTTGCCGGCCGGGCTCAGCTTCACGACCGAGTCGGTGTAGAGGTCCGGGCCCGGCCGGCTGGTCCCCCATGGATAGCCCTTAGGCCACCCGGTCTGGCCGATCGGGCCGGGGTTCGCTATTCCGATGTAGATGTTGCCCTGACTGTCGAACGACGGCGGATCCCACAGGCCGCCGCCGGAGTTGACGGCCGGGTTCCCCCACAGGTTCTGCACCTCATCCCACGACCACTCCGGCGCGCCCGTGGCGGCGTTCAGCGCCCACAAGGTCGCCTTGGCACCACCCAGATACTGGCCCTTGTTCGGGTTGACGGGCACGGTCGATATGTACACGGTGCCGTCGTTGTAGCCCGGGGCCATGTCGATGCCCTCGTGGTCGTTGCCGATCAGCGTCCGGCTCCACAACTGCCTGCCCGTGGAAGCCTGAAGCGCGACCGCGGCGCTGTCCGTCGCCGCGTACACCACCCCGCCGACGACGTTGACGCCGTCAGGGCCGCCGTTCAGCGAGTTGTAGTTGTGCGTCCACAAAACCTTGCCGGTAGCGAGCCTGATCGCCATCACATTCGACTCAAGATCCTGCGTGTACACCACGCCGTTCACCACGACCGGCGTCGTCGCGTAACCATCGGTCAAGCCAGCGGCACGGGTTGCACCCGTCGACTCGACCGGCACGCACCACGCCACCCCCAGCGTCGAGACATCCGAGCTGCTGATCGCGCTGGCGACATCCCGCGTGTTCGCCAGGTTGCCGCCCGGCAGCGTCCAGGCCGCCGCGGCCGCCGGATTGGGCGCGCCGCTCGGCGCACTACCTGCCTGGCCCGTGGCCGCGGGGTTAGAGAAGCAGCTCGCCGTACTCGAGTTGCTGCTGCTTCCGCAGCCGCCGACGGCGAGGCTCGCGGCAACCAGCAGAGTCACGCCGGCCGCTGTGGGCCGCTTAACCAAACACCTCATCTAGCTGCCCTCCTGTGTCGTTAGAAGCAATCCCCCCTAGCCGACCAAATTGGAGCTGCGAAGCCTGAAGCGCACGCAGCGCCAGCACGTGGGCCGCAACGTCGTCCTCGCGCTGGCGCTGCGGGCGCTCCATGGTCACCAGATGAGCGGGACGAGGCGCTTGTGGTGCGAGGCGTAGGAGCGGTATCTGCCATCTAGCGTTGTCAGGAGCGCGTTCTCCTCGATGTGGATGCGCCAGACGATGACCGCCAGCGGCAGCAGCGTCATAGCGGCCAGGCCGACCCAGTTAGCGGACATCAGGCCGACCCCGATGCAGATCAGGAGTCCTCCCGCATAAGCGGGGTGGCGCACCATGCGGTAGGGGCCGTTGGTAACCACCGGCTGGTCGGGGCTGACCATGATGGTGAAGGTGAAGTACCGGCCCAGCGCCTTGAAAGACCACCCGCGCAGCCCTATTCCGGCCAGGAAGATCGCCATGCCGAGGGCGAAGGCGACGGCGCCGGGCCTTATCGCGGCCGCTGGCACGATCTTGGGGGCCAGGTAGAGCCAGGTCTCCCAGGTGATCGCGCAGGTGCCAGCGACGAGCCGCCAGCCGCCGAGGCCCGTCTTTGTGGCTTCTTTTCGCCATTCTCGCGATTCCTGCACCTGGAGAAGCTCGACGAACTCCATCAGGATCCAGCACAGCACAACGATCAGGAGCAGCACCCCGACGGAATGGTTCTCGAAGTAAGGCATCATCGCCCCTCCAGCTGGCTGGGCATGCCTGACGGCCAGCGCGATTCCGGCCGCGGCCGTGATCACCGCAGCGGCCGATGCCAGCACCGCACGCCGGGATCTGGCCAGGGCACGCTCCCGCTCGATGGCCGCGCCGGCGATCAGATTCAGCCCGGCCCGCAGCGGCGTGGTCTCGCCCGCGCTGATGAGTTCGCCGGACAGGCTGGCGACCTCGGGGCCGTACTGGTCCCGCCAGGCGCGCGGATACAGAGCTAGCAGCCAGTACGCCAGACGGCGGTTCATGACCAGGCCGCCGCGATGCGCCGCAGTCCGATCTCGGCGATGCGGGCTGCCTCCGACAGCCGCTCGCGTAGCTGCTCCCGGCCTGCCGTAGTGATCTGGTAGGGCCGCCGGCGATCGTCGGCGGGCAGCGCCTCCACTAGGCCGGCCCTCTCCAAGTTGGCCAGGGCGCCGTAGAGGGTGCCTGCCCCGAGCTTGATCCCGGCGAACTCCTCTATGTCCTTGATCAGTGCGTATCCGTGTTTCGGCGAGTCGGCCAGGCTGGTCAGGATCAGGATGCTGCGGTCCGATGACCCGCGGATCGAGTCTCTGGTCACGCGTTCGCCTCCCCAGTAGCTCTAATAACAATACATCGGAGAGTGTAATAGAGAAAACGGCAGGCCGTGCTCGGCCGGGCGGGACTTGCGATCTTCTTGATTTCGCGGCGCTGCGGGAGGGTGACTGCCGGGCCCGGCATCGGGACAATAGCCCATGCTCATTGATCACTGGCCGCTTCTTGGGCTCCGGCTGACCACTCCCCGCCTGGAACTCCGCCTGCCATCGGTCGAGGAGCTCAGCGACCTCGCTGACCTCGCGGCTGAAGGCATGCACCACCCGGGCCGCAAGCCGTTCCTGGTCTCCTGGCCGGGCCTGCCCCCGAAGGAACGAGCACGCGCGCTGGTGCAGCGCCATTGGCGGCACCGTGGTGACTGGTCCGCCGACAACTGGTCCCTTGACCTAGCCGTCTTCGCTGATGGACAGGTCGTGGGCGCCTGAGGCCCAGGTGACGGCAACAGCCAGCAGGCATGTGCCGGCGCAGGCCCATGGCGCCTCGATCACTTCGGCGTCGAGTTCAGGTGCCCGGCGTTGCGTGCGCTTCAGGAGCCTTGGAGGTGGGTCCGGTAGAGCTGGTGGAGTGCTTCCCAGTGCCGGGCGTCCGCTTCTGTGTCGTAGGTCGGGTTGTCGGGCACAGCGAATCCGTGGCGGGCGGCGTAGAACT
>OCZU010000435.1_pt1 | contig 29293 bp, 24 predicted proteins | sample 1539001 | NCBI WGS metagenome assembly OCZU01 (sample SAMEA3539306, study PRJEB22396) | soil metagenome | biome: tundra; feature: field; material: soil | place: USA | collected 2010-05 | depth 0.15 m | reverse complement strand
GGTGCTCCCGCCTCTCACCGTCCAGGCGCGAACCTCCTTCGGTCCTGCCGTGAAATAGGTCTCCAGTCCCAGCAGCTTATACCCCGCGTGGACCAACCGATCGAGCCCCGCTTCGGTCAGTCCCATATCGGCAAGAAATATCCGCTTGTCCTCGGGATCGAGGTCCGCGATTTGCGATTCCAGCGCCGCGCTGATCGCCACCACCGGCGCGCCTTCGTGCTGCGCGTAGCCCTCTACCGCCGTGAGCAGCGGATTGCCGGCAAAGCCATGCTCTGCGACGTTGGCGACGTACATGGTCGGCTTCATCGTCAGCAGGAAGAGCGGCTTCAATACCGCGCGTTCCTCGGGATAGAGGTCGACCGAGCGCGCGGGCCTCGCCTCATTCAGTGCCGCTCCGACTTTCTCCAGCGCCGCGACCAGGCGCTGCGATTCTTTGTCGGCGCCCGCTTTAGCAGCCTTGGCATGCTTGGCAAGCTGCTTGTCCACCGTAGCGAGGTCGGCGAGCGCGAGCTCGGTGTTGATCGTCTCGATGTCGGAGATGGCGTCGATCCTGCCGGCAACGTGAACGACGTTATCGTCCTCGAAGCAGCGAACGACATGCGCGATGGCGTCGGTCTCGCGGATTGTCGCCAGAAACTGATTGCCCAGACCTTCGCCTTTCGACGCGCCGGCGACCAGTCCCGCGATGTCGACGAACTCAACCGTTGCCGGTAGCACGCGCTCGGGGCGCGCAATCGCGGCCAGAGGTGCAAGACGCGGATCGGACACCTCCACGATGCCGATGTTGGGCTCGATGGTGCAAAACGGATAGTTCTCCGCAGCAATGCCGGCCTTGGTCAAAGCATTGAAGAGCGTTGACTTGCCGACGTTCGGCAATCCTACGATGCCGCATCTGAGACTCATTGGATCTTCGATCCCTTCCTGTTCCCGTTATCCACGCCGTCCGGCGAAGATCCCGCTGCGACCGGCTTATCCGGATCTTTTGCCGCGGCCGCCTTTTGGAGCGTCGCTTCGCGTGGCTTGGTTTCCTTTGCTGCCTTCGGCGCCGTATGCAATTCGTGCATTGCGCGCCCGGTGTCGCCCAGTTCGAGCGAGGGCCAGACTGCCAGCGCGCGAGCGATGGCATCGTCGATCGACTGCTGCTCATCGACGCGCGGTCGGTGGAGAACGTAGTCGGCGACCTCCTGTTCGGACAGCTCGCCCTCGCGCGGGTGTCCGATGCCGATTCTCATGCGCCAGAAATCCGGCGTGCCGAGCGCCGCCACGACGTCCTTGAGTCCGTTGTGGCCGGCGCTGCCGCCGCCAAGCTTGAGCTTGACGATGCCGGGTTTCAGGTCGAGCTCGTCGTGCGCGATCAGAATTTCCCCCGGTGCGATGCGGTAGAAGCGCGCCAGCGCGGACGTGGCGTGGCCGCTCCGGTTCATAAAGGTCTGCGGCAACGCCAATCGCCGGTCGACACCATCGCTCGAGCGCACGCTTCCAACGAGGGCCTGAAACTTCGACTGCATCCTGAGCGACACGCCGGTCGCCTCCGCGAGACGCTCGACGAACCACGCGCCGGCGTTATGCCGGGTCGTGCCATATTCGCTGCCTGGGTTACCTATGCCGACGATCAAACGCAATGGCGTCATGGTTGCACCTGTGTATCACGCCGGCTCCAACAAAAAAGCCCGCCGGGAACCGCCAGGCGGGCCTCCTTGCGCGGACGACTGACTTACTTCTTGTCGTCCTTTTTCGCGGGAGCTTTCTCCGCACTCTTTTCCGCACCCTTCTCGGCGCCCTTCTCGGCGCCCTTTTCGGGCGGTTTCTCGCCCGCCTTGCCAGCTTCCACTGGAGCGCCTTCGACCGCACCCGGCTCAACCACGGCGGCGACCTCTTCGACTTCAGCAATCACCCTCGGCACGATCGCGGTCGCGACCACCGGGCTCTCGCCGCCACGCGCCACCGCAGTCACCCCGGACGGCAAAGTCAGATTCGCGACGTGGATCGACTGCCCCACGGCGAGCGTCGACAGATCGACCTCGATAAAGGCTGGAAGATCCTTCGGCAAGCATGAAACGTCGAGCTCCGTGAGTACGTGACTGATGATCGCGTCGGTGGAAGCCGCGGGAGAATTCTCGCCGTTGGTGAAATGGAGCGGCACCTTCATGTGAATCTTGCGGTTCTCGTCGACGCGCTGGAAATCGATGTGCAGCACTTCGTGACGGAACGGATGCATTTGCACGTCACGCAGCAAAACGCGTTGCGTCGTCTCGCCCAAGGTCATGGTCAAGATGGTGGAATGGAACGCTTCCTTTTTCAGCGCGTGGATCAGCGCGTTGTGATCGAGCTCGATCGTCTGCGGCTTGTCGGCGCCGCCATAGACGATGCCGGGGGCCCGTCCCGTCACGCGAAGGCGGCGGCTCGCGCCCCTGCCTTCCTTTTCGCGCGCGAACGCGGTGAACGATTGTTGCGACTGCTGCGGTGACTGTTGCACGGTAGAGCTCCTTGTCTGCGGCCTTCCGGCGGCGCTAGGTCAGCGCTTCGGTCGTCCGCTATGGCGACGTTCCGCGTTTGAACAAACAAGCGGGAAAGCCTTGAATTGTAACCTGATTCGCACAATCGGCGCAAATCGCCGGCCGGGGCCGCGCGGATGGGCGGACAAGAGCACGCAAGGGTTGATCTGCGCTCCCGAAATACCGCAGCGCCGCCGCGCGACCGCGCCGCCGCATCAGTGCCGAGCTACTCCGTGAACAGAGAGCTCACCGATTCTTCGTTGGATATCCGTGTCATCGTTTCGGCGAGCAGCTGCGCGCACGAGAGCTGGCGAATGCGCTTGCATGCCCGCGCTTCATCGGACAACGGAATCGTGTCGGTGACGACGATTTCATCGAGCTGCGATTCGGCGATGCGGGCCACTGCGCCGCCGGACAACACCGGGTGTGTGCAATATGCGATTACTTTCTGAGCGCCGTTTTCCTTCAGCGCTGCGGCTGCCTTGCAGAGCGTGTTCGCGGTGTCGACGATGTCATCCATGATTACGCAGGAACGGCCCTCGACATCGCCAATGATGTTCATGACTTCGGCGACATTGGCTTTCGGACGGCGCTTGTCGATGATCGCCAGATCGGAATCGAGCCGCTTGGCGATCGCCCGTGCGCGCACGACGCCGCCGACGTCCGGCGATACGACGAGCAGATTTTCGTAGTTTTGCTTCCACAGATCGCCGAGCAGCACCGGCGTCGCGTAAATGTTATCGACCGGGATATTGAAAAAGCCCTGGATCTGATCGGCGTGCAGGTCCATGGTCATCACGCGGTCGACGCCGACGGTGGTGATCATGTCGGCGATGACCTTGGCGGTGATCGGCACTCGCGCCGAGCGCGGGCGGCGGTCCTGACGGGCATAGCCAAGATACGGTATCGCTGCAGTGATGCGTCCCGCTGAAGCGCGCTTCAGCGCATCGACCATCACCAGAATTTCCATGAGGTTGTCGTTGGTCGGCGCGCAGGTGGACTGCAGGATGAATACATCCCGGCCGCGCACGTTTTCCAGCAGCTCGACCATCACCTCGCCGTCGGAAAATCGGCCCACGATGCATCGTCCGAGGCTGATGCCCATGTGCCGGACGACGGCTTCCGCGAGCTGGGGATTGGCGTTGCCGGTGAAAACCCGCATGCGCTCAAATTTCATCGCACCGCCGCCGGTTAAGCGCGAGAAGCGAGCGCAACAGGCTACGACCTCTCGGCTCGCCTGGCGCAGGTATGGCTGGGGAGGTAGGGATCGAACCTACGAATGCCGGAATCAAAATCCGGTGCCTTACCACTTGGCGACTCCCCAAGGGAAACTGTCACGTCCGAAATGCTTGTCGGCCGACATCGCCTAGGCAAACGACCAGAGCGGGTGACGATCGAGTGCGCGCGCTACAAAGCTAGCCGATCCGCGCGGCAGCCGCGAGAGCGAGTCTTGCGCAGCCTGTTCGTTGCCAAAGGCGGCTGCCACACACCCACCCGATCCCGTCATGCGCGTTCCCGCGTCCGATGCCACGCCATGAAGCGTCTCAAGGGCCTGCCCGATCGCATCGAATCGCGCGACCGCCGCATGCTGCAGATCGTTGCGGCCGTAGCCCTCGGAAAAGACTGACATTTTCGCGGACTCGCTGTTGTGTGTCAATTCGGGCGCCGCGAAGATATCCCGCGTCGAAACGTGGATCGGCGGTACGAGCACCACAAACCAGGTCGGCGGCACGCTGCACGCCTGCAGTATCTCGCCGATGCCGCGAGCGAGCGCCGGCCGACCAAATACGAAGAATGGCACGTCGGCGCCAAGCTCGAGCGCGAGTCGCATGAGCGTATCGCGCGACCAGCCGAGATTCCACATGCGATTCAGGCCCAGCAACACGGTCGCCGCGTCCGAGCTGCCGCCTCCGAGGCCTGCTCCCATGGGGAGGCGCTTGTCGATGCCGATCGCCACGCCGCGCTCGACGCCGCAGTCGCGCTGCACGAGCCGGGCGGCGCGGACGGCGAGATCGTCCTCCGCGAGGACACCCTCTGCTCCGTGCATACGGATCACTTCGCCACCCTCGCGCGGCGAGAGCGTGATGAAGTCTGCGCGGTCGATCGGCACGACCAGCGATTCGAGCGTGTGGTAACCATCCGGGCGGCGCCCGGTGACATGCAGGAAAAGGTTGAGCTTCGCCGGAGCAGGAAGCGTCAAATCCTCAGTCACTGCCACGTGTCGATCACCAGCCGCAACTCGACGCCCGGGTAGTCGAGCGTCATTCGAGCAGGGCGTGAAGCCCCGGACGCATCCTTCGCAAACGCCTGATAGACGATGGTCCAGCCATCCTGACGCAGCACGCCGGGCGCGCCGTCGTCGCCGGCTTCGGCCGTGAACGGCGAATCCTTTCGCGGCGCGCCCTGGATCCAGTAAGCAAGGCCGGCGACGGGCAACGCCCAACCCAGTCCACGCGAGGTCAGGGTCGTCCAGTCGTTTGCGGTCTGGACCTTGCCGTCCGGCGTCTGCAACTCGACACCGCGTGCGTCCCCGATCAGGCGTGCAACGGTCTGGCCCAAAGGTGACGCGAGATCCAGCTCGTCGCGGTCGCCTGCGTGGCGCCAGCGAAAGCCCGCGGCGAACGCGTCGGCGTCGTGTCGGGCCGAAAGGCGGCCGGCGATTTCGTAGACGTTCCGAGGTTCGGCGAACTTGACCGTTGTCGCGTCGCGCGACGCGGGCATGGAAGCGCATCCGGCGAGAGCAAGCAAGCCGGCGATCGCCGCAACGCCGCAAGACGAGCGCATCGGCGAGCGCTCTGCGCGCAGAGCGCTACGGCGCAAGTCGGCGCACGGTCTCGAGAAGAAGCGGATTGTCCGGCGTCTCCTTGAGCTGCGACTGCCAGACTTCCTTGGCGTGGTCGCGCTCGCCCTTAGCCCACAGAACTTCGCCCAGGTGCGCTGCTATCTCGGGATCGGGCCGATCGGCGAGCGCGCGGCGCAGAAATTTCTCCGAATCACCGAGATTCCCCATCCTGAAATGTGCCCATCCCATGCTATCCAGGATCGAAGGATCCTCCGGCGCGAGCGTCAGCGCTCTCTCGATGAGCTTCAGTCCTTCCGCGGTCCGCGGCGTGCGGTCGACAAGCGTGTAGCCGAGCGCGTTGAGCGCCTGCGGGTTATCGGGCTTGAGCTCGATCAGGCGCGTCAGCTGCGACTCGACCTCGTCGAGGCGGTCGAGCTTTTCGGCGATCATGGCGACGTCGTAGATCAGGTCGGCCGAATTCGGATCCGCCGCGAGCGCGCTGGAAAGGACTGCATACGCGCCCTTGTAGTCCCCCGCGTCGCGCAGGATCTGAGCTTCGGTCTGATGTATTTCGATGCCGCGATCGCGATTCTCGGGCTTGAGCGACGCCAGATAGCGCCGCGCGCCGGCGATGTCACCCTTTCGCGCCAGCACGGTCGCAATCCGCAGCGTCGCGATCCAGCCGCGCTCTCCGTCGGTGACCTCTCGGTAGCGTGCGATCGCCTCGTCGTAGCGCTTGGTCTCCTCGGCGATCTGCCCCAGATAGAAGGACACGGAGCTGGCGTCGACGCCCGCGCTGCGGAGGTCTTCGAAAATGCGCTCCGCGGTGACGTAATCCTTCATCTGCACCGATATCGCCCCGACGGCGAACTCAATGTCGCGATCGGACTTGTCCTCGTCGTACAGGCGCTGGAACAGTGCGCGGGCCTCGCCGTAGCGCTTCTGCTCGACGTAGAGCTGCGCCAACGCACCCGTCGCGGCGCGCGACTCCGGAACGCTTGCGAGGAAGGCGTTCAGGAAGCGAATCGCGCCTTCGGGGGACGCCTTGGCAAGAATATCGGCCTTGATGAGCGCTGCCCGCTCCCAGCCGGGCTTGAGCTCCAGCGCGCGGTCCGCCGCGCGCATCGACGCGGCTGCGATCTCAAGATCGGAGAGTCCGGTGTTGTACCCCGCGAGCGCAACGGCGAAATACGCTTCGGCTACGCCGGGATATGGCTTTGCCAGGTCGACGATGAGCCGGTAGACGACGGTCTTGTCCGTCTGCGCGGACAACGCCTGATTGAGCTGAACAAATGCGTCGCCGAGTGTCTTGCTGTCGGCGCCGGCCTCCGCCAGCACGCGTCCGAGCTCCGCTTTTATGTCGCCGCCGGCACCCGGAAGCGACAGCGTCGCCACCATTTGCTTAGCCCGGTCCGCAGTCGGATCGAGCTTCAGCCACAGGCGCGCCGCCTCGAGCGCAAGATCGCGTTGACGCGCGAACAACGCGACTTCGGTGGCCCGGCGCGCCAGTTCCGAGTCCTGTGCGTCGCGCGCCGCTTCGAAGTAAGCGCGCGCGGCCAGGGCCGGCGCGCCGCGTTGCAACGCAATATCCCCAACAAGCATCCGATAGACGAGCTCGGCGGTCAGCGGATTTGCCGAGGCCGCGGGAGCCTCGGCAGGGGCCGCGACATCGGGCGCTGTCTGCGCTCCGGCGCCAAAGCCGAGACCGGCGACGCCCAGAAGAAGCACCAGACTCAACGCCAACGGCGACAGGGGGGACAAGGGACGGGAACCGTGAGGCAACATGCGAATCGCTTTCTGTGCTGCCGGCGTAAGGCCGGAGCGCCTTCAATCTTAGGTTATATTGAGCGCCGCAACAAACGCGTCAGCCGCCCATGCCCGAACTTCCCGAAGTCGAAACCACCCGGCGCGGGATTGCGCCCTACGTGGAACGGCAGAAAGTGACGGCCGTAAGGTTGTACGACCGCCGTTTGCGGTGGCCAGTTCCGGAAGATCTGGCGCACCGACTCGTCGGACGGGTCGTGGATCGGGTCGAACGACGCAGCAAGTATCTGCTATTCCGGCTGGATGCGGATACGCTGCTCATCCATCTCGGCATGACCGGCAGTCTGCGCGTTTACAAGGACGCCCCGCCAAGACTCGCCCACGACCACGTCGACCTTGAGTTCGGCAATGGCGTCGTGCTGCGCTATCACGACCCGAGACGCTTCGGCGCCGTGCTGTGGTCGCCCGGTGCCGTGCACCCACTGCTGGCTCGGCTCGGGCCCGAGCCGCTCGGCGCCGATTTCGATCCCGACCACTTGTTTCGGGCCACGCGCAAGCGCAAAACAGCGATCAAGCTCGCTCTGATGGACAACCGCGTCGTCGTGGGCGTTGGCAACATCTACGCCAACGAGTCGCTGTTTCGCGCCGGTATCCGCCCAACGCGCGCCGCCAACCGGATCTCGGCTCAACGTCTGAGGCGACTGCGCGAAGCCGTGCGCGAGACGCTCGCCGAAGCGATCGCCAGGGGGGGCAGCACATTGCGGAATTATGTCGACAGCGACGGAGCGGCCGGCTCCTTCCAGCTCCACTGCTTTGTCTATGGTCGCGAAGGGCTGCCATGCCGCGTATGCGGAACGGCAATCCGCTCGGTCCGGCTCGGCGGTCGTGCGACCAACTTCTGCCCTCGATGTCAGCGCTAAGCGGCGGCTTGGCAACCGCACCACAGGGCGACTCCCCGGCGATCGACGTGGCGCGCTTTATGCTAGAGTCCCCGCACGGCGCCTGACCGAAACGAGGGGCGTCAGGAACGCGGCGAGAGATCGCGCAGGGGCTCGATAGCCGTTGCCGGAGCCGCCGTGAAGACGGGCGCTTGCGCCCGCGGATTCGGAATCGCGCCAGAGGGAGGCGCAATCATGATGCAATCAAGGGATCTAGCGGCTCGATTCGAGGCTTACAGCGACTGGCGCCGGCGCCTGTCTGCCGGCATTTCCGGGCTGCATGAATGGCTTTCGCAGCAGGAATTGGCCGACGCTCATGCGGATCTCAGCATCCAGCACCTGCTCGAAAGGCTGCACCAGGATCAACTGGTGGTCGCTTTTGTCGCCGAGTTCTCGCGCGGCAAGTCGGAGCTGATCAACGCCATCTTTTTCGCCGACTTCGGACAGCGCTTGCTCCCGTCCGCGGCAGGCCGCACCACAATGTGTCCGACCGAGCTGCTCTACGATTCGACGCGGCCTCCATCGATTCGCCTGTTGCCGATCGAAACGCGGGCACGCGACGGTTCGGTGACCGAGTTCAAGAATTACGCCGACGAATGGGTGACGCTCGCTCTCGATCTGTCCTCGGCGGACAAGATGAGCGAGGTCCTGTCGCAGGTCTCGCAGACCAAACGCGTCCCGATCGTGCTGGCGCGGAAATACGGACTCTACGAAGACGGCGATATGCTGGCTCCGTTGTCCGCCGCCGACGAGGCCGCAGTCGACATTCCGTGCTGGCGTCATGCGGTCATCAATTTCCCGCACCCCCTCTTGCAGCAAGGCCTGGTCATACTCGACACGCCGGGCCTGAATGCGATCGGAACGGAACCCGAGCTGACGCTCAACCTGCTGCCCAACGCGCACGCGGTGCTGTTCATTCTCGCGGCAGATGCCGGAGTGACCAAGACCGACATCGACGTGTGGCAAAACCACCTGGTCGGCGAGAATCCTGCAACCAAGGAGGGGCGTCTCGTCATCCTCAACAAGATCGACGGGCTGTGGGACGAGCTTCGGACACCGGCGGAAATCGAGTCCGAAATCGCCCGTCAGGTACGCAACAGCGCAGAGCTGCTGTCGATCCCGCCGGCACAGGTTTTCCCGGTGTCAGCACAGAAGGCGCTGCTCGCCAAGGTGAACGGAGACGACGCGCTTCTGGCCAAGAGCCGCCTGCCGCAACTGGAGCTGGCTCTGTCGAAGGAGCTGATTCCTGCCAAGCGGCACATCGTCGGATCGGCCACGCAAGCCGAGATCCGCTCGCTTGCGGCGAGCACGCGCACGATACTCGACAGCCGCATTGCCGGCATCCACGAGCAGCTGGGCGAGCTTCGGGGCCTGCGCGGCAAGAATCAGGATGTGGTCGAGCACATGATGGACCGCATTCAGCAGGAGAAGGACCTGTTCGAGCGCGGCATGCAGCGCTACACCGCGCTGCGCACGGTTTTCACGCAGCAGACCAACACGCTCCACGAATGCATCGGGCTGGAGAAGCTGCGGACGACCGCCGGAGAAACCCGCAAACGCATCGAGGACAGTCCCTTCACCAAGGGCGTGCGCTCGGCCATGAACGATTTCTTCGCCCACATTCACGGCGGCATCGAGCAAAGCGCGCGGCAGACGGCGGAAATCCACGAAATGATGATCGCCATGTATGCTCGATTCGCGAGTGAGCACGGCATCGAGCCCTTCTCGCCGCCGACCTTTTCGATGCTCAAGTACCAGAAGGAAGTCGAACGTCTCGAGCGCGCGTACAACGTGCACTTCAATACGCTGTGGAACATGGTGAGCAAGGCCAAGTTCACGCTGATGAAGCGCTTCTTCGAGACCATCGCCATCCGCGTCAAGCACGTCTACGACATCGCCAACCGCGATCTGGAAAGCTGGCTCAAGGCGGTCATGGCACCGCTGGAGACTCAGGTGCGCGAGCACCACATCCAGCTGCGCCGGCGGCTCGAGAGCGTCAAGCGCATCCATCGAGCCAGCGACGAGCTCGAAGAGCGGCTCACGGAGCTGGAGCAATCGGAAGCCGGCATACGCGCCCAGATTGGCGCGCTGGATCGCGAGCTCGCGTCCATTGTCGCGATTATCGAGCAGCCCGAGCTGATGCCTCTCGCCGCAAACGGCTAGCCGTACCGAAACAAGCCGAAACAAGCCGAAGTCAGCCGGAGTCAGCTTCGCCGATTTCGGCACGCGCCTTGGCCGTGCTTGCGGCCGCCATCAAGCCATCGTACTTGTGCAGGAGCTGCTCCCGCGTCTCGATGTGATCCGGGTTCACCGGAATGCAGTCCACCGGGCAGACCTCGACGCATTGCGGCGTGTCGAAGTGGCCGACGCACTCGGTGCACTTCGACGGATCGATGACATATATCTCGATCCCCTGCGCGATCGCCCCGTTCGGGCATTCGGGCTCGCAGACGTCGCAGTTGATGCATTCGTCGGTGATCATCAAAGCCATGGTTCGCGCTAGCCTCTTGCAGTACCCGCGTCGATCTCCGCGACTTTGGCCTTCAGTCTCGCCCCGACTACGGGATGCACGAACTTGCTGACGTCGCCGCCGAAGCGCGCGATCTCACGAACGATCGTCGATGACATGAAGAGATACTTTTCGGCGGGGGTGAGGAACAGCGTTTCGACTTCGGGATAGAGGTTCCGGTTCATTCCGGCCATCTGGAATTCGTATTCGAAATCGGACACTGCGCGCAAGCCCCGGACGATCACCGTGCCGCCGATCGAGTGGACGAAGTCCATAAGCAGTCCGGAAAACCCCGCGACCTCGACGTTGCGATGCTCCGCGAGGACTTCGCGAGCCATGGCGATGCGCTCGGCGGAGGTGAACATCGGCCGCTTGCTCTCGCTGTCGGCGACGCCGATGACGACACGATCGAACAATTTCGCCGCTCGCCGGACCAGATCCTCGTGGCCCCGAGTGAAGGGATCGAAAGTTCCGGGGTAGACAACGGTGAGCATGGGCAGCGGCCTTAGGCCGGCCGCACATCATCGGCACGGCGCAGCAGATGATAGTGTACCCGTCCGGCCTTGTCGCCCCGCCACACCTCCATGCCGGGCGGTGCTTCGATCGGCGCGGGCGCTTCGACGTAGAGCATTCCCGACGGCGCGAGCCGAGCCGCAACCGCCGGGATGAGGGCGTCCCAATCGGCATTGCCGAATGGCGGGTCGAGAAAGATGACGTCGAATGCCCGCGTCTCGCGGACGACGAAAGACTGCGCGTCCGAGCAATGCGTCTCGAGCGCCGTCGTGCCCAGCGCGGCTGCGTTGGCAACGAGCTTGCGCACGACTGCGGCGTGATGGTCGACGGCGACCCCGAGCACCGCGCCCCTCGACAAGGCTTCGAGCGTCAGCGCTCCGCTGCCGGCAAAAAGATCCAAGGTCTTCGCACCCGCAAGGTCCTGGCCCAGCCAGTTGAACAGCGTCTCGCGAACCCGATCCAGTGTCGGCCTAAGGCCGGGAACCGAAGAAAAGCCCAGGCGGCGGCCACGCCAGCGCCCGCCGATGATGCGAAGCTGATTGGCCTGACGATGGCCGGGGGACGAGCTGCGGGGAGACATGCTGGGCGGAAAGGTAGAATTATAGCTTTCGCCTCGCAACTTCCCGGTAGATCCTTTTGTTCGATCTGTTCAAGCGCGACGGCGAGCCCGATCGCCGCCCCTGGGGCGAGCGATTGAAGGCGGGGCTCGGACTATCGCGGGAGCGTCTCACCCGGCCGCTGAGCGCCGTGTTCGGGCGTGCGGCGCTCTCGGACGAGACTCTCGAAGCCCTGGAGGCCGCGCTGCTCGAGGCCGACGTCGGACTTCCGGCGACGACGCATCTGCTTGCCCAGCTGGCCGCCCGCGTGCGGCGGGCCGACGCCGATACCGACGCACGCACGCTGCTCAAGGAAGTCCTCACGGAACTCCTTGCGCCGCTCGAAAAGGCGCTGATCATAGGTCCCGAGCGGCCCTTCGTCATAATGATTGCCGGCGTCAACGGCGGTGGCAAGACGACATCCATAGGCAAGCTTGCCAAATACCTCCAGGGTCGAGGCTATTCGGTCCTGCTTGCCGCAGGGGACACTTTTCGAGCCGCCGCGCGCGAACAGCTTGAAATCTGGGGCGAGCGCAACGCCGTCCCCGTCATCGCGCAGCAGGGCGGCGATCCCGCCGCTGTCATGTTCGATGCGATCGCCGCCGCCCGCGCCCGAGGCATCGACGTGGTTCTTGCGGACACCGCCGGCAGGCTCCCGACGCAGCTGCACCTCATGGAGGAGCTGAAAAAAATCCGCCGCGTGCTGGCGAAAGCACAGCCAGGGGCGCCGCATGAGACGCTGCTGGTGCTGGATGCCAACACGGGCCAGAACGCGCTCGCCCAAGTCGCCTCCTTCGACGCCGCGCTGAACCTGACCGGCCTCGTGGTGACTAAGCTGGATGGGACGGCAAAGGGTGGGGTGGTCGCCGCCATCGCCATGGCCCAGCCCGTTCCGATCAAGCTGATCGGCATCGGGGAAGGCGTGGACGATCTCAGGGAGTTTCGGGCGGCCGAGTTTGCCGACGCCCTCGTCGGCTGAATTCCCGCCCGGCGCCTCGCGCGGCGCAGTCCAGCCGTCGGGAGCCACCCGCGCCAGCATGACTTGGCGCGAATGCGAGCACCCACTGACGTCCAGCCGTGCCTGGAACTTTCAAGCCGCTTTGGCACTCTTATACGTCGAGTGCTAAAATCCTGGCGCTCAGAAGGAGACCCTTTCAATGTCTGCAAGTAACTTGGCATTTCCAACCCCGGCATCGCTGGGGAGCCTGGATCACTACATCCAGGCAGTGAACCGCTTCCCGCTGCTTTCGGCGGAGCAGGAGGTCGAATTGGGACGTCGCTTGCAAAGAGACGGCGACTTGGACGCCGCGCGCCAGCTGGTGTTGTCCCATTTGCGTTTGGTGGTCGCGATCAGCCGCAATTATCTGGGCTACGGACTGCCGCAGGCGGACCTCATCCAGGAAGGAAATATCGGCCTGATGAAGGCCGTGCGGCGCTTCGATCCGGAGCGCGGCGTTCGCTTGGTTTCGTTCGCATTGCATTGGATCAAGGCGGAGATTCACGAGCACGTCTTGCGCAACTGGCGGCTGGTCAAGATTGCGACGACGAAGGCGCAGAGGAAACTGTTCTTCAATCTACGCAGCATGAAACCGAGCAGTCAAGCGCTCACTCGCGCCGAAGCCCACGGGATTGCGAAGGCGCTGAACGTCAAGCCGGGAGAGGTGCTGGAGATGGAAACGCGGCTCACGGGCCAGGAAGTTGCGTTGGACCCGCCCGCAGGGGACGAAGGCGAGACCATGACGCCGATCGCCTACCTGACCGACACCGAGGCCGAGCCGGCGCAGATTCTCGAGCGGGCCGAAACTTCGCGCAATCGCAGCAGCGGACTGCAGAGCGCGCTGTCGCGACTCGACGACCGGAGCCGCGCGATCATCGAAGCGCGATGGCTGCGTGAAGACGATGACGCCGAGACGCTGCAGACCCTCGCCAACAAGTACGGCGTGTCGGCAGAGCGCATCCGTCAGATCGAGAGCAAGGCGATGAAGACCATGCGCGGGCAGATGGACGCGTTGCAATAAGGCTTCGCGCACCAGGCGCCACGATGGCGCCGGCAGGCAACACTCGTTGAAAGCGCCCGGATCCGGGCGCTTTTCTTTTACAGCTCCACCTGCGTGCCGAGCTCGACGACGCGGTTGGTCGGAACGTTGAAGAACTCGCTCGCCTTGGTCGCATTTTTGGACATCGAGACGAACAGTCGCTCTCGCCAAAGCGCCATGCCCGGAGCCACTGTTGCGATCAAGGTCTCGCGCGAGACGAAAAACGACGTGTCCATCATGTCGAATGGAAAGCCGCGAAGGCCGCACTGCTCCAAGAGCTTCGGAACGTCAGGATCCTCCTTGAATCCGAAGAACGCCTCGACCTGCTGAAAACTGCACCCCAGCTCCTCAATTTGAAGCCGTTCCGACAGCGGCACCTTCGGAATGTCGCGCGTGGTTACCGTCAACAACACCACGCGCTCGTGAAGCACTTTGTTGTGCTTGAGGTTGTGCAGCAGGGCATGCGGCACGCGGCCCTGCATGTTGGTCAGGAACACCGCGGTGCCCGGAACGCGAACGGGCGGATGCGAGCCGATGCTTTCGATGAACACGTCCAGCGGCATTGTTTCGTTCATAAGGCGGTCGTGCAGTATCGAACGCCCCCGCTTCCAGGTCGTGAGCAGCGTGAAGACGATGCCGCCGATGACGATCGGGAACCAACCCCCCTGCGGAATCTTGAGGGCATTCGACGCGAGAAACGAAAAATCGATCACTACCAGCGGGGCGACGATGGCAAGCGCGACGAACCGGTTCCAATGCCAAAGTCTTGTCATGACGACGAAGATCAGAATCGAGTCGATCGCCATCGCCAGGGTCACGGCGATGCCGTACGCGGCCGCAAGATTGCTGGAGCTTCGAAAGCCGGCGACCAGCAGCATCACCGCGCCTAACAGCGTCCAATTGATGAACGGCACGTAGATCTGACCGATCTCGCGCTCGGACGTATGCATGATCGTGAGCCGGGGACAGTATCCCATCTGTATGGCCTGCCGCGTCAATGAAAACGCGCCCGAGATGACCGCCTGCGAAGCGATGACCGTCGCGCACGTGGAGAGCACGACCATCGGCAGGAGCGCCCACGCCGGGGCGAGCAAATAGAAAGGATTTTTGATCGCCCCGACGTCGTGAATAATCAGCGCGCCCTGCCCGAAATAATTGAGCACCAGTGCCGGCAGGACGAAGAAAAGCCACGCGCGCTGGATCGGCGTCGCGCCGAAGTGCCCCATGTCGGCGTAGAGCGCCTCGGTACCGGTGACGGCGAGAACAACAGCGCCCAGCGCCAGAAATGCAGCTACCGGGTTGTCGACGAGAAATCCGATGGCGTACGTAGGACTGAGCGCCGCCAGCACGGCGGGCAATGTAGCGATTTCGATGGCACCCAGCACACCGAGCGTGACGAACCAGAGACACATCACCGGTCCGAAGAACACGCCGACCCTCGCCGTGCCGTGGCGCTGGATCGAGAACAGTCCGATCAATATCACCAGCGTGACCGGAACGACGTAGGGCGTCAGCATCGGCGCGGTGATGTCGAGCCCTTCGACTGCCGAGAGCACCGAGATCGCCGGCGTGATCATGCCGTCACCGTAGAACATCGCGGCGCCGAAAATGCCGAACCCCACCACCCACCAACGCGTCCGCCTGTTTTCCAGACCTCGGGAAGCCAGGGCCGTGAGCGCCATGATGCCGCCTTCTCCACGATTGTCGGCGCGCATGATCAGCGTCACGTATTTAAGCGTGACCACGATCATGATGGCCCAGAACACCACCGACAGAATCCCGAGGACACTGGGCGGTGTCAATGGCAGGCCATGCGGACCGGTGAAGCACTCGCGGAGCGTGTACAGCGGGCTGGTGCCGATGTCGCCGAAGACCACACCGATCGCCCCGATGACCAGTGGCGCGAGCGGCTTGCGGGCGGGCGCCGCCACATCCGGCGCGACCGCGCCGGATGCATTGATCATGCGGCCTCGTCCGAGCGCCGCGAGAAGCGGATATTGAGCTGCTTGAGCTTGCGGTAGAGATGCGTCCGCTCGAGTCCTGCGCGCTCGGCAACGCGGCTCATATTACTTTGCTCCTTGCCGAGCAGGCGCTCGAAATAGATTCTCTCGAACGCCTCGCGCGCTTCCCGAAGGGGCAACTCGAAAAACCGCGCGGTCACTTCCGGCGAGATCGCCGTGGCGGGCGGCAGCGCAGTCTCGCCGAGAAGACGGCGCACGTGGTCAGCGGTGATCTCGCTGTCGACCGTAAGCGCAAGGTTGGCCATGACGTTGTGCAAATGGTCGAGATTTCCGGGCCAATACGCTGCCGACAGCGCTGCAATCGCGCCCGACTGCAATCTGCCGAGCGTCCGCTGGCTTGCGGTAATGTCGCGCCAGAGCCGATCGATTAGAGCGGGAAGGTCCTCGCGTCTTTGCCGCAACGGCGGAAGCATGACTGCTCCGACCGAAAGACTCGCCAGGAGGCCGGCATCGAACCGCCCTTCCGCGGCGAGGTTGCCGAGCTGCTCGCTGCTGGTACAAACCAATACCGTGTTGTGCTTTTCGAGCTTTGGCAGCAGAAACGCGAGCCCCTTCTGCTCGGCCTTGGTGTAGCCGCCGACTTCCGCGCAGTAGAGCGTGCCGTCGCGCGCCTCCTCGAGAAGCGGCAGCGGGTTCGTCGCCAGACGGGCGCCGGTGGCGAGCGTGACATACGGCGTTTCGGGCGTATTCAACGCCCGCGCCACGATCTCGTGCCCTGCGCCGGGCTCGCCGACGACCAGCACAGGCCGATTGGCGCGCAACAACTGCTCGATCGCACGCTCGACCTCGATGACCGGAGCGCTGGTACCGAGCGCGGTCAGAGAGACGCGACGCGGAGCCTGCCCGGCCGCCGCCTTGAGCGCACGTGTCACTGTCGAAAGGAGCTTTTGCAATCCGACCGGCTTTTCCAGAAAGTCGAACGCGCCGATCCTGGTCGCTTCGACTGCGGTCTCGATCGTACCGTGGCCGGACATGATTACGACCGGCATGGTCAGCTGCCCGTTGGCTGCCCACTCGCGCAGCAGCGTCACACCGTCGGTGTCGGGCATCCAGATGTCGAGCAGGACAAGCGAAGGTTGCGCCCGCGCTCGGTAGCTGCGCGCCTGGCCGGCGTTTTCTGCCACGCTGACCTGGTAGCCTTCGTCCTGCAGGATTTCAGAGAGCAAGTCGCGGATGCCGACTTCATCGTCGACGATCAGAATTTCATTCGGCTGCGCTATCAATTCGTGGTTCCTTCAAGCGGGAAATAGAGCGTCACCAACGCCCCATGTTGTGGGCGGTTCTCGACGGTGACGCGGCCGTGATGTTCTTCAACGATCTTCTTGACAATGGCTAGGCCCAGGCCCGTCCCTTTGGCTTTGGTTGTTACGTACGGTTCGAACGCCCGGCGGATCATGTCTTCCGGAAACCCGCTGCCGCGGTCGCCGATCGAGAGCGCAAGCTCGGTGCCGCGGATCTCGGTCGCGATATCGTACGCGGGAGCAGCGGAGTCTGCCTGAGCATCGACTGCGTTCTGAACCAAATTGTGAAATACCTGGCGCAATCGGGTCGGCTCGCCCTGTATGACGGGATTGTCGTCGACAAGCCTGAGCGAAACATGAGGGCGCAGATTTTCGTACAAGCCGAGCACATCGAGCAAGAGCGCGTTGATGTCGACTGCCTGCATCTTTCCCGGTCGAGGCTGCCGGGCGTAGATGGCGAAATCGTCGACCATGTGTTTCATCGCCCCGACCTGCGCGACGATCGTCCGCGTTCCGCGCAGCAGCGTCTCTTCGTCGGCGGCATCCAGCTTGCCCGCGAGCTTGACGGCGAGACGCTCGGCGGAAAGCTGGATCGGTGTCAACGGATTCTTGATTTCGTGAGCGAGTCGTCTCGCGACCTCGGCCCAGGCGGCATCGCGCTGCGCGTCCGCCAGCTCGGTCACATCGTCGAAGACCACGACGCAGCCCGGCGCGGGTTCGCCGGGCAGTCCGGAGCCGCGCATGAGCAGCGCGCGCGTTTGATTCGACACCGCGAGTTGCGCCTGGCGTTGCCACTGTCCCTCGCGGCCGGTGCGAAAGCCTTCCGCGATGAGACTCGCGAAGGCGTCGAGAGCAGGCAGCCTTCGGCCCCAATCGGCGAGCGGAACGTCGATCAGATCTGCCAGCGGTTGCTGCAGAATCACCGCCGCGCTTGGATTCGCCGTTCGCAGCCGGAACGCATTGTCGAACGCCAGCACGCCGGCCGATAGATTGGCGAGAATGCTCTCCAGGTAGGCTCTCGTCGTTTCAACCGCGCGGTGGCTTTCCTCACCCTTTTGCTTTGCGTCGGCAAGCTGCGCCGTCATGGTATTGAACGATTCGGTGAGCACTCCCAGCTCATCGCGACTCTGCACTGGATGACGGCGACTGAAATCTCCCTGCGCCACCGCTCTCGTGCCTTCCGCGAGCAGCCCCAGAGGCAGACTGAACTGCTCGGCGAGCACGACGGCGAGGCCAAGCGCCGAGAACAGCGCCAGCAGCAGCGTCAGCGTTAGCGTCAACGCGTACAAGCGCTTCAGCGCGACACGGGAGTATGAAATTTCCTGGTAATCGCGATACCCGGCCTGAACCTTCTCGGCGTCCTGTTGAAGTTGCTTCGGCACAGGCTCGACGACCTGCAGTACGCGTAAGGGCTCTTTCGGGTCCGAGCTGTTGACCGGCACCACAACCCGCAGCAGCAATCCCTGGTCCGGAGCCTGCTCGATGGCGGCAAACGTCTGCTGCAGGCGTGCGCGTCGCAGCGCCTGTGGCGGCGGAGGTTCCGGCGTTGCGGTCGATCCGGATACGCCGCCGACGGCGAGAACGCCTCCGGAGGACGAAAACAGCGCGGCTTCATAGACACCCGCCTGCTCGCTCGCGCGATTCAGATTCGCAGCCAACCCGCCAAACTCGCCTTCCTGCAGCGTGACAGCGAGCTGCGTCGCCTTGTTCGTCGTTTCCTTCAGTAGATATTCGAGCGCGTTGCGGCCGAGATTGAGTCCGCCTTCGAGCGCCCGATCGACGCGCACGTCGAACCACGACTCGATGCTCTTGCCGAGAAACTGTATCGATACGCCGTAGAGCAGCGCACCGGGCAGTACGGCAACAAGCGCGAACAGCAGAACGAGACGTACAGCCAGTCGCGATCCGAAGACGCCTTCCTTGAGATTCTTGCGCAGGCGCCAGAGCTGGTAGGCAACGAGCGCCATGAGCACGACCAGCAGCGTGCAGTTAAGGACTACCAGCAGGGTGTAGTTTCCTGCGAACAGCGAAGTGTTGGCGCTGGCCGTCGCGAGCAAGAACAGGAATACCGTACCCAGGACGGCGCAGCCCAGCACGACGTATCGGATCAGGCGGGGAGCGAGCACGCTGCTCATGGAACAAAGCTCCAGCGATGCCATTCCGACTGCAATGACCAGTCGCGCGACGCGAGCGCGTTAATCTGGAAGGGCTTGGGAAGCTGGGCGACGTCGAGACGCAGGCGAACCGCGGCGTCGTAGCGCGCGCCGGGTGCCAGAGCATCCTTCTTGACCACGGGTCGGGCGGCGACGCGCGATAAGACATGTTGCACATCTTCGAGCGATTCGAGTTGTTGACCCAGGAGGCCGGTTGCCAGGCGGTATTGACGCGTCAACGGCGAGTAGGTCAGTCGATATTCAACTATCAGTTGCGCGACCTTCTCGTCGATCCAGTACCACCTCGGCCGGCCGAGCTCGAATTCCAGAACAAAATACAGCGATACGCCGTTCTGCAGCGCCTCTTCCAGCGTCGGATTGATGGCAACGTCGAACTGCGCCGTGAGAACGTATTCGTCTTCGTCGAGCACCAGCTCCGCCGACTGCACTCCGATCGTGTCCGCGCGAGCCGGCGCCACGAGCGGCGGCAGCAGCACAAGAGCCGCGCAGAGAAAGCCGAAAACAAGACGGGACATTGGCGACATGCCGCGAGCGGCGTCGGGCCGCGCACAGTCTCTTTCGGAAGCGATCAGACTTTCTGGAGGAGGGCGTAGAAAAACCCGTCGTGATTGTGCGCTGCGCCGGCCCCGGCTGGCAAGAGTTGTCCACCGATGGCAGCGACCTCGAGGGGTAGCACACATTGCACTCGCGATGCGTCGCGATGGCGCGAGACAAACGCGTCGATCTGAGCGGCGTTTTCGGCACCGAAGATCGAACACGTCGCATAGAGCAACTTGCCGCCGGATTTCAGACAAGGCCAGAGCGCATCCAGCAACCGCTTTTGCTGCGCGCCAAAGCCTTCGACATCGCTTTCGCGCCGCAGCCACTTGCCATCGGGATGACGGCGCACGACCCCCGATGCGGTGCAGGGCGCGTCCAGCAGAATGCGATCGAAGGCGAGGCCGTCCCACCACGCCCCGACAGCGGCTGCGTCAGCGACGTGCAGCTCTGCCGTCAAACGCAGTCGCGAGAGATTGCGCGCCACGCGCTCGAGCCGCGCTTCGTCATCGTCGAGCGCTGTCAGATCGAGGCTCGCAAGCTCCGCGAGATGCGTCGTCTTGCCGCCGGGAGCAGCGCACGCGTCGAGCACTCGCATGCCGTCACGCGCATCCAGTAATTCCGCCGCGAGCTGCGCCCCGGCATCCTGAACTGAAAACCAACCTTCGGCATAGCCGGGCAGATCTTCGACGCGACGCGGCTCGACGATGATCACGCCGGACGCGCCGACGGGATTCGCGGCAATGTTCGCCTTCATCAGGAATCCAAGAAACTCGTCGCGCGATGTCTCGCGGCAATTGACGCGCAACGTCAGCGGCGGCCGAATGTTTCCTGCATCGAGAATTTCCGAAGCGGCGGCCGGATACTCCGCAACGACGCGATCGATCCACCATCGTTGATAGGAGTAGCGCGCTTCCGCATCATGGGAGATGTCGTCGAGAATGCTTGCGCGGCGGCGCAGAAAGGTACGCAGAATGGCGTTGGTGAGACCCTTCGCCGACGTACGTTTAAGTTGGCCCGTCGCGCGCACCGCGCTGTCGACGACCGCGTGAGCCGGCGCCGTCGTATGGATCAGCTGGTAGAGCGCCACCCACAGCAGCGCCTCGATGCTCGGGTCCGTCAGCGGACGTTCCGCGAGCATCCGCACGGCGGATCGCAGCTGCCCCAGAAAGCGGAGCGTGCCGTAGGCGAGGTCGGTGGCGAGCGCGCGTTCCTGCACTTTCGATGCGCCCGCCTCCTCGAGAGCGCCGGCCAGCGCGACGCCGGCAAGAACCCTGCGCACTGCCTTTGCCGCGATGCGTTGCGCCTGCTCCATCGCGGCGAGTCGCGGTAGGATGTGCCGCCGCTAGCGCGCGAGCGCCAGCAGACGGTGGATCCTCTCCTCGGTCGGCGGATGCGTACTGAACAGCCCGGCGATGCCTCCGCCGTGCAGCGGGTTGATGATCATCATTTGCGCAGTCACCGGATGCGCTTCGGCTGTCTCCAGCGGCAGACCCTTCGCGTAGCGATCGATCTTGGCGAGGGCGTCTGCAAGCGCCCTCGGATCGCCGGAAATTTCCGCGCCTGCGCGATCGGCTTCGTATTCCCGGCCACGCGAGATGGCGAGCTGAATCAGCACCGCGGCGATCGGAGCGAGGATGAGCACCAGGATTGCCACCAGCGGATTGCGATGATCGTCGTCGCTGCGTCCGAAAAACATGCCGAAGTGCGCCAGCGTCGAAATCGCGCCCGCGATCGACGCGGTAATGGTCGAGGTGAGAATGTCGCGGTTTCGCACGTGCGCCAGCTCATGTCCCAATACGCCGCGCAACTCGCGTGCGGTCAGGAGTTGCACGATGCCTGTCGTCGCGGCGAGCGCCGCATGTTCCGGGCTGCGCCCGGTGGCAAACGCGTTGGGCTGCGCTTCGTCGATCAGGTACACCCGTGGCATAGGCAACCCGGCACGGCCGGCCAGATCCTGGACCGTGGCGTAGAGCTGCGGCGCCGAGGTCGCGTCGACCTCGCGCGCATTGTAAAGCTTGAGCACCATGGTGTCGGAGAACCAGTACGCCCACAGGTTGGTGGCAAGACCGAGCGCCAGCGCCAAAAGCATTCCCTGCGCTCCTCCCAGCATCGCGCCGACCATGCCGAACAAAGCCATGATCGCGGCCATTAACAGACTCGTCTTCAACCAGTTGCCGAACATTGCCGCCTTTCCACTCGCTTGCGCGAGTATTCTGGAGTTTCCGAACTTCTTAGATGGTAGCGGACCCGGAATGATTCAACAGCTCGCCCAGCCGCTCGCGCGTCAGCGATGGAGACTCGCGGTCACTGGCGGCGCTCAACGGACCGACGTTTCGCCCACGCGGACCCCTGTCGCGATCGGGTAGCCCGCCAGGAAATCAGCCGCGCTCAGCCGCCTGCCACCGGCACGCTGCAGTTCGCGCACGGCGAGCGCTCCTTCACCGCAGGAGATGATCAGGGCGCCATCCACTCGAACGACGGTACCGGGAGCGCCGAATCGGCCCGGCGCCGGCTCGGACGCCCAGATCTTGATCGGTTTCCCGTCCAGCACGGTGAACGCGCCGGGGACCGGATTGAGCGCCCTCACCTGGCGATCGGTCGCAAGCGCAGGAGCGTGCCAGTCGATGGCCGCGTCATCGCGCGAGATCTTTCGCGCATAGCTCGCCCCTTCCTCGACCTGCGGAACAGCGTCGACGCGGCCGTCCCGCTCGAGGCGCTTGAGTGTTTCGACGATCGCCTCCGCCCCCACCGCGGAAAGGCGGTCGGCGAGCATTCCCGCGGTGTCGCGTGCCCCGACCTGCACCTCATGCGCCGAGATGACCGCCCCGGTGTCCAGCCCTGCGTCCATCTGCATGATACTGATCCCCGATTGCGAATCGCCTTCCAGCAACGCGCGCTCGATCGGCGCCGCGCCTCTCCAGCGCGGCAGGAGCGAGGCGTGAATATTGATGCAGCCGTGCACAGGCGTGTCGAGGACCGTCTGTGGCAGGATCAATCCGTAGGCAGCAACGACGAGCACGTCGAGCGCGGCGCCGGCGAGCGCTGCCCGGCCGCCCCCCTCGCGAAGCGTGGCGGGCTGGAACAACGCCAATCCCCGTTCAAGGGCGAGCGACTTCACGGCACTCGGCATGAGTCTGAGCCCGCGTCCTTGCCGCCGATCGGCGCGCGTCAGGACCGCGACGACGTCGAAACCCGCCTCCAACACCGCGGTCAGCGCCGTCGCCGCAAACGGGGGCGTGCCGGCGAACCCGACTCGCAGAGCGGCTGGCAAAGCAGGCACTGGATTGTGCGGAGACGGATTGGGGTGGATGCGCCGGGCCGGAGCTTGGGGCTCAGCCCGCGAGCCGCTGCTTTTTCCTGAGGCGCGCCGAAAGCCGTGCGCGCTTCAGTGGCGAAAGGTAGTCGACGAAGACCTTTCCGATCAGATGGTCCATCTCGTGCTGGATGCACACGGCGAGCATGCCATCGGTCGACAACTCGAACATCTCTCCGCGCTCGTTTTGCGCCCGAACCGTGATTTTGGCTGCTCTGGTGACCTTGTCGTAATACCCCGGCACCGACAGGCAACCCTCCTCGCATTCGGCCTCACCTTCGGCCGCCAGGATCTCCGGGTTGATGAAAACCCGCAGATCGTCGCGCGCTTCGCTGACATCGATCACCAGTACCCGCTTGTGCACGTTGACCTGGGTCGCGGCCAGTCCAACGCCCGGCGCGCTGTACATGGTCTCAGCCATGTCGGCGACGAGTTTGCGGATGTCGGCGGTGACCGCGGCGACCGGCGAGGCGATCTTTCTCAGCCGGGCATCGGGGTACTCAAGGATGTCCAGGATCATAAATGCTTGCAAAATGCATACTCGGGATGCAGAATCAACCCTAAACCGTTATTTTGCGGCGGTTTAGGACGTTTGCAAGTCCGGTTGCAAGTCCGTTTGTAAGCCACCTGGACGCCGCGTTTTGGAGAGGCCTCATGCGCCTAAAGTCTATCATAGCGCCCCTGCTGTTTTCGGCCTGCGTGCTGCCGTTTCTGCTCTCGGCATCGCCTGCCCGCGCCGAGGAACTCCAGCTCCAGGACAATCCTCCCGACCGGTATACCGTCCAGAAGGGCGACACGCTTTGGGGCATTTCCGGAAAGTTTCTGAAGCAGCCTTGGCGCTGGCCCGAAATCTGGCGAATGAATCGGGATCAGATCAAGAATCCGCACCTGATCTACCCCGGCGACGTCATTGCGCTCGATAAGGTCAATGGCGAGTGGCGCCTTTCCCTCGCGCGGGGCACGCAGCCCGATTCCGGCCCGCGCGGCGATGTGCGTCTGTCGCCCTCCATACGCGTGGAGCGTCTGGATGACCAGGCAATTCCCAGCATTCCTCCGGCAGATATCGCTCCTTTCCTTTCGCTGCCGCTGGTCACCGACGTCGACGGCATTCCGGGCGCCGGGAAGATCATCGCGGCCCGCGACAGTCACGTCGTCCGCGGCGTCGGGGACTTCGTCTACGCGGTCAACGTCGACGAGAAGTCGGGTACGCAGTGGTACATCTATCGCCCCGGCAAAATACTGCATTCGTTCGACAGCAACGAGACGCTGGGGTACGAAATGCGTTTTCTGGGAACGGCCCGGGTCGATCGCTTCGGTGAAGTCGCGCGGATGGAGATCACGGCGTCGCGCGAGGAGATTCTTTTCAACGATCTGCTCCTGCCCGCTCCGCCGGAAGAGCTGGTGAATTATGTGCCGCACGCTCCGGATAAGGTCATCGACGCCCGCATTATCGCGCTCGGGAGCAATAGCGCCGAGGGAGGTCGCGGATCCATCGTCACCCTCGACCGGGGTACGCGTGACGGGATCGAAGTCGGCCACATCCTGGCTATTTATCATCCCTCGCCGGTCATCGCGGATCCCCGCACTTACGATGGTCCCGACGTTCTTGCGCGGTTCATGGACCAGACCAAGGCCATCGTGGCGCCGACCCGATACCTGAACATTCCGCCCGAGCGCTCGGGCCTGCTGTTTGTGTTCCGGACGTTCGACAAGGTCTCCTACGCCTTGGTGGTCAACGCGGCCGAACCGGTCGTCATCGGCGACCTGCTTCGCAAGCCCTGATCTCCTGCGGCTCGATGGCGTAGCGAGCGATGGAGATTGACGCCCGCGTCGAGGCATGGGCGTCGCTGCAGCTCCTGCCTGGCGTCTCGGCCCGCGTTCTGGCGGGATTGCTCCAAGCCCTCGGCGGACCCGAAGAAGTACGCGGCGCCTCTCGCGCCAACCTGGCCAGGCTCGTGCCTGGCGAGCTCGCGGCGGCCATCGAACGCGGCCCCGAACCGGTGCTGCTCGCTCGAACGCTTTCCTGGATTGCAGAACCCGGGCACGCTCTGGTTGCGTGGGATGATGCCGATTATCCCCGCGCGCTGCTGACCATAAGCGACCCTCCGCCGGCGTTTTATTACTGCGGCCGGCGCGAGCTCCTCAACCGGCCGGCGATCGCGATCGTCGGCAGCCGAAACGCGACGCCGCAAGGGATGGAAAATGCCGAGTCGTTTGCGGCTGCGCTCTCCGCCTCGGGATTCACCATCGCCAGCGGGCTTGCCCTGGGAATCGACGCAGCCGCGCATCGCGGAGGCCTGAGCGCCGCCGGCAGCAGCATCGCGGTCATTGGCACGGGTCCGGATCGCATCTATCCGGCGGCGAACCGCGATCTGGGCCACCGTCTTGCCGCGGAAGGCGGCTTATTGTCGGAGTTTCCGCTCGGTACGCCACCGTTACCGGCGAACTTTCCGCGCCGAAATCGTCTGTTGAGCGGTCTCTCCCGAGGCGTTCTCGTGGTCGAGGCGACGCTCGCAAGCGGATCGCTGATCACGGCGCGCTTCGCTGCCGAGCAGGGTCGCGAGGTATTCGCCATCCCGGGCTCGATCCATTCTCCGTTTTCCAAGGGCAGTCATCGTCTGATCCGGGACGGCGCCAAGCTGGTCGAGACAGCGCAGGACGTGCTCGAGGAGCTCGGCGAGGTGGTATCGCGGAAAGATGATGGTGTCGAGCTGCCCAGGCCGGAGCCGGCTGACGACGCCGGACGGGTGCTCGCGGCGCTCGGCCATGACCCGGCGGGGGTCGACGCATTGAGCGTCCGCACCGGTCTCCCGGCCGAGGCAATATCCGTCGCCTTGCTCGAATTGGAGCTTTCCGGACGTATCGCGCCGGTCCCAGGCGGCCTGTTCCACCGCGTGCGTTAAGACAAAACGTCCCCATCTTCGGCCGGGCGAACCTTGTTCCGGGGGCGGTCCTTGCTATCATCTACCCCCCTTTGCCAAGCCGAACCCTTCAAGAACCGATGTCCAAGAGCCTGATCATCGCCGAGAAACCCTCCGTCGCCGCGGATATCGCGCGTGCGCTGGGCGGCTTCACTCGTCACGCCGATTACTTCGAAAGCGATCGGTACGTGCTGTCGTCGGCAATCGGCCATCTGCTCGAGATCGGCATGCCCGAGGAGGAAGAGGTCAAACGCGGCAAGTGGACGTTCGCGCATTTGCCGGCGATCCCGTCGAAATTCGCGCTCAAGCCGATCGAGAAGGCCGAAAGCCGCCTGCGTTTGCTGCTGAAGCTGCTGAAGCGCAAGGACGTCACCGCGCTCGTCAATGCCTGCGATGCGGGCCGGGAAGGCGAGCTGATCTTCCGCAATATCGCGCAGTACGCGAAGACCGCCAAGCCGATCAAGCGACTCTGGCTGCAATCGATGACGCAGGGCTCGATACGCGACGCTTTCGGTCACCTGCGTGCGGACGAGACGATGCTTCCGCTCGCGGACGCAGCCGTCTGCCGGTCCGAATCCGACTGGCTGGTCGGGATCAACGGCACGCGGGCGATGACCGCGTTCAACTCGAAGTCGGGCGGCTTCCAGTTGACGACCGTCGGCCGGGTTCAGACACCGACGCTTGCGATCCTGGTCGAGCGCGAGGAAAAGATCCGCGCATTTCGAGCCCGCGGCTATTGGGAAGTGCACGGGACGTTTCGCGGCGCAGGTGGCGAGTACGACGGCCGCTGGTTCAATGAGGGCTTCAAGAAATCCGACGATCAGGCGGACGCCCGCGCCGAGAGGCTGTGGGACGAAGCATCCGCGGGCGCGATCGCCGCCAAGTGCGAGGGACAAACCGGTACCGTCAGCGAGGAGACCAAGCCTTCGACGCAGATGTCTCCGCTGCTCTACGATCTGACCAGTCTGCAGCGCGAGGCCAACGGCCGATTCGGACTGTCCGCGCGCACGACCCTGTCGCTGGCGCAAGCGCTCTACGAAAAACACAAGGTGCTGACCTATCCGCGGACCGACTCGCGCGCGCTGCCGGAAGACTATCTCGGCACTGTCAAGGAGACGCTGGAAGCCTTGCGCGAATCGAACGCCTACTCGGTTCTCGCGGGGCAGGTGCTGAAGGCAAAATGGGTCAAGCCCAACAAGCGGATCTTCGACAACAGCAAGATCTCGGATCACTTTGCGATCATCCCCACCCTGCAACAGCCGAAGAGCCTCAACGAGCTCGAGGCCAAGCTCTACGATCTGGTGGTCAAGCGATTCCTGGCGGTGTTCTATCCCCCTGCTGAATACCTGCTCACGACCCGCATCACGCGTGTCGCCGGAGAGCCATTCAAGACAGAAGGCAAGGTGCTGATCTCGCCCGGCTGGCTCACTGTCTATGGCAAGGAAGCGCAGGCCGACACCGATCCGACGCTTGCCGCGGTAAAGGAGAATGAGACGGTCGCGACGGAGGAAATCCGCATCGTGGCCAATCAGACGAAGCCCCCCGCGCGCTTCACCGAAGCGACGCTGTTGTCCGCGATGGAGGGCGCCGGCAAGCTGATCGATGACGACGAGCTGCGCGAGGCGATGCGCGAAAAAGGCTTGGGCACCCCCGCGACGCGCGCGCAGATCATCGAGGGACTCATCCTCGAGAAATACGTGTTGCGCGAAGGACGCGAGCTTCAGCCGACAGCGAAGGCGTTCTCGCTGATGACGCTGCTGCACGGCCTGGGCATCCCGGAGTTGTTCTCACCGGAATTGACCGCCGAATGGGAATTCAAGCTCTCGCAGATGGAGCACGGCAAGCTCAAGCGCGAGCAATTCATGCGAGAAATCGTCAAGATGACGCGTCACCTCGTCGGCCAGGCGAAGAACTACGAAAGCGACACCATTCCCGGGGACTTCGCGACCCTGAAAGCCCGCTGCCCGAAATGCGGCGGAGAAATGCACGAGAACTACAAGAAGATCCAGTGCCAGTCGTGCGAGTTTGGATTCTGGAAGATCGTTGCCGGCCGCCAGTTCGAAGTCGCGGACGCGGAGACGCTCCTCACGCAGCGTGAAGTGGGTCCGCTGGAAGGATTTCGAAGCAAGATCGGCCGCCCATTTGCGGCCAAGCTCAAGCTCAACGATGCAAACGAAGTCCAGTTCGATTTCGGCGACGGCTCGGGAGACGGCAGCGACGCGGTCGCTCCGGATTTCACCGGTCAGGAATCGCTTGGACCCTGCCCGAAATGCGGCAATGCGGTTTTTGAGCTGCCCGCGGCTTACGTCTGCGAAAAGGCGGTCGGTCCGGAGAAGACCTGCGACTTCCGTTCCGGACGCGTGATATTGCAGCGCCCGGTCGAGCGGGCGCAGATGCAAAAACTGCTCGCGACCGGCAAGACGGATTTGCTGCAGTTCGTGTCATCGCGAACGCGTCGCCCGTTTGCAGCGTTTCTGGTACGACAGGGCGACGGCAAGATCGGCTTCGAATTTCAGGCCAACGATGGCGCCAAGGGTCGCGGCGCGCGGGGCGCGCGCGGCGGCTCGGCGCTACGCGTGCTCGGACCTCATCCGAAGGACAAGCGACCGGTCGAATTGCATGCGGGGCGCTATGGCCCGTATGTGAAGCACGGCGCCGTCAATGCGACTTTGCCAGACAAGGACAGCATGGATGCGCTGACATTGGCGGATGCGGTCGCGCTACTCGACGCGAAGTCCGGTAAATCACCGGGCAAATCCACAGGCAAGCCCGCGAGCGCGGGCCGGACCGCAAAGCCGCCGAAGGCTGCCAATGGAGAAGCGATCGCAAATGTGACAACAGCGAAAAAGGTCTCGCGGACCGCAAAGTCGGCAAAGGAAAAAGTCGCGAAGGCGACAACGCCGACCAAGCTCGCTCCAGTCGCCCGCAAGCCAAAAGCCGTGGTTCGCAAGCGCACAACCTAGCGTACCGAGCCGGAAATTCGCCAGACAGTCCGCGGCGAATCGGCTCTCCTGCCTTCGTGGCTTCCGACTCAGTGGACCAGCCGCGTCCGTCCATTCATCAGAACGCCTGGCGCATCACCGGCTTGCTCTGCGTCGCGGTGCCGTCGATGGTGTAGGTAAACGTCGCGTGGCTCGCGTCGGAGAATGAGAAGGTCGCGTTGCCCACCCCGCCGAGGCCGAACTGTGAAGCGTTGTACAGCAGTCCGAACGGAGTGCCCGTCGTCGCATAGATAGTCCCCCTCAGGGTCGCGGCGTCGACCCAGGTTCCATCGGGGATGAAGTAGAAGACGGATTTTCCATCGAGCCCGTAGGTGTACCAGATCGCGACCAGCGTGTCGTAGTGCTGGTTGAGCGTCAGGCCCCATCCGTCCTGCGCCGTCCCGCCCCACCACAAATCGCTGTAGTCGGGATGCATCGGCGCAACGACCGGGCCGAACGGCTGCCGCGT
>OCZU010000432.1_pt1 | contig 29383 bp, 25 predicted proteins | sample 1539001 | NCBI WGS metagenome assembly OCZU01 (sample SAMEA3539306, study PRJEB22396) | soil metagenome | biome: tundra; feature: field; material: soil | place: USA | collected 2010-05 | depth 0.15 m | reverse complement strand
TGGGGTGGCCGAATTTCTCTGCAGTCCAGACTGCGTGGCGGAGAGGGAGGGATTCGAACCCTCGGTACAGGTGTTAGCCCGTACAACGGTTTAGCAAAAGGATCATTTCTCGCCGCCCTCACTCGTTTTCAAGAGCTTACGTCGGACTCAAGGTCTCCAAGTCGGGCTCAAGGGCTCTCATTCGGCAGCTATTGTGCTCCACTTTGTGCTCCAGATTCGCAGAGTAGCCATACCGCCATTTCAGCGATGCCACGGTAAACCCTGGATGTTCTTTGTTCGAATGCCGGGTGTAACGTCCCTGAAGGGTAGCCGTCTTAGCCGCGGATTGCTAACAGCGATGAGCCGGGAATCTCCTCTAGTCGTTACCCCTACCGCCGACCCTGAATCGACGTGACCGAGCACCAATTTAGGCCCACTTTCGGTACTGGGTTCGAGGTTCTTTCGGTCGCTCGAGAGGGCATGTGCAGAAGCCGGCCGCGCATCGCGATCGGAGTGTAATGGCGAGGTGGAACCTTTCGGTTAAGATCGAATGCGAGAATCTTGGCTGACATGGTGGTTCTCCTTTCTTGCGAGCTATCCAAGGTTTTTTGTTTCACTTGTGTTCCAGCTTCACTCACTAACGCGACACCCGGATGAAAACGGGGTCATCGACGCTGGCCGTCGCTGTGAATTCGGCTACATGCCGGGAACTGGGGTAGAATGGCGTCCCAGTTGATGGCGCCGGTTGATCGACGGAGATGAGGAGACGACCAATGGAAGTAGATCGTGGCGAGGTGACGATCCTCCTCGCGAAACTGACGAAGGGGAATCAGGAGGCTGCATCCAGGTTGATTCCCCTGGTTTACTCGGAGATGCGCCGGCTGGCGGGTGCTTACATGCGGCGCGAACGCGGAGACCACACCTTGCAACCCACCGCTCTGGTGAACGAGGCTTATCTCAAGCTGGTCGAGCAACGGTCGGTCGATTGGCAAAGTCGCTCTCATTTTTTCGGGATCGCGGCGCAAGTCATGCGCAGAATTCTGGTCGACCACGCCCGAGGGCACATGCGGGACAAGCGGGGCGGAGGCCAGAAGCCAGTTCCCATCGACGAGGCCCTAGTGTTTGCTCCCGAGCAGTCGGAGGAATTCCTCAAACTGAATGAAGCTCTGGAGCGGCTGACCAAGCTTGATGAGCGGCAGGGCAAGATCGTGGAACTGCGTTTTTTTGGGGGACTCACCGTGGAACAAACAGCCGAGCTGATGGGTATATCCCCGAAGACCGTGAAGCGGGATTGGAGTATGGCCAAAGCCTGGCTCCACGGAGAGATGAAAGCGATCCATGGCGACGCGGCCGGACAACTGGGAGGCAGTCAAGGCGCTGTTTGAAGCTGCTTTGGAGAAGGACCCGGCGTGCCGGCCGTCATTCTTGAAGGAGCGGTGCGCGGACGCAGGTCTGCGCGCCGAGGTCGAGCGGCTCCTTGCGGAACACGCCGGGCCGCATCGTTTCTCTCCACACCAGCGTTTGGCAGCGTCCCGCGTGAGGCAGAGGCTCCGGCCCCAAGACTTTCCAACGGTGAGGTTCTGGCGGGACGATTCCGCATTGTCCACTTCGTAGCTGGCGGGGGCATGGGTGTTGTCTACAAGGCCGAAGACACGCGGCTGCACCGTTTCGTCGCGCTCAAGTTTTTGCCGGAGCAAGTCGCCTCTGATCCTCAGATCTTGAGTCGCTTCCATCACGAGGCGCAGGCGGCTTCTGCGCTCAATCACCCCAATATTTGTACGATCTACGACGCCGGCGAACACAATGGAAGAGCCTTCATCGCCATGGAGTTTCTGGAGGGCTTAACGCTAAAAGATCGTATTGCCGGAAAGCCTCTGGAGACCGAGATTCTGCTCAATCTTGCCGTGGAGATAGCCGATGCGCTCGATGCCGCTCATTCTGCGGGCATCATTCACCGCGACATTAAGCCATCTAATGTCTTCATCAACAAGCGCGGCCATGCCAAGATTCTGGATTTCGGGCTGGCGAAGCTCGCTTTCTCGGGCAGTTCATCCAGCCAGATTGCAGCAGCGAGTACCATGACGGCCTCGATCGACGAACAGCACCTGGCCGGCCCTGGCTTTGCCCTCGGTACTGTCGCTTATATGTCGCCGGAACAGGCGCGCGCGAAAGAGTTAGATGCCCGCACGGATCTGTTTTCCTTCGGAGCTGTTATGTACGAGATGACCACAGGCCAGTTGCCCTTCCGTGGGGACAGCACAGCGATGATCTTCGATGCGATCCTGAACCGCACGCTGGTAGCTCCGGTGCGGCTGAATCCCGATGTGCCCCCAGAACTGGAGCGAATCGTCAAGAAAGCCCTCGAGAAAGATCGCGACTTGCGCTATCAAAGCGCGTCCGAAATGCGCGCAGACTTGCGACGTCTTAAACGCGATTCCGAGAGCGGGCGCAATTCTGCTGAGAGCTCAGGCACGGTGCTCGTTGACAAAGCTCGAGCTGCTCGCTATGCGAAGCTCTGGAGGATTGCGCTGTCCGTCTTGGTGGTCGCCTTACTCGTGCCTGGCGGCCTTTACTATCGGTCGCGTCGCGGCAAGTCGGTCCACAGTGCCGATGGGCCCGGCAATTCTATCTCAGTATTGAATCCAGCAATTTCCCGCATCCGCAGCCGAAACAACGGCGTTCCCAGGGCGCAGTTGATGGCCCCTCCTCCTGATGCCACGGTCTATGTCACAGATCGCCACGGCGATTCCATTTCGGTGCTGAATCCAGCGACACCCACCATCATCGGTCGGATTGACACGATTCCCAGACCACAGTTGATCGCCTTTACTCCTGATGCCAGCCGGGCGTACATCACGACCTACGAAGCGAATGGCCCGGTTTATGTCGTCGACGTAAGGACGAACCGCGTTGTAGCGACTGTCGGTGTCGGATCTGGATGCCATGGCGCAGCCGTCTCGCCGAACGGCAAGTTTGTTTACGTAGCGAAAATGAGATCGCCAAACATCTCCATTATCGACACCAGTACGAACCTGCTGGTCGGCGAGATACCGACGAATGGGGGGGCAACGCGGAAATCGTGGTTACTCCGAACGGGCAGAGGGCCTACGTCACCAATGCACACTCGAACATTGTTTTCGTCCTGGACCTGGTCAACAACGTGGTCGCGGCCACAATTCCAGTGGGTTCTTTACCGATCGGAATCGCAGAGTCCACCGATGGTTCGACGATTTACGTAGGCAACTGGCGCGACTCGTCCATTTCGATCATTAACGCCGCCACCAATACAGTATCCGCGACCTTGTCCGTGAACAGTAACCCGTGGTCGATTGCAGTTACAGCGGATGGGAAGAAGTTATATGTCGGCAGCGAGCAGTCTTTCTATGTTTCGGTGATCGACACGTCCAGCCTTGCCGTGACCAGTGTGTACATTGGACAACCGAGTAGCGGCCTCAGCATTACGCGGTCGGGTCGCGTCTACCTCGGTTCTCCTAGCGGCGGAGTGATTAAGGTTTTGTCAACCAAGAACAACGCGATCGTGGCGATAATACCTTTATCATCTTCGGAAGCGAGGGACGCTCAGGTTGCTCCCCAGCGCCTGTTCACCAAAACGACGGTGGCGACATCAGGATCGTCTTCCCACAGTGGTCAAGAGGTGACATTCACAGCGACCGTGACCCCCGCGTCCGGCGATATACCCAATGGGGAACTGGTTACATTTTCCGATGGTGAAACCATCTTGGGCTCGGCTCCTATCTCAGGCGGAGTCGCGTCTTATCGGACCTCAACTTTGGCAATTCGGGCGCACACCATCCAAGGCACTTATCAGGGCGACTACACTTACAACCTGAGCTCAGGGACGGTCAGCCAGACTGTATTGCCGTGAGTCCGTCAAGGTTGGTAAGGGGTGGCTGAACGGAGAGCCGAGAGCAAGCCATGGCGAGAAGACCGGACAACTGGTCATGGGTCGACGGCGGCGGGTACGCGGGAACCCAGGAGCAGGGTCAAGGCGTTGCCAAGCATATTTTGGACCTCTAGAGAATTTCAACAGAGCAGGTCCGCTGGGCGATTGTTCTCCCTTTGAACAAGCAGAATGGAACCAACAGCATCTGCCCAAAGCGTGATACTCCTCACTTTTCGTCTACATGTTCGACCTTGGGGTGTTTCGCATCGTCAACGATGTCTGTGACTATCACTTTCGGATCGTCAACGGCTTCAGGCTGACCCTCTATCCAATGTTCCAACTTATATTGGTAACAACCGCCGACTTTTGCCGTGTCTTTATCAGGGTGCCCTACCTTGCCATGAAAAATAGCCGGGGCTGCCGGCGTGCGAGTAAACGGATGCGGCACTCCAAATGTGGCCTTGAATTCCGATTCGTTTTCTTGAGTAGACCACGATATTCTGGTGCCCGCTTTTACACAGATAGGATCCCCAGGCTTCCATACATTTCCGTTGGGCAGATTTTGCGGGGTTGCGTTGGCAATCCCGATATTCTCCGAAACCCACATCTTGCAGGCAGAAGTGCTGGATCCGCATATATTCCTTTTATCACACGTCGGAGCCGGCTCCGCACATTTCCCTGGCGTGCCCGCCTCCACGGGGTTGACGGCTCCAAAAATCAGCAGGATCAAACCTAACACTCTGCAGACCAAGCGAGTGAGTTTCATGGCGCTCCTATTCTTTTGATGACGCCTGGGGCGGCCCCGTGTCTCGAGCCGTCTTATATCTAGGATCGGAACGTAATGCCCGGAGCTCCGGCTCATGCTCGATTTCTTCGATCGAATAGCCAGACTTCGCAGCCTGTTCTATTGCTCTAAGGGCCCGCTTCCGGTCGCCGATGATCTCATAAACCAAAGCGGAAGTAAATAGAACATCGCTATCGTTCGGCGACAAGCTTAAGGCTTTGCCGATTGACTTCTCGGCATCTTCCTTATGTCCGAGATGCGCTTCGTAAAGAGCAATCCCGCTGAGTGCTTCGGTGCTGTTCGGATTAACGCTTAGCTCGTCGATGGCGGCGTGCAAAGCTTTCTCATATGCAGCGCTTGCGTCGGAAGCTCGAGACGGTAGCTGGCGATAGCCATCTCCAAGGTTGCGCCACAAGACATCGTTATGTGGATCAAGCATCGTCGCTCTCTTCATAGCGTCGACAGCTTCCGGATACCGATCGAGATACATGTAAGCCGACCCCAGATTGCTCCAACCGCTGGACGTCTCCTTCAAGGCTAAGCCTTTTTTCAGAATGGCGACCGCGTCGTCGTAACGAGCCATCGCCATGTAGACCGCACCCAGATCGTGGTATCCGATCGAGTTGTCGGGCTGTAGGTCGATCATGGCCTGGAACTGCCTGGCCGCCTTGTCGAATTCCCCGTGCTTGTAATAGAAGGTGCCCAAGCCGCTGTATCCCGTCCAATATCCCGGCCGGCGATCCACTATGGACTTCAGGACCGCTTCTGCCTCGATGAATTTCCCCTGTTTTTCGTAAGCCTTCCCGATGAGATATGAGGCACCGATCGCAGAAGGATCTTTGTCGAGAGCCCGGTGAAGTTCGATCAGCGCATTGTCGAGTTCGCCGGTTTCAAGATAAACTTGGCCCATGGCGATGTGAACCGGTACTAGTCGATCATCCAGTTGTAGGGCATGTTGCCCGTTCAAAGTAGCTTTCTTAATCCATTGGGGATCTTTTGTGAGGATGTATTTCCTGGCGTATGCAGTGGCTAGTCCTGCATAAGCCAGGGCATAGCCTGGATCTCTTGATAAGGCCCCGTCGAACAAACCGATTGCGTGATCCAGGCTGTCATTGTCGAAGCGTTGGGAGTAGCCAACTCCCTGTTCGTACAGCTCATATGCCCCCGGCAGCTTCGTTTCCCCTAGGTTGACAGTGAGCGCCGCCTCAGGACTGATTTGCAGGTCGACCATGTCAGCGACTGACTGCCACACCCGACTCTGCAATTCGTCCAAATCGGATGACGTTGCGCGAATTGTCCGGGACGCAAGCTGTTTGTGATTCTTCGCGTCCACCAGGTTCGAAATGAGAATCACTCCCGATTCAGTGTGCTGGATACTGCCGGTAACTGCCAAAGTGACGTTTAGCTTGCGATAAGCGTCGTCCAGGTTCTTGATTTGCCTGGTATCGGTTGACGGAACTACCCAAAATGACTCTTGGAAGCGCTCCAATTGCGACAGGTTGCTGGTTAGGCTCTCGACAACGCCGTCGCTGAAAGCCTGGTCGGCGACGTCGTTGCCGATGCTCTGGAACGGGAGCACAGCGATGTGCTTTTGCTCGGGGAGGCGGCGCAACGGGTTGGGAAGAACGCCACTCCAGATGAGCGCCAGCAGGGCGATCAATAGAAGTGAGGCCCCGCCGAACGCAATTGCGTAGCTCTTCACGGCGCGAACTAGGACATCTAAATTGAAGTGCCCGGCTGAATTACTCCCCGACAAAATTCGCCAGACATCCTGAACTTCATGGAAGCGTTCGGCGGGCTCGGCCGAAACGCACTTAGTTATGACGCTCTGCCATCGTGAACCAATGTTCTTAGTTTTATCAGTGGGAACATCTTTGAAAGGCGCATTACTCGAAGTTGGCAGTTTCGCCGTTAGCATTTCAAAAAGCGTCAAGCCCAGCGCATAGATGTCTGTTTCCGGGCCGTATTGGCCTCGAAACTGCTCAGGAGCCATGTAACAGGGTGTTCCAACGACCTCGGCGTGCGAGAGGGTGGAATTGTCTTCTGGTCGCAAACTTCTGGCCAGACCAAAGTCCGTTACTTTGACATGCTGCTGGCCTCCTTCCTCCACAAGCATCACGTTTCCAGGCTTGAAATCGCGATGAACAATCCCTAGCCGGTGCGCAGCGGAGAGCGCGGAGACCATTTGCCCAAGCAAGGGAAGGGCCTGATCGCAGGTCATCGGCCCATGCTCCTGCAGATGTCGCGCCAGCGTTTTCCCCTGCAGCAGTTCCATGCTGATGAATACGGTTTCTTCTTGCACGCCGCTGACATTCGGCGGGTGGCGAAAGAGATCAAAGATCCGGCACACGTTGGGATGGGTAACTTGTCGAGCCAGGTGGACTTCACGTTTGAACCGCGCCACCGCGTTGGGCTGGGCCAGGATTTCCGGCCGGATGGTCTTTAGCGCTATACGCTCGTGCAATTCCTGATCTTCGGCCTCATATACCTCGCCCATACCCCCGCCGGCGATGAAACGCACAATGCGGAATCGCCCGGCAAGCACTTGAGACTCCAAGAGTTGCCGGCTCGTGGCCCCGGGTTTAATCGGGATATTAGCTAGCGGCGGAGTCGAAAGAAATGATGCTGCCAGGTCATGCTCGGCGAGAAGCCTCTCCACCTCAGCGCAAACACTCGGGTCTGGGCACCGCTCCTTCAGGAAGGAGGAACGGTTCGAGCCATTCTCCTCCAAGGCAGCTTCAAACAACGCCTTGACTGCTTCCCAGTTTTCCGGTCGTGTCGCCATGGCCATGCTCGATGCAACATTGACTGGTCCGCCATTCTAACCCAGTTCTTGCGCGCCTGCCTTATCCCATAACAAACTATCATCCCGACCGAAGTGAGCATCTAGTTGGCCGTTGCATCGAACTAGCAAGGTAATTTGAAAGGGTGCAAATATACGAGCTCGCACTAGAAGCCGGTTTCTATCCTTGAATTATTAGAGTCACAATGAAAACAGAAAGAGACAGCATCCTTATGAGATGCTGCCCCCAAGTCTGTCCTCTGTCAGAACGCCCCTTTGTCTGCCTGTTTTTCGGCCTGATCGGCCTGCTCCCTCTCCTGATCGAGGATGGCCGACGAGTCCGTTGCCGAGACCGACTCCAGACCAGTTAGTGCAGGACGCGGTGGCGCCGCAACTACGTCTGCGGGCGCGCTCGGCAAACCGTCGCGTCCTTGGTTGTCGTGCAGCTTGCCCAAGCCCTCCTCGATGTGCGCCAGGAAGCTATTCTGCATTTCCTGGAGATCCGTCAATGAAACACTGACCCGAACTCCCGCGGGACAATCACTGCGCTTGCTGCTGGCTACGCGCAATTCTACCAAGCCGGAGTCGGCGGCAGCGGGTGTCATCAGCTGCAGCGTGTCTCCTGCTTGCAGGGCGCAGAGCTGTTGGTCGGTAGTAGTCACGTCGAGATCGCTCGAGACGATAAAGACGTGATTCGGTTGGCGGAGGACCGATGGCAGCACGTCGAAGCTGGCTTGGGTCGGATTGGCCGCGTGGGCGTTATCGCTGGCCAGTTCCTGCTTCACCTCTTCGGCAATCGCTACCTTCACGTCCGGAGTGATGGGTGTGGCCGCATCAGCGTGGAGAGTATCCTGCTGGTCGGAGCTCGGGTCCGAGCTAGCCTCGATGTCCCCGTCGGCGAACGTATTGGCGTCCGCTGAGTCAGCCTCGGCGCTTTCATCGTCCATCATTTCGTCGGACATTTCAGCGTCGTGACGCAGATGATAGGCGGCAGCCAGCGTCTCGCCGATCGTGTAGTCGGTGAGCCAGAATGCCGCGCTGGGATAGAACGGCGAAGCCACGAAGTAGGGGTTCGGTCCAACGTACCAGGGTGCGCCAAACCATCCCCACGTGAAGCTGATGGGCGCGGCCCAGGGATAGTAAGCCCAGCCGTAGAACCCAGGAGCAAAGAAGGCGGGTGGAACAAAAGCAACGCCGCCGAAGCTGGTGGCCACGAAGGTGCGAGTGTAGACGCGGTTATTGATGACCGTGGTCCTCTGCACATAGGTTCGGTTGTTCATGACCACGTTGCGCTCTACATAACCGCTGTGACGACCAGTGCTCACCACTTTGCTGCCATCGGCCCGGCGGCTGATGATGGTGCGCTGACCGTGGGCGCCGTTGTGAATGTCCATGTTGGCGGTGTGGATGGAGCTAACCTTCCCGCGTTGGTCGAAGCTGACCGTCTTCTCCCGGTCGCTGTAGGAGGCGACGGTGCCGTTGGAACGAAGTCCGTACTGCCGGCCGCCATCGGCGTTCAACGTCATACGGCCATTCGAGTGGACTGTCAGTTCACCAGCCGGCAGCGGCTTGCGGTTGATTCCACTCATGTTTGACCGGGCGGAGTTGAGTTGTTGAATTCGGGCTTGGGATGCGCTGGCCGCTGGAGTTTCCTTCGAGTTCTTGGACGCCGTGCTGCTGGGTGCTTTGGCTACTTCCGGTGACGCCGATCGCTTGGAATTCTTGGCCGGCTTCGCGGCTTTTTGATTGTTCTTCTGTTGCTTCTGCTGTTGCTTCTTTTGTTGCTTCTGGAGTTCCTTTTGTTGACGAGCCTGCTCCTTCTGTTGTTTCTGCTGTTGCTTCTGTTGTTCTTTCTGGGCGCGAGCTTGCGCTTTCTCTTGCTTCTGCACTTCTGCGCGAGAAGGGGCGGCGGCCTGGCGCGGTTGCGAGGTTTGGTGCTGTGGTTGCGGCGTCGAGGCAGTCGTGCCCTGCGGAGCAGACTGTGGCTTTGCCGGGTGAGACTGCGTCTGTGCTGGTGCATGGGATGTCGATTGTGAAGCCGGCCGAGACGTTTGCGCCGGCGGACGCTGGGTTTGTGCCGGAGGGTGATAAGTCTGTGCCGGTGGATGGTAGGTGGGTATTGGGAAGGTCCTCTGGGCGAAGCTCGGAACAGCTACCGCCAGGAATAAACCAACCAAGCTCAGCATTTTCTTTGTGTTTTTCATGACCGCCTCCTGAATTTCTTGGCGCTCGTTTCTTGGCGCTCACTGTTAAGCGCGACGTTGGGGTAAATCCGGGGTCATTTTCTTTAGGTCGTCTCACAAAAAAACTCCCCCGCCGCAGCAGGGGAGTGCATTTCTTGTTCGTCTGTTCCGCTCACTACTGCGGGTCGGAAGAGTCATCGGACGCATCCGATAGGTCATCCGCTTGCTGCGCATCTCCGGTCTGCGATAGCGCGCCCTGGACAAGGGCCAGCTGATCGGCCCGAGCCGCACCCGCGCTCCGCAGGACAGCCGTTGCCCCAAACTGGGCTTGATTTGAAGCCTGGACACCCGCCGCGGCGGTGCCCGCCATAGCTAACGCCATGGCGAAACCTCCCCAATTCTTCGCCTGCTTCTCTCGCGCCACAACCGCTCCATCCGTGTAAGCGATCTCAAAGTGCTGCTTCTCCCCTTTCATGCGTGCGTCCAGCTTCAACACAAGGGGCTTATCGCAACTCTTGACGTCGGTGGAACCGGCGTCTGCGGTTGCCTGAGGATCGAGGTCAACTGGCTTCCCCTTTCCTCGCACTTCCAGGACGTTGTCGGTCGTGTTATGTAGTGTGGTTTGCCAGGTGAAGTGCTTGGCATCCCGTTGAAAGCATTCAGCTTTGACCTGAAGGCTGGGATAACATTCCGCGTCTGAGGCCCAATCCAGGGAGCGAATGACTTCCGTGCTCACCGGAGCTTGGGGTTTCTCTTTTGCGAAGGAGTTAGCGCTGCAGACAATCGCCACAATCAAGCTCATCATTCTCTTCGTGTTTTTCATGACCGCCTCCTAATTTGTTTAGCGCTGATAGCGCGATTCTTGGGCGAATCCGGAGTCGTTTTTTTTGATCTCCGTTTTCTGCCTTCACTGACTAACGCGACACCCCGCGGAAAACGGGGTCATGGTCGGAAAGGAGTTCAAACGCCGCGAAATTTGGCCCAGACTTGAAGAGGCGGGCGAGATGGCGGCGGTAATCCGCACAAGTGGAGACTCTCGGGTGTATATTTACTTCCCGTTTCTGGAACCCAGGCAGGAAGGAGGTACTCAGTGAAGCAGTGTCCGATGTGCGATACCGCTTATCCCGATGGGCACGCCACATGTCCAACAGATGGCGCGGTTCTCATCGAAATCCGTGAGTGGTCGCCCGGTACTGTGATTCGTAACAAATATCGCATTCTTGCCAAGATCGGTCAGGGTGGGATGGGAACGATGTACAAGGCGCAGCACGTGGGCCTTGAGGAAGTGATGGGTTTGAAGGTCATGGCCTCGAATCTTCTGGGTGATCCGAGTTTTGTGAAGCGTTTTCGTCAGGAGGCGAGAGCAGCCCGAAGGTTACAGCACCGTAATGTGGTTCAAGTAAACGATTTCGATCAGGCGGATGATGGCAGCCTTTTCATCGCCATGGAATACGTTGAAGGACCCAGCCTTCGGAAGTTGCTCGAGACCGTCGGTGGGCCGCTGCCTTTTCCGCGCGCGCTTAGCATTTTTCGTGGCATCGCGGAAGGCATCGGAGCCGCGCACGATCAGGGATTGGTACACCGAGACATCAAGCCCGAGAACATCCTGTTGGGCACGGATTCGCACGGGCTGGAACTGCCCAAAGTTGCAGATTTCGGCATTGTCGCCATGAAGGGCGGCTCGCTGTCCCTGAGCGGGGGACTCCTCTTGACACCGTCCTACGCTGCTCCAGAACAGTGGAGCGGCATGAGGAGCGACGAACTGGATCAACGCGCCGACTTGTATTCGCTAGGAATTACATTTTACGAGATGATCACGGGCCGCCTCCCGTTCCACGAGCACACGACGGAAGGATGGATGCGCGCGCATCTGCATGACGAACCCCCGCCTCCGAGTCGATTCAACCCTGCGCTCAAGCAATTGGCTTTGGATCATTTTTTTGCCAGGCTATTGGCCAAGGACCGTGACCATCGACCAGGCAACGTGACGGAACTCCTGCGCGAACTTGACGTCAGCATCCTTCCAGCGGCATCAGGGCCGTCTGACTCAACAGGAATCCTGGTTTCGGAACCGTCGGGTAAAGGTCCGAAATCTTTCGATCAGCCAGTACGGCCTAATGCAGGACGCGAGCAAGGCCACTCAATGCCCATCGATTCCGCTTCCCTCGCCTCGCCGGTGCGGCGAGTGATCAGGTCAATCCCGACTCGGATCGCCCTGGGGGCAGCAACCACCGCTGTCATAGTGTTCCTTCTCAGCTTGGCGTTCAAACATCCGCGTGAAAATCCTCTCGCCCAGGGCGATGAGTTTTATAGACAACACGACTACGGCCAGGCCGCTGAAGCCTATAGCAAGGCCGTGCGAATGAATCCAAAAGATCCCGAAGCCCTCAAAAGACGGGCTTACGCTTATGGCAGTCTTGATAAATACGATCTGGCCATCCAAGATCTTGACGACGCCGTTCGGCTCCAAGCTGATTCCGCCCTTGCTTTTCGTGTCCGCGGTAGTTACTTCTCCGAGAAGGGTAAGATTAACGCAGCTATCCAGGACCTGAACAAGGCCATAGCATTAGACCCGAGTGACGCGGTGGCGTTCGCCAGCAGATGCGCCGCTCTGGACGCGAATCACCGCTATGAGGATGCCATCCGAGACTGCACAGAGTCTGTTCGGCTGAGGCCAAAGTTCGGTTTAGCTCTAAGTTACCGTGGCGAAGCATTCGCGGGTAAGGGACTGTATGCTCGTGCAGTTGAGGATCTCACTGAAGCTATTCTTGTAAATTCAGATGAACTGACCGCGAAGTCTCATACTGGAACAATTCCTGAAGAAACGATACCAAAGCTCTATTACTTGTTGGCTTACCGTGGCTTCTGCTTCGCCAGCGCAGGCAAAGATGACAGAGCGATTCAAGACTACACTGAGGCCCTCAGTCTCCAACCCCAAGACGAATCGGCCTTGGTAAATCGTGGAGTTTTGTTCAGCCACAAAGGAAACTACGACCGGGCCTTACAGGATTATACGGAAGCCATTCAGCTAAATCCGCGAGACGCAAGAGCGGTCATCGCCCGGGGTAATGTCCTTTACAACAAGCACAACTATCCGGCGGCTCTTCGAGACTACAGCGAAGCGCTGAAGCTTGAGCCTAAGAACGAAGTCGTGATTAAACAACTAGAAGCGACGAAACGCGGGCTGGCACGCTGAATTAGTATTCTCCTACGGTCCGCCAGTTTTGCGTGCTAGTCGAAGTTCTACCGCGTGTCAGACCGGAAGATTACCGCATCGCACTCATCGGCTTCGCTGTCGCAGCGATGGTCGTCGGAGCTGGCCTGGCCGCAAAAAACTGGTGGTCGTAAAGACGGCGATACATCCGTCCCGCAATCTCCGCGGCTTTGGGGCCAAAAGTCGGCGTACCACCCTGCAGAAAAACCACCACCACAATCCGTCCTACATCCGTATTGGCATAGGAAGCGAACCAACCGAAGCGCGTGCCGGCACGAGAACAGGTTCCAGTTTTGCCGAGAACTTCCTCTTCATTAAAGCTGTAGCGCACCCGGCGACCTGTGCCATAATTCACGGCTCCCGCCATCCCATCGGAAATCTGGCCGACGAGCGGTGCGATGTCCAGTTGTCGTTTAACCACCGGCTGGAAGTCGACAGCCTGTTCCGGGGTGGTCGGATGCTGCAGGTAATAGAGCGTACCGCCGTTAGCAATTGCGGAAACCAGAGCGCCGAGTTGTAGCGGAGTCATGGAAATACCCTCGCCAAAGCTGCACATTCTGCCGACGCCGCCCAGCTTCGGGGAGATCTCTTCCGTCGGATAGACGCCGGGTTGCTCGCCGGAAATATTGAGCCCGGCTAGCTCGCCGAGGCCGTACTGGTGGGCGTGAAAGCTGACTTTCTTAAACCCGAGCTCGCGGCCCAGGGTCTCGAAATACTGGTTGTTCGAGCGCGCCAGGGCGGTAGTCAGGTTCTGATAGCTGGCTCCGATCCTGACTTCGGTTTCTTTGGTGATGATGCCTTCGCTCAACGCTGCTAACGCTACCGACAACTTGATGGTCGAGCAGGGCTGCGCACCGCTAGAGAGCGCGAGCTTCTGATTCACTATGGCGAGAATGCGGCCGCTGGTCGGTTCAATGGCCAGCACCGTACCGTTCATATGACCCAATGCTGCGACAGCCGCTTGGCGGACTACAGGGTCTTCGCCGCCGGTGACGTCGCCTTCGGTAACGTGGTCGGCGAAGGAACTGGTGAAGAACACTTCACCACTGGCCGACACGGTGCGGCTAGCGCTGGCGGCCGCTACCTTGCGGCCGATGCCATTTGCGGGATGGCTGGCATGTGGCCGGTCCGAGAAACGGTTGCGCTCCAGCCGGGCTAGGTCCTTCTGAGCCTCCTGCCGCGTTGAGGTCTGGGACCCTGGCACCAGTTGTCCCTGCCAGCCGAATGCGCTCGGAGTGCCGCGGCTCAGCCCAGCCAGGACCAATGACCCAACCGTCAACCTCGCGACTCGCAGGTTTTTCATCGTAATTCTCCTCGAAGACGCTTTTGATTTCTGCCCTCACCTTCTTGCGCGACACTCGGATGGAAATGGGGTCATCAGATGGTGCGGGGAGGCTGACAGTCGTGCTTACGGTTCTACTAACGGGAGCAGCCGTGCCGACGTACGGATAAAATCCGGCTGCGGAGAGAAGTGGGTTAGAATAGCGGACCAATCGGTGGCAGGGGTGGGACACCCAAACTGATTGCTGTGACATTAGCAGGGTTGGGGCCTCTGGAAACAACCCATGGCGACGCGACCGGAAAACTGGGAGGCAGTCAAAGCGCTGTTTGAAGCTGCCTTGGAAGAAGATTCGGCGCACCGGTCCTCCTTCTTGAAGGAGCGGTGCCCGGACGCGAGTCTGCGCAACGAGGTCGAGCGGCTTCTCGCCGAACACGACCAAGCCGGAGCATTTCTCTCCACGCCGGTGCTGGGCAAATTCCCGATTGAAGCTGCGGCTCCGCTCCCGAGACTCTCCGAGGGTGAAGTGCTGGCGGGGCGATTCCGCATCGTCCACTTCATCGCTGGCGGGGGAATGGGTGTGGTCTATCAGGCCCATGACACGCGCCTGCATCGATTCGTCGCACTCAAGTTCTTGCCGGAGGAAGTAGCCCGCGATCCCCAGATCTTGAGTCGCTTTCAGCGTGAGGCGCAAGCCGCCTCCGCACTGAATCATCCGAATATTTGCACGATCTATGACACGGGCGAACACAACGGACGAGCCTTCATCGCCATGGAGTTTCTTGAAGGCACAACGCTGAAACATCGCATCGCCGGTCAGCCGCTGGAAACTGAGGTCTTGCTCAATCTAGCCGTAGAGATAGCGGATGCGCTCGATGCCGCTCATTCGGCGGGTATCGTTCATCGCGACATCAAGCCATCCAACATCTTTGTGACCAAGCGCGGGCACGCCAAGATCCTGGATTTCGGGCTGGCGAAGATGACGCTCAAACCGAGCTCTGCCAGCGAAGCAGCAAGAGCGTCCACCGCGACAGGTTTGCTGAAGGATCAACAACTCACCGGCCCGGGGTTGGCCCTGGGTACAGTAGCTTACATGTCTCCAGAGCAGGCGCGAGCGAAAGAGTTGGATACCCGCACAGACCTGTTCTCTTTTGGAGCCGTCCTCTACGAAATGGCCACCGGCCACCTGGCTTTCCGTGGAGACAGTACGGCAATGATCATTAATTCGATCCTTAACCGCACGCCAGTGGCTCCTGTGCGGCTGAATCCCGATGTACCTCAGGAGTTGGAACGAGTCATAAATAAGGCGCTGGAAAAAGATCCGAACCTGAGATACCAGCACGCGTCAGAGATGCGGACCGATCTGCAACGGCTGAAGAGGGATACAGCATCTGGCTCCGGAGCGTCATCGACTGCATCACACGCCGGAAGAAGTGCCAGCAGTACTATCACCACAGCATCCATTTATTTTCCGTCGTCTATAAGAAGTAGAACCTGGGTATCAGCATTAGTGTTCTTTCTGCTGATCATTGCGACAGTAGGATTTCTTCGACGTCCTCTCCGGGCCAGCGTGCGGCGTTCTGTCGCTGTTTTGGGGTTCAAAAACCTCTCTGAAGAACAGCAGTTAGAGTGGATATCCACTGCAATAACCGACATGCTTTCTACTGAACTAGCTCAGGGAGGCGCGCTGCGCATAATTCCGGAAGAAAATGTTGCAACCCTGAAATTGGATCTACGATTAAGCAACCTCGACAGCCTTACCCCTGAAGCGCTAACGGCGGTGCGTAAGAATTCGGGTAGTGATTTTGTTGTTCTGGGATCCTATCTAGCATCCGGGTCATCCAGCGCGGCTCAAGTAAGACTTGACTGGCGCGTACAGGAAACTGTCAGTGGTGACACGGTCGCGGAGTGGTCAGATTCATCAACAGAATCTGACTTAAGAAGTTTGGTGGAGCGGGGCGGCAAAGAACTTCGTCGGCGCTTTGACTTGCGGCAGCAAGCTCAACGGAGTGAGCGCCCTTCGCTGCCCGCCAATACGGAGTCGCTTCGCCTTTACTCTTTGGGTGTAGCCGAACTCCGGCGTTTCGATGCAATGTCGGCTGAAGAGAACCTAGCAAAGTCCATTTCAGTTGATCCGCAGAATCCGACGGTACATGCCTCGCTGGCTTCGGCTTGGGCTGCTCTAGGATATGACGGCCGTGCAAAAAGCGAAGCCAAAATCGCCCTAGACCTAAGTCGTGGACTTGACCGTGAAAGCCAACTTTTAGCGCAAGGTCAATATTACGCATTTGATGCTGATTGGCAGAACGCGATCAAGGTTTACCGCGAGTTAGTCGAAATGCTTCCCGATAACGTCGAGTATCGACTCCGGCTAGCGAGCCTGCAAATCTCTGACTCGGCCCCACAGGAGGCATTGCAAACTCTAGCCCAAGTCCAACAATTGCCATTAGCAGCCCGTAATGATCCTCGCATCGACATTGAAAGGGCGAGCGCAGCAGAGGTGCTCTCTGACTTTAGCGGAATGCTGCAAGCGGCAACTACTGCAATTTCTAAAGGCACGGACCAGCAAGCACGTTTACTGGTGGCTAAAGCTTTGGATCTGAAAGGCACGGCACTTTGGAGATTGGGGGACCCCGTAGCTGGAGAGGCATCGCTTCGGGAGGCGAGAACTATTTATTTCGCGGAAGGGGATAGGAACGGCGTGGCGACGGAACTCTTCGGACTCGCGCAAATCGCTCGGCGTAAAGGCGATTTCACCTCTGCCATCAATCTGTATCAGCATTCCTTGTCCTTCTATCGAGAGTTTGGAAACAAAAGAGGAGTAACGAATACCCTAAATGGGATCGGCTTGACACAGTGGGACCATGGTGAACTCGCACTTGCCAAGAAAACATTTGAGGAGGCGCTTGCGGACGCTCGCGAAATTACTGATAAAGGAACAGAGGCCAAGATTCTAGGGAACTTGGGATTAGTCGCAAATGATGCGGGCGAGCTCGCTTTATCTGAAAGGTACCACGAGCAAGCAATTTCTGCGTATCGAGAGATCGGGGACAAGGCTCACCTAGCGAATGAGCTAAACAACCTTGGTGCAGTTCTTTTTGATGAAGGTGAGCTTGACGAAGCTCGGAAGATTGAAAGTGAAGCCCTATCGATAGCACGAGATGCTCAGGAAAAGGATAGGGAGGCTTACATTCTTTCCGCTACTGGCGAAATTCTCACGCAAATGGGCGACGTCGAGCACGCCCGCGCGGATCATGAAGCTGCTCTCGAAATTTGGAAAGAGGTCGGCAGTAAGCTTGACGCAGCTTATGATTCGGCTCGCCTGGCTCAGCTCCTCACGGAGGAAGGCCGGCCGCAACAGGCAGAAAAGCCATTGCGCGACGCGATCGGGGTTTTTCAATCCGAAAATGAGACGGATAACTTGCTCACAGTTTCCACCTATCTCATAGGCGCGCTGTTGGACGAAGGAAAAGCAGCTGAGGCTCAGGCTGAGGCGCGGCATGTTTCTCAACTTACGTCGAAGACCCAGTCTCCGATTAGTCGGCTCCACGCACTAGTGAGCCTTGCTTTAGTTGATGCTGAGGTAGGCAGGCGTGCAAAGGCATTGAAAGATTTGAACCTTGTCTTAGATAAGGCGAACAACTCAGGCTATGTTGAAGTCGAACTCGAAGCTCGCCTCGCCATCGGCACTGTCGAGAGCAAGTTAAACCCGGAACTCGGAAAGAGCAATCTGGATCGGCTTGTTGCAGATGCGAATGCGCTGGGCTTCCACCTTATCGAGAAGAAGGCTGCGAAGATCGCAGCTCAAAAGCGTCAACCTAAATAATGCACAGACTCCGACTCCGTCTGGCGGCCGGGCATGAATTCCGACCCTCATCATTTCTGCAATTTCGTGTTTTGAGTTGAACCTGAATCCGTTTCTACCTTGACCTTACCCCTCCATCAAGCTAAGCCACTGCATTTGTTGCCTTACTAGCGCCTAGAATTTTGACGAGGTCAAATTTAATCCCTAGCGCTTCCCCGAGAAAATATGCCCGCATCGAGAATGGTCATCCCTGCTACGCTTGAAGCCCCTTCAGATGCTAGGCGAAATCGCCGCCAACCAACTCTCAGACCTTACGTGCCGACGCGACTTGCGATGTGGCAACAGATTATCTCGGCGGGAGGCGATTAGGTGTATAGTGTTCCGCACTCGGGGTGACTAAAACCACGGTCGAGATAAAGCCGTTTAGGACTGGGAGGGAGACGAACTTGAAGTTGCATACTTTCGTAGCCCTTGTGAGTATCTTGGGTAGGCTAGCGGCACAGCCTGCAGATTCGGCCCTGAGGGACCGATATGACGGAGCCGAACTCCCCCGACTGCTGCCTCTGCCCCGGACAGCGGCTCGTCCACGGCGGCGATTGCACAAACCAATGCGCACAAATCGGGATACGATGTAGTCGAACTCGAGGCGCGCCTCGCTATTGGCACTGTAGAGAGCAAGTCTAACCCGGTACTCGGACAGCGAGATCTTCATCAGCTTGTTACAGATGCAAATGCGCGGGATTTTCACTTCATCGCGAACAAAGCTATGAACATCGTCGTGGCGATACACCAGCGCACCTAGCGCAACCATTCCGAGCGCAACAATCCTCCGTCTAGCGGGTGTTCAGCATCCCAATAAATGTTCCCCAATTAGCTAATTCCGTCCTAACAGTCCCTTGGATGTACTCACCGGCGAACCAGATCTTCCCCTCGGGATCGATCGTTGCAGCGGAGTAGTCGCCCCATCGCGCCGTGCCGTTGCCCCCGTAATAGAGGTACCCAGTGAAACCGTCTTCCGGAGCGACTCCAGTGGCCGCCATGGCTATATCATCGCCCACCCTTCCATTTTCGATTTTTACATATCCAACGCCGGGAAACATTGTTGATCCGGACAAGCTGAAGGTGATGGCTCCCTGGCTTTGCGCATTAAGAGCTACAGCAGGATAGAGCAAGTCGCCCTCGTTCAGGGAAATGTAGCCCCGATCACGAATCCGCGACGACAGCTTGCCGAATTTCATGGTCGGTTTGATTGAGAACCAGGCCACTCCTGATTGTTGTTTACCGGCTGCAGGATAAACGGAAGTGTTCAGAACTCCGAACAGGTTTCCCTGCGAGAACGCCACTGCTTGCACCCGGTCATCATCCTGGTCGAGTCGCTCGAAGGGCTCTGAACAATGACATTTTTCTTCCAGGGTATCCCGCAACGGAGTTGGGCCAAATCCCTGGACCGCCGCGATGGGCTGGGCATAAGTTTGACTGTTCAGCGTAACCGCCTGCAAGGTCAGAAACGGATTGGGCGAGGCCAGAGTAGTGGTATCGCTCAATGCCCACACTGTAATGGTGTTCGCCGTCCCTTGCTGATTCCCCGTGGTGATTTGATCCGCCGAACTAAGAAAATATTCAGTCGCGGTCGCGGATGAATCTACCGGAGCAGCTTGGGAGGGCATTAACGCAAAAGCATTCGCTGAATAGGCTGAGAGGTCCTGGAAACCGGCTGCCAAAGGTGCAACCCCTCGTGCCAATGCGAACTTGTTCAGCGCCAGTAACACTGCGCTCTGAAAGCTTTGGTCGACAAAAGAGTACTGGTTTGTGGTGATGAAAAGGCCGTCCCGATTGGTGGCTATGTTCGGATGATCACCAAGGCATGGGCAAGTTCCGAAACCTGTGTCGGTAATATCTACTTTAAAAACCTTGAAAGGCTTACTCCCATCTTCGCGGGTGCTGGCGGCAATCAGGACATCGGCTTGCGGCAAGAGATTGCCGTTCGAAGGATCGGTGATAACCTCTATTGCCGTCACAAACCAGCGCTGTGTGTCCGTATCGAATAAAACACGCGGATCACTAAGGAACGGCCCATAGGTGCCGCCAGGCGTGCTCGGATCTTCATCGGGCAGCCCAAAAAATCGATTCAGCGCTATCGGGCCGGACAAGAGATTACCGCGCTTGTCGTAAAGAGCGACCGCATCGTTGACGGCCTCAACCACCTGCGAGTTGCTCACGCCCAATCCTTGGTCTGGAGGCTCGACATCTGGATTGTTACCCACTGCGTGGCTATCAGCACTGTTAAGCCCTTCGAAGCCAAACAAATTGTCTGGTGACGGGACGATTGCTAGACCGGGAAGAACTAGTTCTTCGACGTCGGGACCCCCCTCTAGCTGAAGTCTATTCACTCTCAAGGGGCGAGGTCCGACGTCTGACGTAGGGATATTGCCCCCACTAGACTGCCGGTCAGCGATTTCCCCCGCGAGTGCCGGCCCGAAGCCCCCGCCTGCAGGCAGCAGCTCGACAAACCTGGGCGTTGAAGCTGCGACGATCGTCGCTGCTCGGGGTGAGTCGGCCAAGTTTATAGATACTTTGATCGGGCTGCCCGTATGGATGTGGAAATTTGAATCTCCGGAATAGATTGGCGCGATCACGTGTATGCCCGGAGCGAGGCTGGATATGTTTGCTTCCGCCGTTCCATTAACTAGGGCCTTTACCGCGAGATCTCTTACGGGAAACGAAGATAAATCTCTGAAGGTTACTGAGCCTGTGGGTTGTGGCATTAGGACGCCGTGGTAGCTTTCGGATACATGTGCAAACAAGGTGATGGGCGCATCCGCATCGGCAGGGCTTGAGTTCGCTCGCAACTGGATGTAGGTCCCACCGGAGTTCAAATGCAGGACGGTGGTGCTTTCGAGGAAGTCAGGCGCCCCGTCGTTGTTGAAATCGCCGATCGCCCCTATATTATTGCCGAGAGAAGAAAACCCAGCGTTAACAATGCTCTGCGATGCTGTAAAGGTTCCGTTTCCTGCTCCGAAGTAGACGCTGATCAACGGGTTTCCCGGACCCCCCTTTGGGGTGGCATTGCCAAGGGCGACAAGGTCCAGATTGCCGTCTCCATTGAAATCTGTTCCCAAGGCTGAGTCCTCAAGACCCGAAGCAATTATTCGTGGACTCTGAAATGTGCCGTCTCCGTTGCCGAGAAAAAGGTAGAAAACTCCGATCCCTTGCAAGGTTGAGACTACTAGATCCGTTTTGCCGTCGTTATTAAAGTCTCCGACTACGACCGAGATCGGCTGCCCCACAATGGAAAAAGGAAACGTTGCTACTGTTTGGAATTCCCCATTCCCCGAATTCAGGAAGAGACCTGTGGTTCCTTTTCCATTCTTCGTTGGATCGCACTCCTGTATGCAAACTCCGGTGACCATGTCATTTCCACCTTTGTGTGTGTCGTTTCCCCCTTTGTGGATGAACTCTCCGTCCGCCGATGCCGCCAATGGATAGTATGAGCCTAGCTGCAAAACAGGACCACGCGTGAAATGACCCTCTCCGTCTCCAAAATCGATCGCAATGGTGTTCGTAAGGGGGTTACTCACGGCAAGATCCAGATTCCCATCATTATTAAAGTCAGCTACGCCAATGGAAGGAATATTTGTATCTATAATGCCTCCAATTCCGCATTGGCACGAACTGAACATTTTCAAACCGCCACGGCCATCTCCAAGATAAAGCTCGATCTGCGTATCCGTCCCAGCCACAACGTCAAGGTTGCCATCGTTATTGAAGTCTCCCACGGCCAAGGCTTGCATGTCCCCGGCTGAGAAGTCGAGCGGGGTCTGAAAGGTGCCGTCTCCGTTTCCCAAGACCACGCTCACCGTACCCGGTTTGGCCGCAACAAAGTCCAGGTTTCCGTCATTATTGAAGTCTCCCACGGCCACGGTATTCACTCCATTGAGCACCGAATGGGCGCCTTCGAAAGTACCATCCCCATTCCCCAGCAAAACTCCTATCGAGGGAACTGCTTCACCACCATATCCAACAGTTGCGGACACCAAGTCTAACTTACCGTCGGCTCTCAAATCGGCAGCCACAAAGGCGTCAGGTGCATCTCCTCCAACGTATGGCGGACTGGCCAGGAACGTACCATCTCCTTTGCCGAATAGAACTACGTTGCTGCCAGCGTAAAAAGGAATACCGGTAATTGTCGAAATGTCGTAAACAACGCACGCGATGTCGAGGTGGCCATCTCCATTGAAGTCGCCGACAACTCCCGGACTGTACGTGAAGCTAAAAGGACTCGCAACTGAAATCGGCAGCGGTGGTCCGCGTTCGAATGTCCCATCTCGATTACCGAAATAGAGGATCGAATCGCTGCCGTCAAGAGGTTGGGTGATTAAATCCGGCTTCCCGTCCTCATTGAAGTCCCCCGCAAGTATTGGCGTTACGGATGGCAGAGACGTTTTAACTCTTGAAAATGTCCCAGCACGACTCCCGAGAAAAATCTCAGTTCCGTTGCCTACGACGGCGGCGTAGTCCGAAAAACCGTCCCCGTTGAAGTCGCTTGAAACTATCGGACCTGTGCCTAAGAGTTCGCGAGAGGACGAGAACCTGCCATGCCCGTCTCCAAAATAGATTGTTAACGCAGGGCAAGACACAATCCAATCTGCATTCCCGTCTCCGTTGAAGTCGGCGATTGTGACTTGGAAGGGCCCGAAAGGGTAAGGGCACTCGTTTCCCATTGAGACAAAGCTAGGGTTTTGAAAGGTTCCGTCGCCATTGCCAAGCGCGATAAACAGAGCCGGCGTAAAGTTGTTGTCGACGGCAACAACGACCAAATCCAGATGGTTATCGTGATTGAGATCGCCGACGGCTACGGCAACGGGCTCATCGAAAGATAAAGTGGGGAAGTTGGATATGTTGTTCACGGTAAAAGTTCCATCGCCGTTCGACAACAAGAGTTGTACTCCGAATTGCACCATGACGATATCCGTCTTACCATCTTCATTGAAGTCACCAGTTGCCATTTGGAAGGCCGCAACAGGACCGATAAATTGGTTGTCTATAGCCGCGATGAAGGGAGATGATGTCGGTAGGTAGGGTAAAGTTGCTGGATTCGATCCATTTGAAGCTCGACTGCTGGGTGGGGCAAAAGTGAGAGCGATTAGTAGAGCAGCAAGGGCAGCAAAAAAAGTCTTCACGCTCGATCCTCCCGACGCCAGATGATCCAAATGCTACGCTTGCGGCCCGACACGACGCATTGCTGCCGCTGACAGGATCTCCTTCGGCGCTATCGTCATTTACGGCTTCGCGTGCGTCGCCGTAGCGGAGATCAACAAGTACGTGCGTCACCCGCGATTCTACTCTTCGCGCAGTGTCTTGGCCGGATCAATTGTCGCCACTCGCAGCGCCGGCAACGTGATTGCGAGAATTGTCACGACGGAGAGGGTCACCACCACCAGAACGATCGTGGGCGCATCATACACATCCAAGCCGAAGAGGAGGCTCCGCATAGTTCGAAGCGTAGCGGCAGCGATTGCAAGTCCCAGGAATAAACCCAGAGCCGTGGCCCGAAGGCCCGGCTTTCCAACATGAACCATGGCTCGTTGAATCGTTGAACCTAGAGCGATTCGGATGCCAATCTCCCGTCTTTTTTGCACGACCAGGTTGGCCACGAGCGCAAAAATCCCGACGGCGCTCAAAACCAGCGCCAGTCCGGCCATCGCCGCCAGCAACGCCACCTCGATTCTTTGTGTCGCCAGCGTTGCCGCCATGAGGTCATTCATGGAGTAAAAGCCGGAAAAGGGCAGGTTGGGAGCGGCCGTGGCCAGCGCCCGTTGCATCTGTCCCGTCAAACCCTCCACCGGCCGCGTGATACGTACAATCCAGCTTGGCTGAAACCAGGTGTGGACCGTAGAAAGAAGTCTGCTATCGTCGATTTGCGCGGCAGGAGTATAGATTGTTTCCACTGCGGCCAGAGGCGCTGTGTCCTGTCCCAATCCCCCGGCGGTCACGGGCAAACCTGTAGTAACCCCGGCGGGCTGAGGATTTTTGGATCCAAGTAGCGAAGTCAAACCAGCTGCGGACTTAATCTGTCAACCATGTGTTTCCTCTGACGCTTGCAATGCGCTTACGCGGAAGGACTTGCTACCCATCCCGATAAACAACGTCAAGGCATTGCTATATCGTTGATGCAGAGCACTGAAGCTTATGCGAGACGCCATCAAGCGGAAAGTATTGGGTTGTCGGTAGGCACCGACAATCTTCCTGCGCAAGCCCTGTACCGGAAAATAGCCTATCAACCAACCGATATCCCGTCCTACCTTGTGACGTGGAACTATCTCGATAAGATCACCGGTGAAGTAAAAGAAGAAGGCGAATTATGCAATTTCTGGCTGAAGCGGCTCGATGAAGTTCTCTCCAGCGTCCCAAATAAGAATACTGGATAAAGCTTAACGTGCTTTATATTGCGTTTGTGAGGCGACCCCTACAGGCGCCTACGTGATAAACGGGATTATCACGCGGCACCCTGGAGTTCTTAAGGCGCGTTGTTTGCGAGTGAGATTTGAAATCGACCAATGACCGCTTCTCTGAAGTTCTGCCGGCATCCTATGTACGAAAGACTTCGTCGGACCGGGATCGGGCTTGTTGCCGGGGCTGCTCGTGTCGGCCTCCTGTTATGGAAACATTCTAGGAAGAGGGAAGCTGTTTTCTTTATTGCGCCGACCTTCTTTTATCCGCGGCCGCAGAAAGGGCACTTGGTTTCAAGCGGGCCGGTATGAACGTTGATAATCCTCTCAAACATCTTCTGGCGCTCAAACTCGGACAGGCTGCTAGCATTCGTAATTATTGTCTGAAACTCAGCCTTCTCTTCGTCGCTGACGCTTAGCCATGCCTTCAGCAGGCGATTTACGTTGGCAGGACGCTGTTGGATGAACTCTTTGGCTGCCGGAGCAATCGTTTCGGGCATTTTAGTTTTCATTTTTTCTTAGGTCCTCCACATACCGGGCATCTGTTCCACGGAAAAAAAGCCTTTTTCATGGAAACGGGCGTTTCTCCGCATGCGGTGCACTTCAGGCTGAACTGCCTTAGCGCCGCGCGATGGCCATACACTTTTTCCGAGTCCGTAATGTCCCTCCTGTTGTCGAGATCATTCTGCGCCTCGTCCATGGCGACCAGCTCGGTATACACCACCTCGAAATCCGTCGGCGGAGTTGCCGCCTGATCGGCGAGCGCCTTTAGCTTGTTTGACAAATGAATATTAGCCGCGCCGGCGGTGGCCGAATATTCGAGGCTCTCCGGCCAATTGGCAACCACCGACCAGATCGAGAAGACCAGCTGAATCACGCCCAGCGCGCCGGCAACATAGATAAGGCTTTCCAGCAAGTTCGCATGCAGGAGATTGGCGAGGACTATGCCTCCCACGACGCCGGGAATCGCCACCCCGAAGAAGGTGAGAACCTGCACCAGGCCCCTATATTTGCGGGCCCGCTTCTGGAAAATTATGGCTGTTCCAAACGCATAGACGTACCGCCTGCTGCACTCGGCGAACTTGGGGTTCAGGGCCGCACTTGCAGGTGCAGCAGGGGGGGCGCGGGCTTTGCAGTCGAGCCCATGACTACGTGGGCAAGTATAGCTCAACGCTGCCAGACATGGGCGGAAATACTGCCGGAATCGCTGGCCGTGGCAGGAGAACTATACCGCGCAGACCTTCCGGGTCTGCGCGGCATCGGTGGGATTCGGCTGCCGGGAGGGGGTTCAGGTCGGCTCCGGCGTTTCAGAGGTGCATGAAGCCTTTGTGACCAGCCTAGTGGGTGCCTTGTGGTCGTACTTCGCTTCGACGAACACCTGTTGGGGGTTCAATCGGGCAGACTCGCGGATGCGTCGTTGACGAGCGCGACCCCACCGAAGCTTTTGCTTCTACGTCAAAACCTGTGCTTCGATCAATGGGAGTCGCGGCATGATCGGCTGAATCGGCATTTCGTCGTATGTCCGACCATCGAGAATCCTTCCATTCTTCGACTTTCGGACACCGCCCCATTGCTTGAAGAAAAACGGAATGTTCTGTTGACGGCACTGACGACGCACAGAGATCACCCAGTCGCGCTGCATCGGCCTCGCACCGGGTCCGCTCTCCCCCCCTACAATGACCCAATGAATTCCGGACAATTTCAGGGACCCCAACTCTTCTAGCAGCGGCTCAATCGAAAGGAAACGAACCCGCGCCGGAGCGGATCGCAAATGGTCGATTCGTGGCACGCCGTGTTTCTTGTCTTCTACGCTCGTTCCCCACCAAATATGCGGCATCTCAGCGCCAAAGCGCAGCTTCGTATTTAAGAGGTCTCGCATTCGCGTGGAACGCTTCGTCAAGATTTGGTACGTATGCCAGTGAGCTTTCACCATTACGTCCACAACGGACTCAATGTAGCTATCTGGAACTCCCTCATGGAACAGGTCCGACATGGAATTTACGAAGACTCTCTTCGGACTTTGCCAGCGAAGGGGCTCGTTGAGCTTTTCGGGAACGAGTCGAAGGTCGAAGCCTTGCTCGTATGGATGTCCCTTCACTCCTCGGAACCTTTCTGCAAATGTCTCCGCGTAACAGTGTTTGCATCCGGGACTGATCTTCGTACAGCCGCGAACCGGGTTCCACGTTGCGTCGGTCCACTCGATTGAGGATCGCTCAGCCACTACAGTGCCCCTTGCTTGCGGTATTTGTTCAGGATGTCTACCACGATATTCTCTGCCGTTTCCTTCTGCGCTGCGAAGAACAAGTAATACAGTATCGCGCTATTTGAGTTCCGCATTGGTACTGGTTCTGGTACATACTTAAATCCTGCCACTTTCTGCAATCTCTCCCGGAACGCTTGGGCGATCACATCGTTGGGCTGCTTTTCGGGCCATCCGAACAAGTTTCCACTGGTCGAATACGCCACGTCACGCCAACTTCCATCGCCCCAAAAGGCATTCATGCGTTCCATATCTTCAGAAGAAGCATTCTCTGGTGTCCAGAGGAGTACGTTTCGGTTCATATCAAGGGTCGGGAAATTCAAGAAGATTTCGACGGTCCCTCTTTTTGCCGCCTCTGCAATGACGGTCCAATGCAGATGCAGACCGTACGGATCAAGAATGCACAACCCACGCCGAAAGTCCTCATACCTGACCATCGGGAACACCTTGTCCTGAAGAATCTGGTTGGCGTCCCCGGTGTACACGTGCACGTGCTTCATGCCAGCAGTCTGCCGCTTTAGAGCATCGACTTTGGTCTGATCTATGTCGATCAAGTGGAGTTCTTCAAACGGCGGTTGAACTTCGAGCGCATTGAGTGGGCTTCCTTTTACAAGTTCACCTGTTCTCTTTCTGACGTGCGTGCCTGCGCCCGCGAAACCATCAATGTAGATCGGATGCAAGTTCCGCGCTTTCAGAATGGTGCAGTAGGCTCCAGCGTACTTCTTCAAGATTTCAAGCTTCAGTTCGGACCATTCGCCGATCTCGTCCAACTTGAGATGTTTTCCTGACTCCGGTTTCATGCTGCCGACATTCTGCGCTTCGCTGGGCGTCAAGTGCGTACTCGTTTCCATGGGAAACCCTCTGGTCAGTATAGCGAACAGATGGCGAAAGTGCTAGACTGTTCCCGTGGACGAAGGTCGCAAGCGCGTGCTGCTGATCGCCGCCAGCATCCTCGCGGCACGCAAGCTGGCGCAGTACGACGGCGGGAAGCGCGTGCCTGCGACGGTCGCCGCGATCTCCGACGCGGTTCGTTGGGCCGAGGAAATCATGCGAGCGATTGATGAGCGCTGGCCCGTCGCACGTGGAGTGAGCCGAAATGAATAGAAATCAGGAGAAGAAACAGACAGAACAATTGGTACTTGCATCAGCGCGTGAAGCGGGAGCGCCAATTCCGACGGGCGAGACGGCAGGTGAGGAGCCTGATTTCAGATTTCTAACGCCGAATGGTGCGTTGGGAATCGAAGTCTCTGAAGTTTTGCGTCCGGCCAGCACGAACGACGGGATTTCTCCTGTCGAAGCGGAAGCGTTTCATCAGGCGATTATGCTAAAGGCACAAGAACGGTATCAGGCAATGAACGCGGCTCCGACGCGAGTCAGTGTGTATCTCTCCCCAGCGAGAGGGAAGAGACAAGACAAACGCCAAATGATTGATGCCCTTGTGGATGCTGTGACCCGCAATCGCAACAGAGCGAATCCTGCCGTTGTTCTGAAGGGTAGTGAATTGCCTGAAGGCTTTGACCACATTCTCATCACAGCAGAGTCCGGCGAATGGTGGTCTGGCGAAGGTGGTGGAATCACACTCTCCGAGATTTGTGCCGAGATTGCCGACAAGATTGCGGCAAAGAACAAGCTCGTATCGAGGTATCGTGCGAACTTGCCGACGGGGGGACAGGTGTGGCTCCTTCTGTATAGTCGCGTCGCCGTTTCACGCAGTGTAACAATACCGTTTGGAATAGAAGAATGGAGATTTCCATTTGAGTTCGACCGAGTATTCTGGTTTGCAAGTTTGGAAAACAAGGTGGTGGACATTCGCCGAGCCGAATCCACGTAGGAGATTCTTGTCGCGAAGCGAGTGAAACGTATCCGACGCATCGACTAATAATTCAATACTCGTTGCCGGAATCAATCCCGGACGACAGCACGAAAACGATGAAGCGCAAGGACGGACGACCCGCAAAGGACTTCCTGCGGCTTCCCGACCCGTGGCCTCCGGTGAGCGACTGAACACATTAACGGAGAAGAAATTTGATGCCAGACACTATTAGCCAGAAATTCAGTTGCGGATTCCCAGAGGAGTGGAGAGACTTCGAGCAGCGGCACCGTCTCTTCCTTGAGCGGTTTCCAAATCTTGTCAGGGCTTTGAACACCGCGTTCATCAGAAGAGCGACTTTGTCCGAACACATTGACAAGTTCGTCTTCTTTTACGGAAGGCTCTGCTGTGAAGATTTCTTTGAAATCGGATTGTGTTGTGGGAACGGTTACGTGACCTGACCGATCTTTTGTACCAAGTGGAGTATTAGTGTAACGCCTCGTTGGACAATTGTCCGTAGTCGTCGTCGGGGGTGTGGGGATGTGGGAAACGCGGAGCGTTTTCCATATCTCCATGCCCCTGTTGCTTCGGCAAGATTGCTTGCGGGGCCGGTGGCCTGTAGCCCAGCGCCGAGTGCGGCCGCTCCGTGTTGTATTCCACGCGCCACCTCTCCGTCAGAATCTGTGCCTCCTTCAGCGAGTAAAAGATCTCGCCGTTCAAGAACTCATCGCGCAGCTTCCCGTTGAAACTCTCACAGTACCCGTTCTCCCACGGACTCCCGGGCTCGATATACAACGTCCTCGTGCCCAGTTTTCCCAGCCACTTCCGCAACTCCTCGGCAATAAACTCCGGCCCATTGTCCGAACGAATGTGCTCTGGTATCCCCCGCACCAACATCACATCCGCCAACGTATCGATCACCTGCAAACTCCCC
>OCZU010000430.1_pt1 | contig 29392 bp, 25 predicted proteins | sample 1539001 | NCBI WGS metagenome assembly OCZU01 (sample SAMEA3539306, study PRJEB22396) | soil metagenome | biome: tundra; feature: field; material: soil | place: USA | collected 2010-05 | depth 0.15 m | reverse complement strand
AAAAGTGGTTGCCCGGAATCGCGTGCGAGTCGACGTGCCGCGCCACCAGCGACCAACCGAGGCTTTGTGGGTTTTTCGACGGCGCTTGGTGGCTTTTCTTGGTCCGTCAGACATTCGACTACAACGCTGAAATGGACCGCGTCCGTTGGGCAGTGTCGGCGAGCACGATGAGATGAGAGCCGCCACGCAGCTAGCCGTCATGATACGCCGCCGACGCGCAAGATCCCAACACGAGCGGGCCGATCTCAAGCGGTCGCGGATTCCTTCAACGATCTGCATTTTCGTGAGCGGCGTTCAAAGCGGCAGCCTAGAATGCTGGTGTTGAGCGAGCCTTCCATCCGGTATAAATAGGCTTCTTGCCGGCTGTACTATCGTCCGCTGGCAGGCGCCGGAGTCGAGGGTGGGATCGACAGGAACATTTCCAGAGGAAACAAAGTCGTGGAACTCAAATTCAGTGCACTTTCGCCCTATGTTCGCAAGGTCAATATGGTTGCTCACGAGCATGGCCTGGCCGAGCGCCTGCGGCTGACGCTGGTAAACACCCGTACGGAAGCCGAGAAGATCGCGCCGCACAACCCGCTCGGCAAGATACCCGTGCTCATCACCGATAGCGGCGCGACGATCTACGACTCACCGGTGATCTGTGAATATCTCGACGCTGAATTCGGCAACCACCGTCTGCTGGCTGCCAGCGGATCGCGCCGCTGGCAGACAATGACCATGGTCGCGCTCGCCGACGGACTGCTCGATGCAGCGCTCCTCGTGCGCCAGGAGCGCGCCAGGCCCGCCGCGGAACAATCCGGCGAGTGGACGGAACTGCAGCTCGGCAAGGTCCACCGGGCGCTCGGCTATTTCGAAGGCGTGGTCGACAGTTTCGGCCCCGAGCTCGACATGGCGCAGGTCGGCGTCGGCGCCGCGGTGGGCTATATACCATTGCGCCTGCTCGATTTCGACGGCCTCCCAAAGTGGCCGAAGTTGAAAGCCTGGTACGCAACGCAGTCGCTCAGACCGTCGTTCAAGAACACTGCGCCCGTCCTCTGAAATGGCGCAGGGGGTCATCCACGGCGGATTCGGAAACAATGCGAAAGCGTCGCGAAGTCCGCCAACATTGTCGTGGAGTCAGATTGAGGACGTGCAATGAACATCGATAAAAAAGCCACCCCCGTTTGGTTCATCACAGGTTGCTCGACCGGACTCGGCAGGGCGCTCGCCGAGCGCGTCCTGCTAAATGGCCAACGCTGTGTCGCGACCGCGCGCAATCCCGCGCAGATCGCCGACATCGTGCGCGCGTACCCAGACACTTCATTGGCGCTTGCGTTGGACGTCACCGATGCCAGGCAACGGCAGGATGCCGTCGCCCGCGCGGAAAAGGCGTTCGGGGGCATCGATGTGCTGGTCAACAATGCGGGACACGGATACTCGGCGGCGGTCGAGGAAGGAGCGGAGGAGGATATCCGCAGGATGTTCGAAACCAACTTCTTCGCGCTCGCCGCGATGACGCGCCTGGTGCTGCCCGGGATGCGTTCGCACCGGAGTGGGCACATCGTCAACATTTCGTCGATCGGCGGTTTGGTGGGCAATCCGGCTTCGGGTTACTACAACGCGACCAAGTTCGCGGTAGAAGGCTTGTCGCAGGCGCTCGCCAAGGAGGTTGGTCCACTGGGCATTCGAGTGAGTCTGATCGAGCCCGGGCCGTTTCGCACCGACTTCCAGGGCAGATCGATGACCTCGGTCGCGAATCCGATCGACGCCTATGCGCAGACCGCCGGCGCACGCCGGGCGCAGCTTCGGGCGGGCAGCGGCAAGCAGGCGGGCGATCCGACGCGAGCGGCCGACGCGATCATCAAAGTGGTCGAAGCCTCGGATCCACCGCTTCACCTCGTACTTGGCAGCAACGGCGTCCAGCGTGTGCGCGAGGCCTTGCAGGAAGTGCTCCACTCGGTCGATGAGTGGGAAACGGTTTCACTCTCGGCCGACTTTCCGCCAAGCTGAGGCGCTGACGGCATTGGCGCGCATCGTGGACGTCGCGCTGGGCGGTCGGGTCAGGGACGCCGGAATGACTCCAGAATCGTTGCTCCGCGGTAGCTAACGCTCGCGGAGCTCATTGCAGTACTCGAACAGGACGGTCCATGAAGAATGACAGCGAGCAGCGAATCCGCGTGGGCATCGTGGGAGCGAGCGCCTCGGGCTGGGCGCCGCTATCGCACGTGCCGGCGCTCAAGTTGCTGCCGGAGTACGAGCTCGCCGCGGTTTGCACGACGCGTGCCGACACGGCCGCGGAGGCGGCGGCCAAATACGGCGCCGGCCGCGCGTTTCACGATTACCGCGAGATGGTGCGGCAACCGGACATCGACCTCGTCTCCGTCGTCGTGAAAGTGCCGTCGCACCACGACGTCGTCATGGCGGCGCTGAACGCGGGCAAGCACGTCTACTGCGAATGGCCGCTCGGCGCGAATCGAGGCGAAGCAGAGGAGATGGCGGATCTCGCCCGAAGCAAAGGAGTGCTCGCCATGGTTGGGTTGCAGGCGCGTGGAGATCCTACCGTCCGCTATCTGCGTCACCTCATCGACGACGGGTACATCGGTGACGTTCTGGCGGTGAACATGACCATGTTCACGCCCGGCATACTCGATCATCCGAAGTCGCGGCTGTGGGAGGGAGACAGGACCAAGGGCATGTCGATCATCACGGGCCGGACCATTCACACCATGGACGTGCTCTGCTGGTGTCTGGGCGATTTCGTCGAGGTGTCCGGCAAGGTGTCGACGCAGGTCAAGCAATGGCGCGTGACGGGAACCGACGAGCTTGTCGATGTGGATGCGTCCGACAATGTCATGGTCAACGGCGTGCTCGCAAGCGGCGCGATCGCATCGGTCCACGCCGCGACGATTCCCTACGACGCAACGGGCTGGCGGATGGAAATATATGGCCGCAAGGGGACGCTTCGGGTGACCTCGAAAGGGTCGCCGCAACGCGATGCGAACACGCTGCTTGGATCGCAAAATGGCGGCCCGATGGAGCCGTTGACGACTCCCGCGTCCTTCACGGAAGTCCCGGAGGCGATGCCGATCGGGCCGCCGCGCAACGTCGGCCATCTCTATCTTCGTATGGCGCGGGCCATCCGGACCGGCGGACCCGTCGAGCCGGACTTCGACGCGGCAGCGAAGCGGCACCGCCTGGTCGACGCGATACAGCAGTCGTCCGATGAAGGCCGGGCAATAGCGATTCCTGATTGAGCGGCGCGTCGCCGTTCACAGTTGCACTTCAGCGAATCCGAATGTATCGAATATTGCCCTGACGCGCTGCCCCGGCTTGGCGAAGTTGAGTCCGGTGTACGTTCCTGTGGTCATGACTTGTCCGGCGCGGACGCCCGTCGAATGGCGAAGGTCGTTCACGAGATCGATCGCTGGCAGAAGGGGATTGCCGGCCGGATGTCCGCCGATGCGCTGAACGACGACCTGGCCGTCGATCTCAAGACGAACGTCGAGTTGCGAGAGATCGAACTTGGTCCACATCAACTGCGCAGGGCCCTCCACGAAAGCGCCATTGGACGCACAGTCCGCGACGCGCTCGATTAGCGATGTGCGGCGATAATCGCGAAAGCGCGAATCGACGATCTCGATCGCCGGGAAAGCGGTAACCGCAGCGACCACTTCAGCGCCCTCGTAAGCGAGATCCCGCGGCCCGAGGGTGTGATTGAAACGAAACGCGACCTCGGCCTCGACGCCCAGCAAGGGGACGAGTGCAGCCGCGATCGTTCCGCCGCTCCGGATGACTCGCGATCGCAGAATTGCGCCGCGCACGATTTTGCCGTCGATGGGCGTGCCCACCTTCCAGCCGGCGACGTCGTCGCCGAGCGCTGCCGCGGTCGCGTCCTGAATGGCATGCGCTTCGTCGACGGTTTGCGGGCAGCACGACGTTGGGAGGCCGTCGAGCAGAACGCCGGTGTGTCGCGCCTGGATCAGTAGAGCGGTGGCTTGGCGTATCGCATCTTGATTCATGTATTATTTTCTGTGAGGTATGGGACGCTACGGCGCGTCTTGCCGTGGGGTTTGCGCGCCCGACCGGACAAAGCGCCGGCGCGATATCGTGTTGCGGTTGTCCATGTCAATTCTCCTCGGTGGCTGGAAGCTTGCTGCGCAGCCGATAGGCTGCAATTCGGACTGCAATCATGTCTCTTGAGTCTATTCGGAAGGAATGCGCGTCGCTTGACGGAAGTCGAGCCGCCACGTGTCTTCCTGGCGGACCCATATCAGGCAGAACACCAAGTGGATGAGCCGTTTCGCCGCTCCGTGCGCGCTTACGGTCATATCGACGAGGCCATTCATGATGGCGACATCGGCGAAGACCTGCAGGCGCGTGTCGCGGCTTTCGATCGACCCGTATTCGTAGAGCGCGCCCGCCACGCCCGCGAGATATTCTTCCTTCGTCTCGCCGACGCCGGTGGAGTGGATGTAGACGAGGCCGGCTCCCAGCATCGGACCCAGCGCCTCGACGTCACCGGCAACTTGCGCGCGATAAAGCGCGCGCTCGCACTCGAGAATCTGCCGGTGCAGGATGGTTTGGTTCGCGCTCCTCGATGACGGATGGATCGTCATGGCGCGCCGACTCTAGCTCAGCTCCTTGATTGCCAGCTCGAGAAATTCCTTGCCGATCGAAGGCTCGAACTGCTTGTAGATCGGACGCGTCGCCTCGACAAAAAGCTTTTTGTTCTCCGGTGAAATGTCGTTGACCGTCATCAACGTCTTGAGCTTGGCCAGCGCGGTCGCGATTTCCACCGGCTGCGCCTTCCATTGCCAGTCCATCGCCGTCTTCATCGATTGCATCAGGATGCCCTGATCTTCCGCGGACAATCCTTCCCAGATGCCCTTGTTGATCGAGATGATGAAGAAGTCCGTCGTGTGGGCATCGAGTGACAGATACTTCGATACTTCATAGAGCTTGACCGAGACCAGATCGGGCAGCGGATATTCGAAGCCGTCCACCACGCCCTGCTGCAACGCGACGTAGAGCTCGGACGGGTCCAGCGCCACGGTGCTGGCGCCGAGGGCCCGAAACGCCTGGATATAGACCTGGCTGTTGATGACGCGGATCTTGAGACCCTGGCAGTCGGCGGGCTTGTTGACGGGCCGCACCTTGTTGACGATGTGGCGGCCTCCGATCAGCCAATAGCCCAGCACGTGGAAGCCGGCAGCTTCACCGAGGCGCGTGATTTCCTTGCCCAGCGTGCCATCGAGACCGGTTTTCAGGCGATCCGCCGAGCTGACGATATAGGGGAGAGTGAACGCATCGATGGGCTTCATGAAATTCGAGTACCAGGCCGGCACCGCCATCGTGAGCGTCAGCGAGCCCACCTGCGTCGCCGACAGCATCTCGGGAATCGTTCCGAGTTGCGAGCTCGGGTAAATGTCGATCTTGATCCTGCCGGACGACAGCTTGGCCGCCTCGTCGGCGAACATCTGAATCGCCTTGTGATACAGCGTGTCGTTGGGAAGCATGTGGCCGAAGCGAAACACGCGCGCGCGTTGGGCCATGGCAGACGGCGAGAGCCCCATCGAAGCCGCGCCCGTGGCCGCGGCCGCCAGCTTTAGAAAATTGCGTCTTCCGGCATCCGAGTTGCTGGTCAGTAGCTTCGTCTTCACTGTTTTCTCCTTTGCGGTTATCGTTGCTTGATCGGGACAATCAATTCATGCCGAAGCGGTGCGGCAGCCACACGGTGAGTTGCGGAAAGAGGATGACAACCATCAATCCAAGTACGATGAACAGGTTGTAGATAAGGCTTGGACGCATCGTTGCATTGACCGGCGCATTGCCTATGGCGCACGCCACGTAATAGCCGATGCCGACCGGCGGCATGAAGACGCCGATTCCCATCGCAATACACAGGACGATGCCGTATTGCAGCGGCTCGATGCCGAATCGGATCGCCACCGGCAGGAGGATCGGCGCCGCGATCAGGATCGCCGGCAGTCCTTCCAGCACGATGCCGATCACGATCATTACCAGCATGCTGACGAACAGGAACAGTACGGGACTCTTGAGCGCACCGAACTCCGCGGCGAGGGTGCGTCCGAGACCGTCGGTGACGATGGACTGAGAGAGCAGGTTCGACGCAGCGATCATGAACAGGATCATTCCCGCGATCAGCGTGGCATCGCGCAGCGCGGTCCAGCACGTGCGCCATCCGATGGCGTGGTAGACAAGGAGCGCCACGGCGAACGCGTAAACGACCGCCAGCGACGCAGATTCCGTCGGAGACGCAATGCCTCCGACAATGCCACCGACCACGATGACGGGCACGAGCAGTGCAGGGATTGCCCGCGGCACGCTGCGCAGTGCCCGCGCCAGGCTGAAAGGCGGCCCTTTGTGAAATCCCTTGATCCGGCTGCGGATGACAACGGCGACGATCAGGGCGATCGCCAGCACCGCCGCGGGGATGATGCCGGCCACGAACAGCGACCCGACCGATAGCGTCGTGATCGACCCCAGCACCAGAAGCGCGAGCGAAGGCGGTATGGTTTCGCCCATGGCCGCGGCAGCGGCGAGCACCGCGACCGATTCCGTCGGCGGATAGCCGTATTGACGCAGAGGCGCCTTCATCACGCTTCCGACCGTTGCGACATCCGCCGCTTTCGAGCCGCTGACACCGGAGAAAATGTACATGCCGATGATTTGCGCGATCAGGAGGCCGCCGGTGACGTGCCCGACCCACTCCTGGACCATGTCGATCATTCGCTTCGCCATGCCGGTGACCTCCATCAAGGTCCCGGCAAGCATGAAGAACGGAATGGCGAGCAGGATGTAGCTGCCGATCCCGTACTGCATGGATGATGGGAAGGTCACCGTCGGCGCGTCGCCGGTGATCAGGAAGAACAGCATCCCGCCCAGCGCAAGGATGGCCCCGATCGGTACGCCGGCGATGAAAGCCAGTATCAACGCGGGGATGATCAGAATGAACGGATCCATCTCGATGTGGCCTTCCGCGTACGCCCAGCGCAGCGCAACGGTGGCCGCGACGATCAGGAGCGGAACGACCGCACCCGAGAGCACGTGGCGCAGCTTCAACGCCAGCAATTTTTCGATCGTGAACACGGACATCAGCACGAGCCCGATGCCGAGCCAGACGGCCACGAATCCGGAATTGATTCCGAGAATGGGCAGCGTTTGTGCCTTCTGGCTGACGAAGAAGATCGGAAACGGAGCCAATACCGTGAGACAGACGCACAAGAGCATCAGCAGACCGCAGGCCTGCAGGATTTGTCGCCGCGAGCCCTTCATTGCGTCGAGAAGCGCGGTGTATGCCATGCCGTTCGTGCGGCGAAAGTAGGCCGGGGCACCGAGAAAGGCGATGATCGAAATGAGGATGCGCCACAAGTCCGCTGCCCAGGGAAAATCCTGCTGGAAGATGAAACGCACCAGCGCATTGCCGAAGGTCACGACGATGTTGACGATGATGGCGGCGACGGCAATCGTCTCGACGCAGACCGCCAGACGGTCCAGCGCGCGCTTGCGCGGCGGCGCTGGGCGGTCGCCCTGGATGAGCGTCGCAGCGGCAGCGGAACTCGTTGCGGTGGCGCCGGCGCGTGACATCGATCGTCCTCATCTCACAGACGTTGTTCGAGCACGAGCGCGAGGTAGTTCATCGAGGTTCACGTTCAAAACGAGGCGATGTATTGAAGGTATGCCGGTCTTTCGCACAGCCGCACGTACCACGCTTCGAGGCGCTGCAGCGCGGGCCGCTCGATGGGCAGGCGGTACCAGCGATGGACTGCGTTGCCGAGCGCGATGTCACCGATGGTGAGCTCGGAACCGGCGATGTAGCTCCGGTCCGCCAGCGCGCGATCGAGCATCTCCCAACTCGCGGCCGCCTTGGTCCGCGTCGCTTCCAGTGTTGCGGGATCGGGCGCGTCCGCGGGTTTGCGTAACAAGGCCCTGAAAAGCACACCCATCGGCGCCGCCAGCGTCGTCTGCTGCCAGTCCATCCATCGTTCCGCATCCGCGCGCCGCGCGATATCGGCGGGATACAAGGTCCCGGTCGCGCCGCCGTATTTGGCGGCGAGATAGCGCACGATCGCATTGGACTCCCACAAAACGAAGCCATCGTCGTCGACGGTCGGCACGAGCCCGTTGGGATTGAGCCCAAGGTACTCGGGCGCGCGATTCCCGCCGAACGGGCCACCGACGTCGCGCCGCTCGAACGGAAGCGCGAGCTCGCCGCAACACCACAGCACCTTTTGCACGTTACTCGATGCGGCGTGTCCCAGGATCCTCAGCACGTCTTTCCTCCAGTAACGTTGGTAACGGCGCGTTTTTCATGTCATCTCTTTTTGATGATCGAGTGCGCGGTGTCGGGAAGCGTAAACGATCGGTCCATCGTCACGCTGCGTTGAACGAAGCGCCAGGCGCCGTTCGTTTTTTTGAGCTCGCAGGCATACTCGCCGGGCGACAACAGCTCGGTGTTTCCCTCATGCGTCATGAAATCGAGAAGGTAGCACCATGCCTGCGCGTGAGTGCCCTCGACCTCCACCCGCAGGTTCGATACGACGTGGCGGAACTGCACACCTTGTTCCTCTTTCATTCTCACGGTGCGCATCGCGAACTCGCGCACACCCTCGCTGCCGTCGAACCGGCCGAGCACCGGGCTCTCGAGCCAGCCGTCGGGCTCGAAGCACGCGACGACCGTCTCCACGTCGCAGGCATCGAGGGCGGTGGCGTAGCGCACGAACAGATTGTTGATCGCGAACCAGTCATCGATGGAGGCTGCTGGCATCGGGTTGTTCAGTGCCCGGGACGCTCGAGCACGCGTATCGGCTTGCCTTCCAGATAGGCAAGCGCGTTCTCGACGGATTGCTGGTAATACTCCGCATACACCTCGACCACGCTATAGCCGAGATGCGGCGTCAGCACCGTGTTCGGGCAGCTGATCAACGGATAATCGGTGCGCAGGGGTTCGCGGTGATAGACATCCAGCGCGGCAAACAGGCGTCCCGACTGCACGGCCGCGATCAGCGCAGCTTCATCCACCAGCGGCCCGCGGGAGGTGTTGACCAGGATGGCGCCGCGCTTCATCGCGCCAAGCTCGGCTGCGCCCAGAATGCCGCGCGTCCGGTCGGATATAACGAGGTGGAGACTTACGACATCGGACGCCGCGAGCAATTCGTGCTTGGCAACGCGTGAGGCGCCGGCTGCAGCAGCGCGCTCGTCGGTGAGATTCTGGCTCCAGGCAAGAACGCGCATGCCGAGCGCATTGCAGTAACCCGCCATTTGCGCGCCGATCCGACCGAGGCCGAGTAGTCCGATGGTCTTCCCGGCAAGCATGAACCCGGTCGGCGTGCCGCGCTGAAATTTACCCGCGCGCACCGCGGCATCGCCCTGTGGAATGCGTCGCGCGGCCGCCAGCATCAGCGCCAGCGCCAGCTCCGCGGTGCTCTGCACCGACGGGCCGCCATCGGTATAGCAGACAACGATGCCGCGCTCGATCATGCCCGCGATATCGATCAGTGCCGCGCGGGCGCCCGTGAGCCCGAACATTTTCAGCCGTGGCAGACGTGCGACCAGCGTACGTGGGAACGGCGTGCGTTCGCGCGTGGCGAGGACGATGTCGAAACCGGCCAGCACGCGCGCGGCGTCGTCTTCGCTTGCGAACGGTGGGCCGAAGAATTGGACATCGGCGCGCGCGATGAGGGGCGCCCAGTCCGCGCTGGACCGGGCCGCATCCTGCCAATCGTCGAGGACGGCGATGCGCGTCATTGCGAAGTGCCAGCCGAGCTGGGAACCGAGGCGGGCTCGTGGGCAACGAGGAATTCACGGACGCGGCGCATGGCCAACTCGCGACGCGCGAGGCCCTGCCACGGCGCCAGGACCTCGACGTCGGGCGCCTCGGCGAGGTCGGCCGACACGTTGGCGGGATGAACGACGTCGTCCCCCGGCATCAGCAGCATCGGAATGGCGCAGCCGCGCACGAACTCGCGGGAGACGCTGAAGATGAAGTCGCCGCCGAACATGCGCTGGTGGAAGCCTGACATCAGCTTCTCATCGATGCCGGGCCAATGTCGCACTTCGTCGGCCCATTTGGAAAACTCGCCGTCGAGCGCCGCGCGATTGGTCGCTGAAAGGCCGATCGGGTTCTGCAGCACCATGGCCGAGACGAGGTTCGGTCGCGCCTGCGCCAACGCCAGCGCGAACGAGACGCCGATGCATGCACCCATCACGTGGCAGCGTTCAACCTCCAGGTGGTCGAGCAGGGCGAGGTGATCGCCGGTGTACGTGGTCCAGTCGTCGGCCGCGGTGAGTGCCGCGCGGGACTCGCCCGCGTTGCGCACGTCGAATGCGATGACGCGAAAATGATCCGACAGCGCCGCGATCGGATCCAGCCAATCCTGCAGCACGCCGGGCCTCGCAGGATTGGTGCGCCAGCGCTCGATGCGCGAGCTCAGGAAACCCGGCGCGAAAAGCAGCAACGGATAGCCGCTGCCCGACACTTCGTAGTGAATCCGGCCGTTGGGGATCGTCAGAAAGGACATGTGTTTCCTTGCGCTGCCTTATTTCAGGTTGCGGTCCCAGAGATCGAAGATGCGCGTCCAGCTCTCCTCCGCGGCGATCGGATCGTAATCCGGCCGGCCGGCGAAACAGAAGCCGTGATGCGCGCCTTTGTACGTGTCCATGCGGTACTTGGTTCCCGCGACTTTCAATGCGGTTTCCAGCTCGGGAACCACTGTTGCTGGAACGGCAGGATCGATTTCAGCGAATCCGATGTAAAGCTCGCCCTTGATGCGCTCGAGCATGCGGTGCGGCGAATCCGGCGCCTCGGTCACCATGTCGACGCCGTACAGCGACGCAGCCGCCTGCATGCGCGGAAAACGCGCCGCGGCGGTGATTGCGAACGGGCCACTCATGCAATGGCCGACGCAACCCAGCGGGCCGGCCTTGACCTTATCCTGACCATCGAGGAACGCGATCATTCCCGCAGTGTCCTCGGCAACCGAAGCGTTGGACAGGCTCTTCATCGCGCCGCGAATGACCACCGACATCGCATCGCTGCGTCGCGGAATGTCGAAGCGCAACGTTCCGAGCCGGTAGTACAGATCCGGTACGAGGCAGAAGTAGCCGTGCTTCGCGATGCGCTTGCCCATGACGCGCAGCTCTTCGCGAAACCCCGGCGCATCCATGTACAGGATGATCGCGGGAAACGCGCCCGGCGCGTCGGGGCACGCCGCGAACGCCGGCTGGCGCCCGTATCTGGTGTTGACGAGAACATCCTGTTCAATCATCTGCGCTGCCTCCTGAGGCCGCCATCGAGACTCCCTGCGCCTTGTCCTGCGGAGCGCCCTTGCGCGATTCCGGCGCCACCGGATCGAGCAGCTGGCGCGCTCCCGCAATCAGGACATCGTTGATCCAGACGAAGTTCATGAAATCCTCGCGCACGCGTTTGCCCGCGCCATGGATGCGCTCGATGCAGCTGGAAACGGCGACCCTGACGTCCGCGTGCCCAGGATCGCCAGGATGGCCGAGCGACTGCGCGAGGTCCAGCATGCCGAAGCTGAGGTAGTCGACTTCGGGCAACGACGCGACATCGGCAGCGACATCGAGGCCACGCTGACTCTCGATCATGACGCACAGCGAAATCGCGGCGTTGCAGGCTTGCATGTAGGTCGGCCGATTCCCGATGCGCTGGCCGTACTCCGGACGGCCAGCGCCGAACGAGCGGCTGCCACGCGGCGCGAAATAGGCGGCGTCGATCGCGCTTTGCGCAGCGTCCACGGATTCGACGTGCGGCAGCACCAATCCGCGTACGCCACGATCGAGAAACCGCGTGATCGTTGCGCTCGAGAGGTCGGGGATGCGCGCGATCGGCGTCAGGTTGTGCCGCTCGGCGGTGATGCATGCCGCCTCGACGTCGCGCCAGTCGAAGCATCCGTGCTCGCCGTCGATGTAGACGAACTGCAGATTGGTGGAGGCCAGCACCTCGATGACCGAAGGCGCGGCGAACGTGATATGAACGCCGCGGATGCGCTGACCGGTCGCCGCGGCTTCCTTGACCAGGTTTCTCGCGCTCACCGCGGTTCCGGGGTGAGCCGATGCAGACGAGTCGCGCGTCATGCGGGAGTGCTCCGGGCGATTTTCACGAGCTCGGGCAGGAACAGGTCCGGGTTTTTCTCGATCACCGGAGCGCACGCGACCCGAAACGATTCGACATCCACATTGAGGTTTACCTGCATGCCTTGAGCCTTGAGGAAATCGTACGCTTCCGCCTCGTCCTTGGTCGTGTACTGGCGAAGAAAGCTGTTCGCTTCGGTGCAGGCGGCCAGGAACGCGCTCTTCTCATCGGGCGTCAGGGCGTCGTAGAACTTCGGGTTGGTGACGGTGTAGGCCATGGTGAGGTTGTGGTCGGTTTTGGAGATGTACTTCTGGACCTCGTAGTACTTGTTCGACTTGACCACGGAGGGTGGCGTGTCCTGTCCATCGGCCACGCCTTGGCGCAACGCCAGATAGAGCTCGCTGAGATCGACGGCGACAGTCGATGCGCCGGTGGCCTGCATCATCGCGATATAGGCCTTGGAATTCGGGACGCGCATCTTGAGGTTCTCCATGTCCTTGGCGGAATTGATCGGATGCTTGTTGTTGGTCATGCTCCGGAAGCCCAGGTCGGTCCAGCCCGTGAGCACGAATCCTTTATCGAGAGACCGCTTGCGCAACTCGTCGCCAAACGCACCACTGATGGCGTTCCAGCACTGGGCGCGCGTCTTCCACAGGAATGGCGCATCGGTGATCGACATTTCCGGGACCCAGTTCATCAATCCAACGCCGATCGCGCCCATTTCCAGCGATCCGACGCGTACCGCCTGGGCGGTATCGCGCTCGTTGCCCATCTGCGCGTTCGGGAAGATCTGCACCTGGATCTTGCCGCCGGTCTTGGCTTCGATCGATTTCTTGAACTGCTCCGCCCAGATGTGCCAGCCGTGCGCGGTGGGCGCAGGGTGCGCGAATCGAATGCGCTTGAGGTCCGCTTGCGCGAGCGCCTGCGTGGACAGCAAAGCCGGACAAGACGCCACGATGGCGCCGGCGCCGGCTGCGCGCAGGAGCGTTCTGCGAGACATGCTCGCACTGCGGTCCGTGGGACGATCGAACCATTCCGGCTTATGCATGGTGTGTCTCCTCGATGATGGTCAATACTTGAAGTTGAGCCACTTGGGCAGAACGGTCGTGATGCCCGGCACGAGCATCACGAGGATCAATCCGGCGAGCAGCACCGGCAGGTACCAGAGCAGTGGCTTGCTCGCACGCTCGACCTGCGCGCCGCTGATTGCGCACGCAACATAGAGCGCGATTCCGATCGGCGGCAGGATGATGCCGATGCCGAAGGCTTCGGTCATGACGATGCCGTACTGCAGCGGGTCGATGCCGAGCTGTAGCGCAACGGGCAGCAGCAGCGGCGCCAGGATGATGATGGTCACGAAGCTCTCCAGCATCGTTCCCATCAGGATCGTGATTCCGATGACGGCGGGCAGGAACGCCGCGTGTCCGAATCCGGCGATCGTCGATGCGATGGCCGTCGTGACGCCCTCGAGCGTCAGCGCCCATGAGAAAATGGTCGCCGCGCTCACGGTATAGAAAATCATGCCGTTGAGCACCGACGCACTGGTCAGGCACGACCAGAAGTTGCGCACATTGATCTTGCGATCGACCAGCCCCAGCACGAGGCTGTAGATGACCGCAAAGGTCGAAACCTCGGTCGGCGTGCCCAAGCCGCCGATGATGCCGCCGATGAGAATGACCGGAATCAGCAAGGGCAGGACCGCACGGCGCCCGGTGCGCATGACTTCTTGCACAGCCGCGCGTGGTTTCGGTTTCCATCGGGCGAACGTCGCGCGGACGCGCACCGTCAGCATCAGCATGAGTCCGATCGTCGCCGCGGGAAGCACACCCGCGATGAAGAGGGCGCCAGTCGACATCGCGGTCGCCGACCCGAGGAGGATCAGCGCGATGCTGGGGGGGACGGACTCGGCCATCGCCGCCGACGCGGCCAGGATGGCGGCCCGCTCCTCGGGCTCGTACCCGTGCTCCTCGAGCTTGCGGTTCATCGGCAGGCCGATCATGGCCATGTCCGCAGCCTTCGATCCCGAAATGCACGATGAGATGTAGACGCCGACGATCATCACTTGCAGCAGGCCGCCACGGACGTGGCCGATCAGCGACGCGACGAACTCGACGATGCGCGCGCCGACGTCGGCGCGATCCATGATGAAACCCGCCAGAATGAAGAACGGAAGCGCAAGGAAGATGAAACCTCCCGCGCCGCGCTGGGCGTTCATGACCACGCCGATCAGGTCGCCCGAGCCGGTGGCCTTGACGCAGACGATGCCGATCGTGGCCAGCACGAATCCCACCGGCACTCCGAGCGCGATCAGCAACACGAACATCGCCGTGAGAACCACGTAGAGGGCATGTACATGCGCGGACAAGAGGGGTGCCGCGGCCAGGAGCACGGCGATCGCCAGCCAGACGGCAGCGCTCGCCGGCGCCACGGCCCGCCAGGGGCGCTGCAGCAACGCGTAGCCCGCGCGCAGGACGAACAGCGCACAGCCGGCGGTGATCGGCGCGGTCATCCATACGTAGCTGATGCCGAGGATGATCGTTTTTTCCTCCGCATTGGAGAGGATGAGAGGGATCGAATAGCCGCCGATGAGCAGCGATACGATGATCACGATCCATTCCGAAAAAGCCTTGAAAGCCTCGTTCCATGCGCGCGGGGCACGATCCGCAAGGATCGTGATGGCGATGAACTGACCGCGGCCATAGGCGATGGCGCCGCCCATGAACGCGAGCGTGATGAGGAACAGGGGCGACGCCTCGTCGACGCCCATCAGCGAAGAAGAGTTGAAAAACGTGCGCACCATCGTGTTGACGAACACGAGGACGACTTCCACCACGAGCGCGACGTTGAGCAAGACGATGATGGCGCGATCGACCAGGTCGATCCACGCAGGCACCGGCTGCGGACGTTGCGCGGAATCGCGCTCGAGCATTGGAGCCGCGAGCGTCGCGGCATTGGACGACATCAAGCTCCCCCTCGACCCGCGTTGCCTGGCGACGGCGCAGGTCATACCGGGCGCTGCCGCGTCGCTAAAGACGCGCGGCTTGTTCTGGTTCCCGGCGGAAGGCTCACCTTAGCAGTTGGCAATGATTCGTAAAAGTTGTTTTTTTTCGTGCACAATGATAGAAGCCGCCTATCATGAATGTCACCATGAATGTGACGCTGAGCCAGCTCCGCGCTTTCGAGCGCATCGTCCGTCTCGGAAGCTTCCACGCGGCCGCGCGCGACTTGCACCTGAGCCAGCCCAGCGTGTCGCAGCGTATCCGCGAGCTCGAGAGCGTGCTGCAGACGCCGCTATTCCTGCGTCGCGGCCCACGCGTCAGCCTTACCGCCGAAGGCCACGCGCTCGTGGAATACGCCGATCGCGTGCTCGGCGCCGCCGGCGAGATGGTCGAGCGCTTCCGTACGCGCGACCCGCTCAAGGGCATGCTGCGGCTCGGCATCAACGAGAGCTTCGCGCTGGTATGCCTGCCGGAGCTTCTGCGTCGCCTCGAGCAGCGCTATCCTGCGATCCGCACTTCGGTGTCCGTCGGGGATACCGGCGTCGTCAGCCGGATGCTCGACGCTCAGGAGCTCGACATCGCGGTCGTGTCCGAGCCTAGCGTTGCTGAGCACGTGCGGCAGGAGCCGCTGGGCAAGAACGAATTCGGATGGTTCACGAGTACGACATTCGAGCTTCCGCGCCGCGTGCTCTCGCCCTCCGATCTGCGCCAATACCACCTGATCGTTCCGCCGCCGCCGGCGCGCTTGCATGCCACGGTGGCGAAGTGGTTCGCCGACGCGGGAGCGCGACCGGCTCGCGTGAGCACGTGCAACAGCATCTCGGCCACGATGCTGACCGTGCTGCACGGAACGGCGATCGGAATCGTGCCGGTGCGCGTCATGCAGGCCGAGCTCGCGAAGCGCTCAGTGAAGCTCGTCCGCGTTTTGCCGAAGGTGCCGGCACACCGCGTGTCCATCTGTTATCAGATCAGCGAATTCGGTCCGGGTATCAAGGTCCTCGTGGACTTGACGCGCGAGTTGGTGGCGCACCACAAATTGTTCGTGTAGGTCTGGAGTAAACAACATGACCACGACTTTCGGCAGCGGTGATTACATCTATCGCGTCCTCGAAGGCTGGGCCAAGTGGCCGGAAGAGTGGCAGCTCGGCGACGTTGCCGCGGTTGGCGTCGACAGCAACGATCGCGTCTATGCGTTTCATCGCGGCGACCATCCGATGGTGATCTTCGACCGCGACGGCAACGTCCTGCGCTCGTGGGGCGAGGGCTTGTTCAAGCGCGCGCACGGAATCCACACGGGACCGGACGACACCCTCTACCTGACGGACGAGGGAGATCACACGGTCCGCAAATGCACTCTCGATGGCAAGGTCCTGCTCACGATCGGAATCCCGGGAGAGGCGGCCCCCTTCATGAGCGGAGAGCCGTTCCGGCGGTGCACGCACACGGCGCTGTCGCCGGGCAGCGAAATCTACGTTTCGGACGGCTACGGCAACGCCCGCATCCATAAGTACGCGCCGGACGGGAAGCGAATCATGTCGTGGGGTGAGCCGGGCTCCGGCCCCGGGCAGTTCAATCTGCCGCACAACATTTCTTGTGATGGCGATGGATGGGTTTATGTCGCCGACCGGGAAAACCATCGCATCCAGGTTTTCGACGGCAACGGGCGTTTCGAGACGCAGTGGCACGACCTGCACCGCCCCAGCGGGATGTATATGCCCCCGGGAAAGTGTCCCGTCTGCTACGTAGGGGAAATCGGCCCGTACTACGAATTCAATCGAGGCGCGCCGAATCTCGGTCCGCGACTGAGCATCCTCTCGAACGAAGGCAAGCTCATCGCCCGGATCACCACCACGCCGGCGGCGGGGACAGGACCGGGGCAGTTCATTTCACCGCACGGCATTGCGGTCGATTCGCGCGGTGATCTTTATGTCGGCGAGGTTTCCTATACCGCCTGGGAGTCCAACTTTCCCGACAAGCCCAAACCGAGGCGCATACGGTCGCTGCAGAAATTCGAGCGCGTCCAGGCCGCAGCCGACTGACAGCGCGCCCCGACGCGCGGGGCTCTTCGGGGCCTAAGGAACGTCCTGGCCGGCACGCGGGCGTCATGGCCCTATGTCGCCTACCGTACCCAAACGCGGCAATGAAGCGGATACTGGGGGATCAGGGACAAGACTGGCCGAGCGAGTTGCGTCCATGCACCGGATATGGGCTTTCACCCACCGGTGAGGAGGTGATCGATCATGGGAATCTGAGCTCGGTCGGCATTCGATTGGACCGCTACGTCAAGGACGGATCTCTGCGCATGGTCTCGGCCCGCACCATAACCGGCAGCGCGGAGACCTATCTGATGCGCATCAAGACGCTCGCGAGAGGCACGCTAAGTCACACATCGACCGTCATTCGCACATTGGGGCTTGACCCGGTCACTGCATGAAAGTTGGAGAATCACCGCCTGCCGTAGACTCTAGCGAGGAAATCTCCGAGTTAATCGAGGTATTGCACGAGACTGGGCAACGGCTCGAGATGTTGACGGCAGGCGAGGTCGACAGCGTTGCGAATCGCGCCAGCCGGACGGTCATGTTGCAGCGTGCACAGGACGAGTTGCGCCGCTGCGAGGCCGCCAAGCAGGCCGCCGTCTTGAATGCCCTGCCAGCGCATGTTGCGTTGCTCGATAACCAAGGTCGCATCATCTCAGTGAACAAGGCGTGGCGGCGTTTTCCCGGCGCGCACGCGATCCACGGGCCCCCGGCCGGCCTCAATTACCTCGAAATTTGCGACGGAATATGGAAAGGTGACTTTGCCGAGGCTCGGCTGATCGCCGACGGTATTCGCTCAGTCCTGAGTGGAAGTGTGGAAAGCTTCTCGATCGAGTATCCCTGTCATTCTCCCAACGACGAGCGCTGGTTCATGTTGACGGTGACGCCCCTGGCCGATGACGGACGTCCAAACGGCGCCATGGTCATGCATACGGAAGTAACCGTAGAGAGACAGACCGAAGCAAGCCTGCGCGTCAGCGAATCCCGGTTCCGCCAGATGGCGGAGAACATCGGCGATGTGTTCTTTCTTCAAAACCTCGACGGCTCGCAGATCTTCTACATAAGCCCGGCCTATGAGCTCATTTGGGGCCGAACATGCGAAAGCATGTGCGCAAATCCGGCTGAATGGGCGAATTCGATCCATCCGGACGACCGCGAGCAGGTCCTCGCGACAGTGAGCGAAAACCGAGCCGCGGGATTCGACTACGAGTGTCGCATCATCCGGCCGGATGGCGAGACGCGCTCGGTACGCGTTCAGGGATTTCCGATTCACGACGATGCCGGAAATGCGTACAGGATAGCGGGCGTCGCTTCGGACATTACGCGGCGGAAAGAGTTCGAGAATGGAATCAGGCGCCTGAATCGCGTTTACGCGGTGTTGAGCGGCATCAATGCGCTGATTGTCCGCGTGCACGACCGCGACGAGCTGTTCAGGGAGGCATGCCGTATCGCGGTCGAAGACGGCGGGTTCAAACTGAGCTGGATCGGTGTCGTCAATCGGCTCACGATGGACGTTATGCCGGTCGCGTCGGCGGGCGACGATGATGGCTTCCTCGGTCTGGTCAGAGGACGGTTGTCGATGCTCGACGAAGCGCCCGAGGGCCGTGGCGTAACCGCGGTGGCGGCCAGGGAGAAACGACCGGCTGTCATCAACGACACCGCGACCGATCCACGGGTCCGGCACAAGGAGGCGCACGCCTTGCGAGGGCTACGGTCCCTGGTGAGCCTTCCTTTGCTGATCGAGGATGAAACGGTTGCCACATTCGACCTGCACGCTGGGGAAGCGGGATTCTTCGACGAAGCGGAAATGAAGCTGCTGGCCGAGCTCGCGGCCAACCTGTCGTTCGCGCTGGATCACATCGAAAAAGGGAAAAAGCTCGACTACCTCGCCTACTACGACTCAATTACCGGTTTGGCAAACCGGTCGCTTTTCCTCGAACGGCTTCAGGAGAAGCTATCGTCGACAGGCAACGACTCGCGCAAGAAAGCCGTCTTCGTAGTGGACGTCGAGCGGTTCAAGGCCTTCAACGATGCATTCGGGCGGAAAGCGGGCGATGAGTTGCTCCGGAAGATCGCCGAGCGGCTCGTGCAAGAGGGCGGCGGTGACGCAAGCCGCTTCGCCCGCATCGAAGCCGACCACTTCGCCGTAGTCGCCTCGGACTTGCAGAACGTGGAGCAGGTCGGTCGCTATGTCGAGCAGAGGCTGGACGCGACCTTTCGCGGGCCCTTCAGCGTTGGAGGCAACGATCTGCGTGTTTCGGTAAAAGTCGGCATAGCGCTCTTTCCCGACGATGGAGCGGACGGCGACACGCTGCTGCGCAACGCGGATGCCGCACTCAAAAAAGCCAAGCGCAGCAATGAACGTTATCTCTTTTTCAACCAGGCAATGACCGAACGCGTCGCCGAGCGCCTGTCCCTGGAGAACAGGCTGCGCCAGGCGCTGGACAACGGCGAGTTCGTGCTGCATTACCAGCCGAAGGTGGATCTGGCGAGTGGAAAGGTCGTCGGTGCCGAGGCGTTGATCCGTTGGAACGATCCACGCACCGGTCTGGTGCCGCCCGGCATGTTCATCCCGATCCTCGAGGAGACCGGATTGATCCACGAGGTGGGTCGCTGGGCGCTGCATACAGCCATTGGGGATCATGTACGCTGGCGCGCCAGCCGCCATGCGGTACGGGTCGCGGTCAACGTGTCGCCGCTGCAACTGCGCAACCGCGGCTTCATCGCCGAGATCAAGCACGCGATCGGCGTCGATGCCGACGCGGCGGCGGGACTGGAGCTGGAGATCACGGAAAGCATGATCATGGAGGACGTCAAGCAGAGCATTGCGGCCCTGCAGGCCATACGTGCCATGGGCGTCAGCATTGCGATCGACGACTTCGGCACGGGCTTCTCGTCGCTCGGTTACCTGGCCAAACTACCGGTCGATATCTTGAAGATCGACCGCTCGTTCGTGGTCGAGATGACAGCCACGCAGCAGGGATTGGCGCTGGTATCGACCATCATCACGCTCGCGCACTCGCTGAGACTCAAGGTGGTGGCGGAAGGTGTCGAGACCGAAGAGCAATCGCGCTTGTTGAAGCTGTTGAACTGCGACGAAATGCAGGGCTTCCTGTTCAGCAAGCCGGTGCCTCGCGAGATCTTCGAAGCGCGATTTCTGGCGGCGCCCCACGCGGCAAGCAAGTAAGCGACAATGCTTGTTGTGAACAGCCCTTTGCCCGAAAATACTGCGGTGCGCGCTGCAGAGAACAATGCGTCCGGACGCTGCCATCGGGTCGCGACGCGGCCCTCCTTCACAAAGGCAACGCCAAAGGCGACCGGGGCGCTTTGAAGCCAACGCACCCGCGTGCTCCGCACGGCGGCCGCAATCCGGACAAAAAGGCGAAGCTTCAGGACCTGTTCGGAGAGCTTGCGCAGGTCGATTTCCTCACCGAGCTGCCGACTCGCGGGCAGCTACTCGATCGTCTTGTCGGCGCCATGGCGCGGGCAGCGCGCAATGCAACCATTCTTGGCGTCATACTTCTCAATGTGGATCGTTTTAAGCTCGTGAACAGAGCACATGGATATCGCGTCGCCGATCTTGTGCTGAAAGAAATGGCTGGGCGCCTTCAGCGCTCCACGCGCAAAAGCGACACCATCGGGCGTTTCGGCGGCGACGAGTTCGCCGTGATACTCGAAGGACTGCAAGAGCGACAGGGCGCTGTGATCGCCGCGGACCGTGCGCTGGCCGTCGTCGGCTCCGAGCCGTTCGAGGTAGATGGGGTCGCAATTCGCGTCACCGCTACGATCGGCGTGGGCTTCTATCCCGAAGCTCCAGACGTCGATACGCTGCTTCGGCACGCGGACCTGGCAATGTGCTACGCCAAGGAGCACCTTCCAAACACTTGCCAGCTCTATTCGCCTGAGCTCGGGCTCCGATCGCGGCACGACGAGCTGCGCGGCGCGCACATCGGGCGCAAGCTCAGCAGCCTGACTCCGCGCGAACGCGAAGTACTCGGAATTCTGGTGGAAGGGAAGGCCAACAAGCTTATAGCGTATCTGCTGGGCGCCAGCACCCGAACGATCGAGAACCACCGCGCGAGCATCATGGCAAAAATGGAGGCCGAATCGCTGCCCGACCTCGTCCGGATGGTGCTCAGCGCCGGAGGAACGCCGCCGACCCATGGCAAGAGTTCGAGGCAGGCGTAGGGACCTGGCCAGGGCGCCCGCACCCGTATCGCGTGGGGATGACCGCGGGTGACGGAAGATGACAATTTTCCGTGAGTAGAACTACGCAGGTAGAAGTACGGATTCTTCTTCATGCCGCGGATCGGTACGATCGCTCCCATGGATACGAAGACCCCCTGCAAGACAACCCAGGAAAAGCGCAACGACCGCAGGTCCGTCGTAAGGCTCCTCCTTACGCTGGCCCTTGTGTCCGCTTTCGGGCCCGCCTGGGCTGAATCGTCGAATGTACTGTCGTCCACGACGCGCGCAGCCACCGCCGCGCATCTCGATTTCAGGATCGTGATTCCAAAAGTCCTTCAGCTGGATGCGAGCACGGGCACGCTCTTTACCAACGCTCACCAGATGGAAACCATTGTCATTGCCACAACCGACGCGGACGGCCATCGTTCCATCTCGAGCCGAAGCAATGGGAAGTTGTTTCGGGGCGCCATCGATACGCTGACTCGCGAGGCTGGACACGCCCTCTCGGGATACACGGTGGCCATGCCCTAGTTCGCGGGGCGCCAGACTGCTCCGGGAGGTACGGGAGCAGGTGACGGCGGGGCGCGCTTCGCGGGGGCGAGCGCGCCCACGATCGCGGGGATGCCTCGCAAATCGCCCTGCTGTTCGCGCCGACGGGCGCCGGGTTTTGCGATTCCGTTATCATTAAGGAATTTCCAGCTCCGCGACATCCCCGCTCATGGTCCAGTTAGCGCTTCGTCGACCCTACACATTCATCGTCATGGCGATGCTTATTGTGCTGGCGACGCCGTTCGCGTTGCTGAACATGGCGACCGACATCTTTCCCGAGATCAATATCCCGGTCATCAGCGTCATCTGGAACTACAACGGCTTGTCCGCGCAGGAGATGGGGCAACGCATCGCGGCGCAAAACGAGCGCGGGCTGACCACCACCGTGAGCGACATCGAGCATATCGAGTCTACGTCGCTGGCCAGCATCACCGTCATCAAGATTTTCTTCCAGCCGTCCGCCAATATTCAGACCGCGATCGCGCAGGTCGTGGCGTCGGAGCAGACCCAGGTTCGGCAGTTGCCGCCAGGCATCACGCCGCCGCTCGTGATCAAGTATTCGGCATCGAGCCTTCCCGTGGTCCAGCTCGCCCTGTCGAGCGCGACGCTGCCGGAACAATCGCTGTTCGACTTGGCCGTGAATGCGCTGCGGCCACAACTCATCACCATTCCCGGCGTGGCCATCCCCTTTCCCTACGGCGGCAAGAACCGGCTGATCTCCGTCGATCTGGACACCCAGGCGTTGCAGGCTCGCGGCTTGTCGCCCGCGGACGTGGTCAACGCCGTCAACCTGCAGAACCTGATCCTGCCTTCCGGCACCGCTAAGTTCGGAGACACCGAATACACCGTCAGGATGAATGGCTCGCCGGACGCCATCAGCGGCCTGAACGATCTGCCGGTTCGTACCGTGAACGGCGCGACCACGTATTTACGTGACGTCGCCTACGTGCGCGACGGCTTTTCGCCGCAGACCAATGTCGTGCGGCAGGACGGAATCCGCGGCGTATTGCTCTCGGTGCTGAAAAACGGCGGGGCGTCGACGCTCGACATCGTGGCCAATCTGAAAGCGCTTTTGCCGCGCGTCGCGCAGACCCTGCCCCGCGACGTCAAGATCACACCGCTCTTCGATCAATCGCTGTTCGTCAAGGCCGCGATCAAGGGCGTCGTCAGCGAGGCGATGATCGCGGCGTGCCTCACCGCATTGATGGTTCTGCTGTTCCTCGGCAACTGGCGCAGCACCATGATTATCGCGCTCACGATCCCGCTTTCGATTCTGAGCTCGATCCTCGCGCTGGATGCGCTGGGCGAGACGCTCAACCTGATGACGCTCGGAGGGCTGGCCCTTTCGGTGGGTATTCTCGTCGATCAGGCGATTGTGACCATCGAGAACATCGAGCGCCACCTGCATATGGGAACGCCCCTCAAGGAAGCGATCACCGTAGGTGCGGCGGAGATCGGCGTGCCTGCGTTCGTTTCCACGCTCTGTATCTGCATCGTCTTCGTCCCGATGTTTTTCCTCTCGGGCGTCGCGCGCTTCCTGTTCGTGCCGCTGGCGGAGGCCGTCGTCTTCGCGATGATTGCCTCATATTTGTTGTCGCGTACCCTGGTGCCGACGCTGGTGATGCTGCTCATGGGCGGCGTGCACTCCAACGCGGCGGCCAGTTCGAGCCTGTTGCAGCGCCTCTACCGACGTTTCGACCGGCAATTCGAGCGCGTTCGCAGCGCTTATACGGTCGCGCTGGCAGCCGTTCTGGTGCGGCGCAAGCTGTTCGCGTCGATCTTCCTCGGGTTTTCCGTGCTGTCGTGCCTGCTCTATCCCGTCCTCGGCCGCGATTTTTTCCCCACCGTCGACGCGGGGCAGATCCGTCTGCACATGCGCGCGCCGACGGGAACGCGCATCGAGGAAACCGCGCGCCTCGCGGACGAGGTCGAGGCCGCGATTCGCGAGATCGTTCCGTCCGACCAACTCGAGACCATCCTGGACAACCTGGGCGTTCCCAACAGCGGAATCAACCTGTCGTACAGCAATGCCGGAACGATAGGCACGCTCGACGGCGAAATCCTGTTGTCGTTGCGCGAGGGACATCGGCCCACCGAGGGCTTCGTCACGCGCTTGCGCGCGGAGCTTCCCAAACGCTTTCCCGGCATCGAATTCTTCTTTCAACCGGCTGACATCATCACGCAGATCCTGAACTTCGGCCTTCCCGCGGCGATCGATGTCCAGTTCACCGGCGCTAGCCTCAACCAGAATGCAGCGCTGGCAGGCGAGCTGATGAAGGCCGTGCAGAAAATCCCCGGCGCCGTCGACGCGCACGTCCATCAGCGTATGGATGCGCCGACGCTCGACATGCAGATGGACAGGACCCGACTTCAGCAGTTCGGGCTAAGCGCCTTTAACGTCGGCCAGAACGTTCTCGTGTCTCTGTCCGGAAGCTCGCAGACATCGCCCGCGTTCTGGCTCAATCCGCAGAACGGCGTCGTCTACAACGTCGCTGTCCAGACTCCGCAGTACCGCATCGAGTCGCTCGACGCACTGATGAACATGCCGGTGACAGGCGCCGCCGGCGGGACCGGCGCAAATAGCGGCAACACGCAGCTACTGGGCAATCTCGTGCAAGTGAATCCGAGCCGGCAGCTCGCCGTCGCTTCGCGCTATAACATCTCACCGGCAGTCGATCTTTACGTCAGCGTGCAGGGGACCGATCTGGCAAACGTCGCGGGCCAGGTGCAGAAGCTGGTCGACCAAGTGCGGCCCAAGCTGCCCCGGGGAAGCGAGGTCGTAATGCGCGGGCAGGTGCAGACCATGCAATCTTCGTTCATCGGCTTAGGCGTCGGCCTTGCAATGGCCATCGTGCTGGTCTACCTGCTGATCGTGGTGAATTTTCAGTCGTGGATCGACGCCGGCATCATCGTCGCGGCGCTGCCGGCGGCGCTGGCCGGGATCGCATGGATGCTGTTCATCACCGGCACCACGCTGAGCGTTCCGGCGCTGACGGGAGCCATCATGACCATGGGCGTGGGCACGGCCAACAGCATTCTCGTCGTATCATTTGCACGCGATCGCCTGGAGGCGGGCGCTCCCATCCTGACCGCGGCGCTCGAATCCGGTGCAACGCGCATCCGGCCGGTGCTTATGACGGCCCTCGCCATGATCATCGGCATGATTCCGATGGCGCTGGGACTGGGCGAGGGCGGCGAGCAGAACGCGCCGCTGGGCCGTGCGGTCATCGGCGGTCTGCTGTTTGCGACCGTCTCGACCTTGTTCTTCGTGCCGGTCGTGTACGCGGCCGTGCACCTGCAGCTGGACAAGTGGAAGTCCGAGCGCGCGGCTCGCACGCACGTTCCGATCGTCGGTCGGCAACTGGAGGCATGAAACAGATGTCAGAGCAAGATCACTCCTCGCTGGGGACGGATCCGATGGAACCAAGCGGTTCGGAAGCATCTATGGATCGGAGCAGGATCGTTCGTCGCGCCAAGATTCTCACCATCGTCGTGGTGGTGCTGCTGGTGATCGGCGCGGGTCGGACCGTGATCAGCCGGGTATCCAACGCGCGCGCGCTCGAGGAAGGAACGGCGGAGCGCGCCAAGCAGTACGTGAAGACTACGTTTCCCAAGACAGCCGACTCGGGTCAGACGCTATCGTTGCCCGGCACCTTGCAGGGCTTCGTGCAATCGCCCATCGCTGCACGCGCGAGCGGCTACCTGCGCCGCTGGTACAAGGATATCGGCAGTCATGTGGAAAAAGGCGAGCTTCTCGCCGACATCGAAGCACCCGAGATCGACCAGCAGTTGTCGCAGGCCATCGCCGCGCGCCAGCAGACCGCGTCGAGCGTCGATCTGGCGAGGACCACCGCCGAGCGCTGGGAGAGCCTTCGCAAGAAGGACGCGGTATCGCAGCAGGAGCTCGAAGAGCGCCGTAGTGCCGACGTCCAGGCGCGAGCGAATCTTGCCGCCGCCGATGCCAACGTCGAAAGGCTGCGCCAGCTCGAGGGCTTCAAGCGTGTCGTCGCACCCTTTGCAGGAGTGATCACGCGTCGCAACGTCGACGTCGGCGATCTGATCGACGCGGCCGGCGGCAACGGTGGACGCCCTTTGTTCCTGCTTTCGCAGACCGATCCGCTTCGCGTGTACGTCAACGTTCCGCAGTCGTACGCCCAACTGATCAAGAGCGGACAGAAGGTCGTCGTAACGCAGGCGGAGCTTCCGGGACGTACATTCGAGGGTGAGGTCGCCCGCACGTCGGCATCGATCGATACGACCACGCGAACCATGCAGATCGAAGTTGCGTTGCCCAATCACGATGGAACGCTCCTGCCGGGCGCCTTCGTGCAGGTTTCGCTGCCGCTTCAGGCGAGCGTGTCCCTGGTCATTCCCACCAATGCGCTGCTGTTCCGGGCAGAGGGCACGCGGGTCGCTGTCCTGGATTCTGCCGACCGCGTGCATCTTCGCCCGATCGATCTCGGACGTAACTATGGCCAGACCGTCGAGGTGCTGGGTGGCATCGGACCGACCGACCGGCTGGTGCTGAATCCGGCGGACTCGCTCGCAGAAGGCGATCAGGTCGCGATTCCGCCCGCGGGCAAGGACGCGAAGTGAGGGCACTGCAGGGTCTCATTGTCGCCGTGACGGCGACGACGCTGGTGCTGTTGCTTGCCGGATGCGCCGCCGGTCCCGATTACAGGCGCCCTGCGGTCGAGATGCCGGTCGCGTGGAAGGTCGAAGCGCCGTTTCGTGAAGGCGCTCCCAACGATCTGGCCGACAAGGGCCCGTGGTGGCTGCGTTTCGGCGACCCGCAGCTCGATGTGCTGGAGCAGGCGGCGCTCACAGGCAGCCCAACGCTCGCCGCTGCCAATGCCAGATTGACTCAGGCGCGCGCGACGCTCGCCGCGACTACCGCCGGTTTGTTTCCGCAGATTGTCCTCGGCGCGCGTGCGACACGGCTGGAAATATCGACCAATCGCCCGCTGACCAACTACGGGTCGCCGAATTTCTCGACCGTGCAGAATGATTTTCTGCCGGCACTGGCCGCCAGCTACGAAGTCGACCTCGCCGGCCGCGTGCGGCGCACGATCGAAGGCGCGCGCGCGTCGGCTGAACAATCCGCCGCTGATCTCGAGAATGTCCGGCTGCTTCTTACCGCGGAACTGGCGACCGACTATTTCTCCTTACGCGAGCTCGATGTCGAGCTGGACGTGTTGTTGCGTTCGATCGAATTCCAAAGGCGTGCGCTGGAGCTCGCAACCGCCCGACACGACCTCGGCGCGGCTTCGGGACTCGACGTGGCGCAGCAGCAGTCGCTTCTCGACAGCACGCTGACCCAGGTCGATGTACTGCGCCGGGAGCGCGATCAGTTCGAGCATGCGATCGCCACGCTGATCGGCACGCCCGCGCCGGTTTTCGCACTGCTGCAGGAGGTTCGAGCGCTCGTTCCCCCACAGGTTCCCATCGGCGTGCCCTCCGATGTGCTCGAGCGCCGTCCCGATGTCGCATCGGCCGAGCGCGCGATGGCCGCCGCCAACGCACAGGTCGGCGTCGCCAACGCCGCGTTCTATCCGAGCATCATCCTGTCGCCGGTGTATGGATACGAAAGCAACGCGCTCAGCTCGCTGTTCAACGTTCCGAGCCTCCTATGGTCGGTCGGGGTTTCCATTACTCAGCCGATCTTCGACGCCGGCCGCATCCGCGCCAACTTCGACTTCGCCAAGGCCGGGTACGATGTCACTGTCGCGAATTACCGCCGCGTGGTGCTCACCGCGATGCAGGAGGCCGAAGATGGCATCACCGGCATGGCCGCGCTCGACCGCGCTACGACGCAAGCTCGCATCGCGATCACGAGCGCGGAGCAGGTGCTCGACATCGCGACCAGCCGCTACGAAGGCGGCATCGCGACCTATCTCGAAGTGATCACTGCGCAGCAGGCGTTGCTGAGCAACGAGCGCCTGGCGGCACAATTGCAGGGGCAGCTGCTGTTGACGTCGGTGTTTCTGGTCAAGGCTCTGGGGGGGGATTGGCAGACGGCAACGAGCACGGTCAGCGGGTCCTGACAGTGTCCTGAGCGGGCAGCTGACCTTGGCTCTCGTCGCAAACCAGCCCGGAGACCTATTCGATTCCGGTGAATTTGACGGGTGTGCGGAGTCGCGGATTCGCCAGCACGCAAGCGAACAAGCCGGGATTGTCGGCAACGCGGAATGATCGCGGCAGCGTCGCCGCTCGGATGTCAATGTGACTTAACGGTCGGCAGTCGACCAACTCGACAACGCAGACGGTCGCGCCTCGCGGCTCGGTCGCGTATTCTGAGTACGGCAGGGACCGGCTCTATTCGCAAGCGCTGCTGATGCAAGAACCGTAGTTGTCAGGGCAAACGCAAGTGTTATCGCGAGCTAGATTCGATGACATCTCTTGATTCGGAAATTTGGGCAATAACTTCCTTTTTCAATCCGAATGGATATCAGCAACGATATAAGAATTTTAAGATTTTCAGAACGCACCTTGCCCTGCCGCTTGTTACTGTTGAATTGGGGTACGGCAATGACTTTGAGCTTAAGAATGATGACTCAGATGTTCTAGTGCAATTGCGAGGCTCCTCTGTACTATGGCAAAAGGAGTGCTTGCTGAATATCGCATTGTCTAAAGTTCCACGCAGCGTGCCTGTCGTTGCGTGGCTGGACTGTGACGTTATTTTTCAGCGCTCAGATTGGGCGGTCCAAGCACTTGAACAAATCCAAAAAAAGCCTCTCATCCAACTGTTCTCCGAAGGCCACGACCTTCCGCAAGGAATAACAGAGCCAAGTTGTCTTGCTGTCCAGGACGAAACGTCCCGTCGTTCAATCACTGATTTGGTTGAGAGTGGCGAGTGGCGCGTGGCGGACTCACGTAAGTGGCAAGCCGGTCGAATGCGACGGGTCGCGTTTGGTCTGGGGTGGGCGGCGCACCGGGATCTGCTTGCCCGACATACTTTTTACGATGCGATGGTTGTGGGGAGTGGAGACCGCGCACTCGCCTGCGCGGGGTACGGACGCTATCAAGACGCGATTTCTCATCTACGCCTGAATGGCGCTAGAGCTTCGCACTATCTCGATTGGGCACAGCGGTTCTACGGCGAAATTCAAGGAAACATCGGCGGGATAGCTGGTCGTCTTTATCATCTGTGGCACGGCGACCTGTCGCATAGAGGCTATAGGGACCGCCACGCTAACTTCGCAAATATGGCCTTCGATCCGACGACCGATATTTGGCGTGATTCGGACGGAATATTGCAGTGGGCCAGCGAAAGGTCGGACTTGGAAACCCTTGCGCGCACGTACTTCGCGTCACGACGGGAGGACGGCGTATCCTGAAGCTTACAGGCGGTGAACGATTCGGGTGCGAGGCCGCCGAGCCACGTTCGAAAAGACCGGTTATTGCATCGTCTGCGTGGAAGTCGCAATATTGCGTTTCGTGCGCCGTCTCCGGGACGTGTGGCTCGAGCCACTACGATAGATCGGAAGAGCACACGTCTGAACTCCAGTCACCTTGTAATCTCG
>OCZU010000427.1_pt1 | contig 29518 bp, 27 predicted proteins | sample 1539001 | NCBI WGS metagenome assembly OCZU01 (sample SAMEA3539306, study PRJEB22396) | soil metagenome | biome: tundra; feature: field; material: soil | place: USA | collected 2010-05 | depth 0.15 m | reverse complement strand
GGCGGGCAGGCCGGTCCTGCCCCGTGGCAGGCCGCTCAGCCGACCGGACGCGGCCTGCTGGCCGACCGGGTGGTCGTGCTGACGGCGGCCGCTGGGACTGGCATCGGCGGCGCGGCGGCCCGCCGCTGCCTGGAGGAAGGGGCCAGCGTCGCGATCAGCGACGCCCACGAGGCCAGGTTGGCAGCCGTTCGCGCTGAGCTGGCCGAGCTGCACGGCAGCGACCGGGTTTGGGCGATTCCGTGCGACGTCACCGACGAGGCTCAGGTGCAGGCCCTGATAGCGGGGGCGGCCGGCCGGTTCGGCCGGATCGACGTGATGGTGAACAACGCCGGGCTCGGCGGGACCGCGTCGGTTCTGGAGATGACCGACGAGCAGTGGCAGCGGGTGCTCGATGTCACGCTCACTGGCACGATGCGATGCACTCGCGCCGCGCTGCGGCAGCTGGTAGCCCAGGGACATGGCGGCGCCGTCGTCAACAACGCGTCGGTGCTCGGCTGGCGCGCTCAGCGCGACCAATCGCACTATGCCGCGGCCAAGGCCGGGGTGATGGCGCTTACCCGGTGCGCGGCCCTGGACGTCGCCGAGCACGGCATCCGGGTCAATGCCGTCGCGCCGAGCCTGGCGATGCATCCGTTCCTGGCCAAGGTGATGCCGGAAGACGTGCTGGCCGAGCTGGCCACGCGGGAGGCGTTCGGCCGGTCGGCTGAGCCGTGGGAAGTCGCCAACGTGATGGTGTTCCTGGCTAGCGACTACTCCTCGTACCTGACCGGCGAGGTCATTTCGGTCAGCAGCCAGCACCCGTAAGCCAAAAGCCGGTAGTTTCTCTTCGCTCCCGTCACTGCGTGGTATTGTCGCGTCCTCATTTGCTCCAAGGGGGAGTGCCAGATGAAATATGCGGGCGCAGTTTTAGCGGCCAGCTTCTTGCCAGGCTTGCTGCTGGCGGCTGGCTGGCTGCCGTTGTCAGGCAGCCAGGCCTTCGCCGCGGACTCTTCTTATGGCGATTGCCAAAATGTCCAGCTAAAAGTGGCTCTGGCCGTCGGCCAGCCGACCAATCAGAGCATCGCGGCTACCTACTGCGAGCCCGTTACGTGGTCGGCTGGTGCGCATGAGGTGGATGTGATGACGCCAGGCGCGACGTATAACAGCAGCTACTGGAACTGGCCGCAGGATCCGGCCCTTTATTCGTATGTCGATAAGACCCTCGGAGCTGGCCGGGCCACATTCGACTATGACCGGATAGGCACCGGTAATAGCAGCCATCCGCTCAGTGCCGACATCGCCATCGACAATGAGGCATATATCCTGCATCAGATCGTCAGCTGGCTGCGGAGCAGCCTGGGCTACAGCCAGGTGAACCTGATCGGGCACTCGCTCGGATCGGTCATCTCCATCCAGGAGGCCGGGCTCTACCAGGACGTCAGCAGGGTCGTCGTGACCGGGCTGCTGCAGGTGCCTGACGTCGGCGCCGGATTCGCCGCGACCTTGCTGTCCCTGGTGTACCCGGCCGGGCTCGACCCGCAATTTAGCGGCGACCGGCTCGATCTGGACTATCTGACGACAATTCGGGGGGACCGGCGGCTCGATTTCTACTCATCGGCCGCGGATCCGGCCGTCGTCGCCTATGACGAGGCGCACAAGGATGTCGTGCCGCTGACCGACCTGACCAGCCTGGCGACCACCTGGGCGCTGCCCGCCGGCCTTAACGTCTCCGACCAGATCACCACGCCGGTGCTGGTGGTGATCGGCCAGCAGGACGCCATCTTCTGCGCCGCGCCGCCGGTTCTTGACTGCTCCCAGCCGTCCGAGCTAGTCGCGGTGCAGGCGCCCTACTACGCCGCCGCGGCCAGCCTGACCGTGGACGCCATCGCTGACACCGGCCACGACATCGCGCTGCATCCGTCGGCTGCCCAGTCATTCGCCCTGATCAACCAGTGGGTCATGACGCACTAGAGGGACAGCTCGCACCACACGACCTTGCCACGGGGGCCGGGCTGCCAGCCCCACCGGCGGCTCAGGGCCGCGATCACCATCAGGCCGCGGCCGGTTTCGGAGTCCGCGCCGCCGTCCAGCGGCGGCGGCAGCGATCCGCAGGCATGGTCGTGCACCTCAATCCTGACGGCTGCTGGCAGCGGCGTGATCAGCAGCGAGATCTGATCCCGGCCGGGATGCCGCTCCAGATCAGGATCGGGGCCAACGGCTCGGATCGCGTTGGTGATCAGCTCGGAGACCAGCAGCACAGCGGTCTCGATCAGGTCCTCAGCTGGCGGCGGATCGGATTGGGCCAGGCGACCGGCCGCCCAGCGCCGTGCCTGGCGCACTGCCGACGGCACCGCGGTGAGCTCGATCCGGTCGACGCATGCTTCGGCGGCGGCGCTCATGTCGGCGTCTGCTTCGGCGGTGGCGGGTCCCTTCGGGACGACTGCGGTGCCGCCGCCGGACGTCTGCATCACGGGCCACTCCCAGTGCGCTAAAGGTCACGGCCCAGGCCGCGACACCGCGAAAACTGTCCTCTTAGGGCTGTCACTCAGCAGCCTTAGGCCCGCCGCACGTCCAGCGATGCGCTAGGACAATCGTTGGCGCTTTCGTGGCTCGGGGAGCAGCGTGGGCGCATTCTCCCCTGCCATCGGGGAGAATGCGTGCGACAATGGCGTGCGAGGCATGAGCCTGGGGTTAAGTTCATGGCATCCGGATAGCCGAAGCAGGTAAAGCCGCGAAGGAATGACCAGTGAGCGGGAAACCACGCAGCGTCCGGCAGGCGCAGGCGCTGCAAGCGGTGCAGCTGCGCAGTCAGGGCCGGACCTGGGCCGAAATCGCGGCGGTGTTCCGGACCACCTACCGGGTGAATCCTCGGGTGGCGCTGCGCCAGGCGCATGGCTGGAGCCAGCCGCAGGCGGCCGAGCGGTGGACGTCCCGGTGGCCGGAGGATCCCAAGACCTTCAAGAACTTCTCCTACTGGGAGCAGTGGCCAAGCCAGACCGGGCACGCGCCCTCGCTGGAGACCCTGGACCGGCTGGCACAGCTGTACGAATGCAGGGTCACCGATCTGCTGGCTGACTGCGACGACTACGGTGACCGGCCAGCTCAGCCAGTGGCTCAGCTGCGGGTCCGGGATCGGAGCCGAGTTCCTGAGCCCAGGACCGAGTTCGATCCAGAGCTGTTCCGGGCGACGCCGAACGGCGCGAGCCAGATTCCGGAGCTCGCGGCCCCGGCCCTGCAGGCCGCGCTGGAGACGATCAGGCGGGCTCAGGTCACCGAGCTGGGAGGGCCGGACGGCCAGGCCGACGGGCCGGACCGCAGGCTCCGGCGCCGGACGCTGCTGCTTGAGGCGAGCAGCGCGCTGGCCGTGGTCGCCGCTGCGCCAGTTCTTGAGGTGCCGCGCCTGGTCGCCGGGTCCAAGGCCAGCCGGGTGCGGACTGGCCATGCCGTTGTCGGCTACACCGGCGAGGTGGTGGCCGGCCTGCGTCGTCTGGGCGGCGCCGTCGGTCCGCGGATCACCTTGCCGCCGGCCCTGGCGCTGCGCTCGGCCATGGGCGCCTTGGCGCGAAGCGCGCCGGAAATGGTGACCAGCGAGGCATTGACCTCCTATGGCGATCTGACGCAGCTGGTCGGCTGGCTCATGTTCAACCTGGGCGATCACAAGGCAGCGCGTTATTACTATGATGACGCGCGCTCCGCGGCTTATCGTGCGGACAATTACGATCTGGTGGCCTATTCACTCGCGGCCGCCAGCCAGCTAGCGATTGCCGGCGGCCATTCCCATCATGCTGTCGACCATGCGCAGGCGGCGCAGCAGGCGGCCCGTTCCAGCGGCAGTCCGTATGCGGTCGCCTACGCCGCTGACGTCACCGCCCGCGCGTACGCCTTCGCCAGGCAGGTGTCTCGCTGCCAGGCGGCGCTGGACCGGGAGCGGACCGCGCTCGGCGAGATCAACGACCAGACGCCACGGGCGCCGTGGTGGTACTTCTACGACCGCTCGTTCTACTGGGGCACCGAGAGCGAGTGCGCGCTCCGGCTCGGCATGCCGGTCGACGCCTCCGACGCGGCCAGCCGGGCGCTCGGCCAGCTCGGTCCGCTGAATCTGCATGCCACGGCGCTGACCCTGGCCTTCCGGGCCGAAGCGCTGATCAAGCAGGGCGAGGTGCCGGAAGCCTGCGACGCGCTGGCCGACGCGGCGCGGCTGACGACGCTGAACAGCTCGCGGCGGATTCTGCGCCGGATCGAAGTGCTGCGCGGCCAGCTGACCGGCGCGAGCCAGACGGCGGCGGTCCGTGACCTTGATGACAAGCTGGCGGACTACGAGCGGGCCCGAGCGGCGGCCGAGCCGGTCGACACAGCCGTGCGCTGACCGGCCGGTCGATCGATACAGCTTCGCGCTAACAGGAAGGCGGGTGGGGCAATGGTAGGACCTGGTTTGATCCCGGACGGCGTGGAAGCTGACCGGCCCAGCGTGGCGCGGCTGTACGACTTCTTCCTCGGCGGCCATCACAACTTCGCCGCCGACCGCGAGCTGGGGCGGCAGTTACTCGCTGCTGAGCCCAATGCCCGTCACATCGTCGCCGAGAACCGGGCTTTCCTCGGCCGTGCTGTCCGCTTTCTGCTCGCTGCCGGGATCCGCCAGTTCCTGGATCTCGGCTCCGGCATTCCCACCCAGGACAACGTGCACGAGATCGCGCAGCGCGGGGATCCGGCCGCCCGCGTCGTCTACGTGGATAACGATCCGGTGGCCGTGGCGCACAGCAGGCAGATTCTCAGCCGCAACACGCTGGCGACGGTCGTCCGGGAAGACCTGCGGCGCCCGGAGGCGATACTCGCCCATCCTGAGGTGCGCAGGCTGATCGACTTCAGCCAGCCGGTCGCCGTGCTGATGATCACAGTGCTGCACTTCGTGCCCGACGCGGACGACCCGGCTGGCGTGGTGGGCAGGTTCGCCGGCGGGCTTGTGCCGGGCAGCGCGCTGGCTATCTCGCACGCCACTCACGAGGCGGCGCCCGACGCCGCCGCGCAGGTCGAGCGGCTGTACGCCAACACGTCCGCCGCCGCCCACACTCGTTCGCATGCGCAGATCCTGCGTTTTTTCGCCGGCTTCGACCTGGTCGAGCCGGGCCTGGTCTATCTGCCGCTGTGGCGGCCGGACGGTCCGGCGCCCGATCACCCGGAGCGGGCCTGGTTCTACGCCGGAGTCGGTGGCAAGCCCGAGACGGGCGCGGACGGCTAGCATGGGCCGATGGCCAGCCGACCGCACCGCCGGACGGACGGCGGGCGGGGCCCGCGGCAGCCGGTGGCCCCGACCTTCCCCGCCGCCCTGCAGCCCGCTGGTATCCCCGATGACGACCTGACCGACAGCGGCGTCTACCTGTCCCTGGTCTTCGCCGACCTGGACCTGTCGAGCCGCGACGCCGTCAGCGCCGAGTTCGATCAGTGCCGGTTCAGCAATGTCAATCTCAGTCAGACGAAGCTCCATCGCGCGCTGATCCGGGATGTGGCCTTTGACCGCTGCGACCTGGCGAACCTGCGGGCTCGGGATAGCTCGCTGAGCCGGGCGGCCGTGTGTGCCAGCCGGATGACCGGGCTGTCGTGGATCGACGGCAGCTTCCGCGATGTCACGTTCGACAACTGCCGGATCGACCTGGCCTCATTCCGGTCCAGCGGGTTCAAGGACGTTGTCTTCACCGGCTGCCGGCTGGAACAGGCCGACTTCGGTGACGCCGACCTGCGCGGGGCCCGCTTCGACAGCTGCGACCTGACTGGCGCGCAGTTCCATGGCGGGCAATTGTCCGGGGCCAGGTTCGCCGACTGCTGCCTGGCTAGCATCGGCGGCGTGACTAGCCTGCGGGGCGCGATCATCAAGAGCGCGGACGCGCTCGCCCTGACCTTCATGCTGGCCGATGCCCTCGGCATCAAGATCGAAGACTCGCCGCAATGACGGCCGCTGGCTGGCGTGGACGGCAGCACCCGCACCCTGGCAGGCGGCGCGCATGCAGATAGGCGTGGTGTTCCCGCAGACCGAGATCGGCGCCGATCGGGGCGCGATCCGCGACTACGCGACCGGAGTCGAAGAGCTCGGGTTTACCCATTTGCTGGCATATGACCATGTTCTGGGCGCTGATCCCGCTGTTCATCCTGGCTGGAGCGGCCCGTACGACATCGGGTCGACGTTTCACGAGCCGCTGGTGCTCTTCGGCTACCTGGCAGCGGTGACGTCCGTGGAGCTGGTGACCGGCGTGATCATTCTCCCGCAGCGGCAGACGGCGCTGGTCGCCAAGCAGGCCGCCGAGGTAGATCTGCTGACCGGCGGTCGGTTCCGGCTCGGCATCGGCCTCGGCTGGAACGCGGTGGAGTACGACGCGCTCGGCATGCGGTTCGATGACCGGGGCGCACGAGTGGATGACCAGGTCGCGCTCTTGCGCAAGTTGTGGACCGAGCGCACGGTGACACACGAGAGCGGGGCCGAGCGAGTGATCGGCGCGGGCCTGGCGCCGCTGCCGGTTCAGCGACCGATCCCGGTGTGGTTCGGCGGTCAGTCCGCGCCCGCTTACCGGCGGGCCGGACGGCTAGGCGACGGCTGGTTTCCCCAGGTGCCGCCAGGTCCCCGGCTGGACGAGGCGAAGTCGATCGTCGATCAGGCAGCGGTGCTCGCCGGGCGTGACCCGGCGGATCTGGGGATGGAAGGACGGGTAAGCTGCGGGGCTGGCGGGGCTGGCGGGGCTGCGGAGGCGGCCGCGCGCGTCATCGAGTGGCGCGACGCCGGGGCCAGTCATGTCTCAGTCAACACCATGGGCGCCGGGCTGGCGGCGGTGCCGGACCATCTGGCCGTGCTCGCGGCAATCGCGGATGCGGTCGGCCTCGTCCGCCGACCCCAGGCACAGTGCTGATCAAATCCGTTCCCGCTCGGCCCCGTGGTCAGAAAGGCGCTGGCCGGACGATGTCGGGGGCAGCTCAGATCCGCTCGATGATAGTGGCGGTGGCCATGGCGCCGCCGGCGCACATCGAGATCAGCGCGGTGCTGCCGTCCCGGCGCTCTAGCTCGTGCAGGGCGGTGGTGAGCAGCCGGGCGCCCGTCGAGCCCACCGGGTGGCCTAGCGCGATCGCGCCGCCATTGACGTTCACCAGGTCCGGATCGGGCTGGTGCACGCTCAGCCAGGACAGCACGACCGACGCGAACGCCTCGTTAATCTCGAAAATGTCTATGTCGGCTATCGACATGCCGCTGCGGCGCAGCACCCGCTCGGTTGCGGCGATCGGGCCATCTAGGTGGTAGAACGGCTCGTCGCCGATCAGGCACTGGGAGACGATCCTGGCCCTGGGCGCCACGCCGAGCTCCCTGGCCCGGTCCTCCGATACCAGCAGGATGGCTGCCGCTCCGTCGGAGATCTGCGAAGACGTGCCCGCGGTGTGCACGCCGTCGTCGATCATCGGCTTGAGCTGGGCCAGCGCCGCCAGAGTCGTCGCGCGCAGGCCCTGATCGGTCTGCACCGTGGTGATGGCGCCGGTCGGCTGCCGGTCGGCGTCGAGCACCGGAGCCTTGACCGCGGCGACCTCGCGGTCGAAGTGCCCGGCGGCCCAGGCGCGCGCGGCGGCCTGCTGCGAACGCAGGCCGAACGCGTCGACATCGGCCCTGGTCAGGCCACGTCGCTGGGCGATCCGCTCGGCCGCGAGGAACTGGTTCGGCATGTCGATCGACCAGCCTTGCGGGCGCGGGCTGCCCTCGCCCGCCATCGCCGCGGTCCCGAGCGGCGCCCGGCTCATCGCCTCGACCCCGCAGGCGATGCCGACATCGATGGCGCCGGCTGCGATCAGGCCGGCGATCAGGTGGGCCGCCTGCTGAGCGGAGCCGCACTGGGCGTCCAGGGTCAGGCAGCCGGCCTGATGGGGGAGCCCGGCATGCAGCCACGCGGTGCGGGTGACGTTGTTCGCCTGCTCGCCCGCCTGGGTGACGCAGCCGCCGGCGATCTGCTCGACCAGGCCGGGCTCGATTCCGGCTCGCTCGATCAGCGCGAGCTGCGCGGCGCCCAGGATCTCGGCGGCATGCAGCCCGGACAGGCTGCCATATCGCTTGCCGATCGGGGTACGTACTGCCTCGACGATCACGGCCGTGCCCAATCCAGTGCCTCCTAACCGCTGCCCTGAGCCGCGCTGCCCGGTCGCCCGGCGCCCGCCGTCCCGCGGCCCGGTCGTGGCGCTGGCGGCTCGGTCGGCCACCGCTTCTCATAGTAGAACGTGTTCTTGATTTTCAGAGACCGAGAGGTTCACCTGCACGGCACAGCATGGTTCAATCCAACTAGAACACGTTGCAGTCGGAGGGCAGCCCATGGCCGAGCCACGGATTTCGCCCGGATTCGATTTCACCGATCCGGACCTGTATGCCCATCGGGTGCCCGCCGCTGAGTTCGCTGAGCTGCGCCGGGCCGCCCCGGTCTGGTGGAACGCGCAGGCGCGCGGCGCCTCGGGCTTCGACGACGAAGGCTTCTGGGTGGTCAGCAAGCACGCCGACATCGTCGAGATGTCGCGGTGCAGCGATCTTTACGGCAGCTGGGAGAACACCGCGATCATCAGGCTCGGCCAGCCGCAGACCCCCGAGAGCATGGAGATGCAGCGGCTGATCATGCTGAACATCGATCCGCCTCAGCACACCAAGCTGCGCGGCATCGTCTCGCGCGGGTTCACGCCGCGGGCGATTCACGGCCTGCGCGACGCGCTCACCGCCCGAGCAGAGCGGATCGTGCAGACCGCGCTGACCGAGGGGACCGGGGACTTCGTCACGGACATCGCGTGCGAGCTGCCGCTGCAGGCGATCGCCGAGCTGCTGGGAGTGCCGCAGGAAGACCGAAGGAAGATCTTCGAGTGGTCGAACACGATGATCGGCTACGACGACCCCGAGTTCGGCGGGGACGGGCAGGCGGCGGCCGCTGAGCTGGTCGGCTATGCGATGACGATGGCCGAAGACCGTCGGCAGTGCCCGCGGGACGACATCGTCAGCAAGCTGGTGCACGCCCAGGTGGACGGCGATCAGCTGGGCTCCGACGAGTTCGGCTTCTTCGTGATCTTGCTGTCGGTGGCGGGCAACGAGACGACGCGGAACGCTATCTCACACGGGATGCTGGCTTTCTTCGAGCATCCTGAGCAGTGGGAGCAGTACCTGACCGAGCGGCCGGGCACGGCGGCCGACGAGATCGTCCGGTGGGCCACGCCGGTGACCGTGTTCCAGCGGACGGCGAAGGCCGATACCACGCTCGGCGGTCAGCGGATCAAGAAAGGCCAGCGGCTCGGCCTGTTCTACCGGTCGGCCAACTTCGATGAGGACGTCTTCGACTCGCCCGAGCGGTTCGACGTGATCCGCAGCCCGAACCCGCACCTGGGTTTCGGCGGCACCGGCGCGCACTACTGCATCGGCGCGAATCTGGCCCGGCTGGAGATCGACCTGATCTTCAACGCCATCGCCGACGCGATGCCCGCTATCCGCCAGGCCGGCGACGCCGAGCGGCTGCGCTCGGGCTGGCTGAACGGGATCAAGCGCCTCCCGGTCAGCTACAGCTAGCACGCTAGTCCGGTGTGTCGGCGACTACCCACATCGAGAAGTACTGTGAGCCGCCGCCGTAGGCGTGGCCGAGCGCGGTCCGCGCGCCGGGCACCTGGTGTTCGCCGGCCCGTCCCATCACCTGCATCGCCGCTTCGGCGAACCGCAGCAGCCCGGACGCGCCGATCGGGTTGGAGCTGAGGACGCCGCCGGACGGGTTGACCGGAAGCGAGCCGGTGATCTCGGTCTGGCCAGCCTCGGTCAGCCGCCAGCCGTGGCCGGGCTCAGCGAAACCGAGGTTCTCCAGCCACATCGGCTCGAACCAGGCGAACGGAACGTAGATCTCGGCCGCGTCAATCTGGTCGGCCGGGCTGGTGATCCCGGCGGACTGCCACAGCGCCGCCGCGGCGTCGGCGCCGGCCCGCGGGTTCACATTGTCCTTCCCGGAAAACATGGTCGGCTCGGTCCGCATCGACGTGGCTCGGATCCAGGCGACCGGCTGATCGGACGCCTGCGCCGCGGCCTGGTCGCCGATCACCACGGCGCAGGCCCCGTCGGACGACGGGCAGGTCTCGTCGTACCGGACCGGGTCCCACAGCATCGGTGAGGCCAGCACCTTCTCGGTGGTCATGTCGGCCTGGCGCAGATGGGCGTACGGGTTCCTGGCCCCGTTGCGCCGGTCCTTGGCCGCCACCATCGCGCCGATGTGCGGCGGCGCGCCGCTGCGCCGGATATAAGACCGGATGTGCGGCGCGAAGTAGCCGCCGGCCCCGGCCAGCACCGGCATGGCGAACGGCGGCACGATCGACAGCGCCCACATCGCGTTGGACTCGGACTGCTTCTCGAACGCGACCGCGAGCACCCGGCGGTGCACGCCGGCCTGGATCAGGCTGGTCGCGACCAGCCCGGTCGCGCCGCCGACCGAGCCGGCCGTGTGCACCCGGAGCATCGGCTTGCCGACGGCGCCGAGCGCGTCGGCCAGGTACAGCTCGGGCATCATGACGCCCTCGAACAAGTCAGGCGCCTTGCCGACGACTACCGCGTCGATCTGATCCAGGCTGACGCCGGCATCGGCCAGCGCCCGGTCCACCGCCTCGCGGCAGAGCCCGGCGATCGACACGTCGGTCCGCTTGCTCCGGTGGTGCGTCTGGCCGGTGCCAAGCACCGCCGCCCGCTGCTTCACCCTGCTCTCCCGTCGCTAATGGCCCCGCGTGCGGCTCGCGTCTTCGCGCGCGGCCCCAGTGCCTGATGGATTGCGCCATTCATAGCGGAAAGCCGCGCTGGAATGCACAATCCATCAGGGCGATTACGGGTGCGGCAAGCCGATGTCTGCCCCGATGGGGATGCTTTGTCCGGGTGGATCGCCGCGGTCATGATCGCGACTCCAGCACGCAGACGAGGTTCTGCTGCAGCGCGGGACCGCTGGTGGCGTGGCCGAGCGTCACGTCGGCTCGGCCGGCGATGATCTCGGTGGCGGCGGCGCCGATCCTGGCCAGACCGGCGGCGAACATCGGGTTGCCGCCCAGCGCGCCGCCGGACGGGTTGATCGTGACGTCGTCGCCGAGTCCGAGCGCCCGGCCCAAGATGATCTGCTGATGGGTAAACGGCGCGTGCAACTCGGCGATCTGCACCCGCGCGCCGTCTGTGCGACCCGCGCGGGCTGCCGCGAGGCCCGCGGCGGCGGCCGATGGCGCAGTGGTCAGGTCCCGCGAGCCGATCGACGCCGAGTCGATCCGGTGCTCGAAGCCGGCAATCCAGGCCGGTCGTCGGCACAGTTCGCGGGCCCGGTCAGCGGCGGCCAGGATCACTACCGCGGCGCCGTCGGTGACCGGCGCGCAGTCATGCGCTCGCAGCGGGTCAGCAAGATACGCCCGGTCGAGCAGCGCGTCAACCGGGTCGACCGGGGCGTCCGGGACATGCTGGCGGTCGATCTTCAGGGCGCGCGGATTGGCTGCCGCTGCCAACCGGGATCTGACGGCGACCTGCGCCATGTCTGCCTCGGTCCACAGCCCGGCCTCGATCCCGAGCCTGGCCTGCAGCGCCGCGATGCTGATTGAGTCCGGCCAGAGCGGCGCCACCAGGTACGGATCGAGCTGGAGGGACAGCACCCGGCGCAGGTGGCCGGCCGAGGACTTGCCGAAACCGTAGGCCAGCGCGATCTCGGCCTCTCCGGTGAGGATCTTCAGCCACGCCTCGTACAGCGCCCAGGCCCCGTCCATCTCCACGTGCGACTCCATGACCGGGGGGAACGCCCCGATCGCGTCGACCGCGGAGACAAAGGAGAAGGCCCGGCCGGCCAGATAGTCCGATGAGCCCGAGCACCAGAAGTCGATGTCGCTCTTAGTCAGCCCGGTGGCCTGGAAGACCTCGTGGAAAATCGGCACCAGCATCTCGACGCCGCTGGTGGTGCTCTCGCTGTGCCGCTCATTCGGCGCCTGGGCGAAGCCGATCACTGCGACCTCGGTCATCTGGGCCACCGGGGAGCGGCCGCCGCCGGGGAGGCGGAGGTTCCATCCTGCACTGGACCTGCCCTCAGAGGTGATGGACGTAGGAGTCGTACGGGGCATCCGGCTCGCCGGTCGGCCGGAAGTACTCGATGTTTTCCGATGTGGTGCCCCACTGCCCGCGGGGCTTCCAGACCGCCTGGACTCGCATGCCCATCCGCACCTCGGCAGGCTCGCAGCCCAGGATCAGGTGCGAAAACGCGATGTCCGCGCCGTCGATCAGAACCGAGGCCGCGACGTAGGGCGGAGCGACCTGCTGCCCGCGGAACGGCACGTTCACGATGCAGAACGTGGTCACGATGCCGGTGTCCGGAAGCTCCACCTCGGTGGTAGTCGGCACCCCGTCGACCGGGCAGGCCCCGCGCGGCGGCAGGTAGACCTTCCGGCAGACTGGGCAGCGCTGCGCGATCAGACGGCCCTGCGCCAGGGCGCGCAGGTAGCTGCTCTCGCCGGGAGAGACCGTGTGGTCGTACCGCAGCTTGACCGGCGTGGTGACCATGGTGACCGGCTCGGCCGCAGGGCCAGCCGCTGGGACCTGGTCCCGGCGCGATCCGGCCGGGTCGCTCGGCCCGCCCGGTCCGGTCGGCCCGCCCGGTCCGGTCGGCTCGCTCGGTCCGGCCGGTCCGGTCGGCTCGCTCGGTCCGGTCGGCTCGAAGCAGGCGATGTCGGTGATGCCGGTGCCGGCCTGATCGGCCCAGCGTGGCCGGACCCGCATCCCGGTCCGCATCTGGTCGGCCGTGCCCGCGTCCACCGCGTGCAGCAGCGCGGTGTCCGCGCCGTCCAGCCTGATCAGCGCCCAGCTGAACGGGCGCCCGAGTGGCTGCCCGTCCAGCGGCCGGCCCATCCAGGACCAGCTGACCACCGTCCCGTCCGGCCCGACCTCGATCAGTTCGGCAGGCGGCTCGGCGGTGACCGGGTCGTACTCGAACGGCGGCGCATGCACCCGGCCGTCCGAGGCCCTGGCGGCCAGGATGCGCCGGTCCGCGAGCGCGGTCATGAACTCGCTCAGCGTCGGGCCGAGCGAGCGGGTGTAGTCGAACGAGATCTCCAGCGGCGCATGCAGCGCCGGACTGGCGGCAGGTGGCTGACTCACGGATCGAATCCAAACATGCCTGCGGTGCAGTCGGCAATAGCCCTTAGACGAACCAGCAGGTCAGACGCCCACACAACGTAGAACATGTTCTATATACGCGATGGCAGGCGCGCCATCGCTGATCATGGCCGGATGACCGGGACGATCGTCACAAGGTCGCTGAGCCCGCTGAAGTCGTCTGGATTGGTGGTGTACACCGGCAACTGGTTCGCGATAGCTGTGGACGCGATCATCAGGTCAGCGATCCGGCCGCGCGGCTTGCGCCCTGCCATCAGCACCGCTGCCGCTACCAGGCCGAATGCTCGGGCTGCGGCTGCGTCGAAGGGCAGCGGCTCAAAGGTCGCCTCGGCGTGCTGGAGCACGCTCATGCGCCGTGCCCGCTCGGCCGGCCCATCGGCGCGGTGCGGTCCTGTGGAAAGCTCAGCCAAGGTGACCGCGCTGATTACCATCTCGGTCGGCAAGTCAGCCGGGTTGAGCGCCGGCAGCAGGATGACGATGTTGGTATCGATCAGGCCGCGCTCGCTGGCGTCACCACTCATGGCGGAAGGGGTCTTGGTCCGCGATGGCGTCAACATCCGCGCGGAACTTCTCGGCATCAAGGACCGGCGCAGTGGCGAACGCCGCCATGACCTCCTCGCGCGGAACGAAGACGCGTCTGCGTAGCGGTATCAGTCGCCCGACCGGAGTGCCGTTCCGGGTGATAGTAAACGACTCGCCCCGCTCGACGGCACGCATGATCGCGCCAGAATCATTGCGCAGCTCGCGCTGCGAGATCTCATGCCCCGCACCTTCTGTCATAGTCCTATGCTACGCCGATGTGCTACAGATCGCTACAGTCGTGTCTCGCTCGGAAACTGAGTACCGCTGGTGGCCGATCTTCTCGCATACTGTCTCGGTGCAGCGGATCTCGGTGGTCGGCAACAGCGGTTCGGGGAAGACGACGCTAGCGAGGGAACTCGCCAGCGCTCTGGCCGTGCCGCGGCTTGAGCTGGATTCGATCTTCCATCAGCCCGGCTGGGAGCCGCTGGACGACGACTCGTTCCGGCAGCGGGTGACGGCGTTCACGGCGGGACCGTCCTGGGTCGTCGACGGGAACTACGCCGCGGTGCAGGACCTTGTCTGGGACCGGGCCGACACGGTGCTGTGGCTTGACCCGTCCAGGCGCCGCGTGATGCGCCAGGTGATCTGGCGCACCCTGCGCCGGGTGGCGACCCGGGCCGAGCTGTGGAACGGGAACCGCGAGCCGTGGACCAACCTGTTCCGGGTCAAGCCCGAGGAGTCGATCATCGCCTGGGCGTGGACCAAGCACTTGGTCTACCAGCAGAGATACCTATCGGCGCAGGCGGACCCGGCGAACAGCCACCTGACCTTCGTCCGGCTGCGCACGGCGGACGAAACGGCAGCGATTGTCCGGCGCGCCGCTGGCGAGCCGCCGCTCGGCGATCCGGCCGGCGAGACCGCCGGAGACGTCAGCCGTGACGGCTGATCCGCCTGCCTCCGGAGATTTCGGGCACGACCCCGTTCGCCGCAGCTATGACGCCGTCGCGCCGGAGTACGCGAACGCCTTTCGCGACGAGCTGGCCCACAAGCCGCTCGACCGGGCGCTGCTCGGCTGCCTGATCGACCTGACCGGGACTGGCGAGCCGATCGCGGATCTGGGCTGCGGCCCTGGGCACGTGACGGCGTGGCTGGCCGGTCATGGCGCCACCGCGGTCGGGATCGATCTGTCCGCTGGCATGATCGCTATCGGTCGTCGCGAGCATCCCGAGGCGCAGTTCCGCGAAGGGGACTTTCTCAAGCTGCCAGCCAGCGATGGCGAGTTCGGCGCCGTTGTCGCGTTCTACTCGATCATTCACCTTGAGCCGGGCCAGCTGCGTCCTGCCTTCGAGGAGATCAGCCGGGTGCTGCGGCCCGGTGGCCTGCTCCTCGTCGCGTTCCACATCGGCGCCGAGGTCAGGCATCGAGCCGAGTGGTACGGCCATCAGGTGGACGTCGATTTCCGCTTCCTTGAGCCGGCCGACGTGGTCGCGGCGATGGAAAGCTCGGGCCTCGTCGTGCAGGCTCGGCTGGAGCGGATGAGCTATCCGCAGGAGAGTGACACGCGCCGCGCGTATCTGCTGGCCACACGTCAGCCCTGAGCCAGCCGTTGCTGACCTGACGGCCTGGCGTGCGGTGGCGCTCATCGCGGGCAACACTGAGCTGTGGCTAGCTGGGTGCTCCATGTCGACCTCGATCAGTTCATCGCCGCTGTCGAGGTGCTGCGCCGTCCCGAATTGTCCGGTCGGCCCGTCGTGGTCGGCGGTGACGGGGATCCGGCCAAGCGCGGAGTCGTGGCTACCGCCTCCTATGAGGCCCGCGCGTTCGGCGTGCGCTCGGGGCTGCCGTTGCGCACCGCGGCCAGGCGCTGCCCCGACGCGGTCTTCCTGCCGGTCGACCGGGAGGCGTACGAGGTCGCCTCGGCGCAGGTGATGGCGACGCTGCGGGGACTGAACGCGGTGGTGGAGGTGATGGGCTGGGACGAGGCGTTCCTGGCCGTGAACACCGGCGACCCGGAGGCAGCGGCCAGGGACATCCAGGAGCGGGTGCGCGCGGCCACCCGGCTGGACTGCTCGGTCGGGATCGGCCAGAACAAGCTCCAGGCCAAGCTGGCCACCGGCTTCGGCAAGCCGGCCGGCGTTTTCCGGCTGACTCATCAGACCTGGCAGGCGGTGATGGGCGGCCAGCCGCCGGAGGCGCTGTGGGGCATCGGGGCCAAGACCGCCCGCAAGCTCGCCGAACTAGGCATCGGCACGGTCACTGAGCTGGCGGCCGCGGATCCGGCGGCGCTCGCGGCTCGGTTCGGTCCGGCGACCGGCCCGTGGCTGATCCAGATCGCCTGCGGCATCAGCTCAGCGGCGGTCTCGGCCGAGCCCTACCAGCCGAGGTCCCGCAGCCGGGAGACCACCTTCCAGCAGAACATCAGCGACTGGGATCAGGTCCGCGCCGAGATCATCCGGCTGGCCGGGCAGGTCACCGCCGACATCGCGGCCGAAGGCAGGCCGGCCGCGCGGGTCGTCGTCAAGGTCCGCTACGCGCCGTTCTTCACCCGGACCCACGGCCGGTCGCTGGCCGAGCCGACCCTGGACCTGGCCCAGATCGAGCGCGCCGCGCTCGGAGCGCTCGATGAGTTCGCCGATCACCGCCCGGTGCGGCTGCTCGGCGTCCGGGCCGAATTCGCCGCCGAGCCAGCCGACCCGCAGGAACCCTCGGATCAGAGCTGATCCTGGCCGGGCGGGCTGGCGGGGGAGTAGGCGGTCAGGAAGAAGCCGCGCACCGGCGCGTCCAGGTTCAGGTTGTGCGCGAAGGCCGTGGCCTGCGTCGGCGCCGACGTGTCGAACGAGATCTGGACCGAGTCGTCCTGGCCTGAGTTCGGGTCGTAAACGGCAACGGTCACCTCGGAGCCGCCGATCGTCAGGCACTGTCCGGCCGTCGGCCTCCTGCCGCCGCGTCGGCCCGTGGCCAGCGCCTAGTCCGCGGCGAGGGCGTCGATCGCGGCCACCTCTTCGGGCAGCAACGCGAAGCCGAACAGATCTATATTCGCCGCGATCCTGGGCTGGTGCGCCGATTTCGGGATGACCCCGATGCCGTGCTCGATGTGCCAGCGCAGCACCACCTGGGCGGCGCTCACCCCGTGCGCAGCGGCGATCCCGGCCACCACGGGATGGTCCATATTGGCGTCCTTGAGCGGGCTGTAGCCCTCCACGCAGATGCCGCGCTCGCGGTGCCCGGCCAGCACGTCCGGGTCGTATCTGGGCGGATTCCAGTGCACCTGATTCACCGCCGGCGTCTCGCCGCTGGAGCTGATCAGATTGTCCAGCTGTGCCAGCGAGTAGTTGCTGACGCCGACCGCCCTGGTCATGCCCGCATCGCGGAGCAGCCTGACCTCATTCCAGACCTGCCGGCTGTGCAGTGGCCTGGGCGGCGGCCAGTGCACCAGCCACAGGTCGACGTAGTCGGTGCGCAGCGCCCGAAGCGACGCGCGCAGCACCTTGTCCGCCCGGCCGGCGTCCGATGGCCGGAACTTGGTGGTGAGGAAGAGCTCGTCGCGGTCCAGGCCGCTGCGTGCGACGGCGCGGCCGATCGCCTCCTCGTTGCCGTACATCGTCGCGGTGTCGATGTGCCGGTAGCCGGCGGCCAGCGCGGCGTCGACGGCTGCGGCCGCCGTATGGCCGCGCAGTTGCCAGGTGCCGAATCCGACCAGCGGCATGTGCCCGCCGCCGGGCAAGGTGACCACCGGGACATCGGACGGATTCGTCATGAGATCCATTGTCCGCCCCGCTGCCCGTGGTGGCTAGATGATCAAGGCAGAAGGCCGGTAGTCACCGGGGAGTCCGGAGACCGCGGTCAGGCTCGGCGTCGATCACTCGTTCCGCGCGGTTTCGGGCCCGGTGATCCGGCTGAGCAGCGGGAGGGTGGCGGCGATGATCCCGAGGGATGCGGCGAGCCCGCCGAGGACGATGAGGTAATACCCGGACCCTGGCGGCTGGAGCGAATAGCCGAGCTGGGACGTGAGGAACAACTGAGCGGCCAGCAGCCCGGCGCCGGTCGCTACCACGGCGATGATGAGCAGCGGGACGGCGCTCTCCAGGGCGACCACGCGGCGCAGCATGCCGAGCGGGGCGCCGGTGAGCCGCAGCAGGCTGAAGGGCCGCTGGCGGTCGCTCAGGCCGGTGGCCACGCTGACGGCCAGGGTGCAGCCGGCGATGACCAGCGTGACCAGGATGACCACATTGGCCAGCTGCTGCTCCTCGGCGACCTGGCGCGCGGTCCCCGCCGATGCGCTTGTCTCGGTGATGGTGGCGGGGAACCCCTGGTTGGGGAAGGCGATCTCGAGTGCGGTTCGGGCTCGCTCGACCGCCGACGCCGTGCCGTCGGTGCCCACGACGATCGACTGGACCGGGAGCTGCTGGAGGCGCTGCGGTGCGAGGGCGGCTGCGGCCCAGATGTAGGCGGCCTGGGGCGGGTCGCCGGGCGCGTGCCCGACGCCGAGGCCGCCCTGCGGTATCGCCGCGACCGCTGCCCCGGCCGCGCAGCGGCCGAGGGCCGGCGTGCCGGCGAGCTGGGCGCAGGAGACCAGGCTCGCTGGAATCGGGCCATACGAGGCCGGGAAGCCGCTTTTCGCGCTAGGGATGGTGACGCCGAGGGGGTCCGTGTGGATCAGGGTCACACCCTGCACGCCCCGAATGGAGCGCAGCTTGGCCAGCACCGCGTCCGGGATCGAGGCCATGGTCTTCGGCGGCGGGCCTGCGCCCGGGTCAGTGAACCAGTCGCCCACGGTATAGCTGGCAGTCGCGCCGAAACGTGGCGTGTCGCGGTGATAGGCGATCGTAGAGATCGTCCCCACCGTCACGCTGGTGGCGAAGAGGGCGAGGATGAGCCCGCTGATGGAGCGGAAGGCGGCCTGGGGATTATCGGCGAGCCGCCGCGCGGCGATGAGCGTGGCGGGCCGGCTGGTGCGCCTGGCCATGATTCGGGCGCCGGCCATGGTCAGCCACGGTCCGGCGATGATCAGCCCTGCCATGATCAGGAAGAATCCCGGGATATAGGCCTCTACCTGGCTGGCAGTCGACCCGGGGCGCCCGATGGCGACCACGACGGCGAGTTCGGCGATGCCTGCCAGCAGCGGGATCAGCCGGTAGGCGCGGGGGGCGCGCGGGGTGACCCGGCGGCTCACGCCGAGCGGAGAGATGCGCACTCGCCGCAGCGCGATGCGTGCCGCTGCTGCCGCTGCTGCCGGGACGCCGATCGCCACCAGCAAGACATTGGCCAGGCTGAGCGCCAGGTCACTGGGGAAGAACGGCACGCCAGTGAACGGGATGCTGGCCAGGGCCGGGCGGAACAGGAGGAACAGGCCGAAGCCAGCCACCATGCCCGCGACGGCTGCGACGGTCGACTCCACGGCCGAGATCACCGAGACCTGGCGGGGCGTCGCTCCCGCCAGTCGCATCGCGGCAAAGCGCTGCTCCCGGCGCGCGGCGGAAATCCGGGTCGCCGCGCCGATGAAGATGAGCACGGGGAAGAGCAGCCCCACCGCCACCACCGACAAGATGAGATCGAGACCGCTGGCGTCGATGCCGACGACGCAGCCAGGACAGTGGGCGCTGGGTTCGATGGCCTCGATGCTGGTCACCTTCTCCGCGCCCGGAGCGCGGGAGAGCTGGCTAGCGGTGTGACCGACGATGATGATCAGGGAGTTGGGGGCCGGGAGCGCTGACGGCCCGATGGTGCCGATCTGGCGTCCCGGGAACCGGTCGGCAAGCTGACCGGCCGGGGTCGAGCGAAGGAGCCGGCTGAGGGCAGGCGAGGCGTAGAACTGACCAGGGCCGGGCAGTTGCGGGATGCCGGGCGGGACCGGTGAGCGGGACCCGGTGGCAGCGACGTCCACCCGGCCGATGAGCTGGTCGCCGAAATAGTCGGCTCGGAGCAGCCACCACAGCGGATCCGGCGCAGCGGCTATGCCGCTCGCGGACGTTGGCCCTGGCCTGGCTGGCGATGACGCCAGAAATCCGGTGTCGAGCCATCCGTACCGGGCATTCTGTGCGTTGACGGCGTTGATGCCCGCCAGAGTGACTAGCAGCAGGCCGGCTCCTAGCGCCACGGCGGCCGCGGTGATGGCGAGCCGGACGGCAGCTTCCTTGCCACCGCCGAGGGTGAGGCGCAGGCCGAAGCGGATCATGAGGCGACCCGGTCGGGCGACAGCGTGGTCACTCGGCCGTCGCGGACAATGACCTCGCGGTCGGCGTAAGCGGCCACTCGCGCCTCGTGCGTGACCAGAACGACGGCAGTGCCCTGGTCACGGGCGGAGGTCACCAGCAGCTTCATGACGTGCTCGCCGGTCAGCGAGTCCAGCGATCCGGTCGGCTCGTCGGCGAACAGCACCTGCGGCCTGGCAACCAGGCCGCGGGCCAGCGCGACGCGCTGGGCCTGCCCGCCCGACAGCTCCCCGGACCTGCGCAGCTCAAGCCCGTCTAGGCCGAGCCGCCCGAACCATGGCCTGGCCTGCTCCAGAGCTGGCCCCCGGCGGCTGCCGCTGAGCAGCAGCGGCAGCGCGACGTTCTCCTCGGCGGTCAGCTCGGGGACCATCTGGCCGAACTGGAACACGAACCCGAACCGGTCCCGGCGAAGCGCGCTCCGCGCGGTCTCGCGCATCGTGTCGATCCGGCGGCCGTCAAACCAGACCTCCCCGGCCTCGGGGATCAAGATGCCGGCCAAGCAGTGCAGCAGCGTCGACTTGCCCGAGCCGCTCGGACCCATCACGGCCAGGATCTCCCCGGCAGCCACCGCCACGCAGGCGCCCTGCAGCGCCGGTGTCTGGCCGAACGACTTGACGACGTCACGTGCCTCGATCAGGCATCCTCGCGGCGCGGCTTCCGCGGCCATGCTGGCGCCGCCGTCTGGTCTCGTCATCGGGATCCCCTCGCAATCGCGTCCGGCGCGGACGGGCGGACCAGTTGCGCCAGAGCGCCCAGCCGGGCCACGGTCATATCGATCCAGCGCAGATCGGCCTCCAGGTGGAACAGGCCGTGGTCGGCGAGGAGCTCGTCGACCAGACTGCCGGTCTGCTTCAGCTCGGTCAGCTCGCGCATCCGCTGCAGGTGGGCGCCGCGCTGGGTATCGAGGTACTTCTCGGCCGACCGCTCCAGCATCAGCGCCAGCACTACCTTGGCGAATAGCACTGTCTGCAGGTGCGGCTCAGCCTCGACCGGTTCGGCCAGCCAGGTCTCGAAGTCGGTCACCCCGGCGTCGGTGATGACATAGCGCTTGCGGTCCGGACCCTCGCCCGGCTCGATCTGCGCGGCGGCAACTTTGCCGTCACGGGCCAGCCGGCCCAGGGTCGCGTACACCTGGCCGAACGACAGCGGCCTGCCCCGGCCGAAGTAGGCGTCGTAGTCACGTTTGAGGTCATAGCCGTGGCTCGGCTCACGCTCGAGCAGGCCCAGAAGGGTGAGGGGAACACTCATGGCGGCGAGCATACGCTGAACGTATACGCCGCGTCTATACGCTCAGTCACTTCGACCGGCGTCGAGGCGACACGCACGGAGCAGGCCGTCGTGAAGCCCGCGACATGGCGGGCAAAGGGTGGCGGATTACCTGGCGCCGTCGTGCCGCTGCCGGTCGGTTTCGGCCGGCGCCCGTTGATGTCAAGGCACCCGCCGCGTCATGGTCGGGCGCTGGCCCGCGAGCCACGACCACGCCCAGATCACCGGAATCGCGGTCGCCCTCTAGCGGCTGCGCGTCCAAGATCATGGGTGGAAACCCGCGGCGGTTTCAGCGGTGTACCGCCCATGATCTTGGACGGACCCGGCTGGCCGCTCGCAGGCTGTGCGATTGACCCGGCCAGAGCGACTGCCGGGGCTAGATGGAGCGCTGGTAGCTGCTGAAGGCGCCGGTGGCCAGCCAGGCCATCGTCCCCACCTGCGCCACCAGGAAGCCCAGCCCGGGCAGGATGGCGCCACCACGTCCCGGGAGTGGGGCCGGGCGAGGTGCTGGTTTGGCCGGGGCGAGGCGCTGCCGTGGCTGGGCGAGGTGCTGGCGCGGGCCGCGCCAATATTGTGATCGGCTTACTGCCGCCAACACAGCCAAGTGGATGTCACATCGACTCGGAAACAACCGAGTAGATGTGCCGTTGCATCTGTTCGCGGTCGGCAGGAGCGCCGGCAGCTCAACAAAATCGTTGTCCCTTTGTATGGGAAACAGCCGAGTCGATGTCGCATCGCATCTATTGGCTCGGCGACGAGTCAGCTTTCCTGGTCGGCCTGAACCTCGCTGGCCTGCGCCGGGGCGCCAGCGGGGACCAGCTCGTACCCGGCCTCGCCGTGTTCGGCAACATCCAGGCCGGTTTCCTCGGCGTCGGCCGGGACCTGCAGGCCGACTGTCTTGTCGGTGACCCACAAGATGATCCAGGTCATCACGAACGGCCAGGCGATGCCGACCACGGCGAGCACCAGCTGCCGGCCGAGCTGGGTCCAGCCGCCCGCCTCCCCGGCCGCGTTCACCACCAGGCTCGCGAACACGCCGGTCAGGATCACGCCGATCATGCCGCCGATCATGTGCACGCCCACCACGTCGAGCGAGTCGTCGTAGTGGAAGACGTCCTTCAGGTGCACGGCGCCGTAGCAGAGCGCGCCGGCCGCCAGACCGATGATCATCGCCGCCCACGGCGGGACGTAGCCCGACGCCGGGGTGATCGCGGCGAGGCCGGCCACGGCGCCGGATGCGATGCCCACGCCCGACGGCTTGCCGCGCCGCCACCACTCGATGGCCATCCAGGTCAGCATCGCCGCGCTGGCGCCGAGCTGGGTGTTGACCAGCGCGTACCCGGCAACCGAGTTGGCGGCTAGCGCGCTGCCGGCGTTGAAGCCGAACCAGCCGAACCACAAGATCCCGGCCCCGAGCAGGACTAGCGGGATGTTGTGCGGCCGTTCCAGCTGGTGCCGCCGGCGCAGGTAGAGCGCGGTGGCCAGGGCCGCGGCGCCGGCCAGCTCGTGAACCACCGAGCCGCCGGCGAAGTCGATCGCGTGCAGGCCGCCGGAGCCCAGGATCCCGCCGCCCCAGACCGCGTGCGCGAACGGGCTGTACACGATCAGCGACCACAGACCGATGAAGACCAGGTAGCCGCGGAACCGCATCCGCTCGCAGAACGCTCCGGCGATCAGAGCCGGGGTGATGACGGCGAACTTCATCTGGAACGCCATGTAGACGAGCGCCGGGATGGTCGGGGCATAGCTATTCGGCTTGGCGCCTACGTCGATGAGCATGAAGTGCTCAAGGCCGCCGATCACGCCTCCGTGGTCCTTGCCGAAGGTCAGCGTGTAGCCGACGATCGCCCACAGCAGGCTGATCAGGCCGATAGCGATGAAGGACTGGACCATCGTCGCGACCACGTTTTTCGCGCCGACAAGTCCGCCGTAGAACAGCGCGAGCCCGGGCATCATGAACAGGACCAGCGCGGTCGAGGTCAGCATCCAGGCAGTATCACCAGCGCTAATGTGCATACCCAACTCCCGAACTTCGGACGGTCGACGCTGACGCGGCCCGTCGGCAGGTAAACTGGTATCGCAGTTAATGTCGCCAAAGCGGCGGGCTAACTGTAGGGGAAGCAGCCCTGGCCGGGAAGACTCGTGAGGTCAAATTCTGCCGCGCCGCGCTTATTTTGCCGCCGCTCAGCTTTGCCGCCCAGCCGGGCCTGGCGGCAGACTGAGACCATGGCAGCGACTCAAACCGAGCTAGCCGGACCGGTCAGCAGTTATGCCCGCCGGTTCCATGACATCGTCGGCTCCGGGCATCAGGTAGCTTCGCCGCTCGGCGCCTGGCTGGTGCTGGCGCTGACCGCTCCTGCCAGCACCGGCCAGGACCGGGCGGTGCTGACCGAGGTGCTCGGCTGCGACGTGGACGCGGCCGCCAGGATCGCGGCCGAACTGCTGACCCACCCGCACCCCTTGGTGGCCGCCGCCGCCGCAGTGTGGAACAGGCCGGGGATGGTCAGCGCGCAGTGGCTGGCCGGGCTGCCCGCGGTGGTGCAGCGGGGCAACGTGCCGGACCAGGCGGAGCTGGATAGCTGGGCCCGCCACCATACCTTCGGCCTGATTGACAGTTTCCCGATCAAGATTGATCCCACCGTCTACCTGATCCTGGCGACCGCGCTGGCGACCAAGGTGTCCTGGGAGCAGCCGTTCACGCTGGCGCCGGCCAGCAGCCTGGGCGCGGCCAGCCCATGGGCGCGGCAGCTGACCAGCGTGCTGCGGACGCCCGCGCACGGACACGTTCAGTTCATCGCGGTCACTCCGGAGGCCGGGGACGTCGCCGTGCATATGGCGCGAGCTCGCGGCGGCCTGCTCGTCATGTCGGTCGCCGCCGCGCCGCAGGTGGCAGCCGCCGAGGTGCTGGCCGTCGCCTACCGGCTGGCCGTGGCACAGGCGCTCGGCGATCCGATCGAGCAGCGCTCGCTCTTCGACCTGCCGCTGGGCGAGGACCTGCTGTGGTCGGTGCAGGAGACGTCGCGAGGCCACGAGGCGGAGCGCTGCACGGCAGTGCTGCCGGCCTGGTCAGCGCGCAGCACGCACGACCTGACCGACCCTGGCTTCGGCTTCGCCGCCGCCGCCTCGGCGCTGGGCGGCGGCGATCCGTGGCAGGCGAAGCAGGCAGCGATGGCGCGGTACAGCCGGATCGGGTTCGAGGCGGCGGCAGTGACCGCGATGGCGATCAGCTTGAGCATGCTGGCGCCAGGCGGCGGTCTGGCGCGAACCGCCGAGCTGCGGTTCGGTCATCCGTTCGCGGTGGTGGCCGTGACTGTCGACGAGCCCAAGCAGCAGACCGCCGACCGGGCGGCGCACGGTCCCTGGCACGGGGTCCCGGCGTTCTCCGCCTGGGTCACCGAACCGCAAGACGCCACCTGAGCGTCGGACTCAGCGGCCGTGGAAGATCGGCTTGCGTTTCTCCGCGAATGCCCGCGGCCCTTCCTTCGCATCGGCGGAGCGGAAGACCTCGATTCCGATTCCGGCCTCGACCGCGAACGCATCGTTCTCGCTCATGTCTTCGGTTTCGCGGATCGTGCGCAAGATGGCCTGCACGGCCAGCGGGCCGTTCGCCGCGATCGTCTCGGCGATCTCGACAGCGGTGGCGAGCGCCTGGCCATCGGGCACGACGTGGCCGATCAGGCCGATCCGCAGCGCCTCGGCCGCGGTGATGTGCCGGCCGGTGAGCAGCAGGTCGACGGCGATCGTATAAGGGATCTGGCGGACCAGTCGGACCGCCGAGCCGCCGAGCGGAAACAGGCCCCAGCGAGCCTCGGAGACGCCGAACCTGGCGCTAGTCCCGGCCACCCTGATATCGGTCGCCTGCAAGATCTCGGTGCCGCCGGCGATGGCCGGCCCCTCCACCGCCGCGATCAGCGGCTTGGTCAGCCTGCGGCCCTTGAGCAGCGACTCGATCACCGATAGGTCCACACCCGGCCGGCCCATCGAATCGCCGGGATGCGAGCTGGTCATCGCCTTCAGATCAGCCCCGGCGCAGAACGCGCCGCCCGCCCCGGTCAAGATCGCGACCCGGATGTCCGGGTCGGTGTCGACCTGGTCCCACGCCTGCCGCATCAGCGCCATCATCGGGCCGCTGAGGGCGTTGCGCGCGTGCGGCCGGTTCATCGTGACGATCAGCACGTGGCCGCGCCGCTCGATCAGCGCGTGCGGCTGCTCGGAGCTGTCCGGCCCGGTGCTGTCCGGTCCGGTGCTGCCTGGCTCAGCGCCCACGGGCCCGGTGCTGCCTGGCTCAGCGCCGCCCGGCCTGGTGCTGCTCGGCTCAGCGCCGCCCGGTTCGGTCCCGGCTGACTCCGTGCTGTCCGTCATCGAGCTGCTGTCTCCTTGCCGGCCCTGGGGTTGCCTGAAACAGTAACAGGTTCTAGTTTCGACCCATGGCACTCAACATCGCCGATCTCTTCGAGCACGCGGCTGACGCATTTCCCGATCGGATCGCGGTGGCCTGCGGCGATCGCCAGGTGACCTATCGCGAACTCGATCAGCGCACCAGCGCCCTGGCGCATCACCTGGCCGGTCTCGGCGTCGGCACGGGTGATCACGTCGGCCTGTATGCGCGCAATTCCATCGAGGCGATCGAGACGCTGATCGCGACCTACAAGCTCCGCGCGCTGACGGTGAACATCAACTACCGGTACGTCGAGAACGAGATCGCGTACCTGCTGGCCGACTCCAACGTGGCCGCGCTGGTCTATGACCGGCAGTATGCGCCACGGGTCGCCGCAGTGCTGCCCGGCGCGGCCGGCCTGCGCGGTTGTGTGGTGATCGACGATGGCAGCAACGGCTCGGCCGACGCCGATGCTGTGCCAGGGGCGCCGTATGACGACGCGCTGCGAGACGGATCGCCGGAGCGGGACTTCCCGCCGCGCAGCAACGACGACCTGTATCTCATTTACACCGGCGGGACGACCGGCTATCCCAAAGGGGTGCTCTGGCGGCACGAGGACGTCTGGCGCACCCTCGGCGGCGGCATCGACTTCGTCACCGGCGCGCTGACGGCCGACGAGTGGGAGCAATCCCGCCGTGGTCTGGACAGCGCGGGGCTAGTCAAGTTCTGCGCAGCGCCGCTGATCCACGGCAACGCGCAGTGGGCGGCGCTGGCCGGCCTGTTCGCCGGCGACACGATCGTGCTGCTGCCGCGCTTCGACGCGGACCAGGTCTGGCTGGCTGTGCAGCGGCACCGCGTCAATGTGCTGATCATCATCGGCGACGCCATGGCCAGGCCGCTGATCGAGGCATTTCACCGAGGCGGCTACGACGGGTCGTCGCTGCTGGCCGTCTCGTCCAGCGCGGCGCTGTTCTCGCCGGTCGTCAAGGACGCGTGCGTGGCGGCGCTGCCCAATGTGGTCTTCACCGACGCGATCGGCGCGTCCGAGACCGGCTTCACCGGCATCAGCTTCGTCACGGCCGGCGCCGAGCAGCGCGGCGGCCCGTCGGTGACGCCAGGCCCGCACACCATAGTGATCGACGACTCAGGCCGCCGGGCGGGCCCGGGTCAGACCGGGCGGCTGGCCAGAGGCGGGCACATCCCGCTCGGCTACTACAACGACCCGGTCAAGACGGCGGCCATGTTCACCGAGGTGGACGGGAAGCGGTTCGTGGTGCCCGGCGACATGGCCCGAGTGGAAGCCGACGGCACGATCACGCTGCTCGGCCGCGGCAACACCTGCGTGAACACCGGCGGCGAGAAGGTGTTTCCCGAGGAGGTCGAGGGCGCGCTGAAGTCGCACGGCGGCGTCTTCGACGCGCTGGTGATCGGGATCCCGGACGACCTGCTCGGGCAGCGGGTCGCCGCCCTGGTGCAGCCGCGCGATGGCGTCGACCTCGACCTGGCCGAGGTGGAAGCCGTGGTGCGGACGCAGATTGCCGGATACAAGGTGCCGCGGACGGTGTGGCTGGTTGATCGGGTCGGCCGGACTCCGAGTGGCAAAGCCGACTACGGCTGGGCCCGCAAGTACGCGGATGAGCAACTGGCCAAAGACGCCGCCGCGGCCGAGCTTGGCGCCTGAGCTATGACGGTGCGGACGTCGCTCTGCGACCTGCTGGGCATCGAGCATCCGATCGTCGGCTTCACCCCGTCCGAGCACGTCGCCGCCGCGATCAGCCGGTCCGGTGGCCTTGGCGTGCTCGGCTGCGTTCGGTACAACGATGCGGTCGAGCTGGACGCGGCGCTGACCTGGATGGACGCCAATACGGACGGCCTGCCGTACGGGGTCGACGTGGTCATGCCGGCCAAGATCCCGACCGAAGGCAGCCATCTCGACCTTGGCGCGCTGATCCCGGCCGGGCACCGGGAGTTCGTGGACGCCACGCTGCTGCGGCTGGGCGTGCCGCCGCTGCCTGACGATGAGCAGGCCAGCGCCGGAGTGCTCGGCTGGCTGCATTCAGTCGCCAGAGCGCAGGTCGATGCGGCGCTCTCGCATCCGGTGCGGCTGATCGCCAACGCGCTCGGCTCGCCGCCGGACGACGTGATCGCCGCCGCGCACGACCGGGGCGTCCTGGTCGCCGCGCTGGCCGGCCGGGCCGAGCACGCCCGCCGGCATGTCGCCCGTGGCGTCGACATAGTGGTCGCCCAGGGTTATGAGGCCGGCGGTCACACCGGCGAAATCGCCAGCATGGTGCTGGTGCCCGAAGTCGTCGATGCGGTCGGCGACCAGGCGCCGGTGCTCGCGGCTGGCGGCATCGGCTGCGGACGTCAGATCGCCGCCGCGCTCTCGCTCGGTGCGGTCGGTGTCTGGATGGGCTCTTTCTGGCTGGCCACGCAGGAGTACAGCATGCTGTCGCCGCTGCCCGCGCTCCGCGACGCGCTGCTGGCTGCCACCTCGTCCGACACGGTGCGATCGCGGATCTACAGCGGCAAGCCAGCCCGGCTGCTGAAGAATAGCTGGACCCAGGCCTGGGACTCACCTGACGCGCCCGAGCCGCTGCCGATGCCGCTGCAGAATCTCCTGGTCAGCGATGCGCATCAGCGGCTGATGCGATCAGGCAATCCAGATGTGATTGCGATGCCAGTCGGCCAGATCGTGGGCCGGATGAACGCTGTCCGCCCGGTAGCCGAGGTCATGGCCAGCCTGCTCGCCGAGCTGGACGAGACCCTGGCCCGGCTCGGCACGCTGCGCTAGCCACAGCCGCCCGGACCGCAGCGTGGGCTTTCCCACATTCCCGGCTGCAATCGATTTCTCCCTATCAAATGCCCTCAGCGGGTCATGTGACGAATCGAGCATAAGATACTTATGCGGCAAAGAATGGGACAGCTCGCGCATTGCGAATTCTCCCAATACGCTTATCAGTTTCGGTAGAGCATCCCATGCGGAAGCTAAGTACATGCTATATGTCGCTGATATCTAGACCGCCCGGATTGCCAGTATGAGACATGGTGGTGGTGAAAACGACGTCAATGCATGCACGCTCCGATGACACCGGACCAAGGAATGCGCCGACATCTGTTCGGTGCAGGCCGGGTGACCTGAGCGCGGAAGCCGAATGGCTGCTGACCGCCGCGTCGGTCTACCGAGCGCCGGTGCCGGCCGATGCGCTGCTTTTCAGCGCCGGGGCACTGACCGGGGCCGCCGCCGGCGCCGTCCTGCCTGGCCGCGGGCCGGATCGGCTGGGCGAGCTGATCGGGGAGTGCGCTGCCGCGGGGCTGCTGACGTTGGACACGGCAAGTCAGCCGGCCATCGTCCGAGTGGCCGCCGAGGTGGCTGCGGATCTTCGTGCGCACCTGGCGGCGGTCGGCCGCAGCGGCGCCATTGCTCAGGCGCATCGCCGCGCGGCCAACTACTGGCAGTGGCGGGTCACGGCGCTGCGGCAAGACTGGGAATCGGACGTGCACGATCTGCTGGAGGCTCGGCACCATCTGATCGAGGCCGATGATCTGGAGCCGGCCGAGACGATCACCGAGGAAGTCTGCTCCCGGCTGCACGCCTTCGACGCCTTTGCCCAAGAGGAGGCGCTGATCGCCGACACCCTGGCCCGAGTGCCCAGGCACTCGGCTCGCCGGCCGGCCTGGGCCTACCGGCTCGGGAAGGCGTGTCACCTGCAGGCCGACTATGCGGCCGCTGGGCGCTGGTTCGCCCAGGCACTGAGCGGATTCGATCAGCTCGCCGACACCCACGGCATGGCGAGTTGCCTGGGCTACCTCGGCGCGCTCGCGCATGCGCGCGGCGACTACGCGGAAGCCGAACGCTGCTACCTGAGATCCCAAGTCCTCGAACAAGCGCCGGCTGCGTCTCGTCCGGCTGCGTCTCGTCCGGCTGCGTCTCGTCCGGCCGTGCCTCGTCCGGCCGTGCCCCGTCCGGCCGTGCCCCGTCCGGCCGTGCCCCGTCCGGCCGTGTCTCAC